>ENA-OPBW01000006-OPBW01000006.1-human-gut-metagenome-genome-assembly--contig:-NODE-6-length-206855-cov-5.393970_pt1 | contig 206855 bp, 116 predicted proteins | sample MGYA00241070_ERZ501456 | MGnify/ENA primary metagenome ERZ501456 (study PRJEB25962, sample SAMEA2042624) | human gut metagenome | biome: human gut; feature: human-associated habitat; material: faeces...
TACTTCATAAAAAACACCCCAAAAGTTTTGTGTCTAACTTTTGGGGTGCAGTACAAAAATCTTGAGGCAGCCTTTCTTCTTTTTATTTATCCAATATGTTTTTTTACTCTTTTATCTGAATCAGCAGATTAGACAGGATGGCAGTCAGCCCACCAGTTGTAATACCTGAAGAGAATATATTACGCACGGTTTCCGGCAACTGACAAAGAATATCCGGCACAAGTTCCACACTCAAGCCGAAAGAAAAGCTCAAAGCCATCACCAACGTAGCCTTACGGTTGATTTTCTGTGCAGAAATGATTCGGATTCCTGCGGCAGCCACTGTTCCAAACATCAACAAAGTTGCTCCACCTAACACCGGTTCAGGCATTAACGAGAAAATCAATCCTACTGCAGGAAACAAGCCCAACAAGATAAGGAAACCTGCAATGAAGTATCCTACGTAACGGCTGGCTACTCCAGTCAACTGAATCATACCGTTATTCTGAGCAAAAATCGAGTTAGGGAAAGAGTTGAAGAATCCGGCCAGCATAGAATTAAAACCATCGGCCAAGATACCTCCAGAAGCACGTTTGACAAAGGTTTCTCCTTCTACCGGCTCCCCAGAAATCAATGAATTGGCTGTAATATCTCCATACGCTTCAATTGCCGTAATCAAATAAACTAACGCTAAAGCGATAATTGCAGAAATATCAAATGAGATACCGTAACGGAAAGGGATAGGAATATTGAAACCACCATAACTCTGTACAGCAGAAAAATCAACCATTCCCAATGCCCATGCCAATACGTAACCAACCACCAGACCAATGACAATGGAACTCATTCGCAAGTAACGGTTGGAACTACGATTGAAAAAGATAATCAAGACAAGTACCAAAGCAGCCAAACCAATATGGCGGAAAGCTCCGAAAGTACCATCTGCCTGTGCAGCAGCTCCACCTCCGCAAGCAGAGATTCCCACTTTAATCAAGCTCATGCCAATCAGTGTCACCACAATTCCCGATACCAAAGGAGTAATGACTCTACGTGTGTACTTCAACACCCGGCTAATTAACATTTCAACCGAGGAAGCTACAATACAAGCCCCGAAGATAGCACTCAGCCCACCTGTTAAACCCGCAGAAATAATCGGACCAATGAAGGAGAAACTGGTTCCCTGAATACACAGCAGTCCGCAACCTATCGGCCCTACGCGGCGACACTGGATAAATGTAGAGATACCCGATGCAAAAAGAGCCATGGAAACTAAAAATCCGGTGGTTTCCAGATCCAACTTCAATGCTCCTGCAATAATCAGCGGAGGAGTAATAATAGCCACAAAGATTGCCAACAAATGCTGCAAAGCCGCAAAAATAGAATCTTTTAAAGGCGGACGGTCATTCAACCCGTAAATAAGCCCAGCACTCTGGGCGGTTTGCTGTTGTTCTTTTTCCATTTAAAGATTTAGTCTTTTATTTTAATTTGACAATTTTCCAAGCTTTCAATTATCGCCAAAGATTCCACATGAATGCCCTGTGCTCTCAAATAATCTCCCCCATGCTGGAACGATTTTTCTATCAGGAAGCCCATCCCCACTAATTCAGCTTCTGCTTTCTGTACCAGGTCAATAATCCCCTTTGCGGCATTACCATTGGCCAAGAAGTCATCAATGAACAACACCTTATCGCCCGGACATAAATAATCCTTACTTACACACACATCGTACGTGCGGTCTTTCGTAAACGAATAGACAGTAGTTGTCAGCATATTCTCCATTGTACTCGGTTTTTTCTTCTTGGCAAAAACAACCGGAAGTTCCAACAGATAGCCAACCATAATGGCAGGAGCGATACCGCTGGCCTCTATGGTCAGAATCTTATTGATTTTCGTACTGGCGAATCTCCGTACAAACTCTACTGCCATTGACTTCATCAGAATAGGGTCCATCTGATGGTTAATAAAATTATCCACTTTAAGGATGCCTCCCTCAAAGCATTTTCCATCACGAATGATGCGGTCTTTAAGTGCTTTCATTGTTATGTTAAATGAACGAAATTGACTGTTAGTTTATTTGAAGGTGCAAAGTTACATGTTTTTTCTGAGATTTATGACAATTCTATTTCAAGAGATAAAAACAGACATAAAAAATCCGGAGAAACCCATTCAAGATTTCTCCGGAGGCAATCACTAACAGTCGGGTTACGACGGTATTTCCTCAATGGCTATTTCCGGAAGTTTTTCAGAAACCCAGTCAGACACTTCACAACCTTCCACTTTCAATTCTTCTTTCGTTAATCTCAACACAAACTGGTAATATTTGCCCGCTTCAAACTGCTTTCCTAATTTGTTGGTAGATGCCGTATAAGACACTCCATCACGCTGATAGGAAATAGAAAATCCTGAATCTTCTACCAAAGACTGTGGATTACATAACAAGAACAATGTATAGCCTGATTCTTCTGTGACGGTAGCTGGTTCCTCAAAATTCAAGGTCAATGCATGCACTTCAGATGACTCCAGATAGGAAATACCATCTTCTGCTTCCGATTCCGCAAAGTGATAGGTGCTACGGCTAAACAAATTTTCTCCCTGAAAAGAAGCCTGGCTGATCAATACATTTTCTTCCGACAAATCTTTCTTTATCGTTATAGAAATAAAGCTGTATGCATGTCTGAAAGACGATTCACCCGTAAACGAAACGGTTCCATTATCCGTTTCCTCATAGCTGGCCTCACAGCGAGCTGTCAGAAAATCAAATTCACCTATACCCGCCAATGTTCCATTCTGCAAACTCAAATCTGGCATCGGAATATTGTCGCGAGTCGTTGATTCAGTGGAAAAAGGATAATACGCACAATAGGTAAACTTATTTACCTTATCTTTCCATGACAGAGGAGATGCTGAAATCCATTGGCCTTCAGTCAATGTCCATTTCACCGGTTCACTCTCTTCCGGCATAAAAAAGCCAAGCTCATCACCTTCCGAAAAAGTCGTAACTCCAGATTCATCCGTCACAACCCTGGAGCCATTGGAAGGAGCATACACCGAAGCTTGTAAACTCAATTTCAACTCATCACCCATGTGCTGCAAATTCTCTTTTTGCTGGCAAGAAGCCAACAGGGACAAGACTAAATATGCCCCTAATAGATTTTTCTTTTTCATAACTAAATGTTTTAATAACGTAACATCATTCAATAATTAAAATGAAAGAATCTGAAAACGTTTCCCTTTTTATCGCATCTTTTTATGAAAAAAAATTCTTGAAGCTGTATTTTTCTTATTTTCGCGGAAAAATAAACTCAACACAAGGCTTTATGAAAAAATTATCCATCACTATCCTATTTTTCCTACTGGCTTTTTGTCAAATAAATGCACAGCAAGCCAAATACGTATTCTATTTCATCGGAGATGGAATGGGAGTCAATCAAGTGCAAGGTACAGAATTGTATCTGGGAGAACTTGAAGGAAAAATCGGTATCACACCCTTACAATTTACTCAGTTCCCCTACACAACCGTAGCAACAACCTTTTCTGCGACTAACGGAGTAACAGACTCTGCTGCTGCTGGTACAGCACTTGCAACAGGAAACAAGACAAAAAATGGTGCTATCGGAGTATTAAAAGATTTACAAACACCCGTTTACAGTGTAGCTACATGGGCTAAAGAACACGGATGCCGGGTAGGAGTAGCTACCAGCGTCAGTGTGGATCATGCAACTCCTGCCGCTTTCTATGCACATGCTTCAGGTAGAGGAAGTTATTACGAAATCGGAAAAGACTTATATGAAACCGGTTTTGATTTCTATGCCGGTTCAGATTTTCTTCAGCCGCAGGACAAGAAAAATCCTCAAGCTGCTAACCTTTACTCACTGGCTGATCAATACGGATACACCATTGCCAGAGGATATAAAGATTATCTCAAGAAAAGCAAAAAAGCCGACAAGATGATTCTGTTCCAGTCGGAAGCTGCTTCCAAAGCAGACCGTTCTTCCATCCCATACGCTATTGACCGGGGAAAAAGTGACCTTACTTTGCAGGAGATTACTCGTTCGGCAATTAATTTCCTCTCTAAAGATTTATCAAAAGGGTTCTTCCTGATGGTAGAAGGTGGGAAAATCGACTGGGCTTGCCACAGCAATGATGCCGCTACGACCTTTCATGAAGTAATCGACTTTGACAATGCCATTAAGGTCGCTTACGAATTCTACTCACAACATCCAGATGAAACCTTAATTGTGGTTACTGCCGACCATGAAACCGGAGGTTTTGTTTTAGGGAAAGGTCCGTATGAACTGAACCTGCAGGTATTCAAGAACCAAAAGGTCAGTGAAAGCGGATTCACCAAAGTCATCAACCAGCTTCGTTCTAAAACGAATAACCAGGTATCCTGGGAAGCTGTACAACAGGCCTTAAAAGACAACTTTGGTTTTTGGGATAAAATCAAATTAAGCGAACAACAGGAAGCTCGCTTGAAAACCGTGTACGAGCAAACTCTGAAAAACCAACAAGTAAAAATGGAAAAGAGCGAATATGCTCAAGACGAACCCATTGCAGCAGAAGCTAAACGAATTATCAATGAAATAGCGTTGACTGGCTGGACAAGTGGAGGACACTCCGCAGGATATGTACCTGTCTTTGCCATTGGAGCCGGAGCCGAGAAATTCCAGAACCGAATTGACAATACCGAGATTCCGGTAAAAATAGCAGAAGCAGCAGGCTATACACGCAAATAAATCACTCAAAAGATAAATAAGGAGACAAGCGTTGAAGGTCTTTTTCGGTAAACTCTTCAAAGAGAGAGAGCCGGGAAAGACCTTTTATATTGCCCCTTTTCCGGCGATACTCTAAAATGGCTTTGGCCTTATAAAAATCCATGTAAGGGTGATTGCGCAATTTATCCAATCCGTCTTTATTGACTCGTATTTTCCGAAAAGGAGTACCTTGCACAACAAACCATTTATTCAGACAGGTATCTACATGCGGAATTTCCTGTAACTGTTCCAAACGAACAAAACCTCCAAGACGGTTACGATAAGCCACAATCATTCGAGCTATGCCGCTTCCAATACCGGGTATACGCTTTAATTGGGCTGTATCCGCTTCATTCAAGGCCACAAGTATTCCTTCCGGATATTTCTCGATTCCTTGTGGCTGACCCTGTTTATACACAGAGTCTTGCCTATTCTCCTCTCTCGGAGGTATCTGAACATAAGGTTTCAGTAATAAATATTGTTCCTCTGTTAATCCATAAATCCGTGCAAAAGCTTCCGGAGTACGGAAAACGCCTCCTTTTTCCCGATACCGAAGAATATTACGAACCACAAAAGAAGGCAATCCCAGTTTTTTCAATTGTACAGAATCGGCTGTATTCGGATTAAAATCAAACAAAACGACCTCCTGCCCTTTCCTGACACTGGGTGCTGTATAGTTACGCTTAGCATAGGCAGTCTCCCGTTGCTTCACAGAAGCCAGGAAAGAATCTATCTCAGCAGAATCTTCCTGACTCACATATTCTGGTCTATAGAGCCTCCTGCATACCAACCAAGAAATGCCCAAGATTATCAACAGACCTAAAAGAAGTAGAATTACTCTTCTTTCAGAACGGGAATAATAGAAAAAATCTTTCCACATTACCAGCTCAACAATCCCAGTTCATTGATAAAGATGGCAAGGATACCGATAGGAGCAACAAACTTCAGCACAATCAGATACACTGGATAATAAGGAGCTTTCAACATGCCGTAATTGGTTACCTCCCCTTTTACGATGCTCTTATCCAATACCCAACCGACAAAAACAGCCGCAAACATACCACATACCGGAAGCATAATTTTAGCCGTCAGGTAGTCCAAGGCATCAAACATGTTCAATCCACCAATCTTCACGCTGCTCCATTCTCCTAAAGCCAATGAGGAAACCACACCTATCAACAGGCATCCTCCTGTTACAATGCAAGCTGCACGTCCTCGTGTAAAATGAAACTTCTCATGCAAGAAGGCCGTAGAGACCTCATGTAAAGAGATTGTAGACGTCAAGGCAGCCAAAGCCAATAACACATAGAAAGCTACGGAGCATATATATGCCAGGAAAGGTACATTGGCAAAAGCCTGCTGGAACACATTAGGCAAAGTGATAAATATCAAAGAAGGACCTGCATCGGGCTGGATACCCACTGAAAAAGCTGCCGGGAAAATAATCAGACCGGCCAACACTGCCACACATGTATCAATCAGACCTACACTCATGGCCGTATGTCCCAAACGAGTCTCCTTTCCAAAATATGAAGCATAAGTTGAAAGGCATCCCATTCCCAGACTCATGGAAAAGAAAGCTTGCCCCATGGCTCCTAAAAAGACATCAGGGGTTACTTTGCTGAAATCCGGATGGAGCAAAAATTTGATACCTTTTTCTGCCCCTGGCAGCATAATAGAACACCCTGCCAAGAGAATAACCAGGACAAACAACAGAGGCATCATGATTTTAGAAGACTTCTCTATCCCGTCTTTTACTCCTTTCACAATAACAAAATGAGTCACAAACATAAACACAAACAACCACAGAAGCGGTCGGAACGGTTGTTGAGAGAAATCCTGAAACATGGATACATACTCTCCAGAGGTTTTTCCCGACAATCCAAAGGAAGCAGCCTGCCATACATACTCCAAAGTCCATCCGGCTACTACCGAATAATATCCTAATATCAAAAAGCCGGTTAATACTCCGGCATAGCCTACCCATTTCCAGTGCGTACCCGGAGCCAACGTTTCATACGCTCCACCCGTACACGCTTTAGCACGCCGACCAATAGTAAATTCCGCAATCATTATAGGCAGTCCGAATACAATGACACAGCCCAGATAAATCAATATAAATGCAGCTCCACCATGATTTCCTGTCTCATAAGGGAAACGCCAAATGTTACCCAACCCTACCGCAGAGCCTGCGGCTGCAAGAATTGCACCTAATTTGCTTCCAAAATTCACTCTTTCACTTTTGTGCTGCATACATCATTTTATTATAATTACACTTCAAAACGGAGACAAAAGTACAAAAAATATCGTATTTTTGCACGAAAGATTAAAGTTTTACACAAAATGCAGATTTTAAGACATTATCCATTTTCTATTTTGACGGTTCTTGCCATTTGGTACCTATCCTTTTTTACTCCTCCACACACTCAATTGGAGGAAATCAATAACTTCGACAAACTGGTACATGTATGCATGTATGGCGGTCTAAGTTCCATTATATGGATAGAATACCTGATTCAGCACAAGCAAATCAAAAGTTTCCCACTAATCATGGGAAGCATCCTGTTTCCCATCCTGATGAGCGGATGCATTGAAATCCTGCAGTCATGCTGTACGGACAATCGCAGTGGGGATTGGATAGATTTTATAGCCAACTGCACAGGAGTATGCTTAGCTTCACTGGCAGGGCACTACATTTATCGCCCGTTCATCCAGAAAAAATATCACAACCGGACTCCTGACTCCAAGTCATAAAAAGACGAAACGCCGGGTGCTCTCACAGCAACCGGCGTCTATTAAATATATTATTTTAAAGATAGAGAGTTATCGTTTTTACCTGAAATCTTTCAAATCCTCCTGCAATCTCTGGCGAGTGAAATAAATACGACTCTTCACTGTTCCCAAAGGAAGATTCAATTTATCTGCAATCTCGCGATACTTAAAGCCCGATACATACATTGCAAAAGGTACACGATATTCTTTCGGTAATGCATTCACAATGCGACGCATTTCCTTCAAATCATAAGCACCCTGCATGGAGTCATCCTCAATATCCACTCCCAAGTTCAAGAAGAACTGATTGTCGGTATTGTCTACGTATGTCTGGTCACGCAAAGTCTTGCGATAATTATTGATAAATATATTACGCATGATGGTATAAATCCATCCCTTGAAGTTCGTTTCTGCTACATACTTTTCTTCATTATCCAAGGCCTTCAATGAAGTCTCCTGGAGAAGGTCATTCGCTTCCTCGCGGTCTGCCGTTAATTTATAAGCGAAATGAAGTAGTTCTGTCTGCATGCTCAATAAGTTCTGAGCAAATGTTGCCGTTTTCATAATTCTTTTAGTCTTTCTTTTCTTTAATTGAAACAATGTCTGTCTTGGTTTCGACACTGCAATATTAGTAGAAAAACAAAGAAGACTCTTCACAAAATCTGATATTCAAACGGGTAAAAACTGTCAATTGAGAGTTTTTACCCCTTGTTCTGACAGTTTTCAGGAAGGTTTTCACCCCATTTACTATAAGGAGACTTCATCAGGAACGAATTATAGTACTTCACCTGTCCGGTGACTTCCTCCCCTAAAAAAGGTGGACATTCAAAAGTTTCCTTCTCGTCGGTTAATTCAACTTCTGCTACGACCAGTCCATTATTTTCTCCGTAGAATTCATCCACCTCAAAAACGTGCGTCCCCCACCGTACCAGATAACGAGTCTTGTCAATCATTCCCGGTTCGCACAACCTCATCAAGTCTTCCGCCTCCTGCAAAGAAAGAGCATGCTCCCATTCGTAACGGCTCATACCCGATACATCTGAAGGTCCTTTGATGGTCAGATAACCTTCCTCATTCTGGATACGTACCCGCACGGTGCGCCCTCTTTCACTACAGATATACCCTTGCCTGATACGCTTCTTTTTATAAGCCATAGCCTTATATGAATCATCACGCACCAGAAACTTCCGTTCTATTTCCTGCGGCATATTCTATCTAAGCTATCAAGAAGCCAATGTGTAACCTACAATCATTAAAATAGCCAATAGAATCAAGACAATACAAATCATCTTGAACAATCTATTGGCTTTTTCTTCCTCACGTTTCTCAAAATTCTGTCTTTTTACACTTCTGTTGCGTCCCATAAGTTTTCAATTTTAGATTTACAACCCTAAAATTACAACATCTTTGCAAAAAGACAAATAAAAAAGAGCGATTTTACTCAAAGTTATCAGATTTCGCTATCTGAAAACTCCATCAAGTAAGCTTTAATGAAACCGTCAATTTTTCCATCCATCACCCCGTTGACATCCGATGTCTGGTAGTTGGTACGATGGTCTTTCACACGTCGGTCATCGAATACGTAGCTTCGTATCTGAGAACCCCATTCGATTTTTTTCTTTCCGGCCTCAACCTTAGCCTGCTCTTCCATACGGTGCTGCAACTCTTTATCATAAAGGATAGAGCGCAACTGACGCATGGCGTTTTCCTTATTCTTCGGCTGGTCACGGGTTTCCGTATTTTCAATCAAGATTTCTTCTTCTTCGCCTGTGTAAGGGTCTTTATACTGATAACGCAGACGTACACCAGATTCTACCTTGTTTACGTTCTGTCCTCCGGCACCACCACTTCGGAATGTATCCCATGACAAGCGAGCCGGTTCTACGGTTACCTCAATTGAATCATCTACCAAAGGAGTCACGAAAACAGATGCAAAAGAAGTCATTCGCTTACCCTGTGCATTGTAAGGAGATACACGAACCAGTCGGTGCACCCCGTTTTCGCCTTTCAGATAGCCATAAGCATAGGATCCTTCAATATTCATCGTCACCGTCTTGATGCCGGCTTCATCCCCTTCCTGAAGGTTAGCTACCGACAACTTATATCCATTGCTTTCAGCCCAGCGCATGTACATACGCATCAGCATGGAAGCCCAGTCCTGACTTTCTGTACCTCCTGCACCTGAATTGATTTTCAGTACACAGTCCATCTGGTCAGCTTCCGAACGAAGCATATTCTTCAATTCCAGCTCTTCCACTGCAGAGATAGCTTTTGAATAGGCCTCATCCACTTCTTCCTCAGTAACCAGTTCATCTTTATAAAAATCAAAAGACAACTGCAGTTCATCCGCCAATGTCTTCACTTCCTGATAACCGGTAATCCACTGCTGCAAAGCCTTTACTTTTTTCATCTGCGCTTCGGCAGCCTTCTGGTCATCCCAAAAACCGGGTGCCTGCGTACGAAGCTGTTCTTCTTCCACCTGTATTTTCTTTCCTTCAATGTCCAGATAACGATACAAGGCTTCCGTACGTTCTTTCACGTCTTTCAGTTGCTCTATGGTAATCATAAAATACGATAAATTAGTCTGTTATTTTTTCTCGTTGCAAAGATATGAAAAAACAGGCACCCCTGAAAGAGTGCCTGTAGATAAAAGTCAGCTATTTAACCGACATTTTCTTCATACATTTTGTCGATAATATCCTTGTAGTTACGGGCTACCACCGCACGTTTCAGTTTCAGCGTGTTGGTCAGCTCGCCACGTTCCATGCTGAACGGTTCCGGAAGAAGAGTAAAGCGCTTAACCTGTTCATAATGCGCAAACTCCTGTTGAAGCGTATCAATTCGAAGACGGAACAACTCAATAATCTGAGGATTCTCCAGCAACTCCGTTCTGCTTCCAAAAGCAATGTGATGTTCCTGCGCAAACTTCTCCACCTGACTGTATTCCGGCACAATCAGGGCCGATACAAATTTCCGCTGGTCCGCAATAATGGTCACCTGATCAATATAACGGTCTACCACCAGCTTGGTTTCAATGGCCTGCGGAGCAATGTACTTACCGTTGGAAGTTTTAAACAAATCCTTGATTCGGTCTGTCAAGTATAAGAAGCCATCCTTCATATATCCGGCATCTCCCGTACGGAACCAGCCATCTTCTGTAAATGCCTGCTGGGTAATGGCTTCTTTCTTATAATATCCCTTCGTTATGGTACCTCCACGAAGCTGTATCTCGTTATTTTCTCCAATACGAACTTCTACTCCGTCGAGTACACGCCCTACCGCTCCCAAACGGAAATCTCCAATCCATTCACAAGAGACTGTAGCCGTACTTTCTGTCAGTCCATAACCAGCTACCATATTAATGCCCACCGAATGCACAAACTCTGCTACTTTCTCTGGAATAGCAGCTCCCGCTGTAGGGAAGAAATTCCCGTTTTCTATTCCAATTGTCTTCTTCAACAAGCTATAAATTGTTTTCTCATAAAACTTATATTTCATGTGCAACAAGGAAGGAGGCGTCTTTCCGTTCATCAGATACGTAATATTATGTTCACGCCCTACCCGAAGCGCATCCAGCATCAAACTCTTTTTTAGGCCCGTAGTCTCATTGATTTTTTCCTGTACTCCGGCATATACCTTTTCCCAAAAACGAGGTACACTGCACATAGCTGTAGGCCGTACTTCCTTGATTGTCTTCTGAATGTCCTGCGGACGCAGATTGATACACAGCATACATCCTTTATACAAACAATAATACGACCATGCCCTTTCAAAGATGTGCGTAAACGGCAAGAAATTCATGACGACATCATTTTCACCCAAATTGGTCAGACGTGCGTTATGCCCTTTAAAAGCAACGTCGTAGTTAGAGTGATGCAACATTACCCCCTTTGAATCACCTGTCGTACCAGAGGTGTACAGAATATTCGCCAAATCATCCAAAGAAGACTCAGAAACCCTTTTATCCACTTCCGGCTGACACTCTTCTTTTTCACCCATCTGCAAAAAGTCCGAGAAATAGATAGAATTATTGTCACCTTCGGCACGCTTTACTTCGGGATCAAATATAATAATCTTCTTCAATGAACGACATAAGCCCTGCACCCGGTAAGCCACATCATACTGATACTGCTCTCCTACAAACAAAAAACGAATTCCAGCATCTTCTACAATATAATGTACCTGCGCTTCTGAGCTTGTGGCATACAAAGGCACAGTTACAATCCTATCTTTAAAAGCTCCAAAATCTACATACAGACACTCCGGCTTATTTTGAGAGAATACTCCTACATTTTCCTGTACTTCCACTCCTAATTTTACAAACGCACGGGCTGTTTTATCTACCAGATCAGCAAACCCGTTCCATGTGACAGGAATCCATGTAGCAGTGGTGTAATCACGGTATTTTAAGGCAACTTTATCCCCATATTTTTCAGCTTGTTGTCGTACAAGCCGGGACAAACATGAATTAACCATCTATCTTACTTCATTTTATTGGTTTATTCTGCAAATATAGGATTTTATTTGCAATGTCCGGCCAATCTAAAGCATTTCTCCTAAAAAAGACTATCTTTGCAAAGAATCAAAAAAACGGATTATTTATGATAGACACAGGTTACTACACATCTGAAGCACTGACTCTGTTACATTCCCTGATTGGAATCCCGTCCATCAGCCGGGAAGAAGAAGCCGCAGCAGACTTCCTGCAAAACTACATAGAAGAAACGGGAATCATGACCGGAAGATCCGGAAATAACATCTGGTGCATCAGCCCCATGTTCGACATCAATAAACCTACCATCCTGCTCAATTCACACATCGACACCGTGAAGCCGGTTAGCGGATGGAGAAAACAGCCGTTTACTCCCAAAAATGAAAACGGGAAATTATATGGTCTGGGCAGCAATGACGCCGGTGCCAGTCTGGTATCATTATTCCAGGTGTACCGTCACCTTAGCATGACAACCCAAAGCTACAACCTGATTTTCCTGGCTTCCTGCGAAGAAGAGGTATCCGGGAAAAACGGTATTGAAAGCGTCCTGCCTCAACTCCCTCCTATTGCATTAGGAGTAGTAGGTGAACCTACGGAAATGCAACCTGCCATTGCAGAAAAGGGACTTATGGTGCTCGACGTCACTGCACGTGGAAAATCCGGTCACGCTGCACGTAACGAAGGAGAAAATGCCATTTACAAACTACTTCCAGATATTGAATGGTTCCGTACATATAAGTTCCCGAAGGAATCACCCATCCTGGGACCTGTAAAAATGAGTGTCACCCAGATCAATGCAGGTACACAGCATAATGTAATTCCTGATTTGTGCAATATCGTAGTAGATATCCGAAGCAACGAATGCTACTCTAACGAGGAACTGTTCGCCGAAATCTGCCAACATATACAGAGTGAGGCCAAAGCACGCTCATTTCGCCTCAATTCTTCCAGCATTCCGTCTAATCATCCGTTTGTTAAACGTGCCATAGAACTGGGGAAAGTACCATTCGGTTCACCCACGTTATCCGATCAGGCATTAATGCCCTTCCCTTCTGTAAAAATGGGACCGGGAAAATCTTCCCGGTCGCACACAGCCGATGAATACATTCTCGTCAGTGAAATAGAGGAAGCAATTTCAACCTATGTGCAAATCTTGGACGGATTAAAAATCTGATAGAATCTTTATCTGCATTATAAAAAAGAGAGGAAAATGGTTGTCTGTTGAGTTGGACAATCATTTTCCTCTCTTTTTATTTTATATCCGGGAACGAGTCCCGGATAAGCTATCAAAACTTCACTATATTCAGATTCTTGTCGACCAGCATACCGTCCAGTACGTTCAAGTCAATCTTTTGCTTACGTTTTGCCTTAAACTTGATTGTCATAAGTTCAGCATCCCCTTCCAGGTAAGGCTTTTCTCCAATATTTACAAAAGTAGGATACAAAGCCTTCGTTCCGTTCGTATGCAGACGGTCATTGGTCAGGTTACGCATCTCCTTCATGCCAGTCATCTCTGTTCCCACATATTCCAGTGCCTGAGGGTCATAAGGCAATGCAAAGCTGAGGGCATTAACCGAACGCAAACCTTTACCGGAGACACGAATTTCTACGGTTTCTCCCTCACTATACACTTTCTTAGATGGAGTGATCGTGATTTCTCCAGCTACTGAAGGTACCTGACGACTGCTTACTCCTGACTCCATACGGATGGCTACCGTTGAAATATCATACGCATCAATCAGACCGTTCTCGTTCAGGTCACCCTTGCTGATATAACCTTCAAAGTCAGAATCTCCTCTGCGCAAGCCTGTATAGTTCATATAAGAGGTCAAGTCGTTCTCATCTACCAGCTTATCCTGGTTAATATCGCCTGGAATATAGCTTTCTGAGCCAGGTACCTTGAATACATACAATTCACGACCTGAGCCATACTGACCTGTAGCAGATACAACCGATAACTTAATATAGCGTGCAACAGGCTGTTTCTCGAATACAAAGGTCTTCACGTCACTTCCTTTCCAGTCGAAGGTGCCAGCTTCGTGCCAATCAGACTTATCCATGCTATAATATACGGTACCCTTACCCAATGTACCATTACCGGCATCCAGACGAGGCAGGTACTGGAATTTATCCAGTTGGTTTACACTATTCAGGTCAATAATCAAATCAAAAGGAACTGCAACCGTGCTCCACTTCGTATGCCATGCATCTCCCTCATCGAAGTTAAAGAGTTTATTTACCTCCTGACCTCCCTGGTTCGGACAAGTGGTTTCTCCCTTGATTCCATGAATAGCGAATTCCAACGGATCTGATTTAGTAGTAGCCGTCACATTAGTCCATTCTGATGCACCTGTAGCATTCACGGCGCGTACCTTGAACGTGCAAGTCGTTTCCGGTCGTAAATCTTCAAACAGAAGTTGAGTGTTCCGAATGGTACTATACAGCATACCGTTGTATTCTATTTCATAATAATCGGCATTGTCAACCTTTTTCCATGAAGGTGTCAATGTATAAGCTCCTGTATTTTCTTCCGTTACCTCTGCTTCCGGAGCACGCAGTGTACCTTGGCTCACCAACAGTTTCTCAGCAGGTGCAAATACAAAACCTTTCATTTCCAACTGAATATCGTTTTGAGTCACGTCCATTTCTTCCAGATTCACATGTACCACTGGATTCTTAATAACGTGCAGACGAGCCTGTTCACTACCCGGAGTGGCAAAACGATTCAACTCTGGCCTCGACTCATAATAATATACATTCGCTCCTTTCTGCAATTCTTCCAAAGAAGTCACCGGAGTCAGTTTCACTTTCTTTCCGCCTACACGTACTGTCATTTTCTTCGGCTGCGCAGTTACATTGATACGGAAATGGGTACGCTTACGCGCCACCATTCCTTCGAAAGAGCCTTGCACTGGTTCAACACACACTGTCAAGTTCTCTCCCTCTACCACGGAACGGATATGCGTAGTAGCATACTGCCCCGCACGATAAGCTTCAGACACTCCATCATCGTCGTATTCCGTAAACTCTGTATCGCCAGCCGGATAAAGTTCATACACACGTAAGTGCTTATCCATCTGACTCACATTGTTATGTGCTGCAGTCATCGGTAAAATTGCCCCCTGTTTGATAAACAATGGAAGTTTCCACAAAGGAGTTTCAAAATTATTGAGAACCCGTCCGCCCTGATACAAGTCGCCGGTAAAATAATCTATCCAGTTTCCTTCAGGCAGATAAATGCCGTTACGTACATCGTTTCCGTCCGCATCAGCCTGTGTGTTCTGATATACCGGAGCCACCAGTACATAAGGCCCGTAAAGGAACTGATAGCGGGTAGACGTTCCCAGTGTATAGTCATTCGGATAATCCAGGAACATGGCCCGAACCATCGGCTTTCCGTCCACAGCCTCACGGGCTATACTGTAAGTATAAGGCATGAACTCCGATTTCATCTTCAGATACCAGCGATTGATGGAAGCAGCCGGCTCACCCAGTACTTGCGGATATTTCGGGTTTGCCCCCCATCCGTCCATATTCAACTGCATAGGAGTAAATGTTTTCCACTGGAAGTCACGTACATTGACCGGAATATTCTTTCCACCGAAAATACCATCCATGTCCGAAGAAATATTAGGTTGTCCCGACAATCCTGAACCGATATAGGTCGGGATATGGAAACGAATGTATTCCCATTCACCTCCAGTCTGGTCGCCCGACCAGATACCTGCATAACGCTGTGTACCTGCCCATCCGTCCAGTGAAATAATAAACGGTCGTGCATTGTTGCCGTAATAAGGCATAATCTGTCCCACATCGGCCACTCCGTTCAATCCGAAAGAATAGCCAGCTCCTACCCAGGCTACGTCGGTTTTCAATACACGCACACCTGCATCGCGCACTTCTTTCACAATGTCACGCTGAAGCAAAGCTTCTACTCCTTCTTTGGGATGCAAGTCCGACTGTGTCCACAATCCGATTTCCACTCCCTTGCCACGGGCATATTCACCCAGTTCCTTCAAGTTCTGGATATTACCATCCAGCGTAGAAGTCTGTCCGTAACCGGCTCCATAACCATCATTAGGCAGAATCCATCCTAACGGCATATCAGCCGCATTGTAACGGTCAATTACCGCACGTGCCGAGAACTGGTAATTGTTCTTTTCACCATTCAGCGACTCCTTGATACCACCATTGTCTTTCTGGCTTTCCTTGTATCGCTTTCCGTCTTCAAACAGAATACCCTTTTCGTCTTCTTTCCAATAGTCACGGTTATAGGCATTCAAATGTCCCTCATAAAAACCAAACTTCGGTAAAAGCACCGGATTACCGGTCAACTGATAAAAATCATTCAACAAGGCTACCGGACTGTCATTCACCATGAAAAAGACATCCAGATAGTTTTCCTCATGCGACAGCTTCACTACTTCCTTATCAGTTGCTCCGAAATCATACAGTCCGGGACGGAACGTGTACCACATAACCCCATATCCTTCTGTAGACCAGTAAAAAGGAGTAGGAGAAGCCACTCCACCATCTGTCCACTGGTTCGTATTGACAATACGGATACTTTTCCCTTTGTGAGAAAAACGGCCGTTCTGTACACCACCTCCATAAAAATACTCATCATCGTGTGCTTTGAGTGACAGACAGACTTGTTTTTCCATGAAGTCCACCGGACGTGCTGATTCCACTACCACCTTCTGACGGATTTTATCCGTAATCTTGAACAGCGATGTACGCTTGTCCATTTCTATTTGAATTTTGCCCGTAGAAATCGTAATCACTCCGTCCTTGTCTGTCAGCGACAGCTCGCCGACCTCCTTTCGGGGACGGTCTACCAGGATCTGGGCTTCAGGAGAAGCCTGCGGGTCGCGCACAATGCCTCCCTGATTGTCCTGGAACATCCGGAAAATATTTTCACCATAAAAATCAAGCGTCATGCGTTGCTGGTTGGAAAAAACCACTTCTACCGCCGACGGATTCAGCACACTGGCACTGCTGATAGTTATCTCAGTCTGCTGTGCAGCCCATACAGAGGCAGGGGTAGTCAACAGGCCCCCAAGTACACACAGAGACAAGACAGAATAATACTTTAGCTTCATAGTATTTTAATTAATGATTATTATTTCATTATATAACAGACTTAACATTAAAATTAAAGCCACGCAAAAATATAATTAATTCTCTAATTCGCAATAACTGTAAATTCAGCACCTCCTGCAAAATCGGAACCATTTTGTGAGTTTAAACCTAAAAAACGGATATAACGAGCTTCAACCGGGTTATCCAACATCACCCGTTTAGCCTGAGGTCCTTGAACAAAAGTTCCCTTCACAACATCATCCCAGCTTTTTCCATCCTGGCTGACTTGCAGTTTATAATCCTTTATAATTCCGTTTACGCCACCATCCTGACGAGGCAAATAAACAAACCCTCTTATCATCTTTGTTTCACCAGCATCAAAATCCACCCAATGTGGATACTTTGCAACAGTTACCGAATACATCGTATGCCACATCGTCCCACTATCTCCATCTACCAAATATGAAGCATCACCTTCTCCCACTTCCTGGCTTGAAGCATAAATAACCTTTAAAGGTACACTTTCTATCCGACTAAAGGTTGCAGTTACACTTATCTGGGGTTTATCTACATAAAAAGCGGTAACAGTACCTCCCTCACGTAAATTAAATGGAGCTGTATACAATGTGCTTATTTTAGAATGATTCAACGAATACATTATCTTATTTACCTTGTCACCACTATCAATAGAAACTAAACCATCTCGACTACGAGATATCAATAAAGGAGTATCCCCAGATACTGCAACTTTAGCAGTTTGAACAAAATTCCCATTATTTATTGGACGAATCAAGAGATTAATAAAATAATTTCCCGCTTTCACACAATCTTGTTCCAATGGTCCTCCCTGGCCACAGCTATTCCCTCCCAATCCGGTAACAGCAGCATCCAGATGCAAATGTGTTCCTGTAGAAACGGGTAACTGATAAGGATGAGGAGCGGTAGTCATCTCCATGGCTGACCATGGAAGAGCAGAAACAGAAAGCACAGAGTCTGCAATAAATTCCACCCCATTACCTAATTTGTCCGTCAGTGCACACCAGCGAACAGATTCTCGATTTCCCATACTTTGTGGCTTAGGGAAATTCACAAACAAATCACCAACCTTACTCTGATATTGTTCAATGAATGAACCTGAGCAGCGATCCGCATAATTATTCCACGGGCCACGTCCATAATAAGTGTATTGTTCAAACTCCGATGGAAGCTGCATAGAATATCCTATACGAGCCAATATCATTTCAGGGTCATTAGATGTGATGCCAGCCTGTAAAGCAATTGAGCCATCAGGGTATACAGTCCATATCTGGCTACTTGTAAATTTAAAGTCATCCTCTCCAAAAGGCGTTTCTGAAAGTTCCTTTACCTTATATCTTCCTGAAACTCCCCCTTCGAGTACAGCTGAATTAGGAGCCTGAGAAACTACTGTATACATCAGTTTAATTACATTCTTCTCTTGCCCTTTTGTGGCAATACGAGTATATCCAGTGACACGATGTCTTAAATTATGCAATCCTTTTTCAAACCAACGACGATATGCCCAATTATCGTTATCAACAGGCGCGCGCCAAGTATCCAATTTAGGACCTTCTCCATCACGAATAACTTTCTTTCCGCCATACTCCAAGCTATATATTGTCCCTGTATGGTTATCAAATTTCACACAGAATCCTTCCCCCGACACTGTAATCAAATCTGTATTTTCCAATACCTTGGGCTTCGCCATAGAAGTTGTTAACGATGTCAATGAAGTCTTATCCCCAGCCTTCTTAACTAACAACTGCTCTTCCATCTGTGCATAACCAGCCTTAGCCCATGGCATATCTTTTTTCAACAAGAATTGTATCTTCACGAAATATTCGCTTCCATCTTTAAGATTCGAATAATTATAAGGAACAGTATAGACAGCCTTTTCACGTGGCCCTATAATCTTATGAGCATTTACAAAAGCATCACTTTCCTGTACTTTTTTCCCGTCTTCATAAAGCGTCCAAACAAGTCTATAATCAGAAAGTGAAATAAAATAGTTTTTATTAAACACTTCCACTTTACCTTGTTTCATATCCAAAGGTGCTACACTTACATTCTGATATACCTTTTTTACTTCATAAAATACAGGCTTAGGAGAATGATCTGGCAACAAAATACCATTCATACAGAACATTCCACTATTGGGTTTATCCCCAAAATCACCTCCATAAGCCCAATAACAATCACCAGTCCGAGAATCATAATAATTCAACGCCTGATCTACCCAATCCCAAATAGCAGCTCCACAGAAAAAATTAGTTGACTCAATAGCCTCCCAATAATCCTTCAGATTTCCTCCTGCATTTCCCATAGAATGCGCATATTCAGAGACATGAAAGGGATATTTAATATCATACTTTCCTTTAACAGCTTCCCGCATCCATGCAATAGAAGGATATTGGTTTGATCCCATATCCACAATATCATTATTACGCTCATATTGCACAGGCCGCGAAGCATCAAATGCGTGCAACGCATTATAGGCTGACAAGAAATTCTTCCCTGGCCCGGCTTCATTTCCTAAAGACCAGATTACAACAGAAGGATGATTCACATGTGCATGAGCTAATTCCATCACACGAGCTACATGAGCAGCCTCAAATTCAGGCACATGCGACAAAGAAGCGTCTCCGTAATAATATTCATGGCTTTCCAGGTTTGCCTCATCTTCCAAATAAATACCATATTTATCACACAAGTAATACCAATAAGGATCACAAGAATAATGAGAGTTTCGTACATGATTAATATTACCACGCTTCATAAGCATTATCTCATCTTCCATCTGTTTATGAGATATTGCATTACCTTTTTCTGGATTAATCTCCTGACGATTAACTCCTTTCAGCTTTACAGTTTTCCCATTTATATAATAATATCGTCCTGCTAATCCATATTCATCTAAAGCCGCCGGCGTATCTTTAATTTCAACCTTACAGAATCCTAATCCCGTAGAAAAAGTTTCTACCACCTGCCCTTTACGATCTTTTAATTGTCCTACCAGTGTATACCTATAAGGAGTTTCTGCAGACCATTTTCGAGGTGAACTTACATGCATAACCGTTTGTGTTGTGATACTCTCTCCACTTGACAGCTCTGCAATTTCCACATTATTTACTTTCCCTCCTGACACCAGTTCTGTATCGTCTGAATAAAGTTTATTAGCATATAACAAATAGGATAATGTATACCCTTTCATTTTTTTATTATTCAAATTGCGAATATCAGCTTCTATTTTAAGAATACCATCATTATAATTTCTATCCAAATCAGGACGCACACGAAAATCTCTCACTTGCGTTTTAGAAGTAGAAGTTAATGAGACAGAACGAAAAATTCCAGGAAGTCTAAACATATCTTGTGCTTCCAAAAAAGAACCATCTGAATTACGATAAACTTCCACTGCTACTGTATTTTTGCCATTCCAATTCAAATAAGGTGTAATGCAAAAAGATGAAGTATTTCTCGAGTTTTTAGAGAAACCTATGTAATGCCCATTTACCCATAAATAAAAAAAAGAAGATACCCCATCAAAATTCAAATATACTTCCCGATTTTCCCATGTAGCAGGAATTTCGAAGTTACGGCGATAAGCTCCAACCTCATTACGATGCTTATAAGTGACCCAATCATGAGGAGGAGTACGCATCACCCCGCCTTTCCAGTCGTCAACAGCCACTGTATGCTGAAATATAACCGGTTGGTTCGCATAAATAGGAGTACCATATTTCAATGAACCATCTTTCTGAATTCCAGCTACATTCCATTGCATCGGCACCGTTACTTCATCCCATGTTGAAACATCAAACGAAGGCTTATAAAATTCCGTTGACCGTTCTTCTGGATTACCCACCCAGTGAAACTTCCAAATTCCATCAAGCGACCGATAAAACTCACTATAATCAGGCAATAGCAGACGTGCACTCTCCACATCAGCAAATGTAAAGAACCAAGTATGAGGCTGCTCCTTATTGAGTGAAAGTTTGGTAGGTTGTTCCCACTCATTACCAATAGGCATCAGTTCTTTGCCATAAGAAAATCCATCCAGCAAAGATTGCTGGGCACTCAATCCCATGCTTTCGCATAATAGCAAAGCTCCAATAATGTATTTCCCTGCATTATTCATAAATCAGATTTAAAAATAAATTTTATTCGTTTCAAGTTTTATGCATATAACGATAACTCTGATAAAAGCTACTCATTATTATATACCTTTTTAACAAAGTTAACATACGATACATTTCAACCATTAGCAATAAAATATTTGCCACAGAACAATAAAATTTAGATTGATTAAAAAAAAGTCCTATATTTGCAGCAAAAGGAATAAAAAAATCCACAAGTCCTTCTTATTTGTCATAAATAAGTCTCTGAAAGACATACTAACAAATGATTATTAATTGCAAAGACCGGAATAATTGGACAGATGAATCTCTATGGGAACTTTTATTAAAAAGGGACATTGAGGTTTTGGAAATCTTATATCGGAGACATTATGATTTATTACTAAACTATGGACTCAAAATTTATCCTGACAAGGAATTAGTAAAAGATTGCATTCAGGATCTTTTCGTCAAATTACATCTAAGTCGTAAATTATCCAACACACAATGTGTTAAAACATACTTGTTAAAAGCACTCCGAAATTTATTGGTAGATAAACTTTCCTCCATTAAGGAAACGGAAGATATAGAAAAAGTCAGTTTTAACCTAACGATAGATAATTCCGCATTATCGGCTTTATTCCAAAAAAATGATGAAGAACTTAATTTAAGCAAACAGCTCCTCAAAGCGTATCATCAACTCCCTGTGAATCAACGAGAAGCAATTTATTTACGATATATCAAAGGATTGCCATACAAAGAAATTGCAGAGATACTTGACATTGCTCCCCAATCAAGCATCAATTTAGTTCAAAGGGCGCTTACAAAATTAAGGTCAATCATGCAATTAGAGAAGATAATCCTGATATTTTTAATAGCACACTAATCATTAAGTCGTGTAAAGTGAGTATTTTTTTTCAGTTCTCCCGTATTATAGTAAACTGAAAAAATAAACTATATGAAACTCACATCAAAAATTATTGTATTGTTATGCCTGTTTCTAGGGCATTTTTCACACGTACTAGCAGAAGAAAGCAACAAACACTTCCCTCATCCCGACCGTATTCGATATGATGGTTCTTGTATGACCATTGATGGAAAAGATGTATTCATCTATAGTGCAGCCTTTCATTATTTTCGCTGTCCAGAACCTTTATGGAGAGACCGCTTCAAGAAAATTAAAGAAGCAGGATTTAACACTGTAGAAACTTATATTCCCTGGAACTGGCATGAACGAAAAATGCCTAATAGCCCTGATGCTCCAGGCAATTTTGATTTTGCAGACTTAAAACGATGGCTTAAAATGGCACAGGATGAATTTGGTTTATATACAATTGTACGTCCAGGTCCATTCATTTGTGCAGAATACTCAGGAGGTGGCTATCCTAGATGGATAGCAAAATTCCGACCGGAGGGATTCAACGATTTCTGGTTAAGAAGTGCAGACCATCAGCATATACGCTGGTGTTTACACTGGTACAATGCAATATGTAAAGAACTTGTTGAAGAACAGATTACACATAAGCCCAAAGGGGAAAAAGGAATTATCCTCATTCAAATTGAGAATGAATACAATCATCATGATTGCAGTAATAAGGAAGAACTACTCAAGGCTCTATATCAATCTGTAAGAAAAAATAACATAGACATTCCAGTATTTACTTGTTTGACACAAGAATGCAGAAACAGTAAAGACCCGGAACTATCCCAAGTCTTTGATAGTGATAATTACTATGTGGGACTCTCTTCTGCTCCAGATTGTGCCTACCGCATGGCCGCCCTCCGGCAATCCCAGCCCGACGCCCCAGGATTCGTCACAGAACTCCAAGGAGGCTGGTTCTCGCTGGTCACCGGCCGTTTAAGCGAAGAACATTATTCAGATGCACGCCATTTCAAAGCTTTGGGACTTATGTCCATGCTGGGCGGAGCTACAGGCCTGAACTATTATATGTTTTTCGGAGGAAGCCACTTCGACGGATGGGGTGCACGAGGAATGACCACCAGTTATGACTACAATGCGGCACTGCGTGAAAACGGAGCCACGAGCGATAAGTATTATGAATCGAAAGCCCTCGGTAGCTTTATCCAAACCTACGGCAAGAAACTAGTCCGGGCAGAAGGAGGCCCCTGCCTGCTGGAGAATGCTCCGAAGTCATTGTTCGGCGGTATTCGAGTGGCACAAGACGGCACTCGCTTCATTTTCCTACACAACACTGACCCCAAACAGAATATCAAAGGACATGTTAGAATAGTTCCTGGAAAATCAGGAAAACATTCTGAATCGATGTACAACATCAATCAGCATGGGGAAAAAGTATTGATTTCTGCTTCCAGAAATGAAGACGGCCCTCTACCACACATCAATCCGATAGAAATCACTTTCGACCTTCCCGCGTTAGGCAGCAAAGTATATGTACTTCCTGCCGGAAGCTCCGCCAACGAAGGAAGTTGGTGGCCGCAGCCTGCTATGCGCGCGTTAACACCTGACCGACTTCCACAACCGGTACGTATAGCTTCTGCACTGAAAAAGGAAGACGATCCAAAGAAAGCCCGTTGGATATCTACTCCATGCTTGGTTTCTCTTTCAGACTTAGGTATCAACGATTTCCGTTACAGCCTATACCGAGCCAAGGTAAAACTGGATGCACATCAAGCTGCAAATGAGCAATTCCTGCTGTTCAATATGTTCACCCGTGACATAGTATCAGTACTCGTAAACGGGAAACCAGCCAGACGACTGTTTCCTGACCAAGCCGATGCACAGAGCTGGACAACCCGTGACTGTTTTGAGCGCATCCGCCCCGATGAATATGACAACCGTTTTGATGTAACTGGTCTCCTACAAGAAGGCAACAATGAAATCCTCGTAGCCTATGAAAACTTAGGCCATGCCCACGGCTACTTTCCAATGGAAGAACTAGCCGGTATACGACAAGCCGGACTGTCTGTCACAGAATCTGCCCTGACCCATCCACTAGAATGGGAATGTGCTACAGATATGGGTGGAATTACTGCTGGATGGCACCTACCCGAATACGTACCGGAAAACTGGACCAAAATCAAACTGGACACCACATACGAAATTCCACGAAAAGGGAATAAGGTACAACCCCAAAGTACTCCTGATGGGCTATTTACCTGGTATCGCATTGAATTTGAATTGCCTGCACAAAAGGAGAATATCTGGATTCCATGGCTGGCACGCATCAACGCATCCGGTAACGGTTACATGTGGTTGAACGGACATAACATCGGGCGCCATTGGGAAGCAGGACCTCAAAGAGAATACTACTTACCAGAATGCTGGCTGCACTTCGGAGGAAAGAAAAACGTGCTGGTTATGGGGTTACGCCAGACTGCCAACGGAGCCGTACTGAAAGCAATCGAAGTAGCTCCCTACCCACAAGGAGCAGAAATCAGAAACTAAAATTCAAATGACCATGAAACACTTTATTTTATTCTTTTTAACGCTTTTCGGTGCCGTACTTCATGGCACCGGAGCAAACTCTTCCGCACGGGAAATACTCCACATGAATAATGACTGGGCATTCTACCGAGGAGAGGTCAACAATGGAGCACGCACAGACCTAGATGACTCCTCCTGGATGCCCATAGTAATTCCCCACATCATGCAGCTAGAAACGAAACATTGCGGTGGAAATACTATCTATGACGGTGTCGGATGGTATCGCCGTTACTTTACTCTCTCCAAAGCCTATAAGAACAAACGTGTCGTGGTATCATTCGAAGGAGTAATGACCAATTGTGAAGTCTATTTGAATGGTGAAAAGATTACCACACATCACGGAGGCTACTTAGGCTTTATCGCCGACTTGACCGGACGCATCCGCTGGGACGAAAACAACGTACTGGCCGTACGAGTATCGGCCGCACATGATCCGCTTACCCCTCCGGGTAAACCCCAGGAGAGAATGGACTTCTACTATTATAGTGGAATCTATCGAGATGTACACATGGTCATCACAGACAAAGTTTACATTACCGATGAGCTACAAGAAGACATCGTAGCCGGAGGAGGACAATTCATAACATACCCTGAAGTTAGTCCTGAATTTGCCCGGACACATGTCTCCACTCATATCCGTAACTTATCCGATAAAGGAATGTATCTACAAGTGGTCTCACGCCTCATCGACTCAAACGGAAAAACTGTATCAGAAAACAAAACCCAAAGCAAGCTAAACCGGGAATCAGCCACAACCGTGGAACAAGACCTCCCACTAGCCCATCCGGCCTTATGGCATCCTTATAGCCCTAACCTCTATACATTACAGACTCAGCTGATTTCACAGGGGAAAATCCTTGACGAGAGGCAGCAACAGATTGGCATCCGACACATCCGCTACACTGCCAAGGAAGGCTTTTTCATCAACGGGAAAAAACTTTATCTACGAGGAGCCAACCGGCACCAGGCTTATCCCAACGTAGGTGACGCAGCCTCCAATTCCATGCAGGAACGTGAAGTGATTGATCTAAAAAGAGGAGGATACAATGCCGTGCGAGCAGCCCACTACCCTAACGACCCGGCCTTTTTGGAAGCCTGCGACCGCTATGGGCTGCTGGTCGTGGAATGCATTCCGGGATGGCAGTTCTTTAATTCTGATTCAACTTTCATTCGCCGCTTGTTCGAAGTGGGGAAAGGCATGATCCGCCGCGACCGTAACCACCCTTCTGTCGTACTATGGGAAACAGCTCTCAACGAATCCCGCTATCCAGTATCTCTGGCCAAATCCATCTTCGAGCTCTCTCATGCCGAATATCCCGGTGACCAGATGTACACCGCTGGCGACTACCTGGGGCATGCCGATATGGAACCTTTTTACGACGTGTTTTATAAACAGGTAGCCGGATACCCCAAAAGCGGAGATGTGATGGACAATCAGATGGAAGACATGCTTTCCATCAAGCCTTTATTCTGCCGTGAATGGGGAGACGGAGTAGGTGAAAAACCGCGCGTAAGTCTCAAGGAAAACGAGGAAGAGCAAATGCGTCAGTGCCGGAGCCGTATTGAACAGCTCAACGGAAACGGCTATTTCGACTGGTGCATGCTGGACGCCAATCCCCACATGGCAGGACACTTCGTATGGAGCTACAACGATTATGCCCGTGGAAGTGAAGATGAAACCATGTACAGCGGAGTGGTAGACATGAACCGCTATCCTAAATTCAGCTACTTCATGCTGCAGAGTATGCGTTCTCCAGCCATCTCACAACCTGGTCTATATGAAGGGCCCATGGTATTCATCGCTTCTTACAACGCTTCTGAACAATTTTCTTCCTCCACTACAAATATCATGGTCTTTTCCAATTGTGAAGAAGTTCGTCTCTATCGTAATGGCAAGTTAGCAGGTACACAAACACGAGCAGAAAGGACTCCCCTTTACCACTCGATAGTGGAAAAAGGAGGAAGCCCAGTCTTCGTTTTCAATACCGGGAAATATGAAGCAGGCACTTTAAAGGCGGAAGCATTGATAGGTGGGAAAGTGGTAGCTGTACATCAAGTCACGACGCCGGAAAAGGAAGACCATCTTGTCGTAGAAGCCCGTACGAACGGAATCGTCCCAGTTGCTGATGGTTCAGACATGATTCCGGTCTATGTCACCGTATGCGACCGTAACGGCAGCCGTGTATACAACTCACAGAAAGAAATCACCTTCCAGGTATCGGGTGAAGGCAGTCTGATAGGCGATGGAATTACCCGCATCGGGGTAAACCCGCAAAAAGCGGAAGGTGGAGTAGCTTTCGCATTTGTGCGCACTACCCGAAAGGCTGGCACCATCAAAATAAGAGCTATGGCCGACGGACTCACTCTCGGAGAGACAGAAATCACTACCCAGGCTTTCTGCGGAAAATACCTTCCGGACGGAAACCACCACATGTTCAAAGGACAGGAAGAGGACAATGCCGTAGTAAAAACCAGCTCATGGCAAAAGCGTGTACTGGGCATGCCTCGTTTGAAGATTGCTTCCGTTCAGGTAGAAAGCAGCCAGAAAGGGTATCCTTCCTCACATATCATCGACCAAGATGACCGGAGCTGGTGGATTACCGGAGACAGCAAACTTCCCCAGACCATTACATTGGACCTGGGCAACCAGACTTACGTCAAGGCAAGCCGCATCGTTTTCCAGAAAGACAGTTCTTCTTACCGCCACAAAGTAGAAACTTCGGAAGACGGTAAGCACTGGCTCACACTATACGAACGTGAATGCACTGGATGGGAATTCAAGCCCATGACCGTAGACAGAGAAATCCGCTATTTCCGACTCACCATCGAAGGGGTATCAGAAGGACGCGCTGGACTAGGAGAAATTTCTTTATATTAACCTTTTATACGATTATACCAATGAAAATAAAACTAACCCTAGGACTCTGTTGCGCAACACTGGTATTGTCAGCGCAAACCAAACTACCCTCCATTGATACCTTTCCTCAAAAAAAAGATATCTACAAGAAAGGATGGATTGACTTCAACAAGAACGGGAAAAAAGACATCTACGAAGACCCGACACAAGACGTAGAAAAGCGACTGGACGACCTGATTTCACAAATGACCCTCGAAGAAAAGGCTGGACAGCTGGTTACTTATTACGGGTTCAATAAGGTGCTGGAAGACAGCGTACCAACCCTGGCATGGAAACAAACTGCACTCCGCAATGGAGTCGCCAATATCGACGAACACCTAAATGGAGAAATCTACGACTTGAAACGATTAGTGGCCTGCATGCATGAAACACAACGTTTCTTCGTGGAATATACCCGATTAGGAATCCCGGTAGATTTCTCCAATGAAGGAATCAGAGGATTATGCGCTCCCAAAGCAACCAGTTTCCCGTCTATGAACGGACTAGGATGTACTTGGGACAAAGAATTAGCTTATCTCCAAGGAGAAATTGAAGGAAAAGAAGCTAGAGTATTAGGATACACCAACGTTTATGCTCCTATTCTGGATGTAGCCCGCGACCAGCGCTGGGGACGATGGGAAGGAAGCATTGGCGAGGACCCGTATCTGGTAGCACGTCTGGGTGTAGAGATGGCCAAAGGTATCCAAAGCCAGAAGGTCGTTTCTACCCCAAAACATTATGTCGGATACGGCGATTGCAAAGCTGCCAGACAATGGGATGCCCGTACCGACCCACACGTCACTCCTTCAGAAATGTATTACATCCATGAATACCCTTTCCGCAAGGTATTCCAGGAAGCCGGAGCATTGGGAGTCATGTGTGCTTACAATGATTACGATGGAGTTCCCATGTCTGGAAACTATCATTATCTCACCGAAGTTCTCCGACAGGAAATGGGGTTCAAAGGGTATGTAGTGTCAGACAGCTATGCCATTGGACGTTTAGCTGGTGTACACAAAGTGGCCGCAGACGAAAAAGAGTCTTGTCTACAAGCCTTAAAGGCAGGATTAAATGTACGCACTGAATTTAACAAACCTGATGATTACACTCGATACATCAAAGAACTTGTTGAAGAAGGAAAACTGCCAATGAAACGAATAGATGAGCTGGTGCGCCAGGTTCTCTACGTCAAGTTCTGGATAGGCCTGTTTGACCAACCTTATATCGGTTCCGGAAAAGATGCCCATACAATCGTTTCTTCCGCCCTTCACCAGGCAACCGCACTAAGAGCCTCACGCGAATGCCTTGTATTGCTTAAAAACGAAAAACAGATGCTCCCATTAGCAGACCAGTACAAACGTATCGCTGTCATCGGCCCTAATGCAAACTCTAAAGGATATGTTCCCACCCATTACGGTCCTCGCGGATTTGATAATTTCATCAGTGTATATGAAGGTCTGAAAAAAGTTTACGAGAAAGACAAAAATATAAGTATCACCTATTCCAAGGGGATTGATTTAGTAAATAAAGGATGGCCGGAGAATGAACTAATTCGTGACACTCTAACTACCGAAGAACAAAAAAGTATTGCAGAAGCAGTACGTATTTCCCAAGAAAGCGATATTATTGTAGCTGTATTGGGAGATGGTTCAAGCACTTCCGGAGAAAGTCGTACACGAAGCAGCTTGGATCTTCCCGGCCACCAAGAAGAACTATTACAAGCACTTGTCAAAACCGGGAAGCCTGTTGTTCTGGTTTTAATTTGGGGACGGCCAACCAGTATCAACTTTGGCAACAAATATTGCCCCGCTGTGTTAGCCGCAGGCTATCCTGGTGCACAAGGTGGACTTGCCATTGCTGAAGCACTAAAAGGTGACTATACTCCAGGAGGAAAATTAAACGGAACCTGGCCGAAAACCGTAGGACAACTTCCTATGAATATTCCAACAAAGCCCAATGCCAACATGGAAGAACTGCACTATCATACGGTGGCCAACAAAGGATTACTTTACTGTTTCGGACACGGACTGTCTTATACACAATTTAAATATGAAAATTTGCACATTGACAGTATCCATACCCATACCGGACACGTACAAGTTTCCTGCAAAATAACTAATACAGGACGTTATGAGGGCGATGAAGTGATACAATTATATGTAAACGATGTCATTAGTTCCACAACGACCTATGAAAAAAACCTTCGCGGATTTGAACGTATCCACCTAAAACCGGGTGAAAGCAGTACCGTACACTTTTCTCTCGTGCCGGATGATTTGATTCTAATCAATGCAAACCACGAAAGAGTAGTTGAACCTGGAGAATTTAAGGTGATGATAGGCAGTTCTTATGAAGACATCCGTTTAACTGGAAGTTTCTATTACAGAAGTACTCAGATGAACCCGACTCATCGAACCAACAAAAAGGAAAAAATTATGAATGATACAGAATATGGGCAATAACACCAGAAAATAAGATGAAACTAAAATTTTTATTGACATTGTTTCTGATATTTAATATAATAGTCGGAAACAGCCAGACCCTACAGCCCAACTCACAAGTCCGGAAAGTATATGTGATTTTTAAAACACATCTGGATGTCGGATTTACCAATTTGAGTTCAGTGGTTACACAACGTTACATTCACGAATTTATACCTAAGGCTATTAATGTCGCAGAAAAAATGAAATCCGACGGTAGCGGCGACCGTTATGTATGGACAACAGGCTCCTGGCTCATCTGGAAGTATCTTCAAGAAGCATCGGAGGAAGATATCAAACGATTGAACAAGGCCATTCAAGAAGGAGATATTATATGGAATGCGGTTCCATATACTGTGGAGTCGGAAACAATGAACCGAGACTTGTTCAATAGTTGTTTACAGCTTTCAAAAGAATTAGACCGCAAATACGGAAAGCATACGATTGCAGCCAAAATGACCGACGTACCCGGACATACACGAGGTATCATAGCTCCACTGACCAATGCCGAAATACGCTTTCTCCATATCGGAGTCAATTCAGCCTGCCCCGTTCCTGATGTTCCTCCATTTTGCCGCTGGAAAGATTCGGAAGGCAACGAATTAATTCTTGCTTACCAGCAAGACTATGGAGAAGAGACCTTACTCCCAGACAAAAAGACTGTGATCTCAATCAACTTTACAGGAGACAATCATGGTCCTCATCAATATGAAGATGTAAAACGAATCTATGCAAATATTCGTAAACGTTACCCTAATGCGGAAGTCATAGGAGCTTCCTTAAACGATGTAGCTGAAATCCTTTGGAGTATGCGTAATGATTTGCCGATTATTACTTCTGAAATAGGAGATACTTGGATTTATGGTTATGGAGGCTCTCCTATACGCATGGCTAAATATCGAGTACTTTCCCATCTTTTCTCAAGATGGGAGAAGGAAGGTAAATTCAAGGGATACGAAAAGGGGAAATTGAATTTTGTGGCCGAGTTAGGATTGATAGCGGAACATACCCAAGGGATAGACGTAAAAAATCACCTGCGTCATTGGGATGCGTACAATATGGAAACATTCAAAGCTTTTCGTGCAGCAGAATTATTCAGCAAAGCAGAACAGTCATGGAAAGAAATAGATGCCTATATAGGGAGTGCCATAACTTTATTACCGCCTTCCTTGCAAAAAGAGGCAATAGAAGAAGTCGCGAAAGTAGACCAAATCTCTTTAAAGGACATCAAAGAGAACACTACTTTGACTGACTGGCACCAATCATTAATGAAAGGATTTCAGATTACAGGTTTATCCTATCAAATGTTTAACCAAAAAGATTATGACAAATTTCAAAAGAACTATATGCGTACACGTCCGGAGTGGGGAATAGCGGATCTCGGAAAACCTAGATTGGAAAATTCAGAAGCCATAAGTGCTACTCTTAACGCACAAATCACAAAGCAATCTACTACTAAAGAAAAAGAAGGAATACGTACCGTGTCTGAATTGAAATTTCCATTTTATCCTGAACTACCTTCAGGCGTATATCCCGAACGTATACAAACCGAAACATGGATTTCAAACAATGGAAAACAAGCAGAAGTATCATGTACTCTTTTCCGCAAACCCGCAGTACGCCTGCCTGAAGCCTACTGGCTCTCATTCAATGCAGATAATATCATTTCCATTATTGCAGAAAAAACCGGTGAAAGAGTAGACGTAATGGACGTAGTAGAAAAAGGTAACCGGCAGATGCATGGGATAGACCGGTACATCGACCTCGTTACCACTACGGGAACTTACCGTATATGGAGCAAAGAAGCCTTTCTTGTCAATATAGGAGAAGCTGACGGACTCAATTACTCCACCAGTTATCCCGATATACGGAACGGCATTCATTTCAATCTAAGCAATAACTTATGGGGGACTAATTTCTCTATGTGGTGGGAAGGTTCCATTACATTCCATTTCAAAATTGAAAAACTAGATAATAGTTTCATGTAAGGTCATTAAAAAACACCGACAATAGCGAAATTCCATCAATCATAATATCCCGCTTTTGTTTTTATAAAAAGTCTCAGCACATTTCCCAATTTGTCCTTGAATATTCTCTGTTTCACAGTGCGGGATTTGTATTTCACAGTGTGAAATATGTATCCCACACTGTGGTTTTTGTATCCTACAGTGTGAAACAGAGAATTCTCTTTTGTGAAGGTAATTATATTCAAGGGGAAAAGCAAGAATTTGGTAGGGGAATTGGGAAATACGGGTAATTTTTTCTGTTTGATTAAAGAAATAATTTTTTTGCGATATAATTTTTTTGTTTGTTTTTTGTTTTTATCGCTCAAACATTGTAATATTGTATATACTTTAAATAATATAGACAAATTTCCCCGATGAAACGAAAGCTGTTCGTGTTGTTAACCTTCTTGTTGACAACGATATGCATCAAAGCTGGTGTTAACGATAAATACTTGATAGACAATATAACTTCAGCACATGGACTTTCCAATAGTGCCGTACTTACTATTTTTCAGGATTCAGACGGGCTAATGTGGTTTGGAACATACGATGGCTTGAATTGTTATGATAGTAAGACAATGAATGTCTTTCGTTCAAAGAGCCCTTATAATGAGGATTTTACGTTCAAAAGTAATATTATCCATAAAATTTGTCAGGCAGATAATCAGTGTCTGTGGGTAAAAACTTTTTTAGGGTTAGTTCGTTTTTCCGTGGTGAAAAGGGAAATAGAAGAAATTTATGCTGATTCGGAAAATTATTTGGTGTATTCTAATGCGAAAGGCGATGCTTGGGTCGTAAATGGTTCCGAATTGCTCTATTTCAATACGAAGCTGAAAAAGTTTGTTTCTTTGGGAAATGTCATACCTGATTCGGAGAAGTGTACCCAGGCTTTGGTTACAGATTCCGGTGAGATATGGTTGTTGTATGCAGATTCCCCTAATGTAATCTGTTTCAAGTTTCCTGCATTTTCAACTTCCACTCCCGGGAATGTAAAACTGGAAAAAGAGTCGATTAAATTGCATAATGTTCCTGTAAGCTGCTATTTCGTGCAATATGATTCGTTTAGTTTTATTGATGCGGAAAACAATCTTTATCTTTATGATGTAGCGGCAAAGACAAAAGTGTATGTTCGCAATGTATCCGATTTAATGTCACGGTATGGAAAAATTGAAAACATTACTGCTTTTCAAGAGGATGTCATTATTGCTTTTCCTTTGAACGGGCTTATGTACTTAGACTTCTCGAAGGGGTATCGTGAAGAGGTGATAGATCGTAGCGTGCGGATTTTTTCGATGACTAAAGACCGGTATAATGATATTATCTGGGTGGGTACGGACGGTCAGGGCGTTCTGATGCTTACAAAAAATAATTCCATCGCTAAAACTTTAGAACTAACACGATTGTCTCCTTTGTTGAAGCGACAGGTAAGAAGCATTGCTACAGACAGACATGGAGGCTTGTGGTTTGGAACAAAAGGGGATGGGTTGATATACATTCCTCAGTATGAAGAAAACTGGGGTAAGAAAGAGGCTGTGATATTATATTCTGGCAGTTCCCGCCAGTCCTTGTCCAGTTATATCCCTTGGGAAAATGACACTCGTGTATTTACGATTCAAGAAAGTAAGTTTCGTGATGGAATGTGGGTTGGAGGAACCAATGAAAATTTGCTTTTTTTCTACTCATTTGAAAAGTCAAGAATGCTAAAGGTGGAGGGGCTTGACACAAAGGGGAATATTGTTGAAATAAAAGGAGTGTACGAGGAAGATGCCTCTACTTTGTGGATTTCTGCAACGATGCTCGGTCTTGTTCGTTTAAAGGTGGATTTTAGTGGTGATCATGTGCGGGTGATAAGTCAAGAAGAAAAGACAATTAAGACCAGGAAAAATGAGATTTGTCTTGTTTTCTTTTCTATGGTTAATCAGGGAGATTCCATATTATGGTTGGGTGATAGAGGAAAAGGGGTTATCAGATATAATATGAGAGATAATACTTATAGGGTTATCTCTTTCCAACAAAGATTAAAGCGTCCGGTTGATGATGTGTTGTGCATTTGTCAGTATGACGAGAATAAGTTTTATATAGGAACTTCCACAGGGGTCGTTTCTATGAAATATGAGAAGGATAGTGTGCGTGCAATAAGCTATATCGGTCAGGAGCATGGGTTGTCAAATGACATGATTCATGGAATTCTGTCGGACAAGAACGGTTTTCTTTGGATGAGTAGTAATAAAGGCCTGAACAAGTACAATCCGATGAACGGGCGTATCCATACTTTTTGGGGAAACGGTATTCACGTGGAAGAGTTTAGTGACGGCGCTTATTATAAATGTCCGTATAGTGGAAGGCTTTTCTTTGGTGGGGTAAATGGCTTATTGTATTTGTCCGACAATTCTGCTACTACTAATACTCCGTTTCAGAATATTGTATTGCGTGATTTTTGGATAGAAAATAAAAGGGCTTTATTGTCAAATTATGAGGAAGATGGGCTAAGCGGATGGAAAATTGATGGCAGAAAAGTGTTTTTCCGACTTAACTTTGTAGTGCCTGATTTTATTGGTGGAGAAAATATTGAGTATTCATATATGCTGGAAGGGTATGATAAGGATTGGTCAATATTTAGTAAGACTAATGATGTGACTTATGCGAGTGTACCTCCGGGTAAATACTTGTTTAAAGTACGTTATAAGAGAGATATAAATGAGAATAACGAAAAGATGCTGGTAATTCCTATCTATATTACTATGCCTTGGTATAAGTCACCTTTTTTATATATCGGATTAGTTATTCTGCTTTTCATCTTGGTTGGAACGGTGTTGCATTTCTTCCCGGATTTTAACCCAGTGAAAGTTTTGACGGGGGAAAAACATATAGAAGAAACTGAAAATAAGTTAGAACAAACCTCTCAGGAGGTAGAACTTTATGGAGTAAGATTTATAATACATCATGCAGACCAGATGGTGGTATTAGAAAAATTTGTTTCGATAGTAGAGAATAATTTAGATAATGAGGAATTAGGTATTCCGTTTATTGCTTCTGAATTGAATATGAGTACCCGTCAGTTTTATCGGAAGTTTAATGAAATGTCAGTAGATATTTCACCCAATGAGTTCATTAAATTATGTCGTCTTGAAAAAGCTGCTGACTTATTGCGAAGTACCAATTTGTCTATTTTGGAGATTATATCCATGATTGGCATTAATAGTCGTTCTTATTTTTATAAAGAATTTATCAAGAAGTTTGGTTGTACTCCAAAAGATTTTAGAAATGTAGCCTCTTCTGATAAAGAAGCGAATGGAGAAGGTTGAAATAATTCTGTCATTTTCTTGTTTTTAGATATGTCTCAAAAAAGTATCATGGTGTACTTTTTTGAGACATTTTTTATTATTTATTTGATAATCAATTGTGTAAAAAAGAACAAATAGAGCTTTGTGATATTTTTATGACATTTTAAAAAGCTCTCTTTTTTTGGCAGTAAGAGGGACATTAAACGGGTTTGTTTTTAGTTCTTTTGTATTGCAAAAAGAATTAGGAATGGCATTTCTAGATGCTTGTAGATAAACTTAAATTTAATGATTATGAAAACAAATCTTCAATCTTTTCTGTTTACGGTTGGGATATTTCTCTTGGCTTCATGTGCTCAGCAAAATATATCTACTGAGAAAGATATAATTCCCTCTCCAATAGAAGCCATAAAGAGTGATGGGATGTTTACTTTTAAATCTGACATGTCATTATATATTAATGATAAGGATTTGGTTCCAGCTCGTATGCTTTTACAAAATTCTTTGGGGATAGATTTTTTAGAAAACCATGAAGAATCATCTGCTTCCATTGTATTACGAATGGCTGAAGGAATCATGGAGAAAGAGGGTGGGTATCATCTTTCAGTAAATAATGACAAGCTTCTTCTTGAGGCGGCAGATTATTCAGGCATTGTGGCTGGTATTTCTACCATACGTCAGCTTTTGCCAATAGAAGTGGAATCAGGTTTGTCTATTCCTAATGTGGAGATAACTGACTATCCTCACTATCAGTGGAGAGGAATGCATTTAGATGTTTCCCGGCATTTTTATTCCAAGGAAGAAGTGATGAAACTGCTGGATTTGATGTCGCTGTATAAGTTCAATAAGTTTCATTGGCATCTGACAGACGACCAGGGCTGGAGAATCGAAATTAAAAAATATCCTTTGTTGACGGAAAAGGGAGCATGGAGAACATTCAATGATCAGGATCGTACTTGCATGCAGTTGGAAAAATCCATGTGCAATCCGGATTATGCGATTCCGGCAGAAAAAACATCAGTGATTGAAGGAGATACCATTTATGGCGGTTTTTATACCCAAGAAGAAATAAAGGAAATTGTAAACTATGCTTCAGACAGAGGAATTGATGTGATTCCGGAAATTGATATGCCAGGGCATTTCCTTGCTGCTATTCAGCAATATCCGGATATTGCTTGTGATGGTCTTATCGGTTGGGGACAGGTGTTTTCTTCACCGATATGTGTGGGAAAAGATTCTACACTGGAGTTTTGCAAAAACATCTGGCGTGAGGTGTTTCAGTTGTTTCCTTATGAGTATGTGCATTTGGGAGGAGATGAGGTAGATAAAACCAACTGGAATAAATGCAAAGATTGTCAGAAAAGAATGAAATCTGAGGGGCTGGCTACCCCTGAAGCTTTACAGGCATGGTTTGTCAGGGAGATGGAAGCTTTTTTCTTGCAAAACGGGAAACGGCTCGTTGGCTGGGATGAAGTGGTAGAAGACGGCCTGTCGGATAAAAGTGTGATTTCGTGGTGGAGAAGCTGGTGTACCGATGCGGTTCATAAGGCTACGGCTGCCGGTATGAAAACGATAATCTGCCCGAATTCTCATTTGTATTTTGATTACGAACAGAAAGCGGATTTCTTGAAGAAAATATATGATATGGACGTGGTGCCTTCTGGACTGTCGGATGCACAGAAATCACTTGTGTGGGGAGTACAGTGTAATGTCTGGACAGAATGGATTCCGACCATGGAACGAATGGAGTATATGGTTTTTCCGCGTATGATGGCGGTGAGTGAGATTGCCTGGTGCGAGAAGTCTAGACTGAATGATTATAAGGCTTTTGAACAACGGGTCATGAATCAGCTGAAACGCCTTGATAAACTGGGAGTGAATTATAGGATCCCTGATCTGACAGGCTTCTATGATCGTAATGTATTTATTGATAAAGGAGAGTTTAAAGTAGATTGTATCTTGCCTCAGGTGGAGATTCGCTATACAGTGGACGGAACAGAACCTTCGCGCGAATCTGCATTGTATACAGCTCCTGTCAGCGTAACAGAGAATACGGAATTCAAATTCAGGGCTTTCCGTCCGGATGGTACATACGATAAATTATATACGGCCAGCTTTGTGAAAGAAGCTGTTCGACCGGCGTTAAAAGTAACGGAGAATTTAAAACCGGGTTTGAATTTGACTTTGTATGATTTCTCGGGAAATAAGTGTGCCGATATAGCTTCGTCTAAGTTGGTGAAGAATTATGTGAGTGAACGTATTGCTTATCCGGAAGGAAAGACCGGCAACCTGGCCATGGCATATAATGGTTATCTGGAGATTCCGTCAGACGGCGTTTATACGTTCTCGTTGCTTTCGGATGATGGCAGTATTTTGAAATTGGATAATCAGGTACTGATTGAAAATGATGGATTACATTCTCCGGCAGAACGTAGTGCGCAAGTGGCATTGGCTGCGGGGCTGCATAAACTGGAGCTTTCTTATTTTGATTATTTCGGTGGGGTATTGACCTTATATCTCATTAATGAGAAAGGAGAAAAAACAGAATGTCCATCAGAGTGGTTGAAACATGAATAGAGTAAAAAGGACTTTGTATATGAGTTTTTTTAATAGGTGTTTTTAATATATTGATAATTATTTGATTATGTTGTAACTATAGCCTGAATAGAGTGCTGTACGATGACATGATAAAGAGTTTAAATCTTATTTTTAGTATGCTTCGAAAAATACAATTTTGCTTGCTTGCCGGACTGTTCGCTTCTCCGGTATTTGCTCAACAAAAGGTAGTGGATTATGTAAATCCAATTATTGGGACCAATGGGATGGGACATACTTTCCCTGGCGCTTGTGTGCCTTTTGGTTTGATACAGCTTAGTCCAGATACTGATACCATTCCTCATAATGTAAATGGAGAATACCAGAAGGACGTATATAAGTATTGTGCCGGTTATCAATATTCAGATCCTACCATTGTTGGGTTTAGTCATACACATTTAAGCGGTACGGGGCACTCTGATTTGGGGGATATGTTGATTATGCCGACGGTGGGAGAGCTGAAATTGAATCCGGGACGCGCATCCCATCCGGATGAGGGATACCGTTCCCGTTACAATCACTCCACTGAGCACGCATCGGCTGGATATTATGAAGTAGAGTTGGAAGATTATAAGATAAAGGCTCAGCTTACAGCTACTCCTCGTGTCGGTATTCATAAATATACTTACCCTTCCTCTGACGGGCGTATTGTTCTTGATTTAAATCATGGCATTTATAATTATGATGGAAAGGTGCTTTGGAGTCATTTGAGAGTGGAAAATGATACGCTGCTGACCGGCTATCGCATAACCAACGGATGGGCCCGGACGAACTATACTTATTTTGCTATTTCTTTCTCACAGCCGATAAAAGATTACGGGTATGTAGATAAAAAGAAACCGGTTTATACGGGTTTCTGGAGGAGGTTTAACATGGATGGTAACTTTCCGGAAATAGGCGGGCGTTCTGTAGTGTCTTATTTTAATTTTGATACCTCTTCTGATAAAGAGCTGGTAGTGAAGGTGGCTCTTTCAGCAGTCAGCACGGAGGGGGCATTGAAAAATTTATTGGCAGAGGCTGGTGGAAAAAGCTTTGAGCAGGTGGTAGCGGAAGCATCAGAAGCGTGGAATGAAAAGCTGGAGCTGTTTGAAATAGAAGGGACGGAAGACCAGAAGGCAATGTTCTATACTTCGCTGTATCATACGATGATTAACCCTTCCGTGTATATGGATGTGGATCGGCATTATCGCGGACTTGACCATAATGTGCATCGGGCGGAAGGATTTACCAATTATACGATTTTTTCTCTGTGGGATACTTACCGTGCAGAACATCCGTTCTTGAACCTGGTAACTCCTTTACAAAATGCGGACATGGTGAAGTCTATGATTGCGCATCAGCAGCAGAGTGTACATAAGATGTTGCCGGTATGGAGTCTGATGGGAAATGAGAACTGGTGTATGAGCGGGTATCATGCTGTACCAGTACTGGCTGATGCTGTAGCTAAGAGAGTGATAACAGAAACGGAACCAGCTTTACAAGCAATGATAGAAACATCGAACGTCGATTATTATGACCATCTGGATGACTACAAGAAATTGGGATATATTCCTTTTGAAAAGAGCAGTACGGCAGTTTCTTCTACTCTGGAGTTTGCGTATGACGACTGGGCTATCTATCAGACGGCCTTGCAGGCTGGCAAAGAAGATATTGCCAAGAAATATTATGCCCGTGCCTTGAATTACCGTAATGTGTTTGATAAGAAAAGAGGTTTTGCTTGTCCACGTGATGCGAAAGGGAACTTTAAGGCGGATTTTGATCCTTTGCAGACACATGGAGAAGGTTTTATTGAAGGGAATTCATGGAATTTCTCTTTTCATGTACCTCATGATGTATACGGTGTGATGGATTTGATGGGAGGAGAGAAAGTTTTTCTGAATCGTCTGAATGAGCTTTTTGAGATGCACCTTCCCAAAAAATATTACGAAAAGAACGAGGATATTACGGAAGAAGGTCTGATAGGTGGTTATGTACACGGCAATGAGCCCAGTCATCATATTCCTTATCTGTATGCCTGGACCTCACAGCCTTGGAAAACACAGTTCTGGACACGTGAGATTGTAGACCGGATGTATCGCAATGATATTAACGGGTTAGGAGGAAATGATGACTGCGGTCAGATGTCAGCCTGGTACATGTTTACGGTGATGGGCTTTTATCCGGTTTGTCCTGGAACGGACCAATATGTACTTGGAGCTCCCTATTTCCCTTATCTGAAACTACATCTTCCTAATGGAAAGACGCTGGAAATCAAAGCTCCGGGTGTAAGCGACAGTCGGCGTTACGTACAGTCGCTGACCATTAACGGAAAGAAGTACGAAAAACTGTATGTCACTCATGCAGATCTGTTGGAAGGTGGCGTATGGGAATTTAAGATGGGAGCTTCTCCGAACAAAAAAAGAGGACAAAAATCAGAGTATAAACCTTATTCATTAACTAACGGAATAAAGTAAATATGAAAGCACAATTGTTATTGATTAGTATCTTTTTAGGACTGGCCGGAATTTCGGCTTGTGCCGGGCAAAAACAAAATGCCGTTTCAGAAGAAAAGGCGGTAGATATTTGGAAAGACTATCCTGTGGGGCATATTGTATTTGACGATCAGGCTCCCGAGACAGAAGGTTCAAAAGTTTACCATCGTATAGTGACTCATCCGCAGGATTACATTGCAGAGCAGGCGCGTACTGTATTGGCTACATTGTATGATTCTCCTTCGGATAGTATTGTTCCGGTGGATACCATTCACTATTCGTTGCAGGATATAGAAGGAGTTTCAGCCAAAGACGGAGGGAACGGAGTGGTTAGCATTTTCTATAGTACTCGTCATATTGAAAAATCATTTGCTGCGAATGATACGGCTAAATTGTTTTTCGAAACAAGAGGTGTCCTGCTGCATGAACTGACTCATGCTTATCAGTTGGAACCGCAAGGAATTGGGAGCTATGGAACCAATCGTGTGTTTTGGGCCTTTATTGAAGGTATGGCCGATGCAGTACGTGTTGCAAATGGAGGATTTACTCCAGCCGATCGCCCGAAAGGAGGAAATTATATGGATGGATACCGCACAGCAGGATACTTTTTCGTATGGTTGAAGGATAATAAGGACAAGAATTTCTTGCGTAAGTTCAACCGAAGTACATTGGAGGTTGTTCCCTGGTCATTTAATGGAGCTATCAAATATGCCCTCGGAGAAGAGTATGACATAGATAGCTTATGGCATGAATATCAGGTGGCTGTAGGAGATATTCGTTAAAGATGAAAAAATAATTGTTTATGATGTTTAACTTTAAAAGTGAACCTATGAAAGATGTGAAATTAAAAGGAAACCAATTCAGGTGCATGCGCCTGGTGTATCCGATGGCCTTTCTGTGCTTGTTCTCTTCTCCTAGCTGGGCTATTGAAAGTTCAGCTATATCAAATGGAGTGGAACAGTCGAAAGGTATTGTGGTAAAAGGTACAGTCATTGATGAAGATAACCTTCCTGTGATTGGAGCTAATATTATGGTAAAAGGAACGAGTCTGGGAACAATTACTGACATGGATGGTAATTTTACGTTGACAGTTCCATACGAAGATGCAGTATTGACAGTTTCTTTCATTGGATATACTACAAAAGATGTTCCATTGAAAGGTAAACGTCAGGTAAGTGTTACTTTGGTGGAAGATTCAAAGACATTGCAAGAGGTAGTGGTGATTGGTTACGGTTCGCAGAAGAAAACAACTTTGACCGGTTCTGTAGCTTCTGTAAACGTGAAGGAACTTTCTCAGAGCCCAAGTGCTAATATTACTAATGCATTGGCTGGGCGTTTGCCGGGTTTGACGGTGACTCAGTTTGGTGGTGGTGAGCCCGGTAAAGACGGAGCTAGTTTTGCTGTGCGTGGTTTGTCATCATATAACTCTGGTGCACAATCTCCTATTGTGATTGTGGATGGAGTAGAAAGAAGTCTTTCTAATTTGGACCCTAATGAAATAGAGACATTCTCTATCTTGAAAGATGCTTCGGCTACTGCAGTATATGGTATCCGAGGTGCTAATGGTGTGGTAATTGTAACTACCAAACGAGGTGTGTCACAATCTAAGCCAACTGTAGAATTCAAGGCTCAGGTGGGTATGGCAGAACCAGTATCATATCCCGATTATCTCGGGTCAGCTGATTATGCCCGCTTGTATAATCAGGCGTTGAAAAATGACAATCCGGGATGGGAAACAGACCCTGTGGTTCAGTCTAAATTGTTCTCTGATGAAATGATTAATAACTGGGCACGTGCTAAGGGAGACAATACCGATGGATTAGGTTATAACATTGACTTATTTGACTATGCATTCCGTCCGGCTATCCAGCAGAATTATACCTTGTCATTACGTGGAGGTAGTGAACGTGCTCGTTATTTTGCCATGATTGGTTATTTTAACCAGGATGGAAACTATAGATATTCAGATTTGAATGATGCATATAGTACGAATGGTGGGTTTAAGCGTTATAATCTACGTACAAGTTTGGATATTGATATTACTAAGAACTTCTATGTAAGCGTTAATTTGGGTGGACAGATTACGGATATGAATGAATCGGGAGGTGGTTCTGAGAATATTATTTTTACAGCAAACACCACTCCTCCTATTTATCCGGTAGTATTGGAACGAAACGGACATCCGAGCAATGAAACTTATTATACAGATCACCCGAATGGACTTTTGTTTGGTGATAGTCAGTATACCAAGAATATTTTGGGTGAGATTGCCTATATGGGTTATAAAACAACCCATAAGATTAATTTCCAGGGTAACTTTGTGATTGGGCATAAACTGGATTTTATCACGAAAGGTTTGAAAGTGGAAGGTATGTTCTCTTATGATATTGAAGAAACACACGCCATTGACCGTTCTATTCCTCGAAAAGTGGCAAATAATGAAAACTATGGTGGATATGCCACATTCTATCCAAGTGAAGGTTTGGGCATTTATGCTACTCCAGACAGAGTGAGATATAGTGGAGCTTATACTCCGGCTATTTCTAACTTTACAGTGGATAATACAAAACAGAATAACTATCAGGCAAGTATGGCTATCGCACGCGTATATATGCAGGCGAAGTTGGACTATCAACGTAGTTTTGGTGGGCACAATGTTTCGGGGATGTTTACGATGCATCGTTCACAGCGTACGATAGGAAATGAGGTTGCTTACCGTTATCAGGGATTTGCCGCACGAGCTACTTATGATTATGAGAACAAATATTTGTTTGAAGCGAATGTCGGTATCAATGGTTCTGAAAACTTCAGTAAAGCACATCGTTACGGTGTATTCCCTTCATTCTCTATTGGATGGGTGCCAACTGAAGAAAGTTTTATGGATGGCACAAAAGGCTGGCTGGATCATCTGAAACTGAGAGGCTCTGTAGGATGGGTTGGTAACGACCAGGGAATCGGACGATTCTTGTATGTGCAATATTACAATGGAACTAATGCTAGCTCCTGGAATACGGGTACGAACTATAACCAGTCTATGGGGAGTGGCTTGCAGGAAGGTGACCTGGCAAATCCTGATTTGACTTGGGAACGTGGAGTTAAATATAATGCTGGTATTGACATGAATATGCTGAATAATCGTTTAAGTTTGTCAATTGATGCATTTTATGAAAAACGCTGGGATATTATTACAAATACGGGAGGTAGTGATGTAGTGGGTATTCCTGATATCTTCGGAAAAACTTCTTCGTATGTGAATGCAGGAACTGTGATTAATCGCGGTTTTGACTTGGAGTTAGGTTGGAATGATAGAATAGGACGTAACTTTAACTATTATATCCGTTTTAATGCCGGATTTGCTCGTAATAAGATTTTGGACATGATGGAAATAGAGCGTGCAGTACCTTGGATGCAGCGTACAGGACATCGTGTAGGTGAATACTTTGTATATGAAGTAGATCATTTTGTAAAAGATCAGGCTGAAGCTGATAAACTGAATGCAATGAATGATGGTGCGGGATTTCAGCCTTGGGGTAAACTGGTTCCAGGAGATGTCGTGTATAAAGATTTAAATAATGATGGAAAAATAGATGACCAACATGATATGAGAGCAATGGGTAATCCTAAGACTCCAGAATTACAATTTGGTATTCCTTTGGGATTGTCTTACAAAGGTTGGGATTTAAGTATGCTTTTCCAGGGAGCAGCTTTAACTTCTTTACAGTTGAGTGGTCCGGCAGTATGGGATTTCCCGGCTATGGGTGCACAAAGCAATAATATGGGTAAGGTTAAGGCTATGCACTTGGACTCATGGACACCTGATAATCCGAATGCATCATATCCGGCTCTTCATTTAGGAAGTCATCCGAATAACAAGAATGCATCTAGCAGCCTGTTCTTATATGATGCTTCTTACCTGCGTTTGAAAAATATCGAAATCGGTTATTCTTTGCCACAAAAACTGATTCAAAAGGCTCATTTGCAGCAAGTACGTTTTTATGTACAAGGTATGAACCTATTGACATTCGATAAATTGGGTGACGTGAATATGGACCCGGAAACTGGTAATGGAAACGGCTCATGGTATCCAATTCAGAGGATTTATAATTTTGGAGTAAATGTTACATTCTAAATTGAGAAACGATGAAATTAAAAAAATCTATATTAGTTTGTCTTACAATGGGAGGGTTATGCTTTTTAACTCCTTCATGTAGTGATTATCTGGAAAGAGAAGACGATGGAAAGCTTCAGGAGGAAGAAGTTTTTTCTCGTTATACAAAAGTGAATGAATTGGTGACACAGTTATATTCAGATATGTATCTGAATAGTTTGGGACTTAATACACTCTATAGTCACAATATTGGAGCTATTTGTGATGAACTGGAAGCCAATAAGGCAGATGCTGATGCGCCTTATAAAATTCTGAATGGAGAATTAAGTTCTGATCCGGCTTCAATAGGTAACATATATGGTGGCTCCGGATTTGGCTGGTGGTGGACTTTTTATCAGTCTATACGAAAAGCGAATAAGATTATTTGGGGAGTTGAAGAGTATAATACGCCGGATCATCCTTCCTCTCCTGGTTTGTTAAGTAAACGAATAGGGGAAGCCTATTTCTTTAGAGCTTATTATCATTATTTGATTCTTCGTTGGCATGGAGAAATGGTATATAGCGACCGTTTGTATTCTTTGGAAGAGGACCCTTCTACATACGCAGTACGTGAATCGGTGCATACGAGTGTGGAAAAATTATGTGCAGATTTGGATGAGGCTGCCAGCCGTTTACCGGTACGACAAGAAGGTGAAGAATTTAACCGAATTGATAAGGGAGCTTGTCTGGCCTTGAAAGCCATTGTGCGCTGGATTGCGGCACAACCTTTATACAACGGTGGGTTGAGAGATGCAGATGGTAATCCTACAGGTATCTCTCCATTAGGTGATGATGATACCCGTGTAGGTGCCCAGGAATATAAAGAGTATAAGCCGGAACGCTGGCAGAATGCATTGAAGGCTGTCGAAGAGTTTATGGAAGTAGTAGATATGGGTAGATATTCACTTTATAAACAATATAGCGAAACAGAGTTTGTTGCCAATTCTGGAGATAAAGTGTATAAGCGCCTGGAAGAAATGTTCAGAGATAATACATTTTATAACAATGAAGTTATCTTAACCTTATTGAACAGTAAAGATACGCGATGGATTCAAGATAATATACCGCAATCGTATGGAAGCGGACAGACCCGCAATCAACCTACTCAGGAACAGGTAGACCAGTATGAAGTAATTGATGGAGATTATGGGTATGATATTTATACGGCTTCTAATTATGATGATAAGAATCCTTATGTAAATCGTGACCCTCGTTTTTATAGAGATATTGTCTATATGGGTGCAGTATTGATGGGGAAAGAATATAATGTGGCTGAAGGAAGTGCTGATGCATTGGTGAATAGTTCAGTACGTGATACAAAAAATACACGTACGGGGTATGCTCTGCGTAAGTTCGTGCAGAATGACTGGACAATCAATGCCAATATTTCGAGTATGCATTTCCCGTTGATTCGTTTACCGGAGTTGATGCTGATTTATGCGGAAGTTTTGAATGAAACAGATGGAGATGTGAATACAATAAAATCTATGCTGAATCAGATTCGCGAGCGTTCATTTATGAAGCCGGTTCCACCTGCATTTGATACAGATAAAAAGCTGCGCCGTGAATATATAGAACGTGAACGTCGGGTAGAATTGTTCTTTGAAAATAACCGTTACTTTACCTTGCGTTATAAAGGTATTATGACTAATCCTATTGAGGAAAGTAAAGAAGAGCAGTATTTGGCTATGCCGGAGGATACTCGTGCACAAAAGTGGTTTGACGAAAAGAAGATGCAGTATCCTCAAACGCAACATTACATACATGGTATGCAGCCTGTATTGGATGAAAATGGGGCGATTAAAGTAGGCGGTAAATCTTATCGGATGGAACGTTTTGAGGGCAAGCAATTGACTCCGAGAAGAGTAGGCTATCGTGACTATTTCTTCCCGATAAACTCCAATGAAATTGCTAAAACACCTTCCTTGAAGCAAAATCCGGGATGGTAAAGTGTAATCTAAAAATTGATTAATTATGAAACTATTGAAGAATTTTATATTTATCGCTTTGATGGGTATGACAATGGGAGCATGCGACTGGAATAGCGACCCGTTGGAATTAGTGTACCCGGGGACAGATTTAAGTGGTAATAAAGAAGATAATAAGGAATCGGAACTGATTAAGGATGTAGAGCAAGTACTGACAACTAGTTCTGATGAGGTTTGGAAAATTACGAAAGAGGCTGTAAATAGAGCTTCAGAGGGAGATGTTACTGTCTATATTTTCTTTAATGTGGGAGAAGGAAAATATCAAATGAAGTCAACAGAAAATCCGAAGCTATTTTCTTCTGAGTATAAAACCTCAGTGAATGAAAACGAAAATGTGGTACTTTCATTTGTGGGGTCAGATTTGAAAACGATTCTGGGTGATGAAAACTTTGAAGTGACTAATGCAAAAGTCAGCAGTATTACTTGTAAAGGGGTAGAATCAGGTACGGAGTACGTGTGGAAACGTGCGGATCGTTCTGAAATGGATGCGTTGATGACGGAAGATGAGAAAGTGGAAACGTTGCTGGCTTCTGTAGAGCAAGGTGGCGGATGGAAAATTGATTTGGACGTGAATGCTTGTTACTTTATTTTTGATGTAGAGCAGAAAACTGTAATAACCAAATCTGAACGTGAACCTCAGAATGTTTCAGGAACTTATTCGTTGACCTTGAATAATGAAGGAAAAGTGGAATTGACTTTAGTTCAATCACATTTTGAAGCTTTGACTCAGGAAAGTGTGTTGGTTGTAACCGGCTACGATGAAAACTCTATTACTTGTCTGGGTAAGTCGAACGGTACTTCTTATACAATGACTAAAGTAACGAAAGCTGAAATGGATAATATCAAGACACCGGAGCAGCAGCTGATTGAAAAAATGTTTGAAATAGGATGGGGATCGGGTGTAATCCGTTCTGCTTCTGATGGAAACTTTGTAGCTTATTATTATCTGACAAAAGATGACCATATAGTTCATTTCTTAAGTTATGCCAATCAGACTGTAACTCGGAAAAATGTAGTGGCTACAGTAGCAGAAGAAGATGTGTTGACATTCCAGGAAACAGTAACAATAGGTAGTGATGTGTTGTCTGCTATCAAGTTGAAGGATAATGGTGTAGAATTGACGGGGTTAACGGCTGCTAATAAACTAGTGGAGAATGTCTCTTATGGAAAGGATAAGACCAGTTTATATGAAATGGTAGATTGGATTAAACTGCCAGGTGGAGGTCAACCTCAGTTTAAGAATGCGAAATGTACTTTAAGTGCTAATTTGCAAGGCGAATATAATAAGATTCCTGGATTTGATGGTATACCTATTTTTGAATGGAATGGAGATTGGACCTCTATTGTAATATATGCAGATAATTATTATTTTATGCTTTATCAGGGTGGCAATATGACTCCAATTGAAGGTACAGATATTATCCGATTTAATAAAGATGCAGGATTAGCTTCAGGTTATGGTTCGGATATAAATAAAGTAAAATCTGACTATCCTAATATTTATGGTTTCTTGTTTGATGAAGATCATATCATTGTGAGAAGTAATGAAACTCCTGAGGCTGGTTTATATGTGTTCGGTATTTCAAGTGACAGCTTTATTTATTGGCCACAACCTGTATTTCAATAATAATTAGTAAATTAAAAAGAAAGATATGCGTACACTATTAATAAGTTTGATTGCTTTGGGTTTGTTTACAACAAGCTCTTGCGTAAATGAAGGAGGGCAAGTTTTTGGAGAACTTCCTGAAGGTGTAGTACCCGTTAGTGGAGAAGCCTTGGAGGCTAGAGGTGCCATCTATAATAAAGATTTGAATGAACTGAAAATTATGTGGCAGACCACAGCCGATGCCAAATCCTACAAAGGTGTAGAAGTTTCCTTTACGGCTTTAAATGGCCTTTCTAAATCGGTAAAGATTATGGCCAATCCTAATTTTTCCAGTTCCTATGATTATTTTACTATAGTAACCAAGAATCCTACTACAGTACAATATCGTTGTATTTGGAATAAAGAAGGAGCTGAAGAAGTAAGTGAATGGGCTTCTGTCAACGATTTGACATTAACTAATGTGACCTCATCAGAAGTGTTCTTTGATATTGTACCTCCTACTTACAAATTGGTGACGGAGCCGGCTGTAACTCCTGAGATTGCTACTGCCTATGACAACATTGTGGGAAAAACTGATGAAGAAAAGAAGGCTTATTATACAAATGTGCTCCAACTGGTGTTGTCTTCTATGTATTATTCATCTGTGGATGCCGGACAGCAGCCTGTTACTTGGTTGAAATGCATATTGGGTCCTATGGATTATGCTGGAGCTGTGGCTTATGTTTCGGGTGACAATGAGGGGCCGCTGATGAGAATGAGCTCTGAATATGTAGGACAGGTCAATAACGGAGCAGTGTCCATGGACGATGCTACTTTTGAGATTCGTGGTGTCTTGATTCATGAATTTACCCATCTGGTACAGAAAACAGGTGCTGTGGATAGCAATCAGCCTTCTTGTATAGAAGGAATGGCTGATGCAGTAAGAAGTGCTTGTGGAGGAGTTACTGATGCAAATCGTATCGATACTGCTTTAGGTTCTGGAGCATATTATGATGAGAACCGGAAGAATGGTAATACTCCTTGTCCTTATGTATGGCAATTGCCCTACGGTACTTCTGGCTATTTTATGAACTGGTTGAGGACTTATGATGGAGATTTCTTGCGTAAATTGACAGTTTCAATTGTACAGCTAGGTTCTCAATGGTCATTGGAGAAAGCTGTTCAGTATATTCTAGGAGAAGATTATAAGATAGAAGATTTGTGGAATGAATATATTGAAGATGCGAAAAGTGAAAATGCGCAATAAATAATCCGTTCTTTGATTAAATGACACTTACCCGAGTTTACTTTATTAATAAATAAGGATTCTTGGGTAAGTGTTTTTTCTTTGATACAAAAAGATTATAAACTCATCACCTCCTGCTCAAAATTATCCTTATCTCCTTTAGCTTTGTTACGGATTTTACTTCTATAGTTATATACCGTAGCTAATGAATATCCCAAGAAATGAGCAATTCGGTTGGCGTCGGTGACACCCAGGCGAATCAAGGCGAAAATACGTAACTCAGTGTTTAAGATTTCTCCAGGTTTAGGTTCAATTTTTCCATCTTCATTCAACAGGTTGTTGAAATCATGGATGAAGTTGGGGAATAGTTCCAGAAACGATTTGTCAAACTCATTATAGAAGTTTTTACGCTCTTCACGCAGAAAGTCTGCCGAACGGATAGCTTTAAACAAATCTTCTATACGGGAAGCCATTGCTAATTTCTCAAGTGAGCGTCTGTATTGTTCCAGTTTGTCCAGATAGCTGACACAACGGTCCAGATAACGGGCGATATACACTTCTTTAATTTTTCCTGTCTGCTGCAATTGCTGGTTGAGAGCTACTAATTCTTTGTTGCTTTTCGACAGATTCTTTCGCATGAGAGAAAGTTTTCTCAGTCCATGGTATAGGTAAAAGGCCAGTAAGATGAGACATACAGCCAATCCGGTAATGCTAAGAGTCAGGATTCTTCCTAACCGTTTCTCCTGTGCCTTTTTGTCGGAATAAGCCTTATCAATGATGGGATAGAATTCTGTGACCTCTAAAAAACGCAGGCGTGCATTGCAGGCTACAGCGTCTTTCATGGAGCAACTTACATAATTATAAGCCCTTTCCGGGTCACCTTGCTGGTACACCAGGCGAGCAAGCTTTTGAAGGGCTGCGTATTCACGAACCGATGCATTGAGGTCAATGAGGGCTGTCTGAGCAAGGTAATAGATTTCCATGTCTGTGTCTTTCTTTGCTTCGTATGCCAATGAAAGGGTATAGTATGCGTATGCTTTTTCCTGCATGTCTAAAGGAGAAGTAAGCACTTTATTTAAGATGGGAATAGCCTGATCTGCCTGCCCGCTTAATATCATTTTTTCTGCCAATACAATGCTACGGTCGCTCCCCTGAGGAAGTATTTTCAACAGGGAGTCACGATATAGTTCTGTCTTTTTCAGATACGTTTGTTTTACGTGTGGGTCTACTGTATTATCTGTCATCCATCCATAACAGGCTCTTATGGTGAAATAATAATATTCTAAGTTGGGGGAAGACAGCTCGTGAGGGTGAATTGTTTGTAATTCTGTCAAGGCCTCATTGTACATGCCCATGACACCTCTTACTTCTGCCCGATTGATGGAGATTTCGATGTCTCTCTCCGGTTGAGGCTGGAGAGAGTTGTAGTATTCCTTACGACGAATATAGTGGCAGGCAGAATCAGCTTGATAATGCAGGTATAAATTAAAGAGTTCTCCACAGAGTTTATAGCGTTCGGTATTGTCTGTGGCATAGTTCAGTCGTTGTTTGATTTGAGATATGACAGCTTCTCTGTCGTTTTTAAATTTCTCTTTTTGAGAAATTGCGTTATCTAATTGCTCTAAGATTCGTTGCTCGGAGCTTTGTGCGGAAATGGAGATGAACCAGCCTTCTGCAATAAACAATATAAGGAAAAGTATAGATCTCATAGTTTTAAGGTTGAATATCTGGTGTTATATCATTTATATTTTAGTTACTTCAAATTTTGTTAACTTGTTGTAAACCTTTTATTTACTTCTTTTATATGTTTATATTTTATTTCCAAAGATAAGAAATCTTTTGTCATGAATCTACTTTTGCGTTGAAAAACATTTCAACCTCAATATAATGAAACATACATTAATTTTATTGATTGTATTCCTCTTCTCGTGGGGAGGAAGACAGACTGCTCAGGCAATGGAGATAAAAAAAGTGGCTCCTTCTTTTTGGTGGGCAGGAATGAAAAATCCAGAACTCCAGATTTTGTTATATGGAGAAGATTTGGCTTTGTCGGATGTGAATGTATCCGGCGAAGGAATTTATCTGAAAGAAACGGTTAGGCAGGACAATCCGAATTATTTGTTGCTCTACCTTGATTTATCGGAAGCAAAGGCACAGACTTTTCAAATCCTGTTGAAGCACGGGAAAAAGAAATTGCAGATTCCATACGAGCTGAAATCGCGTGTGCGGAGAGGAGAAGATGTAAAAGGTTTTACTTCAGAAGATGTGCTTTACCTGATTATGCCCGATCGTTTTGCGAACGGTAATCTTGAAAATGACGTGGTAGACGGGATGCGTGAAAAGAAGGTAGACCGTACAGATTCGTTTGCACGTCATGGTGGTGACATTCAAGGTATATCGAATCATCTGGATTATATTGCTGATTTAGGAGTGACAGCAATCTGGCTGAATCCTACTCAGGAAAATGATATGGAAAGCGGTTCCTATCATGGATACGCCATTACAGATTATTATCAGGTTGACAGACGGTTTGGAAGTAATGAAGATTTCTGTGCATTGGTAGAGAAAGCGCATGAAAAGAATCTGAAAGTAGTGATGGATATGATTTTTAATCATTGTGGAAGCGAAAATTACCTGTTTAAAGACAAACCTTCCAAAGATTGGTTTAATTACCGTTCTAATTATGTTCAAACGTCGTTTAAAACGGCCAGTGTAATGGATATTCACGCCAGTGCATTCGAAAAGAAGATTGCCACTGACGGGTGGTTTACTTTTGTGATGCCCGATTTTAATCAGCGTAACCGCCATGTGGCACGTTATCTGATACAAAGCAGTATCTGGTGGATTGAATATGCAGGAATCAATGGTATTCGTCAGGATACACATCCCTATGCGGATTTTGATTTTATGAGTCAATGGTGTAAAGAGGTGTTGGATGAATATCCTTATTTTAATATTGTAGGAGAAACCTGGTTGAACAGTAATGTGCTGGTTTCCTATTGGCAGAAGGACAGCAAACTGGCTGCGCCGCTGAATTCTAACTTGCCTACGGTGATGGATTTTCCTTTGCAGGCTTTGATGAATCAGGCATTTGATGAAGAAACCGGTGAATGGGGAGGAGGATTGTATAAGCTGTATGATTATCAGACACAGGACTTGGTATATGCCAATCCGATGAATCTGCTGACCTTTTTAGATAATCATGATACTTCCCGCTTTGTACAGACCGATGAAATGGCGAAGAACTTGAAACGTTATAAACAGGCCATGGTCTTTCTACTTACTACCAGAGGCATTCCGCAGATTTATTATGGTACGGAAATACTGATGACCGGTGATAAAGGCAAGGGTGATGGTGATTTGCGTAAGGATTTTCCGGGAGGCTGGCAAGGAGATACGCGCAACTGCTTTGTAGAAAATGGGCGGACGGCACTGGAAAATGAAGCATTTGAGTTTACCCGTCAATTGCTGAATTGGAGAAAAGGAAATCAGGTGATAGGTAAAGGTAGCCTGAAGCATTATTCTATTCAAAACGGAGTGTATGTGTATCAGCGCGAGTTTAACGGTAAATCGGTGGTAGTTATCATGAACGGAACGGACGATTCAAAAGAACTAGACCTGACTCCTTATCAGGAAATTCTTCCACGAGAAAATGCACTTGACGTGTTGACTGGGAAAAATGTGAATTTAAGCGGGAAACTTCGCCTGAATGGAAGAGAAAACCTCATCCTTAACTTCTAAAACGTTTCTATTTTTAGACTATGTAAAAATGATTAATCGACTTATTATAAGATGGTTACTTTTTCTTCTGATTTATATTTTCCTTTTTGTAAAGATAAGATGAGAAAGTGACGCATAATTTTGCTCTCAGTAATTGAAAAACATAAAATCTAATCAATATTAATACCACGAAGAACTTATGAATACAAGAAAAACTTTTGCCTTTGTAGCTTTGTGTTGTTGTGCATTGTGGGCGAATGCACAGAAATTGACTTCACCGGATGGTAATCTGGTAATGGACTTTAGCTTGAATCAAAAAGGTGCTCCTGTTTATGAGTTGACTTTTAAGAACAAGCCTGTGATAAACCCCAGTACATTGGGGTTGGAATTAAAACGGGAAGATCCGGAAAAGCGGATTGGCTTTGAATGGACAGAACGCAAAGATAAAGAACGGGTAGATGAGAAAATGAATCTGATGACTGGTTTTAAAGTCAGAGAAACACATACTTCTACTTTTGATGAAACCTGGCGTCCGGTATGGGGTGAAGAAAGTGAAATACGCAATCATTACAATGAACTGGAAGTGACACTTGATCAGCCGGAAAATGACCGTTACATAGTGATTCGTTTCCGCTTGTTCAACGACGGACTGGGTTTCCGCTATGAGTTCCCTCAGCAGCCTAATTTGAATTATTTCGTAATCAAGGAAGAACATACTCAGTTTGCCATGACCGGTGACCATACGGCATTCTGGATTCCGGGAGATTATGATACGCAGGAATATGATTACACGACTTCACGACTTTCTGAGATTCGTGAGAAAATGAAAACGGCGGTGACGGAAAATTCTTCACAGTTCGTGTTTTCACCTACGGGAGTACAGACAGCCTTGATGATGAAGACGGATGACGGTCTTTATATCAATCTGCATGAAGCGGCTTTGGTAGACTATGCTTGTATGAGCCTGAATTTGGATGATAAAAATATGATATTTGAATCATGGCTGACTCCGGATGCGAAAGGAGATAAGGGTTATATGCAAACTCCTTGCAACTCACCTTGGCGTACGATTATTGTCAGTGATGATGCACGTAACATTTTGGCTTCTCGTATTACGCTGAACCTGAATGAACCGTGTAAGATTGAGGATACTTCCTGGATTCATCCGGTAAAATATGTGGGTGTATGGTGGGATATGATTACCAACAAAGGAACTTGGGCTTATACTGATGAGTTGCCAAGTGTGAAGCTTGGGGTGACTGACTATTCACAGACAAAGCCGAATGGTAAGCACTCAGCCAATACGGCCAATGTGAAACGTTACATCGATTTTGCGGCAAAACATGGTTTTAATGCGGTACTCGTAGAAGGATGGAACCAAGGTTGGGAAGACTGGTTTGGTAAGAGCAAAGATTATGTGTTTGATTTTGTGACTCCTTATCCAGACTTTGATGTGCAGGAAATTCATCGTTATGCGGCAGGTAAAGGTATTGAAATGATGATGCATCATGAAACATCGGCTTCTGTCCGTAATTATGAACGTCATTTGGATAAAGCATACCAGTTTATGGTGGATAATGGGTATAATTCAGTGAAGAGTGGTTATGTGGGTGACATCATTCCTCGTGGTGAACATCACTACGGACAGTGGATGGTAAACCACTATCTGTATGCTGTGAAGAAAGCTGCTGATTATAAGATTATGGTAAATGCTCATGAGGCTGTTCGCCCGACCGGATTGTGTCGTACTTATCCGAACCTGATTGGTAATGAGTCAGCACGTGGTACAGAATACGAGTCGTTTGGCGGAAATAATGTGAATCATACGACTATTCTTCCGTTTACACGTTTGATTGGTGGTCCGATGGATTATACGCCGGGTATCTTTGAGCCGGACTGCAGCAAAATGAATCCGAATAACAAATCGCATGCACGTACTACCCTGGCACGTCAGCTGGCACTTTATGTTACGATGTACAGCCCGTTGCAGATGGCTGCCGATGTGCCGGAAAACTACGAACGCTTTATGGATGCTTTCCAGTTTATTAAGGATGTGGCTGTCGACTGGGATGAAACGAAGTATCTGGAAGCAGAACCGGGGGAATATGTGACGATTGCCCGTCGTGCAAAAGGTACTACTGACTGGTATGTAGGATGTACAGCAGGATATAACGGTCATGAATCGAAGTTGGCTCTTGATTTCCTGGAACCGGGAAAGAAGTATGAAGCTGTGATTTATGCAGATGCCAAAGATGCAAGCTGGGATAAAAATCCGCAGGCTTATACTATCACTAAAAAGAAAGTAACGAGCAAAACGAAATTGAATCTGAAGGCAGCTGTGGGAGGTGGATATGCCATCTCAATTAAAGAAATAAAGTAACTGAACAGGATTGTAATAAGGTAAAGATTGAGCTTTCAATAGGTATTAGCTAAAATTTACGGAATACTTTAATTTAATAATATGGAAATAAGAAGGAATGTAGTAAGTAGATTCCTACTATTATGGGTAGTTGGAATGTTACTTTCCGTGCAAGTCTTTGCACAAGGACTTACCGTGAAAGGTGTAGTGAAAGATAATACCGGAATGGGAGTGATTGGAGCTAATATTCTGGTGAAAGGAACAACGAACGGAACTATTACGGATTTTGATGGTAATTTTACATTGGAAGCAAAAAAGGGAGATGTGATTGTCATTTCCTTTATTGGTTATAAAACGCAGGAACTTCCAGCTGCAGCTACAATGAATGTGACACTTCAGGATGATACGGAAGTATTGGAAGATGTGGTGGTAATTGGCTATGGTTCGGTGAAGAAGGAGGATTTGAGTGGATCTGTTGTTGCTATTAAGGCTGAGGAAATGAATAAAGGAGCTGTAACCTCTCCTCAAGAATTGATGATGGGAAAAGTTCCGGGATTGTCTGTAGCTCAGGGGGATGGAGGCCCAGGATCCGGATCTACAATTCGTATTCGTGGTGGAGCTTCCTTAAACGCCAGTAATAACCCATTGATTGTAATTGATGGTGTTCCAGTTTCTGATGATGCAGCTCCTGGAACCTCCAATGCGTTAGGTACTATAAATCCTAATGATATAGAGACTTTTACTGTATTAAAGGATGCTTCAGCTACAGCTATTTATGGCTCACGTGCATCAAACGGTGTAATTATTATTACTACTAAGAAAGGCACTCAGGATAAAATAAAGATTTCTTATAATAGTACATATAGTTATAAAGATCCCTACAAGCGTATTGAAACAATGTCGGCAGATGAGTTTCGTGCAGCGGTAATGGGACAGTATGCAGAAGGTACGGCTTTGGGAGATGCTGCACGTCAACTGATTAATCTTTATCCAAATCAGTCTACAGACTGGCAGGATGCTATTTATCAAAGTGGATTAAGTACCGATCAGAATCTATCAGTGGCAGGCAAGGCTGGTTTTCTTCCTTTCCGGGTATCTTTAGGATATAATAATGAACGTGGAACTATTAAAACGTCAAAATATGAGCGTTATACAGCTTCGTTAAATTTAACCCCGAAGTTCTTTGACAACCATTTGTCTGTAGAGATTAATGTAAAAGGAACCATTAATAAAAATCGTTTTGCCGATTCAGGAGCTGTAGGTTCTGCGGCTTTTTATGATCCTACTAAGCCTATTTATGGAATTGATACGGAAGATGCACAGTACGCCAGTCCTCTTTATAATTATAATGGTTATTGGAACTGGAGTAATGGAGTAAATAGTCCGAATACACTTTCGGCTGTAAACCCACTTTCCTTACTTTATGATGTAGATAACTCAGGTACCACTAAAAGAAGTTTAGGAAATCTGCAATTGGATTATAAATTTCATGGATTGGAAGATTTGCATGCAAACTTGAATTTGGGATATGATGTTGCTCAATCTACCGGAGGAAATTATGTGAATCCAAATTCTTTTCAGGCTGCAAAAGATACGGATTTTAAAAATATAGGTCAGGGAAATAACTGGAATAATCTTCGCCGCAATCATCTGTTGGATTTTTATTTGAATTATATCAAGGATATTGAATCGATAAAGAGTAATGTTAATATCATGGCTGGTTACTCATGGCAGCATTTTTATTATCGTGATTTGAGTATTAACAAGTCAAACCAAACCGAGAATTTAGGAGAAAAAGGAGGGTGGACTTATAGTGATGAGGAAGGACGTTATATCAAAAATAATTGTTACCCGTCTCCATGGGAGAATTATTTGGTCTCTTTCTTTGGACGTTTGAATTACGGATTGATGGATCGTTATTTATTGACAGTGACACTTCGTCAGGATGGTTCATCTCGCTTTAGCAAAAGTAACCGCTGGGGGCTTTTCCCATCTGCAGCTTTGGCATGGAGTATCATAAATGAACCGTTTATGGAAAAAACTCATAGTGTATTATCAAATTTAAAACTTCGCGTGGGTTATGGTGTGACAGGACAGCAGGAAATTGGTGATTATTTGTATCTTACGCAATATGCTTTATCTACAAATCCCAATACACAGTATATGGGTTCTTACTTATTGAAGCCTAAAGGTTATAGTCCCGATTTGAAATGGGAGCAAACAACGACTTATAATGTGGGTATTGATTATGGATTTTTGAATAATCGTATTAATGGTAGTATTGAATATTATCAGAAGAGAACTAAAGATTTGTTGAATACAGTGAGTGTTCCTGCTGGTAGTAATTATACCAATCAGATAACAGCTAATGTGGGTTCTATGAAAAATGAAGGTATAGAATTTAATATTAATGCAGTAGCTGTGCAGATGAAAGACTTTTCATGGGACCTTGGATATAATGTAACTTGGAACACAAGTAAAATCACAAAATTGACAGCTACATTTAATCCTGATTATGAGGGTATTGATGCTGGTTCTGCTTCTTACGGGAACGGTACGGTTCTTCAGAAGCATCAAGTGGGCTATGCTCCTTCTACTTTCTGGCTGTATCAGCAAGTATATGATGAAAATGGAAAACCGGTTCAAAATGCAGTAGTCGATCGAAACAATGATGGACAAATTACTACAGATGACCGTTATATGACGAATAAGAGTCCTATGGCTGATTTTTATATGGGACTTAGTTCTCAGTTTACATATAAAAATTGGGATTTAGGATTTAATCTGCGTGCTAGTATTGGTAACTATGTATATAATGCAAGTGCAGCAGATAATGGTTCGTTGAATACATTTTCTAATCAAGGATCAATTTCTAATTACTATAAGACGGCTGTAGAGAGTACTGGCTTTACATTGACTAGCTCAAATGAGCAAAAAGCCAGTGATTTATTCTTGGAAAACGCATCATATTTGAAGATGGACAATATTACGTTAGGTTATATGTTCAAAAAGTTCTTTACAGATAAACTGTCAGGGCGTATTAGTGCTTCTGTTCAGAATGTATTTACTATAACAAAGTATTCAGGGCTTGATCCTGAATGTGATGCGATTGACCAGAATATATGGCCGCGTCCTCGTACTTTTACATTGGGGCTTAATCTTAATTTTTAATACATGATAGATATGAAGATTTCTTGTAATATAAAACCGATATTTATGGCATCTGCTCTTACTTTATTATGCGGATGCGTGGGAGACTTGGATGTAATGCCGCTTGATTCGAATGTAATGACGGCTCAGGATGCTTATGCTTCTGCTGAGGGGTATACTCAAGCTCTTAAGAAGATTTATTCTGTATGGGCCTTATCTGGACAAGATGATGCAGGTGCTTCTGATTTGGAAGGAATGGATGCGGGTAATACTGTGTTACTTCGCTGTTGGTGGACCCTTCAGGAGAATAGCACGGATGAGGCAAAGTGTGCTTGGCCGGATAGCTGGGTATCGCAGGTTAATGGCTTGACTTGGAGTACTGCCTCTGTGGAACCGATGGAGGGGCTTTACCATCGTTCTATGTATGTGGTTAGTATTGTCAATGATTTTTTGATACAATTAAAAAATGCGCCTGCGGAGATTGATCAGGAAAGGTATAATGCAGAGGCTCGTTTTTGTCGTGCGTTGGCATATTATGTATTGATGGATTCGTTTGGAAATCCTCCTTTTGTAACGGAAGAGTCTATGACTTCCACTCCAGAACAGATTAAACGGGCGGATTTATTTGAATGGTTGGAAAAGGAATTAACTACTATCAAGCCATCTCTTCCAGAAAAAACAGATGAATTTGGGCGTGCGGATCAATATTGTGTGGATTTCCTACTGGCACGCATGTATTTGAATGCTGAAGTTTATACTGGTACGGCACGTTATACTGATTGTATTACTTGTTGTAATCAAATACTTGGAGGAAATGCCTATTCTTTGGCGGATAATTATGCAGAATTATTTATGGCCGATAATGGAGAAAATCCTAATGCAAATAAAGAAATCATTTTCCCAGTATTGGCTGATGGAAGTAGTACACAGTCTTATGGTATTGGAGCAATTATCTTAGGTTCTCGGGCAAGTAGTGAAGGTACTGTTGAAAATTATGGTTGTAACGGTGGTTGGGATGGATTCAGATCAACAGGCAATTTGGTTCGTGCATTTGATTATGATGCAGAAGAATCTTCATGGACAGCTGATAATTTGAAATCTCATGATGCTCGTGCCATTTTTTTCAGTGAAGGAAGAACTTTGGATATAACTACATCGGCTGTAGGTACATTTACTACAGAAGGATGGGCCGTGTATAAGTTCTCTAATTTGAACAGTGATGGTACTGCTGGGAAAAATACGACATTCCCTGATACCGATTTTCCTCTATTCCGTTTAGCTGATGTATATTTGATGTATGCAGAAGCTGTAGCACGTGGCGGTGAAGGAGGAAGTGATGCACAAGCCGTTCAATATGTGCAAGATTTGCGTGAAAGAGCTGGAACTGGCTATAGTGAAATTGATGCGCAATGGTTAAGGGAAAATGCTTCAGTCAGCGGTAGTGCAGCGTCTGTTCCTTATGGAAATTTATTGAATGAACGTTGCCGTGAACTTTATTGGGAAGCCACTCGTCGTACTGACTTAATACGTTTCGGCTTGTTTGTATCGAATACTTATACTTGGGCTGAAAAGGGTGGAGTTGTGAATGGAGTTGGAGTAGATCAGAAATATAATCTATTCCCTATTCCGGTAACGGATATTAGTGTAAATCCGAATTTGGATCAGAATGAAGGATATTAACCTTAAAAAATAAGAGTATGAAAAATTTATGTAATTATATAACTGTGGCTTTCTCAATCGCTTTACTTGGTGCCTGTGAAAGCGATTTGGATAAAGCTTACTATAATGAAAGTGGAGCAAAGCCAGCTGTACTTGAAGAACTTCCTACATCGTATGTGATTGATAATTTGAAGCAGGATGAAACAGCATTGACATTCAAATGGTCTGCTCCCGAGGTAGGGTATAGTGCTTCTATTACTAATAGCCTTGAAATGGATGTGGAAGGTGAAGCTAATTTTGATGCTAAAAAGATAACTTTATCGTCTTCAAAAGAAAAGACGACAGAGGTATCATTAACTAATAAGGAATTGAATGATCAGGTATTGGCTTTGTTAGAGAATTATGCGGATGAGGATGGTACGATTCGTATAGAACCTACTGTTGTACAGTTTCGTTTGGTCTCTTCCATATCAGAGCAGAAGTCTTCACTTATTTCCAATGTGTTAACTATGACGGTGACCCCGTATGATAATGGAAATGCCGGTTATTCAGCTCCTCAATTGTTGCCGTTAAATTTTAATGAGTTGGTGTTGGATGGGGGTAAGAAGAATGAAACAGCATTGACTTTAAATTGGCAAGCTGCCTATATGGGCGATAATGCTTCTGTGACATATCATATAGAAATGGATAAAGCAGGGCAGTCTATGTTGAGAGGACTTCTTGGGAAGGTCGAAATCATATCTGTCAAGGATGAAACTATGGTAAACCTGACGCATCAGGAATTGAATGATGCTTTGATAGCCTTGCAGGCAAAGTATGGAGAGTCTGTTGCTACTACAGAGGTTGAATTAAAAGTTGTTGCTACAATTAACAACTATCCTGTGGCTCAAGTCTCTAATGTCATTTTATTGAGTTTGACTCCTTATGTCTCTTCTCCGGAGTTGACTCTTCCTGAAGAAATGGATTTAACCTCAACTGATGTTTATACATTGTCATGGCAAGCTGTGGATGGAGCTAAATATCAAGTAGAGATGGATATAAATGGAAAAGATTTTTCTCAAAAAGCTGTTCTCTGCTCGGGGATTGAAACTACGGAATTTGAAATCGATAGTGAAAAACTTAATCAGCAGATAAAATATTTGTTATTAGCTGAAAATGTAACTAATTTGTCTTCTTCACAAGAAATAATCTTTAGGGTGAAGGCTTATTATGATGCTCCTGAGAGTGCGGTGATTTCTACTTCAAAAATGTCTATAGTTACCTGGAAAGATGTATCTATGCAACCCGATTGTGTGTATGTAGTAGGAGAATTTGGGAATTGGAGCTGGGGTTCTAGTGAGAAGTTGTATTCTGTAAATAATGATAGGGTATATAGTGGATTAATTGTTTCAGACCGATTAAAAGAGGGCTGGAAAATTACAAAAAATCAAAACTGGGATCAGAGTTGGGGAGCTCCTATTAATAATGGAATTTTAACTATGTACAACGGAAGTAATATAACAACCTATGGGGATAATAATAATACAAGCTATTGGGTTGAGTTTAATCAGGATACGGGGCTGTTGACCATGACCAATGAGGAAAAATCGTGGATGTTATTGGGTGACTACAATAATTATTCTTATGGGGATGATTCCAAAATGGAGATAGTGTATGATGAGCAAGCTGGTATATGGTGCTTGAAAAAAACGGATGTGGAAATGCAGGCTGGGGATAAATGGTATATCTGTTCTCAGGTCTTAAATCAGAAAATTACTCCTGAAACAATTCAAGGGCATTATGAAGTATCCATGGAACATGAAGACTATTTTACAGTCAGTGAAACAGGAGTATATGATATCCTTTGGTATTTTAATGAAGCAATACCTTATTTGCTGGTAATAAAAAAATGAATCATTAAAATGAAAATACGTATGAAAAAATATATTGTTTATTTATTGGCTTTGTCATTGATTATTCCCGTTGTAAGTGCGTGTGATGATGAATTGGATAAAAATAAACTTGCACTTCTTGAGAAGACCGAGGATGGTGAAAATAGCGGGGAGATGACGGATGATGATATTGATGTCAGTATTTTGCAATCTGGGTTTAACTTAAATCCTAAAACGGCAGTAGAAGGGGAAGTTCCTAATGCAGATCAGCCATTGGATATTTATTTTTATGCGGAAGGAGTAACAAATGAAGTAGATGGTGAGCAGGTAGTGTCTGATTTACTTGGGTATGATCAAGATTGTTTTTTACATGCAGGAGTCATTGCGGAAGGCACTTGGATGTATGTTCCAGCTGGTTGGAGTGAGGATACAGAAAAGTGTAAGATGAAGCGGGTGAAAGATAATGTGTGGAAAATTACGTTATCTCCGACTATTCGTGATTGGTTTGGTAGCGGTTCTACTCCTATAGAACAACTAGGGCTGATAATCCGTAGTTCTGATGGGAAGAAGGGTATTAATGCAGATACATTTGTAGAAATCCAGGATGATAAATACAATGGGTTCGTAGCTGAAGATGCAGAAATAAAATCAATGCCTTCTGGCTTGCAATATGGAATTAATGTGATAGATAACTCTACTGTTGCACTGGTTTTATATGAAGCACAAAAAGGCAGTAACCAGCGTTATTATGATTATGCATACGTTATGGGTGATTTTAATAATTGGAAACGTGCCAATGATGAGAGCTCAAAGATGTATTATGACGAAACGGCTAAATGTTGGTGGATTGTGTTAAGTGGCTTGACTGCAAATAAAGAATATGCATTTCAGTATTATTTAGGAAAGAAAAATTCAGAATCTGATGGAAAGGAAATAGAGCTTCGTGTTGCCGATCCGTATGCAGAGAAAATATTGGATGCTGATAATGACCCTTATATTGCTGAATCCACATACCCTTCATCTGAACGTCAGTATCCTGATAAAGGTGCAGGTATTGTGTCTGTATTTAAAATCCAAAAGGATAATTATAATTGGGCACATGATGACTTTAGAATTAAGGATAAAAATAATCTTATGATTTATGAGCTGTTATTACGTGATTTTACGGAAACAGGGGACTTGAATGGTGCGTATCAAAAATTAGATTATCTTGAAAAGCTGGGTGTAACGGCAATAGAATTAATGCCTGTTCAGGAGTTTGATGGCAATGACAGTTGGGGATATAATCCGTGTTTTTATTTTGCTTTAGACAAAGCTTATGGTACTCCAGAGATGTATAAAAAGTTTATTGATGCATGTCATGCGCGGGGTATTGCTGTACTTTTTGATGTAGTATTTAATCATACTACAGGAAATCATCCTTTTGCAAAATTGTATTGGGATTCTGAAAATAATAAGACTGCTGAAAATAATCCGTGGTTTAATGCAGATGCTCCACATGACTACAATGTATTTCAGGATTTCAATCATGAAAGTCCATTGGTCCGTCAATTTATTAAACGGAATTTGAAGTTTTTGTTAGAGGAATATCATGTGGATGGTTTTCGTTTTGATTTGACGAAAGGATTTACTCAAAATGTAGGAGGAAGTTGGGATGCTTCTGAATATCATGAAGATAGAATCTCTATTTTACGTGATTATTATAATACGATTCAATCTGTTCGACCAGATGCTGTGATGATTTGTGAACATTGGTGTGAGTGGGCTGAGGAGAATGTATTGGCTCTTTCTGGGATACAGTGCTGGCGTAAAGGAAGTGCTAGTCATGAGTCAGGATATTATCAGTCTGGTATGGGATGGAATTCGAATAGTTCGTTTTCTCGTTTAGTGGAAGAAGGTGGCAACCAAATCGCATTTGGTGGTTGGGTTGGTTTTATGGAAAGCCATGATGAAGAACGTGTAGCATATAAAGCGTTGACTTATGGAAATGGGGCGATTGCAACAGATGTATCTACTCGAATGGGACAATTAGGAGTGAATGCTGCTTTCTGTTTTACTGTTCCAGGACCGAAAATGATTTGGCAGTTCGGAGAATTGGGATATGATGAAACTTTGGGAACAGAAATGGATAAGACGGCCAAGAAACCTTTGCATTGGGAGTATTATACAGATCCGGCTAGAAAAGAGTTGTATAATGTATATGCTAAGTTACTTAATTTGCGTAAAACACATCAAGAGTTATTTCAGAAAAATAGTACGTTCTCGTGGAATGTAACAGAGAGTTACTGGAGTGGCACTCCGCGTAGCTTGACTTTGAAGAGTGGTAATGAGGTAATGTATGTAATTGGTAACTTTGGAGATGAAGAAGCTGTCAATATTTCTTTGCCTGAAGGTATAAAATATAATTATATGTCAGGTGAGGAGGTTGGTAGAAGTGTTACTGTACCAGCTCATAGCTTCTTCTTGGGTACTAGCTTTCAACCTTAATAATGGGGCAAATAAAAGAAATAGTGGCTAAACAGTTTGCCCCTATTTCTTTTATATTTTTTAGAAGAATTTTATTCTCTGATTTCTTTCAACTGGAAATCCTTTCTTCGCAATACGAAACTGTTACTCAGGTATTTTTCGCGGACAATCTTGTTTTCAGCCAGTTCTTCCGGAGTTCCCTGGAAGAGGATTTTCCCTTCAAACAGCAGGTAAGCACGGTCGGTGATGCTAAGTGTTTCCTGCACGTTATGGTCTGTAATCAGAATTCCGATGTTCTTGTCTTTTAGTTTCCAGACGATGTGCTGGATGTCTTCCACGGCAATCGGGTCTACTCCGGCAAACGGTTCGTCAAGCATGATAAATTTCGGGTCGATGGCCAGACAGCGGGCAATTTCCGTACGGCGGCGTTCACCTCCAGAAAGTTGGTCTCCTAAGTTCTTACGTACTTTCTGCAGACGGAACTCGGCAATCAGGCTTTCCAGTTTCTCTTTTTGGTATTCCGGTGACTTATTTGTCAACTCCAATACAGAAGCAATGTTGTCTTCCACGCTCATTTTGCGGAATACGGAAGCTTCCTGTGCCAGGTAACCGATGCCATTTTGGGCTCGTTTGTAAACTGGGTAGGAAGTTATATCTTTATCATTTAGATAAATATGTCCTTCATTGGGGACAATCAATCCGGTAGTCATATAGAAAGAGGTGGTCTTACCCGCACCGTTAGGGCCGAGCAGTCCTACAATTTCCCCCTGTTTCACATTGATGGAAACATGGCTCACCACTGTTCGTTTTCCGTATTTTTTGACCAGGTTCTCGGTTCGTAGCACCATTCTGCCGTCTGAAGGTAATTCAAACTTTTCGGTCGTAGATTCTTGATTTTCTTGTGCTGCCATTGTCCTTTTGTTAGCTGTTCAGTCGTGCAAAAGTAGTAAAAATCTTGGCTTCTGTGGTTCTTAATTCGAAAATCCTCCTGTCTTTTATTATAATATAGCTAAAAAGCACTACTTTTGCGTCAAACATGATTGTAATAATATGATAAAGCCTGTTACAAACCTTGGAAAATACCTCATGTTGATGGGGCGTGTATTTTCCCGTCCGGAGCGTTTCCGGATGTATTTTAAGCAATATCTGAATGAAATGGTACAATTGGGTATCAATTCGATTGGTATTGTGCTGCTGATTTCTTTCTTTATCGGTGCCGTAATTTGTATTCAGATTAAATTGAATATTGAAAGTCCTTGGATGCCGCGTTTCGTGGTGGGATATACCACTCGTGAAATCTTGCTGCTAGAATTCTCATCTTCTATCATGTGTTTGATTTTAGCGGGAAAAGTCGGGTCGAACATTGCTTCAGAGATTGGTACGATGCGGGTGACACAGCAGATTGATGCACTGGAAATTATGGGAGTAAACTCAGCCTCTTATCTGATTCTTCCAAAGATTCTGGGATTGATGACCATGATTCCTTTTCTGGTGATTTTCAGTATTTTTGCGGGAGTGATAGGTGCTTTCTGTACAGCCTGGTTTGCCGGTATCATGAATGCGACGGATTTGGAATATGGTTTACAGTATTGCTTTGTGGAATGGTATATCTGGTGTAGCTTTATTAAATCCTTATTTTTTGCCTTTATCATAGCCAGTGTGTCTGCTTATTTTGGATATACGGTAGAAGGAGGTTCTATTGCGGTCGGTAAAGCCAGTACGGACTCTGTGGTTTCAAGCAGTGTCTTGATTTTGTTTTCAGATTTGATACTTACACAATTGTTGATGGGATGATACAGCTAAATTCTATATGCAAGTCATTTGAAGGACGTACAGTTCTTGAAGATATTAATTTTTCGTTTGAAAACGGGAAAACCAACTTGATTATCGGGCAGAGTGGTTCTGGAAAGACGGTACTGATGAAATGTATTGTAGGGCTGCTTACTCCGGAGTGCGGGGAGATTCTGTATGACGGACGTAATCTGTTGGACATGGGAAAGAAAGAAAAGAAGGCGCTGAGACGTGAGATGGGCATGATTTTTCAAAGTGCTGCATTGTTCGACTCGCTTTCTGTGCTGGAAAATGTGATGTTCCCACTGGATATGTTCTCTAATGATACTTACCGTGACCGGGTGAAGCGGGCACAGTTTTGTCTGGATCGTGTGAACTTGATTGATGCGCAGTCAAAATATCCTGGAGAAATCAGTGGGGGTATGCAGAAGCGTGTGGCTATTGCACGTGCCATTGCTTTGCAGCCAAAATACTTGTTCTGTGACGAGCCTAATTCTGGGCTTGACCCTAAAACCTCGTTGGTGATTGATGATTTGATTCATGATATTACCAAAGAATATAATATGACGACAATCATTAATACGCACGATATGAACTCTGTGATGGGTATTGGTGAAAGCATATTGTATATTTACCAGGGTCATAAGGAATGGGAAGGAACAAAAGACGAGGTATTCAATGCCACGAACGAGCGGTTGAATAACTTTATATTTGCTTCAGATTTGCTGCAGAAGGTGAAGAAAGAGGAAAATAGCAAGGCTCGTAAAGTTTGATATTGATAAGACTCAGGTTGAAATAATAAGGAACGGCAGAAGGTGGATATGCTTTCTGCCGTTTTCATTTAGTGGGTAGCCATCAGCCTTTTTCTTTAGCGGTGACGGCCACATAGACTCTGTGTGTGCGCTGCCCCTTGGGGAGTATGCCTGTTTCTGGTGTTGTTCCCCACTTCTGAAGTTCCCTGGCTGCGGTAGTATGGCTCAAGCCGGTGAGGGCCATGTAATCTGCTACCGTCATATAGGGGTGTGTGGTCAGAAAATCCTGGGCCATTTTCAATCGCTTTTCGCTGGAGTGGCGTGAAGTTTTCAGTTTGCTGGTACCGCTTTCTCTTTCCAGCGTGCAGTGTCCTTCCGTCTTGCGAATCAGTTCTTTGTCGGCACGGAAGTTGATGTTGCGTATTTTGATGCTTCTGGCATTGCGTCGGGTTTCTCCTGTGGGTTGTTCGGCTTCTTTCCCTTCGGTTATTCCTAACGAAGGAGTAAATGTGCCGATTTCATCGAGTTTGACCGAATATCCCCGGCTCATTTCGCGGGCCATAGCATCTTTCAGGGCCATAATCATGCCCCGGAGCTCTCCGGTGTTGTAGGTGGTGTGATGTGCGATGTCTTCAATCAGCTCCTCAGTAGAACATTGTCCCTTGATAATCATTCTCGGATAGAGGATGGTCTCGTTTTCGTTGTGCAGGTTTTTCATTTCCTGCATGGTGTAAGTAGCTGCCATTGGAATCAATAAATTTAAAGGGTTAGAACAATTCTTTTAAATGCGCTGAAGCATTCTCTGTTTCACAGTGTGGGATTTGTATTTCACAGTGTGAAATATGTATCCCACACTGTGGTTTTTGTATCTCACAGTGTGAAACAGAGAATTCTCTTTTATGAAGGTAATTATATTTAAGGGGAAAAGCAAGTTTTAATTAACTTTTTCATCGCTTCGAGTGAAAGTGGTGTGATAAGGTAATCTTTACGTTTATAAATATCAAATGTCAAAGCTGTATTGTCAGAAAATAAAGTCGTATGATGAATAATGCTTTTATTTTTGTGAAAAATGATTAATCAATATAGTTTCGGAATGGTTATTAACTTTAAATATAAATATTATGTGTAAAACAAATGAAAAGAGGCCTTTCATAAAGGCTACAACCCTTTTACTTATGTTTTTATTTAGTTTACCGATTCTGGCACAGAAGGTTGTAACAGGATCTGTGGTTGATGTAAATGGTAATCCTTTAATTGGAGTTAATGTGATGAAAGTTGGCACTTCTTCTGGTGTTATAACTGATTTGGATGGGTTATTCAAGATAGAGGTGAATGAAGGAGATGAATTGAACTTTAGCTTTATAGGATTCTCTTCTAAAAAAGTTAAAATAAAAAATCAAGCCTCACTTCGTGTTGTGCTATTAGAAGATACGGAAACGTTAGATGAGGTTGTTGTTGTTGGATATGGTGTCATGAAGAAAAGAGATTTGACAGGGTCTGTTAATTCTGTTTCAAATAAAACATTAATATCTTCAGGACAAAATTCAACTTTAGGAGCTTTGCGTGGACAAAATGCAGGAGTTAGCGTCACCCAATCTACAGGTAAATTGGGCACGGGATATAACATTGAAATTCGTGGTATGAATTCCATAAATAAATCATCTTCTCCTTTATGTGTGGTAGATGGTGTGGTGGGAGGAGATATTAATGCGTTGAATCCTGCTGATATTGAGAAAATAGATGTTCTGAAAGATGTTTCAGCTGCAGCCATTTATGGATCACGTGGTGCCAATGGAGTCATTATTGTAACTACTAAGTCTGGAACAAGTGGACGTAATGTAGTCACCTATGATGGAACAGTTGGATTTACTACTCCTGTAAATTTGCCTGAGATGTTTAATGGAGATGAATTTGTGGCGTATGCTCAAGAAGCTATAAGAGCTGGTTCAAACCATAATCCTTTTACTGGATTTGAAAAAGATAATGCAGATAATCGACATTATACTGATTGGCTGGATTATATTCTGCAGAATGGTTTTCAGACTTCACATTCTATTGGTTTAACTGGTGGAAATGATAAAGAAAAACATATCTTTTCAGTTGCTTATACGGAACAAACTGGTAATATTGAAGGTGAAAAACTTCAACGTTTTAATGCTAAATTAGGAATAGAGGCAAAGGTTAATAGTTATGTGACATTGGGGTTGTCTGCTTATGGTCGTTATTCTAATATTGATAACGGGTCTTCTGAAGCTTTGAGATCTGCATTCCGTTTACGTCCAATTGCACAGCCTACTGATTCAGAGGGGAATGATCAGTTTTATGTACAAGATTATCGTCCAGAACGATTTACAAATCCTCGTTTTGACGCAGAGAATGAGAATACCAATTATAGGCAAATGAATCTATTTTCAAACTTCTTTATAGATTTAAAAGTTCTCAAAGGATTAACCATTCGCTCTTCTTTCTCTCCATATTTATATTATGAGCGTATAGGTTATTATGCTGATACTTATACGAAAACAAATAAAGGTACAAATAAGCCAAAAGCTAATTTGACAAACAATAATGGTTATTCTTATACATGGGATAATACCATAACTTATCAGAACGTGATAAAAAAGGATCATAATCTGAATGTAATGATGGGTACTAGTACTTATAAATCAGCTAATGAGAATTCTTATATTGCAGTAAAAGATCTTCCTTATAATTTTAAGTGGCATAATCTTGGGGCTGCAGGAACAGAAGAAGCCAGATCTTCTTATGAGAGTCAAGAGTCGCTGGTTTCTTTTATGGCGCGTTTTAATTATGGTTATAAGGATAAATATTTGTTGACTTTGACAGGGCGTGCTGATGGCTCGTCAAAATTAGCTAAAGGTCATAAATGGGGATTTTTTCCTTCTGCAGCAATAGCTTGGCGTATTAAGAATGAAAAATTCCTGATTGATAAAACCTGGTTGGATGATTTGAAGCTAAGAGTGAGTTATGGTGTATCCGGTAATAATGCCGTAGGGGCATATTCTACTTTATTAGGTGTAGCTAATACTCAATATGATTTTGGTGGGGTAAATGCAAATGGGCAATATTTGAACCGAATACCTAACTATGACTTGGGATGGGAAAAGAGTGAAGAAGTGAATGTAGGGTTGGATTTTAGTTTTTTGAATAATCGACTTTCGGGTAGTGTAGATTTTTATAATAAGAATAATAAAGATTTGATTTTGTCACAGAATATACCTCAAACAAATGGTTTTACGTCTGTGGATGCTGTAAATATTGGTGCAACTCGAAATCGAGGACTTGAAGTTGCTTTGCATACAGTGAATATTAGAACAAAGGATTTTGAGTGGAGTACCTCATTAAGTTTTGCTACAAATAAAAATGAAGTGGTGGAAATCTTTGGTGATCACAAAGATTATCCAGACCAGTCCCTTTTCATCGGCCAGCCAGTTAAGGTGCTATATGATTATGCCTGGAATGGTATCTGGCAGTTGGGTGAAGAGGAGGAAGCAGCAAAGTATGGTCGTCAGCCTGGTGATGTGAAAGAGGTGGATCAGAATAATGATGGTGCTATGACTCCTGAAGAGGACCGGGTGATTCTTGGAAGCCCTTTTCCTGATTGGACTGGAAGTATGACAAATACATTTACTTACAAGAATTGGGATTTTTCTGTATTTGTATATACTCGTCAGGGAGAAAAGAAATTTAGTAAATTTCATCGTGAACTGCAAAATGAGTATTTAGGAGAAATTAATCAGTTAAAAGTAAATTATTGGACTCCAGAAAATCCTTCTAATGAATTTTATCGTCCTGCAAGAGGAGGAAATACAAGTTTGTTGTTATATAAAGATTTCTCATTTGTTCGTGTGGGTAACATAACGTTAGGATATAATTTTCCTGAAAAATGGTTAAGTCCTTTACATATTAGTAAAGCAAGGTGCTATATAACGGCTGTAAATCCATTTTTATTTACTAAGTATACAGGGTTAGATCCTGAATTTGGTGGCTATGCGACAAATGTGAATGATTCTGATGCTACTGCTACTTATAATGGTGGGGTTTCAGTGGCCACTTATATGTTTGGAGTAAATGTAACATTCTAAAAATAGCTATATTATGAAATCGAAATATATAAAAAATATTTGTTGGAGTATATTCTTTTTTTCATTGTGCTCTTCATGTGAGAGTTTCTTAACTGAAAATCCTGAAGGCACAGTAAGTGCAGAAAAATACTTTACAACACAAGAAGGGTATGAGTATATGGTAAAGGGAGTTTACGAACCATTACGTTATGTGACAAGGAATAAAACACCTTTCATTCTAGGCACTGACGTGTTTACTTCTCCTGGTCCAGGTTTGGATGATAGAAATGAAGCAGATAAAGTTTCGTATAATAAATTATATTTGCAAGGTTTTAATGAGTATTTTAAAAACGCAGTGAATGCAAGTAATGGCGATTTACGTTCATTATTTTGTGATGGCTATAATTTGATTCAAAGAGCTAATTCAACAATCGCTTATGGTGAAAGAGCTGATATATCTCAAGAGTTACGTGCACAACGTATAGGGGAAATGAAATTCTTACGTGCTTTGGCTTATTATTATTTAGTTGAATCATTTGGTGATATTCCTTTGTTGACATCGGAGGTGAAAACCCCTGAGTTGACAGCTGAGCGTACTCCAGAAAAAGATATTTACAGTTTTTTGATTTCAGATTTGGAAAATTGTAAAAATGATGTAGCTTCAAAGTCTGAACAGAGCGAATTTGGGCGTGTAACGAGGGGAGCTATTAAAACGTTACTGGCAAAATTATATTTAACTCGTGCTTATAAATCTTATGCTGAAGATAACGATGCGCGGAATGCTTATACTCTAGCTGTTGATGTAATAGAGAATGAAGGATATAGTTTAATTGATTTTGCTAAATTGTTTGAAGAAGGAAATGAGATAAATGATGAAATAATCTTTTCAGTGCAATATAGTACTGATTTGCAGACAAACTGGGGCGGAAATACAGATTATTCAGTTTTCCAGCCATTTGTATATGCGATACCAGGAATGGGAGCAAAGTTAGAATATATGGAGCGCTATACGGGGGCTTATGCTCCTACACGTGCGGCTTATAAATTGTATGACCGTTCTTGGGATAAGCGTTTTGATCTCACATTCCAAAGAGAATATTTTGCTAATGAAACCAAAGATGCTGATCAAGGAGCCTTTGGGGCAGTGATACCTGGACAGAAAATGATTCAGTGCATTTTCCCAGATGAGCCCCCTATGACGCAGGCAGAAAAAGATCAATATCCTTATTTTATAGTGAATTTTGATGAGTATTATGATCAGCCCTTAGTGGGAGGTATAAAAGATGATAATGGTGATTACCGTGTCAATGGATTTGCGGTGAATGAAAAAGGTGAGAGAATTAAAGCTCGCTATTTTGTATATCCTGGAATTAAGAAATTTAGAGATTCTAAAGCGCTGTACAGTGATGGTGGTGAAATGGGGACTCGTGATCATTTTATATTCCGCTTGGGAGAGGTGTATTTAATTGCTGCAGAAGCTTCATTGAAGTCAGGGTATGGTGATGGAGCGCATTATTTGCAAGAGTTGAGAAATCGTGCTTCCATTACAGGAACTGCTCCTAGTCTTGATCTGACCATAGATAATATTCTGGATGAACGTGCACGAGAGCTTTTAGGAGAAGAAAGACGTTTTTTGGAATTGCGTCGTACAGATAAATTAAAAGAAAGAGTGTTTGCAAAAAAAATGAATGAGCGAGCAGTTCGGGCATTGGAAGTATGGGGAGATCAAGCTTTTAAGGACGAATATATGACGCGTGCATTACCTTATGACTGGACTCGATACTTGCAGAATACCATTGAGCAAAATCCAGGATATGATTATTAATTAATAGAAATTATAGGTAGACTTGAACGTTAATCTTATCATGTTTGTTTGAGTCTACCTATGATGAATGAACTGATTATTCAACCGAATTTTTATTGGAAAGCAGATTCGGAATGTTACACTTTGTTTTATAATGGTTTGAACTTTGAACTATGAGGGCTAAAATCTTATATCTATTTTTATTCTCTTTCTTGTGTGGAAAACTATTCTCGAAGTCTTTTATTTATAATGTGCTGGATTATGGGGCGGTAGCAGATACTTCTGTCTTGTCTACCACTGCAATTCAAAAGGCTATTGATGAATGTGCAAAGAATGGAGGGGGAACAGTGTGTGTGCCTAGTGGAGACTATTTGACTGCTTCTTTACTCCTGAAAAATAATGTAAATCTACGTTTGGAGGGAGGAGCAACTCTGTATGCGAGTCGTAAACAAAGTGATTATCGGGGAAATCTAAATGAATCTGTATTAGAAGTTGTGTTATGGGCGCATGATGCACAGAATATATCTGTCACAGGAACAGGTAGAATACATTGTCGTGCTGTACGTGAACAATATCGCCGGGAGCCTCAGCTGGTAGTAGCAGATTCTGTTACCGGAAGAGAAATTGCCAATGCGATTAAGTATGGAGCAGATTATCAAACAAAGTACCGTAAAGTCCCTCCTTGCCCTAGTGCGATTAATTTTATAAATTGTACAAATGTACATATTAATGATATAGAAGTAATTGAATCGGCTGGATGGTCTGTGCATTTGCGGTGGTGTGACAGGGTTTTTGTAAATAGAATTTATATTCAGTCTAATTCTGCAAATGGAGCTACTACCGACGGTTTGGATATTAATGGTTGCAGTAATGTGATGGTGAGTGATTGTGTTATAAATACAGGTGATGATGCTATTTGTTTGAAGACTGCTTTACATGATGGCATAGCAAAACCGTGCCGTTGGATTACTATCAGTAATTGTATCTTGACTTCTTCGTCTGCAGCTTTGAAGCTAGGAACGGAAACTCATGCTGATTTTGAGAATATTACGGTAACGAATTGTGTGATTAATAAGGCTAACAGAGGGGTAAATATGATTATTCAGGATGGCGGATATGTGAGGAATGTGTTGTTTTCGAATCTTATAATCAATACTGAACGAAAAGCTACGTTCTGGTGGGGAAATGGAGACCCAGTTTGGCTGACTATCCAGAACAGAAAGAATGGTGTACCTTTTGCCGGTGGAATTGAGAATGTTGTGTTCAGTCATATTATTGCACATGGGCAAAGTGGGGTGAGAATGGAAGGTTTTGAGGGTAGAGTAAAAAACGTTCGTTTGGAAGATTTCCAATTGTTTATGGAGCCGGAACAGGCTGTGGATAAGCGTGCACGGAATGGCTTCTTGTTTTATGGTGTAGATGACCTGTTGATGCAGGATTGTAAAGTTGTATGGGACAAAGAGCACCCGGAACCAGCATGGGAAAGTGCGTATTATTTTGAAAATGTTAGTGGGGCGATTTTACATCGGCTGGCTGGTGAGAAAGCTCCTGGTGGGAACTTCCCTTTTTTGCGGGTGAAGAATGTAAAAAATATAAGTTTAGATGGTAAGATTTTACAAGCGACAGGAGGAATGAACTTATGAAAGAGAGTGTAAGATATATGATTGGAGCATTTGGTATATTTTTGTGTTTGGGATGCTCTACAAAGAATTCGAATGAATATCCTTTCAGAGATGAAAGTTTGACTATAGAACAACGGGTGGAGGATTTGGTTTCAAGGCTGACGTTAGAGGAGAAAGTTTCACAAATGGTGAGTAATGCGGCGGCGATAGAACGGCTGGGAATACCCGCTTATGACTGGCAGAATGAATGTCTGCATGGAGTGGGCAAGGTAGCCGATTATAAAGTTACTGTATTCCCTCAGCCTATAGGGATGGCTGCAGCTTGGGATGTGGAGGCTATGCGTCAGGTGGCTGATTGCATCTCAGAAGAAGGAAGGGCCATTTATCATGATGCATTGAAACGGGGCATAGTGGGTAGTTATTATGGATTGACTTACTGGGCTCCTAATATTAATATATTTAGAGACCCACGTTGGGGTAGAGGACATGAAACTTATGGAGAAGATCCTTATTTAACGGCTGCTTTGGGAAAGGCGTTTGTGGAAGGACTACAAGGGAATGATTCAATTTATTTAAAGTCTTCTGCATGTGTTAAGCATTATGCTGTTCATAGTGGACCTGAATCACTACGACATAAATTTACAACAGAAGTAAGCACATATGATTTATGGGATACTTATTTACCGGCATTTCGTGATGTGATTGTGGATGGAAAAGCTACAGGGGTGATGTGTGCCTATAATGCATATTCGGGAAAACCTTGTTGTGGAAATGATTTGTTGATGTCTAATATATTGCGTAATAAGTGGAACTTTAAAGGTTATGTGACATCGGATTGTGGAGCTATTGACGATTTTTATAAGGAACATAAAACACATCCTGATACTATTAGTGCTGCAGTGGATGCTGTTTTGCATGGCACTGATTTGGATTGTATCAGGGATGTGGCTTTTAAAACATTAGTGCAGGCAGTTCGTGAGAATCGCATTAAGGAGGAGTACATTGATAATGCAGTAAAACGTTTGTTTACCATCCGTTTCAGGTTAGGGATGTTTGATAAGGATGCATCAAGTAAATGGGAACGCCCTTTGTCTGTATTAGAAAGCCAAGAGCATCAGGCTTTGGCTCGTAAAGTGGCTCAAGAATCTATTGTCTTGTTAAAAAATAATCAAAACATTTTGCCGTTGAGAAAGGATCTTCGGAAATTGGCTGTGATAGGGCCTAATGCAAATGTAGACTTGGATTTGTTAGGTAATTATCATGGGTATCCTTCGGATATTGTAACCGTTTTAGAAGGTATAAAAGGTAAAATATCCTCTAATACATCTGTTTATTATAAAAAGATGGTTGATTATTTAGCTATAGATGATTTCGTTCCATTGGATGTGCAAAATATGCTGTCTTACCAAGGAAAAAAAGGTTTTCATGCAGAGTATTTTAATAATGGAGCCTTTGACGGTATTCCTGAAGTGAAGCAAGAAAATGAGGTGGAATTGCATTATATGGGGGAAACGGATATCGCTAAGGGAGTTAGTTCTTTGGATTTCTCAGTTCGTTATGTAACTTATTTTCGGCCTCAGGAAACGAGTGAGTATACGTTGAATTTGGATACGGATAAACGCTTTCGTTTATATGTGGAGGATAAGTTATGCATTGATGCAAGTACGGGAAAAGCTAAAGCTGAAGGTAAATATATTCAGCGTTTTGAAGCTGGAAAGATGTATAAGATTAAATTTGAAGTTATGATGAAAGGACGTCATGGAAATTTATCTTTCCAGATAGGTAAGACTGTATCTCCTTCTATCGAGCAGTTGGCAGAACAGGTAAAAGATGCAGATGCCATTGTTTTTGTGGGAGGTATATCTCCATCTTTAGAGGGAGAGGAGAATGGTGTGCATTGCAAAGGGTTTAAAGATGGAGACCGTACCACCATTGCTTTGCCTGAGATACAAACACAGTTTATGAAGGCACTGGTGAAGACTGGAAAGCCTGTTATTTTTGTCTTAATGACAGGGAGTGCTATTTCTATCAACTGGGAAGATGCGCATGTACCAGCTATTTTGAATGTATGGTATGGGGGGCAAGCTACGGGTGAGGCCGTAGCAGATGTTTTATTTGGAGATTATAATCCAAGCGGTCGTTTGCCTGTGACCTTCTATAAAAGTGATAATGATTTACCTCCTTTTACTGATTATTCAATGGAAAACCGTACTTATCGTTATTTTAAAGGAAAAGTGCTATATCCATTTGGATATGGATTGAGTTATACAACTTTTAGTTATGCTAATTTAACTTCTGTTGACCGTATGGCAACCACTGATTCTTTGGAGGTACGGGTTGATGTAACTAATACTGGTTTGGTTAAAGGAGATGAGGTCGTTCAATTATATGTTAAACATATTGCAAAGGAAGATTATTTACCTATCAGGGCTTTGAAGGGGTTTGCTCGGGTTTCATTAATGCCAGGTGAAACTAAGACTGTTTGCTTGAAACTTTCCCCTCGTGATTTGGCTACTTATAATGATTTTGGTGAATGTTGCGTACGTTCAGGAGAAATAAAAATTTCAGTTGGAGGTGGTCAGCCGGGAGGTAATGCTTCATTTGTAGAAAAAAAAGTGTTGTTGCAAGGTGGGGTGAATATGTTACCTATGTAATGGAGTTCTGGGTAGGATACTTCTTTTTATTGGATTTTTCGTATTTTTGTACACTTATTGTATATTTACAGAAGTTAAAGGGAATGTATTTCTAAAGATGAATGAAAATACTTTGATAAATGGTAAAGCCTATAAAATATATTATAGAAAATGAGCGTGATGCGTTATGGGGATTATCTATTAATACAGTTGGGTATGAATTGATAGAAAAAAGTGAGAAGTATCCTACTAACAAACATTTACCAAGTTATTACTTTTCTCCGGAGAAGGGCAGGGTTTTACATGAATATCAGTTAGTCTATATATCAGAGGGAGAAGGATTTTTTCAAAGTAGAAGCTTTAATAAGGTAAAAATTGGTGCGGGGACAATGTTTTTGTTGTTTCCCGACGAATGGCACACTTATTATCCAAATCCGGATATCGGGTGGAAGCAATATTGGATTGGTTTCAAAGGAGCAAATATAGATGTGCGTGTTCAGAATGGTTTTTTATGTAAGACGCATCCTATCTTTAATGTAGGCGTCAATGATGAAGTTGTTCATTTATATATGCAGGCTATAGAGGCAGCAGAATATGAGAAAGCATATTTTCAGCAAATGTTGGCAGGGATAACAAATCATTTATTAGGCCTTATGTATAGCTTGGATAGAAATAATTATTTGGATAAAAATAAAGAGTTGGTGGAATGTATAGGTCGTGCTAGAATATTGATGTATGAAAATATAGAAGGGACACTTTCAATACAAAATATTGCTGAAAGTTTAGGTATGAGTTATTCTTATTTTAGAAAGCTATTTAAGGAATATACAGGGCTTTCTCCAGCTTCTTATTTTCTGGATATTAAATTACAAAGAGCTAAAGATTTACTATGTAAGACACAATTGTCAGTCAAGGAAATTGCTTATATGTTAAATTTTGATTCTCCAGATTATTTCTGTACTTTGTTTAAGAAAAAAACAGGTAAAAGGCCTGGAGATTTTCGTGAGTGAAATCTCAAAAAGTTAAGTAGGCGTATCAAAAATAAAAGTTGGGTCTAGTTTTACATTGCTATTTTTGCCATATACAAATTCTAATTTATATGGGTAATAATAGTAAAGTAAAAGTTGGTCTTTTGGGGGTTGGGCTAAATACATACTGGGGACAATTTGAAGGACTCCTTTCCCGATTGCAAAACTTGCAAAATGAAATAGGCAAACGGTTGACTGGTTTGCGTGCAGAAGTGATAGACGTTGGTTTGATAGATTCGCCGGAAAAGGCTTCTTCTGCTTTTCAAAAACTGCAATCAGAGAATGTGGAAATAGTATTTGTTTCTATCTTGACATACGCTTTGTCTTCCACTGTTCTGCCCGTTGTCAGGGATTTGAAAAAAACGGTTATATTATTGAATATTCAACCGGTATCAGCAATTAATTACAAGGAATTTAATCAATTGCCAGACCGTAATAGTATGACGGGGGAATGGCTTGCACATTGTCAAGCATGCTCTCTGCCTGAATTGGCATGCGTTTTCAATAGGTCAGAAATATATTATGATGTAGTTAGTGGTTATTTAGACGAAGCGTATGTATGGAAAAAAATTCAAGATTGGGTAGACGCTGCTTATGTGGTGAAACATTTACGTGAGAATCGTTTGGGAATTCTAGGTCATTATTATTGTGGAATGCTGGATGTTTATACAGATGTTACTTTGCAATCTTCAGTTTTTGGAACTCATATTCAGATGTTGGAGATGTGTGAACTGAAAGCCTGCCGAGATGAGGTCACTGAAATGGAAATCCAGGAAAAGAGGAAAATATTCACTTCTGTGTTTGATGTGGTGTCATCCTGTTCGGAAGAAGAGTTGAATAGGGCTGCATGTACTTCTGTTGCTTTGGATAAATTAGTAAAAAAGTATAATTTGGGAGCCTTAGCTTATTATTATGAAGGATGTCCGGGGAATGATTATGAAAATATCATAACTTCTGTAATAGCGGGTAATACATTGCTGACTGGCGCTGGAATTCCTGTGGCAGGAGAATGTGAGGTAAAAAATGTGCAAGCAATGAAAATTATGTCTTTGCTTGGGTGTGGAGGGTCGTTCTCAGAGCCTTATGCAATGGATTTTGATGATGACGTTGTTTTATGGGGACATGATGGTCCTGCTCATTTTGCTATTGCTGAAGGTCGTGTGAAACTGGTTCCTCTTGGTGTCTATCATGGAAAGCCTGGATATGGATTATCTATTCAGATGACGGTAAAACAAGGAAATGTAACATTCCTTTCTGTGTGCGAGAATCGGGATGGCGTTTTTTTATTAGTCGCAGAAGGTGAGTCTGTTGAAGGCCCAGTTCTTCAAATTGGTAATACAAATAGTCGTTACCGATTTACTTGTGGTGCTCGAGAGTTTATGGATCGTTGGAGTAAAGCCGGACCTTCTCATCATTGTGCCATTGGGGTAGGACATGTTGCTGATAAAATTGAAAAAATAGCAAAATTGTTACATCTTCCTTGTGTAAGGATTTGTTAGAATATTTTTTATTAAAGGACTTGATATTCATTTTAAAATCTAATAGTAATGAAAACATATTTATTTACTTTCTTTTTACTAGCTTTCTTTTTGTTTCCTTTTAATGGAAGAGCTCAATACGAGAATTATAAAATGGATTGGGGTAAGATTTCCACAGAATCTATATATAATGCAGAACCGGAGTGGTTGAAAGATGCTAAATTCGGAATTTACTGTCATTGGGGAGTCTATTCTGTACCTGCCTTTTCTTATGAATGGTATCCTCGACTGATGTTTATGAAGAATCGTAAAGAATATAAATATCATAAGGAGCATTATGGTGATCCGAAAGAGCACGGATATGAAGAGTTGGTTCCTTTATTTAAAGCAGAAAATTTTAATGCCCGTGAGTGGGTTGATTTATTTCAAAAAGCCGGTGTGAAGTTTGCGGGAGTAGTTGCAGAACATCATGATGGCTTTGCTATGTGGAATACGCAGACAACTCCTTGGAATTCGGTATTGATGGGACCTAAAAGAGATATTTTAGGTGAAATAGAGACAGAACTTCGTAATCATGGTTTGAAGTTTATAACAACTTTTCATCACGCACGTTTATTGCAGCGTTATAAAGATTGCAAGGATTGTCCTGATAATCCTGATTTCTGGGATATGTGGGATAGTCATTATCCTTATGTGAAAGGGATGCCAACAACTTCGAATAATCCTATGTTACGTTTGTTATATGGTAATGTTACTCCAGAAGAATTTTATGATCCTATCTGGTTTGGTGCTTTGAAAGAAGTTATAGATAATTATAATCCTGATATTATTTGGTTTGATGCTTGGTTGGATATGATTCCGGAAAAGTATCTGTATAAATTTGCTGATTATTATATCAAAGAAGCAAAAAAGAAAGGGAAGGATGTTGCTATCTGTAGAAAACAGGGGGACTTACCTTTAAATGTAAGCATTGAAAATTTGGAGAAATCTCGCAAGCAGAATATCGAACCTCGGTTATGGATGACTGATGAGACGATTAGTACTGATAGTTGGAGTTACACTAAGGATATGGAACTAAAGAAGCCTAAGGACTTGATTGATGTGCTAATTGATGTTGTGAGTAAGAATGGTGTTTTGTTGCTTAATGTGTCGCCTATGGCCGATGGTACAATTCCTGTTGAGCAGAAAGATATTTTGTTGTCAATTGGAAAATGGTTGAAGGTGAATGGGGAAGCTATTTATAAAACTCGTCCGTGGTATGTATTTGGAGAGGGACCAACAGTGCAACCTGAAGGTGATTTTAAGAACCATAAGGAATTCTTGAAGATAAAGTATTCTTGGAAGGATGTTCGCTATACAACTAAAGATAATAATGTGTATGCTATAGTTTTAGGTACTCCGGCTGCGGGCAATCATTTGGTATTTAAGGGATTTTCAAAGAAATCTTGGAAAAAACCTATGAGAATAAAAAATGTGAGTGTTCTTGGAAGTAATCAGCGTATTGATTGGGAGGAAACTCCGGATGGGCTGGCTGTAGTTACTCCTGTGTTGGAAGGCGATATGGCGGTTTGTTTTAAAATAGAATGTGAATAATGGTCTGTAATTTTACATGGGGGAATATGAAATTATTTAAATATATATTTTTAATAATCTGTTTGGTAATATCATTGCAAGGTTATGCAGATGAATCTTCATTAAAGTTATGGTATAAACAACCAGCTCAAGAATGGGTTGAAGCTTTGCCTTTAGGTAATGGCCGTTTGGGAGCCATGGTTTTTGGAAAGGTGAATAAAGAACTTGTGCAGTTGAATGAAGAAACGCTTTGGTCTGGAAGACCGGTAGATTTGGATCCAAATCCAGATGCGGTTAAATATTTGCCGTTGGTGAGGGAGGCTTTATTTGCAGGAGATTGGCGGAAAGCCACAGATTTATGCCATAAAATGCAGGGTGATTATACGCAGTCATATTTGCCCATGGCTGATTTGGAAATTGATTATGGTTTTAGTAATGAGGAGGTAGAAGAGTATAAAAGAGAACTGGATATTTCTAATGCTGTAAGTAAAATTTCTTTTGTTAAGGAAGGTATTACTTATAAGCGTGAGTTATTCGTGTCGGCTCCAGATCAGCTGGTTCTGATGAAATTATCTGTAAATAAAAAGAATGCATTAAAATTTTCGGCTTCTTTGTCTAGTTTGTTAAAAAATGAAGTAGTAGATGAAAAAGATGGATTGCTATTGAGAGGAACAGCACCTGTTCATGTGGATCCTAGTTATTTGAATACGCCTACCCCTGTTATATATGAGAAAGATGGTAATCTTGGAATGCGTTTTGCTGTACGTTTAGTCGTTGAATCTGCAGGTGGAAATGTGGTTATGAGGGATGGAATTGTGTATGTGGATAATGCCACAGAGGTCATTTTTAGGCTTTCAGCAGCTACTAGTTTTAATGGACTGAATAGAGACCCATATAAACAAGGAAAGGATGAATTGAGGTGTATTAATGATTATTTGGATCATGCGAGAAAAAAATCTTATGCAATAATCAAAAAAAGGCATATTGACGATTATAAGTCGTTTTTCGATAGACTCTCTTTTAATTTGAAGGATGATAATTATTCTCGAAAAAAAGGGATGGATACAAAAGAACGCCTATTGGCATATCGGGAAGGGGAGAATGACTTGCAATTAGAAGAGCTGTATTATCATTTTAATCGTTATTTATTGATTTCTTGCTCTCGTCCAGATAATATTCCTGCCAATTTACAAGGGATATGGAATAATTTGCTGAGGGCTCCTTGGAGCAGTAATTATACGATAAATATAAATGCAGAAATGAATTATTGGCCTGTTGAAATATGTAATCTTTCAGAATTACATTTGCCGTTTATAAATCATGTGAAAAGTTTGTCGGAAAACGGTGAACATACAGCTAAGAATTTCTTCAATGCAAGAGGTTGGTCTTTAAGTCATAACTCGGATATTTGGGGGCAAACAAATCCTGTAGGTAATAGAGGAATGGGAGATCCGGCATGGGCTAATTGGTATATGGGAAGTCCTTGGGTTTGTCAGAATTTGTTTGAACATTATCGCTTTACGGGTGATAAGACTTATTTAAAAAATGAAGCTTATCCTATAATGAAAAATGCAGCATTGTTTTGTCTTGACTGGCTGGTGGAAGATAAAGATGGTTGGTTGGTTACTGCCCCTTCCACTTCTCCTGAAAATCGTTATATAGATGAAAATGGACAAGTTCAATGTGTATCGATTGCTACTACTATGGATATGTCCATAATATGGGATTTATTCACGAACTTAATAGAGGCTTCTGAAATTCTTGGAATAGATGATTCTTTTAGAAATGTATTAAAGGAAAAAAAGTCTAAACTTTATCCTCTTCATATAGGTAAAAAAGGTAATCTTCAGGAGTGGTTTAAGGATTATGATGATTTGGATCCTCATCATCGTCATGTGTCTCATTTGTTCGGGCTGCATCCAGGAAGACAAATAACTCCATTTAATACGCCAGAATTGGCAAAGGCTTGTCAAAAAACGTTGGAACTTAGAGGAGATAATGGTACCGGATGGTCTCTAGCATGGAAAATAAATTTTTGGGCTCGTTTGCTTGATGGAGAACATGCGTATAAGTTGCTTCGTAAGTTGTTGAATGTAGTCGATGTTCGTGAAGAGAATTATGATGGAGGTGGTTCGTATATTAATTTATTTTGTGCACATCCTCCTTTTCAGATTGACGGCAACTTTGGAGGATTGTCTGGTATGACCGAAATGCTCATACAAAGCCATGAGAATGTAATTCATCTGCTTCCAGCTTTGCCTTCTGCGTGGAAAGATGGTTGTATAAAAGGCTTATGCGCTAGAAATGGTTTCGTGATAGATATGAAATGGAAGAATGGTGTATTGGTGAGTGGTAAACTGTTATCAAAATTAGGAGAGAAATGTGAGTTGCGTACCTCTTCTCCTGTGAGGATTTTAGGAACTGATGCCGTTTCCGAAAAGCAAAACTCTGTTTGGGGAACATATTATCTAACTCGCTTTAATACCAAAGTTGGTAAAGCATATCAAGTAATGAGTTTCTGATTTATGAGGAGAATAATTACCTTATTATGTTTGTACTATAGCGTTGTCTTTTCTGCTTTGGCTTATGAATGGAAGGCATCATGGATTGGTACTAATATGTGTCAAAATCAGCCAAATACTTGGCTGAATTTCAAGAAAAGTTTTCAGTTATCTGATGTGCCTGATATTGTTGTTGCTCGGATTGCTGTAGATAGTAAATATTGGTTATGGATAAATGATGAATTAGTCGTATTTGAAGGAGGTTTGAAAAGAGGGCCTAATCCTCAAGATACTTATTATGATGAGGTGGATATTTCATCTTATTTGAAGCGAGGTGATAATACTATATCTATTTTGGTGTGGTATTTTGGTAAGCATGGTTTTTCTCATAAAAGTAGTGGAAAAGCAGGGTTGTTATTTGATTGCCAGGCTTCAGGATTGGAAATATTAAGTGATAATTCATGGAAATGTATCGTAAATGAGGCTTATCAGACTTGTGAAAGTCCAGAACCAAATTATCGTCTGCCAGAGTCTGATATTCTTTATGATGCCCGTAAAGATATGGGAGAATGGTATAAGCAAGGAGTGCATTTAGATTGTGATTATGCATCTGTTTTACAGAAGGCCGGTGGACTTCCTTGGAATAAGCTGGTTAAACGCCCCATTCCGTTATGGAAGTTTTCTAAATTGAAGAATTATGAAAAAGTGTACAAAAATAAAGATTCTTTGATTTGTGTTTTGCCTTATAACGCTCAAGTTACTCCTTATTTTAAAATTAAGGCAAAAAATGGGGATAAACTTATAATGGCAACGGATAATTATTTTTATTACAATGGAGCAACAGAGAATATTCGTGCGGAATATATAGCTAAGTCTGGTATACAAGAGTATGAAAGTCTTGGATGGATGAACGGGCATCGAGTTTATTATATAATTCCTGATGGTGTAGAGGTGTTGGAAGTAAAATATAGAGAGAGTGGATATAATTGTGAGTTGGTTGGGAATTTTTATTCATCAGACTCTTTGTTGAATCGGTTATGGCAGAAGTCATTGAGAACATTATATGTGACGATGAGAGACTCTTATATGGATTGCCCAGAACGTGAACGTGCTCAGTGGGCAGGAGATGCTGTTAATGAATCTGGAGAAACATATTATGCTCTTTCTACTTCTAGTCATGCTCTGACAAAAAAATGGTTACGTGAACTGGCTGACTGGCAGAAAGATGATGGAATAATTTTTTCACCTGTTCCAGCGGGGAACTGGGATGTAGAGTTACCGGGGCAAATATTGGCCGCTATAGGTTATTACGGTGCCTGGAATTATTATTTACATACCGGAGATAAAGAAACGCTTGGCTATGTATATCCAAGCTATAAAAGATATTTGGATTTATGGAAGGAGAATGATGATAATATTGTGAATATTCGTCAAGTGGGATGGCTATGGGGAGATTGGGGCGATAACCGTGATATGTATCTGTTGATTAATGCTTGGTATTATTTGGCTCTGAAAGGGGGGTGTCTATCTGCGGAAGCTTTAGGATATACAAATGACGTTGCTACCATGAAACAGCGGATGAACATATTTAAACAAGCTTTTAACCGGATATTTTGGAATGGGAAGTCTTATCGTAGTTTTGATTATAGGGGTGAGACTGATGATAGAGGGCAAGCCTTGGCAGTTGTGTCAGGATTGGCTGATAGTGATAAATATGAAGCAATTTTAGATGTATTTAAATCGGAACAACATGCTAGCCCATATATGGAGAAGTATGTTTTTGAAGCAATGATGATGATGGGATATGTGGACGAGGCTTTAAATCGCCATAAAGAGCGCATGAGACCTATGGTTGAAGATACCTATTTTTCGACATTATTCGAGCATTGGAATATTGGAGTTTCTGGGTATGATTCTGGAAGTGTGAATCATGCATGGAGTGGGGGTGGACTGACTGTCTTGTCTGAATATCTGTGTGGTATAGCTCCTTTGTCTCCTGGATATGAAACAATTTCTATTCTTCCACGTCCAGGAAAGATTCATCAGGCGATGGCAAATATCTCTTCTATTAAGGGAAATATAAGTTGTTCGTTTGTTCAGAGTATTCACGATTTGGATATGAAAATACAAACTCCTTCTGGTATACCTACAATTGTTGGTGTTCCTGATAACAGGGTGTATGAGATTTGGGTAAATGGTCAGCTAGTCTGGAAAAAGGGAAAATATATAAGAAATAAAAAAATTAAAAAATATGATGATGGATCAACCGGGCATATAAAATTCTTGGTTGAAGGAGGTTGTTACATATTTGAGTCTAAAAGATAGGAGGAAGGACAGATGAATTACGTTAAACAGGTTATTGGGATAATTTTGTTTTTGACATATGCGTTTACTGCAACAGCAAAGCGGATTGATGTTGCAGAAATACGTTGTGAAAATGAGGTAAATCCTTTAGGTGTACAAAGTGAAAGTCCGCTTTTTGCATGGATTTTAGATGCTGATGAAAGAAATGTCAATCAGACAGCCTATAGGATACTTGTTTCTGATAATCCTTTGTTACTGAAAAAGAATATAGGTAATATTTGGGATTCAGGAAAATGTGTTTCTGATGAATCTATCAATGTAAGGTACTTGGGTCAGAAACTGAAGTCTTCTGTCTGCTATTATTGGAAGGTAAAAGTGTGGGATAATAGAAATACAGAATCAGCTTGGTCCTCTGTCGGTAATTTTCGTATGGGATTATTGGGGCAGTCAGAATGGAATGATGCTAAGTGGATTGCGATGGATACAGTTGCAAATAGATATGTAATTTATCCGGGTTATCAATTGGCTGGCAATAAAGTGGAATACCTGAGAAAAGAGGCCGTGATGCCACAGTTTCGTAAAGCATTTCGCTTAAATAAAAGAGAAATTCTTTCTGCTGTTGCATATATTTCAGGATTAGGACATTTTGAGCTAAGTGTTAACGGGAAGAAAGTTGGAAACCATTTTTTAGATCCTGGTTGGAGTAAGTATGATAAGTCATCATTATATGTAACTTTTGATGTTACTGACAAATTACGTAGCGGTGAGAATGTTGTTGGTGTAAGATTGGGAAATGGCTTTTTGCATATTCCTCGTGATTCCACGCGCTATCGTAAACTGATAACCACGTTCTCTTTTCCTAAAATGATATGTAAAATCAGAATTACTTATAGTGATGGGAGTATTAAAGATATAAATAGCGACAGTAGCTGGAAGGTAGCTCCAAGTCCGATTGTATATTCTAGTATTTATGGTGGAGAAGATTTTGATGCGACATTGGAGCAGATAGGTTGGAATGACAAAGGATTTAATGATAGAGCTTGGAGGAATGCACTTGAAGTTTCGCCAATAGGGAGCCTATTGTCACAAACTTCACGTCCTTTGGCGGTAAGAAAGGTATTCGAAAAAGTACATATTACAGAAACTCAGCCAGGAGTATTTATATATGATTTTGGGCAAAATGCTTCAGGTATAGTAGAGCTGAAGGTTTCTGGGCAGAAAGGCTCAAAAGTTTGGATGAAGCCGGCAGAATATTTGACAGATGATGGCTTGGCTAACCAAAATAATAGCGGCACTCCTTATTGGTTTTCTTATGTGTTATCAGGGAAAGGTCATGAGTTATGGAAACCGTCATTTTCATATTATGGTTTTAGATATGTACAAGTAGAAGGAGCTGTTCCTAGAGGTTATAAAAATCCTAAAGGACTTCCTGTTATTGAGGACTTGAAGATGCTTCATGTTTCTAATTCTTCAGAGAGAGTGGGAACATTTGAATGTTCCAATACAATGTTTAATGATATTTATTCGTTGATAGATTGGTCTATCAGAAGTAATATGTCGCATGTGTTAACCGATTGTCCGCATCGTGAAAAACTAGGCTGGCTTGAGGTTGCACATTTGATGAGTAATTCTATTGCTTTTTGTTATGATATAAAAAACATGTATACAAAAACAATTGAGGATATGAAGGATTCTCAGTTGGAAAATGGATTGATTCCGAATACAGCTCCTGAATATGCAATGTTCCCTCATGACTTTAGAGACTCTCCAGAATGGGGAAGTGCTGGGGTCATATTGCCATGGTTTATTTATAAATGGTATGGTGATATAACTGTTTTGGAGAAGAATTATAAGTTGATGTCTTCTTATGTAGATTATTTAACTACTAGAACCAAACATTATATATTGTATCATGGTCTGGGTGACTGGTATGATTTAGGACCAAATCATCCTGGATATAGTCAGTTAACGACCCGAGGATTGACCAGCACTGCATTTTATTATTATGATTTATCCATTCTTGCCGAAGTCTCTAAATTGTTGGGGAAAAGGACAATGTTTGAGAAATATAATGATCTGGCTCAAAAAGTGAAAGTGGCTTTTAATGCGAAATTCTTTAACTCTGGAAAAGGATATTATGATAATGGTAGTCAGACTGCCAATTCATTGCCTTTATATATGGGGCTAGTGGATGATGCTGATAAAACAGCCTGTTTAAAACAAATAGTTGATGATATACGTAAGCGTGGAAATAGCATTACGTCTGGCGATATTGGATTCAGCTTTTTGTTGAAGGTTTTAGAACAAGAAGGACGGTCGGACGTAATTTTTGATATGAATAGTCAGTGTGATAAACCAGGTTATGGCTACCAGTTGAAACAAGGTGCAACTTCATTAACAGAATCTTGGGCTGCATTGAAGACAGCGTCTCATAATCATTGTATGTTAGGGCATTTGATGGAATGGTTTTATGGTGGAATAGGAGGGATTAGAATAGATAAAAAAGAAGTTGCATTTAAGAAATTTATGTTAGCTCCGGAATTTGTTGGTAATATTCATTTTGCGGACGTGAAGTTCCAGTCTCCCTATGGAGAAATTAGGAGCAATTGGGTCTTGAAGGATGGAAAGGTAGTTTATAAAATAAAAGTGCCAGTTAATACGCGGGCATTAATTTGTTTACCAACAGATAATGTTATGGAGAGTGGTGAGAGTATTAAAATGAATCTTGCTATTTCTTTTAAAGGAATAGAGAATGGAAGGTATATGTATGAAATAGGTTCTGGAGAGTATGAATTTATTGTGTCACGAATTAAATAATTTATTAGTCTATGAAGATTAAAAGATGTTTGTTGTTAATGTTTTTGTGTGGTTTCTCATTTTATGCGAAAGCACAGTGTGAGTCATATAAGAAAGATTGGCGGGCCATATCCGAGGAGTTTAGTTACAATAGGGAACCAGAATGGCTGAAGGATGCAAAGTTTGGTATTTATTTGCATTGGGGAGTTTATTCTGTGCCGGCATATTCTTATGAATGGTATCCTCGACATATGTTTATGGAAACTCGTAAAGAATACCAGTATCATAAGGAACATTATGGCGATCCTAAGGAATTTGGTTATGATAAATTGGTTCCGTTGTTTAAAGCAGAACATTTTAATGCTCGTGAATGGGTGGATTTATTTCAGCAGGCTGGAGCGAAGTTTGGAGGGCAAGTTGCTGAACATCATGATGGCGTCGCAATGTGGGATAGTAAGATAACACCATGGAATGTAGTGTTAATGGGGCCAAAACGTGATATTTTGAAAGAATATAGTGAAGAGTTGAAAAAGCATGGAATGAAATTTATGGCTACATTTCATCACGCGCGTTTGTTACAGCGCTATAGGGGGAAGGACAATCCTAAACGGCCTGATTTCTGGGATATGTATGACAGTCATTATCCCTATTTGGAAGGAATGCCTACCACATCGAATAATCCAATGCTAAGATTATTGTACGGGAATGTAACTCCGGAAGAGTTTTATGATCCGATTTGGTTTGGGGAGTTGAAAGAGGTCATTGATAATTATAATCCTGATATTATATATTTTGATGCTTGGTTGGATTTAATACCTGAGGAATACTTGTATAAGTTTACCAAATATTTTATAGAAGACAGTAAAAAGAAAAATAAGGAAGTAGCCATATTTCGTAAGCAAGGTGATTTGCCATTGAATATAAGTATGGAAATTCTGGAAAAATCTCGCAAACAAGAAATTGAACCTAAATTATGGACAACAGAAGAGACCATTAGTACCGATAGTTGGTGCTATACAGAAGATATGGAACTTCGTAAAAGTAAAGATCTTATAAATGTGTTGATTGATGTGGTTAGTAAGAATGGTATATTTATGTTGAATGTATCTCCGCGTGCTGATGGAATTATACCTCAAGAACAAAAGGATATTTTACTGGAAATAGGAGATTGGTTAAAAGTGAATGGAGAAGCTATTTATGCTACACGTCCTTGGCATATCTGGGGAGAAGGGCCGACAAGCCAGCCTGAAGGAGATTTTGAAAACCATAAGGAATTTATGAAACTGAAGTATTCAGCGGATGATATTCGTTATACTGCTAAAGGAAATGTTGTATATGCTATGACATTAGGGACTCCTGAGGCAGGAAAAAAAATATTGTTAAAAGGATTTGCTAATAATAGTCATTCGGATAAGGTGAAAAAAGTCAGTGTGCTAGGGACAAATCAGATTATTGAATGGAAACAAACTATAGATGGTTTACAAGTTAAGGTTCCTATTTTATCTGGTGATGCAGCGGTAGCATTTAAAATAGAATGTGAATAATAAAGACAGGTTATGATTAAAAATGTACTAAATATATTGTGTACGCTTTTACTTTTGGCATGTTTCTCATGCTCTTCTCCTGAAAATTGTGAAAGTATTTGTATAAAAGAAGGGAGAGGGGTATGGAAGATGTCTGTCGGAACTCCTGAAGATGTAACATTGTTAAGCTTATTGGATATTTCACCTAATTGGAAAGCAATTGAGGAGATTGAGGAAGTTGATTTTCCAATAAATTGGGATGAGATAAAGACAGAGGTTGTTGGAGGTAGAACTTATGTGCGCTTTCCTTTGGAAAAAGAAGAAAAAATTTATGGTCTGGGGTTAAATTTTAAAACGGTTGAACAGGGTGGAAGAGTTATGCGTTTACATGTTGATCATTATGGAGGTACTGATAATGGTCGAACTCATGCCCCAGTTCCGTTTTTTGTATCAAGTAAAGGGTATGGTGCATTGATTAATTCTGCTAGATATATTGATGCATGGGTTGGTACAGGGGTACGAAAAGATAGTAAGAATCCTCCTGTTGCCAGAGACCGTAATACTGACCCAGAATGGACAGCTACGCCTTTTTCAGATAATTTGGAGTTTTTAATTCCAGCAGAAGGTGTGGAGATTATTCTTTTTTCCGGAAAGACGATGTTAGATGTAATACGTCGTTTTAATTTATACAACGGAGGCGGATGTTTGCCTCCCAGATGGGGATTGGGCTTTTGGCATCGGGTGCCTAGTTTATATACAGCTGATCAGGTGAAAAAAGAGGTAAAAGATTTTAAAGAAAAAGGATTTCCTCTCAGTGTAATCGGTCTTGAACCTGGATGGATGAGTTCTGCCTATCCATGTACATATGAATGGGATAGCATACGTTTTGCTAATCCTCGTTCATTTGTTGAAGATATGAAGAAAGATAATATTCATGTAAATGTTTGGATGAATCCGTATGTTTCTCCGAAAGGTGAATTGTATGATAAAATTGTGCCTTATACAGGAAGCCATACTGTTTGGTGTGGATTAGTTCCTGATTATACATTGCCTGCTGCTCAAAAGATTATAAAAGAACATTTTCAGAAACATCAATTGGATTTTGGGGTAAGTGGATATAAAATGGATGAAAATGATGGTTATGATTCATGGTTATGGCCTGATGTGGCGACATTTCCATCTGGAATTTCAGGAGAGCAGATGAGACAGATTTATGGCATGATGATGCAGAAGGTTACAACGGAGATGTATAAACAAAAAAATTTGCGTACTTATGGTTTGGTACGTTCTAGTAATGCTGGTGCAACCTCCTTTCCTTATGTCATTTACAATGATTATTATGATCATCGTGATTTTATAACAGCGATGATAAATAGTTCATTTATAGGAGTACTTTGGACTCCAGAGGTTCGAGCTTCTCAATCTTCTGAAGAGTGGTTACGTCGTATGCAAACAGTTTGTTTCTCTCCTTTGGCAATGTTAAATGCTTGGGCTGATGGTACTAAACCATGGTCTTTTTCCGACGTTGCTGATGATGTAAATAAAATTGCTTTATTAAGAATGCAATTAATTCCTTATTTATATACAGCGTTTGCAGATTATGCATTTAAAGGGATTCCTCCTGTTAGAGCTATGAATTTGGAGAATGGTTATTCTGTAGTAGATTCTATTGCAGATGTTGCTTTTGATGGAACCGATAATCCTTATGCATTGGCTGTAAAACAAGAGATAAAAGATCAGTTTATGGTTGGAAACAATTTATTGGTAGCTCCTTTGTTTGCAGGGGAAAGCGAACGTAAAGTAATACTTCCTAAAGGTAGGTGGTTTGATTTTTATACTGGAGAATTTGTCGGTGAAGGAGAAATTATAACAGTAAAACCAGGCTTGGATCGAATCCCTGTATTTGTGAAAGATGGGGGAATTGTGCCAATGTATCCTCCAATTAGTGTATTAAATGATGAAAAATATCCTTTGGAAATTCGTCATTATGGTCATTTACCTGCAACTTATGAATTATATGATGATGATGGTACAACCTATGATTATCTTGAGGGAGAATTTACAAGAGTTGAGATAAGTGTAGATGTAGATGACTCGGGAAATAAAAAGGGAAGTTTTAAAGTACCGGAAAAACAGAAATTATGGTCTATTGGGGATTATACATTTAAGTTTATGACTAATTAATTCGAAGTTTATGCCTTTTGATAGTTCCTAGAATTTTAATCAAAGTAGATTTGTTTTTTATATTATATGTTTAACTGTTAACTAATACGAAAAATACGATGTTGTATTTATTTTTAATTATTTTTTTGAGCTTACCTTTGATGGTTAAGGGAGAGTCTCTTCTTAATGATGATATTGGAATTTCTAATATTGAGAGCGTGAACTTACAAAGAAAGGAAGTAAGTGGGGTTATTGTTGATGAAATGAATGTTCCTGTTGCTGGGGCTACCATTACTGTGAAAAATTCAACGAGGGGATGTATTACTGACATAGATGGTCGTTATGCAATTTCGGTCAATGTTGGAGATGAACTTTTAGTAAACTTTTTGGGTTATCAAACAGCCGAAATAAAGATAACATCAGATAAGAATGAATATAATGTTCAGCTAAAACAGAAAATAGATGAACTGGAGGAAGTTACAGTCGTAGCTTTTGCTAAACAGAAGAAAGAAAGTGTTATAAGTTCTGTAACAACAGTTAAGCCTTCAGAATTGAAAGCTCCTACCAGCAATCTTACTACAGCATTGGCTGGTAGAATGTCAGGTTTGATTGCGTATCAAACGAGTGGTGAACCTGGAAAAGATAATGCACAATTCTTTATTAGAGGGGTTACGACTTTTGGTTATAAGACAGATCCGTTGATTTTGATTGATAATGTGGAATTGACCTCTGAAGATTTGGCACGATTGAATGTAGATGATATAGCCAGTTTTTCTATTATGAAAGATGCTACGGCTACAGCTTTATATGGTGCTCGGGGAGCTAATGGTGTAATTCTTGTCACAACAAAAGAAGGAAAAGAAGGTAAGGCTACCGTTTCTTTCCGTGTAGAAAATTCATTGTCAACTCCGGTTGATATGGTTGACTTGGCAGATCCGATTACTTATATGAGACTTCATAATGAAGCGGTTCGGACTCGTAATCCATTAGGGGTATTACCATATTCGGAGTCAAAAATTGCAAATACCATGAAGGGAACAAATCCATATGTATATCCAGCAGTGAATTGGTATGATGAGTTATTTAATGATTATACCATGAATCAGCGGGTAAATATGAGTGTTAGTGGGGGAGGAAAAGTTGCCCGTTATTATATTGCTGCTTCTTTTAACAATGATAATGGTGTCCTAAAGAATAATGGTGCGAATAATTTTAATAATAATATTAGTTTAAAGAAGTATTCAATTCGTTCAAACATCAATATAAATCTTACTAAAACAACCGAAGCAGTAGTGCGTTTCCAAGGTAATTTTGATAGTTATTCAGGACCGTTGGATGGTGGAGATGGATTATTTTCGAAAGTTATGAGAGCCAATCCTGTTTTGTTTCCCAAATATTATCCGGCACCGAGTGAGTATTCTTCACATATTTATTTTGGTAATTATACCGGCGGTAAATATATTAACCCTTATGCTGATATGGTGAAAGGTTATAAGAATTACGACCGCACTCTGGTATTGGCACAATTTGAATTAAAACAAAATCTTGATTTCATAACTAAAGGTTTGAGCGTACGTGGGTTGATGAGTACAACACGTTATGTATATTCTGACATATCTCGTGCTTATTCTCCTTATTATTATATGGCAACTGGATATGACCAGATGAAGGACACATATAAGTTGGAGGCTCTCAATCCAAATGATGGTCGTGAAAATCTTGAAGCTGGTTCTCCTTGGAAAGATATTCAGAATACAACGTATATAGAATTGGCAGCCAATTATAATAGAGATTTTGATAAACATGGTGTAAGTGCTATGTTGGTATATACTATGCGTAACCAACAAAATTCCAATTATGAAAATTTACAGTTATCATTACCTCATCGTAATTTAGGTTTATCAGGACGATTCACTTATTCTTATGACAAACGCTACTTTGCGGAATTTAACTTTGGATATAACGGATCTGAACGTTTCTCAAAGAATGAACGTTTTGGATTTTTCCCATCAGTGGGAGCTGGATACTTAATTTCCAATGAAGAGTTTTGGAAACCTGTTAGAAAGGTCATAAGTAAATTAAAATTGAAAGCCACTTACGGTTTGGTGGGTAATGATGCGATAGGTGATGACAATGACAGATTCTATTATTTGTCAAACGTTAATATGAGTGACGATGGCCGCGGACAAGATTTCGGCTCTAATTTTGGAAACCATTTAAGTGGTATTTCTATCTCACGTTATGGAAATGATTTAATTACTTGGGAAACTGCTAAAAAGTTGAATCTGGGTTTTGAATTGAATTTATTCGATAAATTGGAAATTCAGGCAGATTTCTTCCATGAAAAACGTAGTAATATCCTGATGGAGCGTTCGTTCATTCCTGGTACAATGGGACTTGCTGCGCCAATTAAGGCTAATGTGGGAGAAGCCTTAGGTAAGGGTGTTGATATATCAATGGATTATTCTCATATAATCAATAAAGATTGGTGGTTGCAGGGTAGAGCTAATTTTACTTATGCAGTGAGTGAATACTTGAAAGTGGAAGAACCTGATTATGAACTTGCAGGTACTCCTTGGCGTTCTTTAGTGGGGCAGAATTTGTCACAGCGTTTCGGATATATCGCAGAACGTTTGTTTATTGATGAAGATGACGTAAAGAACTCTCCTAAACAAGAATTCGGCGGTGTAGTAATGGCAGGTGATATTAAATATAAGGATATAAATGGTGATGGAAAGATTTCTGATGATGACCAAGTTCCTATAGGCCTTCCTATGACTCCGAAAATAACCTATGGATTTGGCCTTTCAGCAGGTTATAAGAATTTTGACTTGTCTGTATTCTTCCAAGGAAATGCTCAAAGTTCATTTTGGCTTGACCCTGTTTCAATATCACCGTTTATTGATACAGACAACGATGGTTCAATCATCTCTAACAATGCGTTACTAGATGTGATTGCAACAGATCATTGGTCTGAAGATAATAGAAATATCTATGCTTTCTGGCCTCGTTTGGGTAATGAAGTATCTGCTAATAATACACAATGCAGTACATGGTGGATGCAAAATGGTTCATTCTTGCGTCTTAAATCATTGGAAATAGGTTATTCTTTACCTGAAAAACTGATTCGTAAATGGGGATTGAATGCTATACGTCTTTATTTCAATGGATCTAACTTATTGACATGGAGTAAGTTTAAACTATGGGATCCGGAAATGGGTGCTAACGGTTTGGGCTATCCTATCCAGCGCGTGTATAATATAGGATTAAATGTGAACTTCTAAATCGTTTCAATTATGAGAATAAAAAATATTTTATATATACTAGGTGTAGCCGTTTGTACATCTTGTAATTATTTGGATGTTGTTCCTGATGGCGTTGCAACATTGGAAATGGCTTTTAATAATAAGGCTAATGGTGAAAGGTATTTGGCCACATGTTATTCTTACATACCGCTTTTGGGAGCACAAACGGTTAATCCAGGTTTAGCTTCCGGTTCTGAAACATGGTTTTATACCATGTCTGGAAATGGATTCGGCAATAATACTACTTTTGGAATTGCAAATGGTTTACAAAACTCCAATACTCCGTTGGCTAATTTTTGGGATGGTGACAGAGGTGGAGTAAACTTGTTCCAAGGTTTGAGAGATTGTAATATTTTTATAGAGAATCTAGAAAATGAATCGAGAGTTCCGGATTTGGAACCCAGCGAACGAGTTAGATGGATAGCTGAAGGAAAAGCTTTAAAGGCTTATTTCCATTATTATTTGTTCCAGCATTATGGGCCTATACCGATTATTCGTAAAAATCTGCCAATTTCTGCTTCGGCGGAAGAAGTACGTGTGAAGCGTGAAAAAGTGGATGACGTTGTCAAGTATATAGTGGACTTGCTGGACGAAGCTATACCCGATTTACCTATTACAATTCAGAAGCAGTCGTCCGAAATGGGACGTTTCACTCAAGCTGCTGCTATGGGGTTAAAGGCCAAAGTATTGGTGCTAGCCGCAAGTCCGTTGTTTAATGGAAATACTGCTTATGCTAATTTTAGAGATGCTGACGGCACTCCATTCTTTAATCAAGAGTTTCAGATTGAAAAATGGCAGGCTGCAGCTGATGCTTGTCGTGAGGCTATAGAGGCGGCAATAGCCGCAGGACATGATTTGTATGATTTCTGTAAAGAGGAAGCGGTTACATTTTCTGATCCTTCTTTCGGATATACAATGAATGTGAGGGGGGCAGTAACGGAACGTTTTAACAAAGAATTGATTTGGGGGGTTGGTAAATCTCATTCGGAAGATTTGCAACAGATTTCCATGCCAAGATTGGAAGACTGGCAATCTCAGCGTGACGATGTTATCAAGCAATGTCTGGCTCCAACTCTAGATTTGGTGGAATTGTTTTATACAAATAATGGTGTACCTATGAATGAGGATAAAGACTGGGCGACTCATGGATGGTACACTAATCGTTATAGTTTGGAGAAATCTCAGGAGAGCGATAAACTGTATATTGAGCCTAATTTTGAAACTGCTGTTTTGAATTTCAGACGCGAACCTCGTTTCTATGGTACATTGGGTTTTGATGGCTCAAGTTGGTATGGTAACGGTAGAAAGGATTTAAATAATCTGTATTATGTAAAATCCAAAGCCGGTGATGCAGCAGGTATGAAAGGCCCTAATCTGTATTCTATAACAGGATATTTCGCCAAGAAGCTTGTCCACTACGAATCGGAAGTGCCGCAAACTGGTAATGCTGTATTTGAACCGTATCCGTTCCCAATAATTCGTCTTGCAGACTTATATTTAATGTATGCAGAGGCATTGAATGAAGCGACCGATGGGGAAAATAACGTTCCAGAAGATGTTTACAAGTATATTGACCTTGTAAGAGAACGCTCTGGGCTGAAGAGGGTGAAGGAAGCATGGAGATTATATTCCAATAATCCGGATAAACCATTAACTAAATCCGGTATGCGAGAAATTATCAGACAGGAAAGAGGTATAGAATTAGCGTTGGAAGGTGTTCGTTTTTATGACATTAGACGTTGGAATATGGGCGAAACGGAGTATAATAAGGTTGTGCGCGGATGGAATATCAAGGGTAAAAATAAAGAGGACTATTATGTGGTTACTCCTATTTTCCAAATGCAATATTCTCAAAAAGATTATTTATGGCCGATAAAGAAATATGATTTAATCATAAATTCTAATTTGGTTCAGAACCCTGGTTGGTAAACTTAAAATATTATGAATATGAAAAATATAATTTTATCATTCTTATGTGTGGCTGGTGTATTGGCTTCGTGTAGTGAAGAAAATATTCGTCACTCTTATGGAGAAGATGACGGAATGGCACCAGGTAAGGTGGAAGTGATTTCTAACGAGAAGATTCCCGGAGGTGTTATTATCCATTATAAAAGCCCTAATGATGCAGATTTGATGTACGTAAAAGCGTGTTACAAATTGGCATCAGGAAAAGATGTGGAAGTACGTGTGTCTTCTTATGATAATAAAGTGACGTTGGAAGGATTCAACGATGAGGAGGAAAAAAATGTATATTTCTATTGTGTAGACAGACATGAAAATGTGGGGGAACCAGTGGAATATTCATTTGTTCCGGGAGTTTCACCGTTGAAAAAAGCGTATGAAACAATAAATATTGGTGTTGCCTTTGGAGGAGCTAATATCACACTTGAGAATGAAGATAAGGGGAATTTGGTTGTAGAGGTTTTGTCTTTGGACTCTTTGGGACAGTGGTATCCGGTAAAGACAGAATATACATCTTCAAGTACTATCAAATGCTCTGTGCGTGGCTTTGATTCTAAAGAAAGATTATTCGGAGTTTGTTTGCACGATAGATGGGATAACTTCTCCGATACAGTTTTCCAAACATTAACTCCGATGGAAGAATATGAACTGGACAAGAGTAAGTTCAAAGAAATGAAATTGGATAATGATGTTGAAATAGGTTGGGGACTCGTAATCAAAAATATGTGGGACGGAAGAACTGCCGGTGAAAATACATGTATGCACACCATTGACTTTAACAGTTTCCCGCAGTGGTTTACGTTCGATTTAGGTGTTACCACTAAACTGAGCCGTTATCTTTACTGGCAACGACAGCCTGGCTATTGGTATTTAGGCGGTAATATTAAGAGATGGGAAATATGGGGCCGTGCTGATGCTCCTTCTCAAGATGGTAGCTGGGATGGATGGATATTATTGAGTGAGTGTGAATGTAAGAAACCATCAGGTTTGCCTCCTGGCCAGAATACTCAGGAAGATATTGATTATGCAACCAATGGTGAAGAATTTGAATTCGATCCTAATTTGCCTGCCGTGAGATATATTAGATTTAAAGGTTTGGAATCGTTTGATAACAGCACACGTATCCATATCGAAGAGGTTACATTTTTCGGACAAAAAAAATAATTTATCATGAAACATCTTTATAGAATATTCTTTTTGCTCTCAGTTTTGTTTTTTGTATCGTGTGATGACATGTTGGACAATATCCGTCCTTATCTTGACAAAGGTGAGACAGTATATGTAGGAAAAGCGGACACTTTGTATGTCAATGCTGGACATAATCGTGTTGAGTTGGTTATCCGTTTGAAAAGTGGATATAGTCAGACAAAGTGCCAAACTGTTATGGTGGACAAAAATGGAGAAGAAAAGCTTTTCGATTACGAAATAGATCGTCAGAATGAAGAACAGTATCTTAACTATATTTATGATGGGCTGACAGAAGGACAGTATGACTTTTATGTGACACTGTTTGACGCAGAAGGAAATAAATCTTTGACAGAAACAGCTTACGGATATTCGTATGGTGATTTCTATCAGTCCACTCTGTTAAACAGAAGGTTAGAACTTACATATAATGAGGATAAAGTCGTATTGAAGTGGATGCCTATTGATGATGCTTTATATACTATATTCTCTTATACAGCTACTGACGGAAGTATTAAAGAGGTTACTGTTCCTGTGGATGAGAATGAAACAGAGATATCAGATTTTAAGGAGGGAGGTTCATACTCTTGGAAGACTGCTTATAAGCCAACCAAGACATCGTTGGATATTTTCTTCTCTAATGAAGGAACTGGAACTTTCTCGAATTAATACTTATTATATGTTGAAATAAAGTTTATTTAAAAGTGAGATGGCATATTTATATTTGTGCTTATATGTCATCTCACACTATTATTTTCCGGTATGAAAAAAGTATTATTTTATATGTTCAGTGTATTGTGTGCATTCTGTATGAATGCGTGCAGTGACGATTCGAATGTAGATGATACAACGTTAGTAATTGATGTTCCGGTGATAACTGACATAACATTTAATTCAGCAGAAGTGAAAGCTGTGATAAAAGATGCGGAATTTGTGGAGAGAGGCGTGTGTTATAGCACTTTCAAAAATCCTAATATGCTGAATAACAAGATTGTGGCAGGTGATGCAACCGATGAGTTTTCTGTCGTGTTGAAAGATTTGTCTAGCAATACGAAGTATTATGTAAGATCTTATGCGGTTTTGCAAGATAACAGTGTGGTATATTCTGAAATTGTTGATTTCAGTACTTTGGCAAATGAGGATGACGAGTTACTTGGGAAATATACTCCTCCTATGTATTCGGATAATTATATGGCAATAAATAATTGGGCTTATCACGATAAGTGGAATCTTGCAAATATTCATGACCCTGACGTGTTTAAAGCCGATGACGGATATTATTACATGTATCAGACTGATGCTTCTTATGGAGATCAACATATGGGAGACGGTGGACATTTCCATGGCCGACGCTCAAAGGATCTTGTCAACTGGGAATATTTGGGAGGCACCATGCGTGAAATACCAGCATGGGTAAATAAAAAACTGAATGAATATAGAAAGAAACTTGGGCTTCCTGGGATACAGAACCCTAATTTGGGCTTTTGGGCTCCTACGGCAGGTAAAGTGCGCGACGGTTTGTATCGGATGTATTATTCTATTATAATATTTGACCCTATAGACGCAAACAATAATAAATCATCAACTGAACGTGCGTTTATTGGATTGATGGAGACTTCAGACCCAGCTTCAAACGTATGGGAGGATAAAGGATTTGTTATAACCTCATCATCTAACAGAGGGAAAAATTGGACTTGGGAAGAAAATCAATGGGAAGAAACTTATTTTAAGTTTAATGCTATTGATCCTTCATTCTTTATTGATAATGACGGAAAGCATTGGTTGATATATGGCTCATGGCATTCAGGAATAGCCGCAGTAGAACTGGATGCAGAAACCGGAAAAGTAAAAAAAGAGTTACCAGACCCTTGGGGTAATGACATAGATATTGAGGCATACGGAACCCGGATTGCAACGAGAAACGGTGCTTCAAGGTGGCAAGGGTCGGAAGCTCCTGAAATAATTTATCGTAATAATTACTATTATTTGTTCTTGGCGTATGATGCTGTTGATGTTCCGTATAATACCCGTGTGGTTCGCTCGAAGAACTTGTTAGGACCTTATTACGGATTAGACGGAACCGATGTTACTAATACAGGTGGAGAGGCTTATCCGGTTTTGACACATCCTTATAAATTTGAGAATAGTTACGGCTGGGTAGGGTTTTCTCATTGTGGAGTATTTGAGGATGGAAATGATAACTGGTTTTATGTATCTCAAGCTCGATTCCCTGATGGCGTTCCGGGTATATATGCATCAAATGTTGTAATGATGGGACATGTTCGTCGAATCTTGTGGACAGAAGACGGATGGCCGGTGGTATTGCCTGAAAGATATGGAGCTGTACCTGATGTAAAAATAAAAGAAAGCGAATTATGTGGAACATGGGAATGTATTAATCTGAAATATGAGTATGGTGTTCAGCAAGAATCTTGGGAAATCGTGTTAGGCCCTGACCATAAAATAACCTCTGGAGATTGGAAAGGTAGAAGTTGGACTTATGATGAAAACAAACAGGTACTCACAATAGACGAAACAATAAAATTGTGTGTTGCTAGAGAAGTAGACTGGGAACGTGAACCAAGAACACATACCCTTGTTTTTGCCGGATATGAGGATATAAATACTTATTGGGGAAAATTAAAAAAATAAGCTAAAAGAAGAGTGAAGATGATAAACAAATTTACAGTTGCGCTATTTATTTTAACCTGTATACATTGTGTATATGCGCAGCCTTTAAAATATAAAGGCTATCCTTCACGTGAAGGAAAAATTGATATTAGAAGTAATTTTAAATCACCAATAAAAGGGTACGGAAACGTACCCTTTTATTGGTGGAATGGAGATTCCTTGAAATATGAACGTTTGATGAATCAGCTTTCTATTTTGGAAGATGCCTCTACGGATGGAATGTCTGTCAGTTATATTCATACTCACCCAGCTGTAGATGTTAAAATAAACTCAAAGGGGTATGGTAGTTTTGGTCGTGCGGATGGAGGTATTCCTGAGTTTTATACAGATAGATGGTGGAGTTTGTGGAATAAGTTCTCAGGTGAATGTGCTAAAAGGAATATTGGACTTGGCTTGGATGACTATGTGGTAGGTTGGGCTAAAAATGGATATTATGTGGATGAAGTGTTGGGAATGTCGGATATTCGTAGTTATCAAGGACGTCTACACTGTCAAAGTTATACTGTTAATCCAGGAAAGAGTTTAAGCTTGAAACTTCCTGAGCATACTTTGACGGTGACAACTTATCCGGGAATGATTGATTTGACTTCATTGGCTATAGATGGGTGTCTGGAATGGAATTGCGATGCAAAAGAAGAACAAAAAGTTTACGTTATTTCTACTACCTCAGCTCCTGAGCTGCATCCGCAATATGGTAAGCGTTTAGTTGAAGCTTATTTTAATCGTTTTGAAGAAAGACTGGATAAACAGGGGAAAAAAGGTTTAAATTATTTTTTTCAAGATGAATTGCATTATGAATTGAATATTCATTCGTGGAGTGAAGATATGCGTGAAGAATTTAAGAGAAGAAAGGGGTATGATATATTTCCATTTTTACCTGCCTTGTGGGAGTATATAGGATCAGTGACTCCTAAAATCCGGTTGGACTATGCGCAAGTTGTTACAGAACTGGCTGAAGAACGTTATTTTAAACCAATATTTAATTGGCATAATGAGCGTGGTTTGATATATGGTTGTGATAATGCAGGACGTGGCTTGGAACCATTACAATATATGGATTATTTTAGGGCTATTAGCTGGTTTACCGCTCCAGGAAATGACGCTCCGGCAAGAGGCTCTAGTTTCCGGCAAACCAAGGTTTCAAGTTCAGTAACTCATTTGTATAAACGTCCTCGTACGTGGCTTGAGGCTTTTCATAGTATGGGATGGGATAGTAATGGAGAGTGGTTGACTTCTCAATTAGATCATCATTTAATAGCTGGAGGTAATTTGGTGTGTCTTCATGGATTATATTATTCAACTCATGGAGGCTGGTGGGAATGGGCTCCTCCCTGTTTTCATTTTCGTATGCCTTATTGGCCTCATATGAAACGTTGGTTGAAATATGCGGAGAGAATGAGTTTTGTTTTGAGTCAAGGGATACATGCTTGTGATGTAGCAGTTATGTATCCCACGGAGACTTTGCAAGCGTATCCTGATACCAATATTGATTTGATGTGGAAAGTGACAGATAAATTAAGTGCTTGTGGACTAGATTATGATTTTATAGATTATCAATCTATACAGCAAGCAGACATAGAATCAGGTGAGTTGTGTGTGGCAGATGAAAAGTATAAAGTACTTATTTTAGCGAATATAAAGGCTTTACACTATGAAACACTGCTTAAAGTATATGAGTTTTATAAAAAAGGTGGTTTGGTCTTGGCTATAGGTGATTCATTAAAAGCGACAAGTCGTGTTGGTGAATTTGATTCTCGGGCAAAGGTTATGTGGAATGAGATATTTGAAGGAAAAGGTACTTATGAGCCTGATGCAGATGCCGTAGTAAAGCATATCAGGACATTTATGACTCCTGATTTTTACACAGAGAGTGGAGAAGGTAAGGTGCTTCATCGTCAAATAGGTCAGCAGGATGTTTATATGGTAATGAATATTCATGAAGGGGATAAAGTGTTCTTTCGAAGCCGTGGAAAATTGGAATGCTGGGATGCTTGGAATGGAGAAATCAGTGAGATGCCGGTTCTTGAACAGACAGATGAAGGTACATGGATTAAGTATATGGGAACTTATAATGAATCTAAGTTGCTGGTATTTTCCCCAGGAGAACCTTTGAAAGGTGTAGATAAACGTACGACCTATAAGTTTTTGGCAGAAAAACCTGTTTATGGAGAATGGGATATTGAGATTGTTCCTACAATGAATAATAAATGGGGCGATTTTCGTTTACCTGCTACGAATGAACTGATTGGCCCTGAAGCACGTGATTTTTCCTATCAATTTCTTCCTGTTGAACAAAAGGATAAAAAATGTGTTGATTCGTGGAATGGAACTTGTGGCGTATATGGATATGCTCCTTATATGGAAACTTTAACTTTGCCTGCGTCATCGAATTTAATTGATTGTTTATCAAAAGATTTAAGTAATGAAAAATGGATCCCTTATTGTTATTCTTGGCAGTATGGGGTTTTTGATAATCCCGGTAGCCAAGGTTATCATGGCTTAAAAGGAAAGGTGGACAATCGTTTTATTATACTGGATCAAGGAGGTCATCAGATTTTTAGAACGTATGTGTATGCACCCTCTGATGGAGAATATAGGATAGAGCGGGAAGGAAAATCTCCTGATTATTTATATTTGGATGCAAGTTTGATTAGCCAATCTGTTGTGAGAATGAAGAAAGGGTGGCATCATTTGATTTTGGCGTATGCGAATACCTTAAAAGGTGGCTATGTGTTGGAGGAAAAAAAGAGTTATAGTGTGGATGATCGTGAGCGTAGTGCTGTGGTATTTTATCCAGTGTTTGTGCCGCCAGTGGTTGAAAATTATTCTTATGATACAATTGTTGCAATGAAATGGTATCAGACAAAGCATTTGGAATATAGTACAAAAGGTAATGTGAAAGGTATGTGGGCTTATCGATTCCAGACGGCTCCAGGAACACGTGAAATGTCTATGAATTTGAATGGGAAGATTAAAGATATGTGGATTAATGGAATCTTAATTGATAAAAAGGCATTGAAACGTGTTGGAAAGAAAAACTGGGTTATTGATCTGCATAAGTGCTATGTATCTGGCGTAGCGGATGTAATAATAACTGCATTTCCTGATTATGGAGCTGATGGACCTGCTTTTTTTGCTGAACCAGTAAAAATGAAGTGTTCGGGAGGAAAAGTTTTGCCGGGTAATTGGACTAAATATGGAGCCATGAAATTTTATTCAGGAGGTGTCCGATATATGAAGCAGGTAACAGTTAATAAAGAGGATCTTGATAATAAAATAATGTTAGATTTAGGAGAAGTGAATGCTACTTGTGAAGTAAGTGTAAACGGGAAAAGTGTAGATGTACTTATGCATTCTCCTTATGTATTAGATATTAGTGAATTTTTGAAAAATGGAAATAACAAAATAGAAGTGTTGGTATATAGTACATTGTCTAATCATTATCAAACTATTCCGTCAGCTTATCGTGGAAAACCAATATCTGGATTGATGGGACCTATTCGGCTGCTTATTTATGAATGTAATGAAAATTAGAATTTTAAAGAAGATGAATATTATTGATTTGATAATGTGAATTAATGTAAAAGGATTGCATAGGGTTTTATATGAATATTTAGCTTGTATATATTAGTTGTATGTCATGAAGAGGCTTTCTTAAAACTTTCCTTAGGGCTTACATTCTGCCTGAGGAAAGTTATATTGGGAAATGATTACGACCTCATTATTAACTAAGACTCAGGCTGAGATAATAAGGAACGGCAGAAGGTGGATATGCTTTCTGCCGTTTTTTATTTGGTTGGTTGACAAGGATTCAGAAGCCGTAAAGATTTTTTAGCTTGTCAGTTTGGTTATTGAAAGATTAAACATTATTTTTGCAACCTCTTTTGGTAAATACGAGAAATAATTAATAATTAAATAAATAAGTCGAAAATGAATATTTCATTGCAAAATGTAGACAACGTAAGCGCTGTGCTTACTGTTCAGATTGAAAAAGCTGATTATCAGGAAAAAGTTGAAAAAGCACTGAAAACTCTTCGTCAGAGAGTAAATATGCCTGGATTCCGTAAAGGTATGGTTCCTATGGGATTGATTAAAAAACAGTACGGAACTTCTGTATTGCTGGAAGAAGTTGATAAGCTGTTGCAGGAAAAAGTAGGTGAGTATATCCGTGAAAATAAAGTTAACATGTTGGGTACTCCTCTGCCGAAAGAAAATAACGCAAACTTTGAAACTGATGAGAATTTTGAATTCTCTTTCGATATTGCATTGGCTCCTGAGTTCAATGTAGAATTGTCTAATAATGATACTGTTGACTACTATGATATTAACGTAACTGACGAAATGGTAGATCAGCAGGTAAATATGTACAGACAGCGTACTGCTAAGTATGACAAGGTTGAAGATTATCAGGATAAGGATATGCTGAAAGGTCTGTTGGCTGAGCTGGATGAAAATGGCAATACAAAAGAAGGTGGTGTGCAGGTAGAAGGTGCAGTAATGATGCCTTCATACATGAAGAACGATGACCAGAAAGCTATCTTCAACGGTGCAAAGGTAAATACTGTATTGGTATTCAACCCGTCAGTTGCTTTCGATAACAATGAAGCTGAGTTGGCTTCTCTGTTGAAAGTGAAGAAAGAAGAAGTGGCTAACTACAAAGGCAACTTCAGCTTCCAGATTGAAGAAATCACTCGTATGATTCCGGGTGATTTGACTCAGGAACTGTTTGACCAGGTATTGGGTGAAGGAAAGGCTCACAGCGAAGAAGAATTCCGTGCTCAGATTAAGGAAACAATTGCAAAACAGTTTGAAGCTGACAGCGACTATAAGTTCTTGTTGGATGTACGTACTTATTTGTCAGAAAAAGTTGGTAAACTGCAGTTTGCAGATGAACTGATGAAACGTATCATGTTGGAAAACAACAAGGAAAAAGGTGAAGAATTCGTTTCTGAAAACTACGAAAAGAGCTTGGAAGAACTGACTTGGCACCTGATCAAAGAAAAACTGGTAGCAGCTAACGATATTAAGGTAGAACAGGCTGACATCACTAACATGGCTAAGGAAGCTACTCGTGCACAGTTTGCTCAGTATGGTATGATTAACGTTCCTGATGAATTGTTGGAAAACTATTCAAAAGAAATGTTGAAGAAACGTGAAAGTGTAGAAGCTCTGGTAAACCGCGTTGTTGAATCTAAGTTGTCTGAAATCTTGAAAGGTCAGGTAACATTGAATCACAAAGCAGTTTCTGCAGAAGAATTCAACAAAATGTTTCAATAAGCAATTTGGTTCTCAAAATTGATTGCTAAAATATTCTAAAAAAGGAGGCTTTTAACTTGACTTCTTCTGTAAGATAGAAGTGTTTTGTACTTTTGTTTTTTCAGAAGAAAGGGGTTAAAAGCCTCTTTTATATTGTAGAATTAATATAAGGATTATGATGGACGATTTTAGAAAATATGCTACCAAGCATCTCGGAATGAATAGTATGGTACTTGATGATGTCATCAAGTCGCAAGCAGGATACTTGAATCCGTATATTTTGGAAGAACGTCAATTGAATGTGACGCAGTTGGATGTCTTTTCTCGTTTGATGATGGATCGTATCATTTTCCTCGGAACCCAGATTGATGATTATACAGCCAATACTTTGCAGGCTCAGCTTTTGTATCTGGATTCAGTGGATTCGGGTAAAGATATTTCTATTTATATCAACTCCCCAGGCGGTTCTGTGTATGCAGGTTTAGGTATTTATGATACCATGCAGTTTATCAGTAGCGATGTGGCTACAATTTGTACAGGTATGGCAGCTTCCATGGCAGCCGTATTGTTGGTAGCCGGAAGAAGGAAAACGTTCTGCGTTGACTCACTCACGCGTGATGATTCATCAGCCGATGGGAGGAGCACAAGGTCAGGCTTCGGATATTGAAATTACAGCTCGTGAAATTCAGAAACTGAAGAAAGAACTGTATACAATCATTGCAGATCACTCACATACGGATTTTGATAAGGTTTGGGCAGATTCTGACCGTGATTATTGGATGACAGCATCCGAGGCTAAAGAGTATGGTATGATTGATGAAGTGCTATCTCGTAAACCTTCATTGTAACACTGTGATTTATTTAAAAACTAGATAGGCTTTGGAAGAAAAAAGGACTTCAAGAAACTCGAAAAGAAGATGTAGCTTTTGCGGTCGCACAGAAGACGAAGTGGGCTTCCTGATTACAGGAGTGAACGGATGTATCTGTGACAGTTGTGCAGAACAGGCACATGAAATCGTGAAAGAAGCGATGCATCATCAAGGGCAGGGACCTGCAGACCTGAATTTGTCTGAGCTCCCTAAGCCGAAGGATATCAAAGAATTCCTGGACCAGTATGTGATTGGTCAGGATGATGCAAAACGCTATTTGGCTGTAGCGGTGTATAATCATTACAAACGTTTGCTTCAGCCTAAGGATAAGAATGATGTGGAGATTGAAAAGTCGAACATCATTATGGTGGGAAGTACCGGAACCGGAAAGACTTTACTGGCTCGTACCATTGCTAAGTTGCTCCATGTGCCTTTTACCATTGTAGATGCGACTGTACTGACCGAAGCAGGATATGTGGGAGAAGATATTGAAAGTATTCTGACTCGCTTGCTTCAGGTGGCTGACTATAATGTGGAGGAAGCAGAACGGGGTATCGTTTTCATTGACGAAATTGATAAAATTGCCCGGAAAGGAGATAACCCTTCCATTACGCGTGATGTAAGTGGAGAGGGTGTACAGCAAGGCTTGTTGAAGCTGTTGGAAGGTTCTGTGGTGAATGTTCCCCCTCAGGGAGGACGTAAACATCCGGACCAGAAGATGATTCCGGTTAATACTAAGAATATCCTGTTTATTTGCGGAGGAGCTTTTGACGGTATTGAACGAAAAATCGCTCAACGACTGAATACCAATGTGGTGGGATATAGTGCAGCGAAGGAAGCGGTGAAAATAGACCGGGGAAATTTGATGCAGTACATTGCTCCTCAGGACTTGAAATCATTCGGTTTGATACCGGAAATCATTGGCCGTTTGCCGGTGCTTACCTACTTGAACCCATTGGACCGCACGGCATTGCGCAATATTCTTACAGAGCCCAAAAACTCGATTATCAAGCAGTATGTAAAATTGTTTGAGATGGATGGGGTGAAACTGGAATTTGAACCGGAAGTGTTTGAATATATTGTCGACAAGGCGATAGAGTACAAATTGGGTGCTCGTGGTTTGCGTTCTATTGTGGAAACCATAATGAATGATGTCATGTTTGAAATTCCGTCACAACAGACCGAATGTTTTGTGGTGACATTGGATTACGCCAAGCAACAAATGGGAAAGGCAAATGTTTCCCGCTTGCAAATGGCATAATGTAAAGGTTTTTTAGTGAGAAAATAAAAGCTTCCGATGAAATATTCCCTGAAATATTTGTGTAATATGAAAAGTTGTTTATAACTTTGTTACATGCGGAAACAAAATTTCTACAATCAATGAAAATCTAAATCCAAGAACAATGGCGGAAAATATCAATTTAGTAGCAGCTCTTAAAAAGTATTTTGGATTCGATACTTTTAAAGGAAACCAGGAGGCGATTATTCGAAACTTATTATCAGGAAAGGATACGTTTGTGTTAATGCCTACAGGAGGTGGAAAGTCATTATGCTATCAGCTTCCTTCTCTGTTGATGGATGGAACTGCTATTGTGATTTCACCGCTTATTGCCCTGATGAAGAATCAGGTGGATGCTATGCGTAATTTTAGTGAGGAAGATGGCATTGCTCATTTTATTAATTCCTCATTGACAAAATCGGCTACTGATCAGGTGAAAGCCGACATCATGGCCGGAAAGACAAAGTTACTTTATGTAGCTCCTGAATCTTTGACGAAAGAGGAGAATGTAGATTTTCTGAGACACGTGAAGATTTCATTTTATGCGGTGGATGAGGCACATTGTATTTCGGAATGGGGGCATGACTTCCGACCGGAGTATCGCCGGATTCGTCCGATAATCAATGAAATTGGAAAAGCTCCGGTAATTGCTTTGACGGCAACGGCTACCCCAAAGGTAAAGATGGACATCCAAAAGAATTTGGGAATGATGGATGCAACAGAATTCCGTTCGTCATTTAATCGTCCGAATCTTTATTATGAAGTACGTGCTAAGACTGCTAATGTGGATAAAGATATTATCAAGTTCATTAAGCAGAACGAAGGTAAGTCAGGCATTATCTATTGCTTGAGCCGAAAGAAAGTAGAAGAGCTGACTGAAATATTGCTGGCAAATGGTATCAAGGCTCGTGCCTATCATGCAGGAATGGATTCTGCTACTCGTAATGGAAATCAGGATGCTTTTTTGAAGGAAGATATTGATGTGATTGTAGCTACGATTGCGTTTGGAATGGGTATTGATAAACCGGATGTACGCTTTGTGATTCATTATGATGTACCTAAGAGTTTGGAAGGGTATTATCAGGAAACCGGACGTGCAGGACGTGACGGTGGAGAAGGACAGTGCATTACATTCTATTCCAATAAGGACCTGCAGAAACTGGAGAAATTTATGCAGGGAAAGCCTATTTCAGAGCAAGAAATCGGACGTCAGCTATTGCAGGAAACAGCTGCTTACGCAGAATCTTCAGTGTGTAGAAGAAAAATTTTGTTGCATTATTTTGGAGAGGAATATACGGAAGATAATTGTGGTAATTGTGATAACTGTTTAAATCCAAAGAAACAAGTGGAGGCTCAGGATTCGTTGTGTGCAGTGATTGAAGCAATCATTGCCGTAAAAGAAAACTTTAAGCAAGATTATATTATCGATATATTGTTGGGTAAAGAAACATCTGAAGTGCTTGCGCATAAGCATGAAGACTTAGAGGTGTTTGGTTCAGGTATGGGAGAAGAAGAAAGATTGTGGAATGCAGTCATTCGTCAGGCTCTTATCGCTGGTTACCTGGCAAAGGATGTGGAAAACTATGGCTTATTGAAAGTTACGCCAGAAGGACATAAGTTCTTGAAAAAACCGAAGTCGTTCAAGATAGTTGAGGATGCAGACTTTGAAGAAGAAGAGGTAGATGAAACTCCGATGAGAAGTGGAGCTTCGTGTGCAGTAGACCCCGTGCTGTATTCCATGTTGAAAGACTTGCGGAAGAAAATGGCAAAGAGACTGGATGTACCACCTTATGTGATTTTCCAGGATCCTTCTCTTGAGGCAATGGCTACCATTTATCCGGTTACTTTGGAAGAATTGCAGAATATTCCTGGGGTAGGAGCTGGAAAGGCTAAACGCTATGGTCAGGAATTCTGCGAATTGATTAAGAAGCACTGCGAAGAAAATGAAATAGACCGTCCGGAAGATTTGAGAGTGCGTACTGTAGCTAACAAATCTAAGCTGAAGGTCTCTATTATTCAGAGTATCGATAGAAAGGTAGCTTTGGATGATATTGCAGTGGCAAAAGGTATTGAATTTGGTGAGTTGCTGGATGAAATCGAAGCCATTGTATATTCAGGAACCAAACTGAATATTGACTATTTCTTGGAAGAAATCATGGATGAAGACCACATGCAGGATATTTATGATTATTTCAAGGAATCAGTAACTGATAAGATTGATGATGCAATGGATGAACTGGGTGACGACTATACAGAAGACGAAATTCGTCTGGTCCGTATCAAGTTCATTTCTGAAATGGCTAATTAATTTTGATGAAAATTGAGATATAATGGTGGCAAAAGTAGAATTTTACTTTTGTCACCATTATTGTGTGATTATCGTAAAAGATTTTCATATATTTTATTAGTCCTGTTATCCTTTCGGTTAATATTATTAATAATACTAATTTAGAATTCTATCGCCTTTTTAATGGTGGGTTATTTGTTATAATGATACTATGAAAAAATACTTCTCTGCTTGTCTACTACTCATGATTTGTATGATTTTAAAGTCCCAACCTTTGGTCTTGCGGAATTTAGGGATGAAGTCAGGGTTATCTAATCTGTTGGTTACTGACATCGAGAAAGATCAGAAAGGTTTTATTTGGGTGGCTACAGAAGCAGGTTTGAATTGTTTTGATGGGAGGAGGTTCCGAACTTTCTTAAAAAGTAATTCAAATTTGTCGGGTAATGCTTTAAATGCCTTATTGTTTGACAAGAAGGAGAATCGTTTATGGGTTGGCTCTAAAACTGGATTGAGTATAATGGATCGGACTACGATGAAATTCGAACGAATTCCAGCTTTGGATAGCCTGAATATTTCGAATATAGTATCATTATCTTATTCAGCAGCTCCTGATAGTAATATTTGGGTTGCAGATCATTATTATGATATAGCTTTATGTCACCGCCAATCAGGAAAGGTTGTAACGCATTTGTCGGCAGCGAAATTAAAATTTCCTTCATCTTTTCGATGTGTGCTTGATAATGGCAAAGGACAGCTATATATAGGCCATGAGGGGGATGGGTTTACTATATTTGATTTGAAACAACAGAAATTCCGTAACTATAGGTATGATTTTCAGAATCCTCATAGTTTACCAGGTAATGATGTATTCTGTTTTTGTATTGACCATATTGGAAATTTGTGGCTGGGAACAAATAATGGATTAGCACTTTATAGACCGGAAACAGATGATTTCATAACATTTCGTCATAATCAAAAAAATCCTTTTTCTTTAGTCTCGGATATTATTTATGATATTCGTGAAATGCACGATGGAACTTTATGGATAGCTAGTGATATTGGTGGAGTTAATATTCTGGATTTAAGTCAAATTTCTTTTCAAAGTCCAGATGATGTCAAGTTTCGTAGTATTGATGTTACTTATGATAAATATGGGCTCTCTTCTGGTAATATTCGTAGTTTGCTCGAGGATGATTATGGTAATGTTTGGATTGGAAATCGAAGTAGTGGAGTAGATTTTGTTGGTCATAGTTTACCTCCTTTTCATGTGTTACCTTATCGTAAGCGTGGACAGGATGTAAAATTAGAGAATGTAGTTGGGATTTGTTCTTATGGAAATGATGGGGTGTGGCTAGGAGGAATGAATGAAGTCGCTTTGTTTTGTAAAGGCAAAGAGATTCGTCGAATAGATTTAACTCCTTATTTGACACGTGCATATGCTCAGGTTGCTGCATTGTTGTGTGATGGAGATATGTTGTATGTAGGGATGTATGATGATGGAGTATTAAGAATTCATCTTCCAAGTGGAAAAGTAGAAAGACTTTATTTTGAGCATTCAGAAAAATCTTTAAGTGTATATGCTTTTTATAAGGAGAAGGAAGGTAAGATTTGGGTTGGTACTGTACGTGGATTATATTACTTAGATAAAGGAAAAAATATTTGCCCTGAGGAAACGGTAAATAAAAAAATTCAGAGTGTATCCGTATTTGGTATTTTTCGAGACAGACAAGATAAGTTATGGATTGGAACTTATGGAGATGGAATTTATGTATTTGATAAATCGAATACTTTCCTACATCATTGGGGGGAAGCCAATGGGCTTGTCTCTAATACGGTTCATCAATTTTCAGGTAAAAATGGAGGAGGAATATGGGGAGCCTTAAGAGGAGGTATTGTTTGTTTTCCTGATACAAGTAATCCGGAAAACTTTAAATGTTATGATACCCGAGATGGACTTCAAGATGAATATATTCATGCATTGATGGAAGATGGCAATGCGAATGTATGGTTTAGTTCAGATAAAGGAATTTCTTGTTATAACGAGAGGGGAAAGAAGCTATACGATTATGGTTATAGTTATGGGGTTCCTATGGGGAGCTTTTCGGATGCAGCTGTATGTATGACAAAAGATTCTACATTTTATTTTGCCTCACAGAATGGAGTGTGTTATTTCCATCCTTTAGATTTACAAAAGAAGGAAGTGTGTGCACCAGTTCAAATTATTGATTTCCAGATTATCACGGAAGATTCTGGTAATACAGATGCACAGGATATTATATTAGATAATACTCCTATACAGCTATCGTATAAGCAAAATACATTTTGTATCCTTTTTTCTGTATCTGATTATGCTCAAAGTACACAGGTGGAATACGCTTATAAAATGGAGGGGCTTGGACATGAGTGGATACGTTTTCGTGAGAATGATCCTGTTGTATTTCGAAATATAGCACCAGGAAAATATGAGTTTCGTGTAAAGGTACGTTTACTGAATCAGGATTGGAGAGATGAGGAGGCTACTTTAGTTATAGAGGTACTTCCTCCTTTCTGGAATACCTGGTATGCAAAGCTTTTTTATTTACTGATATTTGTATTAGGACTGGTTTCAGTATTTAGATTATATCGTCGTAGGCTGATATTGGCAAACTCTTTGGAAATGGAACGACGTGAAATGATAAATCAGCAGAAACTTAATAATGAGAGACTTCGTTTCTATACGAATATTACGCATGAGTTACGTACACCATTGACTTTAATAATCGGTCCTTTAGGAGATTTGATGGATGATACCAAGCTTCCTTTGTCATATATGCGGAAAATAAGTCTTATTCATCGTAGTGCCTTGCATCTTTTGGAGCTTGTTAATCAGATATTGGATTTTAGAAAAGTAGAATCTCAGAATCGTAAATTAATCGTTGCTAAAGGAGATTTGAAGAGTCTGTTGCTTGAGGTAGGCTTACGTTATAAAGAGTTGAATCGTAACGAGAAAGTGCAATTTGAGATAAATATTGAAGAAACAGCACAAACTATCTTGTATTTTGATTCAGATATTATTACTACTATTTTGAATAACTTATTAAGTAACGCGATTAAATATACACCAGAAGGAAAAATTAACTTGACCCTACGTACTGTAGGTGAATATACGGAAATTGAAGTCAGTGATACCGGATATGGTATTAGTTCTGAGGCGTTACCTCATATTTTTGAATGTTATTATCAGGCTGAAGGTAAACATCAGGCTTCAGGAACAGGTATAGGACTAGCTTTGGTTAAATCGTTGGCTGATTTACATGAAGGTGTTTTAAAAGTATCGAGTGAAGTCGATAAAGGCACGTCTATTGTGTTGGCTATTCAGACGAATAATACTTATCCTAACGCTTTGCATAAGGATGTTTCAGAAGTGGAAGATATACAGGATAAATATATGACAGATGAGACGGAAAAAAAGAAAGCAGATTGTCCTTTGATATTGGTTGTAGAAGATAATGATGACATACGTGAATATATTTCTGCATCTTTAGAAGATTATAGGGTAATTCTAGCAAAAAATGGAAAAGAGGGCTGGGAAAAGACGCAGAAAGAGATTCCAGATGTGGTGATCAGTGATGTAATGATGCCTGTAATGGACGGTTTTGAATTATGCAGACTAATAAAAAAAGATATGCGTACCAGTCACATTCCAGTTATATTATTGACAGCAAAGGATTCTATTCAAGATAAGGAAGAAGGATATGGTTGTGGAGCTGATTCGTATTTGACAAAGCCTTTTAGCGCTAAATTGCTAGAAGTTCGTATCTGTAATCTGTTAGAGGCACGAAGAAATTTGGCTAGCTTGATTAATAATCAGGGTAAGGAGAATGTATTGGTGAATGAAGCAGAACCGTTACAACTTAATAAATTAGATAAAAAGTTTCTTGATGAATTAATAAAAATTATAGAGTTGAATGTGAATACTGAGAAACTTGATATGCCTTTTATTGCAGCTCAGATGCATATGAGCCATTCTACACTTTATCGTAAAATTAAAGGTTTATTAGGAATCTCGGGGACAGAATTTATTCGTAGAATAAGATTGCGTTATAGTTTGAGGTTAATGTTAGAGGAAGGATATAATATTTCCGAGGCTGCTTATGCAGCAGGTTTTAGTGATGTGGGATATTTCCGTAATTGTTTTAAAGGTGAATATGGGATGACTCCTTCTGAGTATATGAAGCAACAGAAATCATCAACTTCTGTTAAGTATAATATGGGCGAAAATGATGAATAAATTCGTCAAAAATTCTTTTTGACGAAAATTACATGCTTTTTAGGTCGATTTCACGGTGGTGAGACTTTATAATTATTCTTACTTTTGACGAAAACAAACAGTTGTTAACTAAAAGAAATAACATGAAAACAGATTTATTAAAGAACAATTGTAAGGTACTGTTCTCTATGTTGATTTGTTCTGGTTTCATTATGTCACCTGTGGATATGATGGCAAAGGATAATTTTTCGACAATGAGAATTCAACAGGAAAATGTAACTGTTGCGGGTACTGTGAAAGACGTGAATGGAGAACCTATAATTGGTGCTAATGTGCTGGTCTCAGGTTCTACTGTGGGAACAATTACGGATATTGATGGGAAATTTTCACTGACTGCACCTCGAGATGCCGTATTGGATATTTCATATTTGGGGTACAAATCGCAACGAGTGAAAGTCGTGTCCGGAACTCCACTTACTGTTGTGCTAAAAGAAGATTCTGAACAACTTGATGAAGTCGTTGTTGTAGGTTTCGGTACACAGAAGAAAGTTAACCTGACAGGTTCGGTCGGATTGGCTGAGGCTGAAGAACTGGAATCACGTCCGGTTACTAGTGCCACTCAGGCTTTGCAAGGTTTGGTTCCCGGTTTGCAGATTTCTACTAATACGGGTGAAATGGATAAAAATATGAATATCAATATTCGTGGTACAGGTACTATTGGTGAAGGCTCAAGTGGCTCTCCTTTGGTCTTGATTGATGGTATGGAAGGAGATTTGAATTCCGTGAATCCTCAGGATATTGAGAGTGTATCTGTTTTAAAGGATGCTGCTGCTGCTTCTATCTATGGTTCACGTGCTCCTTTTGGTGTTATTCTTGTTACTACAAAAAAAGGAAAATCAGGAAAGGCTTCTATAAATTATAATAATAGTTTCCGTATTTCCAGTCCGATTAATATGCCGGAAATGATGGATTCTTATACGTTTGCCAACTATTTTAATAGTGCTTCTCACAATAATGGAGGTGGTGATGTATTTTCGCCAGAAGTCATGCAAAAAATGCTGGACTATCAAGCAGGTATTGATACGGATGGCGTTCCAGCATCATCGAATGGGCAATGGGGAAAACCGGATTTTGACCCATTTACCAATGCTTATGCTAATACCGATTGGTATAAAGAACTTTATAAGAGTCAGGTATTTTCACAAGAACATAACGTAAGTATTAATGGTGGTTCAGATAAGGTTACTTATTATGCTTCTTTTAATTATTTAGGACAAAATGGTTTGTTACGTCATGGAAGCGATGGATTGAAACGTTATAATGCTACAGCAAAAGTGAATGCAACCTTGACTGATTGGTTGAAGTTTAATTATACTATGCGTTTTACGCGTACAGATAATTATCGCCCGACAAACTTTAATGGTGGATTCTATGAAAAGTTAGGTCGTCAGACTTGGCCGAACTTAGTGGTTTATGATCCCAATGGTTATTATTTTAATAATAATGCAGAGAATCTTGCTATGAATTTGGAATTGGGTGGCGATCGCAACGTGGAAACAGACCGAATGTATCATCAGGCTGCATTGTTGATTGAACCCATCAAAAACTGGATTACTCATATCGAGTTTAATTATAGTACGATGAATGAAGATGTAGATGAGACTTCTTTGCCTTGCTATAATCATGATGTGGAGGGGAATATTATTGATACAAGTGGTGATACAAGCTTATTTGGTAGTCATAAGAAAGAGAATTATTTGAACTTGAACATCTTCAGTGAATATAGTCATTCATTTGATGATCGTCATAACTTAAAGGTGATGATGGGATTTCAGGCTGAAGAAATGAAACAAGCATTTCAAAGTGTAAAGAAATATGGATTGGTTGTAAATGGACTCCCTGAGTTTGATTTGACGACTGGTTCGGACGGTTACGGAAATCCGAAAAATACAGAAGTTGCAGGTTATCATAACGAATGGGCTACAGCTGGCTTTTTTGGACGTGTGAACTATGATTATGAAGGACGTTATTTGGCTGAAATGAATATGCGTTATGATGGAACTTCTCGATTCCGTCGTGGAGACCGTTGGCAGCTTTATCCTTCTTTCTCTTTAGGATGGAATATGGCACGTGAAAAGTTCTGGGAACCGTTTACGGATATTTCCAATACATTGAAGCTTCGTGCGTCTTATGGCGAATTGGGTAATCAGAATACAAATGTGTGGTATCCGACTTATCGCGCAATGACTTTGGGCAGTTTTGATGGAAATTGGTTGCAGAATGGTTCTAAACCGAATACATCTAAGGTTGGAGATTTGGTAAGTAGTACATTGACTTGGGAAACAATTCGTACTTGGAACTTGGGACTTGATTTCGGATTTTTTAATAATCGATTGACAGGTTCGTTTGATTATTATACTCGTTACACAGATGGAATGGTAGGTCCTGCTCCAGAACTTCCGTTAACTTTGGGTATTGCTACTCCAAAGACTAATAACTGTGATTTGAAAACTCGTGGTTGGGAACTTCAGATTGGTTGGAATGATCGCTTGAAAAATGGATTGGGATATAGCGTACGTTTCATGTTATCTGATGCAAAGACAATTATCGATAGTTATCCTGGAAATAATACACATTCTATTGATTCTTATTTGGAAGGCCATGAAATTGGAGAAATCTGGGGATTTGAAACCATTGGTATTGCTAAGACAGATAAAGAAATGCAAGATCATCTGGATGCTGTAGGTGGACAAGATGCTTTGGGATCAAGATGGGCTGCAGGAGATATTATGTATGCCGATTTGGATGGTAAACCGGGTATTACAGAAGGTGCACGTACATTAGAAGATCATGGAGACTTGAAGGTTATTGGCAATAATACACCGCGTTACCAATTTGGTATTGATATTTCAGCTGATTGGAAAGGTTTTGATTTCCGTTGCTTCTTCCAAGGCGTGATGAAACGTGATATTTGGAATTCTACGAATATGTTCTGGGGAGTTCTTGATGATCAATGGTGGTCTTCTGGATTTGCTGAACATGGAGACTATTTCCGTGCTGAGGAAATCGGATTGGAAGGTCATAAAATAGCAGCAAATTTAGATGCTTATTATCCACGTCCTACTTTTGGAGATGGCTCTAAAAATCAAAAAGCTCAAACCCGTTATTTGCAGGATGCTTCTTATATCCGTTTGAAGAATCTTCAGTTGGGTTATACTTTACCGTCAGCTTGGATGCAGAAGATAGGATTGACAAAATGTCGTGTATTTGTTTCCGGTGAAAATTTGTGGACTGGTACAGGACTTTCTAATTTGTTTGATCCAGAAACTGTAGATGGCGGTAATACAGATTCAAACGCTAATGGAGCAATTAAGAATGCTGGTAATGCTTATCCGTTGTCAAGAACTTGGTCATTCGGTGTAAGTTTAACTCTTTAAATAAAATAATACGATGAAAACAAATAGATTATATATTCCTATATTGGCATTGGCTTTAGCTGCAGGATTTACTTCTTGCGATGATTTCTTGGATAGGGAACCTATGTCAACAGTAGATCCAGAAGTGTATTTTACACAGGTATCTCAGTTGGAAAGTTATGCTAATCAATTGTATGAGAACATTCTTCCATCTCATGGCAATTGGAGTTATGGTATTTTTGGAGAAGATTCAGGTACAGATAATCAAACAGGTGCTACAGCAAATAATCGTTTTGCGGAAGGTTTGTGGAAAGTGCCTAACAAGGATGATGACAACTGGAAGTTTGAATGGATTTATCGTTGTAATTTCTTCTTGCAGAATGTGCTCGAAAAGTATGGTACAAAGGAAGATGGAAGTGAAAATACTATCATGGGGGATTTGGCATCAATAAAGCATTATATTGGTGAGATTTATTTCCTTCGCGCATACGAATATTTCAAACGCTATCAAAAGTATGGTGATTTCCCAATTATAACTGAGCCTTTGGCTGATAACATGGAGATTCTTCGTGAATCAAATAAACGTATGCCTCGTACAGAAGTAGCTCGTTTCATATTGGATGATTTGAAAAAAGCGTATGATTTTTTGAGCGCGAAAGAAATGGCGACAACTCGTATTAATAAAGATGCTGCATTATTACTGCGTTCACGCGTGGCTCTGTTTGAGGGTACTTGGCTGAAATCTTTTGAAGGTACAGCTTTTGTGCCAAATGGTGAAGGATGGCCGGGTGCATCCAAAGATTATAATAAAGACTATCAGTTTAAATCCGGATCCATAGATAAGGAAATTAACTATTTCCTAGAGCAGGCTATTGCAGATGCTGAAACAATTTCCGAAGCTTATAAAAATGATTTGGCTGAGAATAAAGGGCTTCAGCAATCTGTAAACGATCCGGCTAATCCTTATTATGATATGTTTGCACAGGAAGACCTTTCTGGAGTTCGTGAAGTTTTATTATGGCGTCAATATGGACGTGGTTTGGTAACTCATAATGTGAATGTGGCTGCGAACCGTGGAAATTATATGAATGGTGTAACTCGTGCTTTTGTTAATAACTTCTTAATGGATGATGGAACTCCTGTTTATACACATGGAAGTTATGCAGATGGAGATGGATATTATAAGGGAGATAAGACGATTGCAGATGTTCGTATAAACCGTGACGGACGGTTGGAGCTGTTCTTGAAAGAACCGGGACAGGTAAGTATTTTATATGAGAATATTGAAGGAAATGAAGCTTCAATGACAGAGCCTATACCGAATATAACAGAAACAAATGCAGAACGTGGATATAATACAGGCTATGCCTTACGCAAAGGTGGTTCGTTTGACCAGAAACATTATGCTAATGGAGGTGGATATACAGCTGCTGTTTGTTTTCGGGCTACTGAAGCTTTGTTGAATTATATGGAAGCTTATTATGTGAGATACGGAAACAGAGGTGGACATGTGGATGAGTATTGGCAGATTCTTCGTAATCGAGCCGGTATTACGGGAACAATTGATCAGACGATTTCTGCTACGGATATGTCACAAGAAGCTCTAAATGATTGGGGAGCATATTTTGCTGGGAATGTTATTCAGGATAAAACCCTTTACAATATCCGTCGTGAACGTCGTTGCGAACTGATGGCTGAAGGGTTACGTTATATGGATCTTTGCCGTTGGCGTGCGATGGATCAGATGATGACGACTCCTTATTTCGTAGAAGGTATTCATATTTGGGGAACTCCGATGGAACATTGGTATGATGATCCGGATAATGGGGGCTCAAAGTTGATAGCTGATGGCTCTGATAATGCGACAATGTCTTCTCGTGATAAGAGTGAATATGTTCGTCCATATCAGAAGAATACCAAGCAGGTAGGTTACGATGGTTTCCACTGGCACATGGCTCATTACTTAACTCCGTTGCCAATTAATCAGTTCCTTGTAACAGCATCTGATGGGCAGACAATTGGTGATTCTCCATTGTATCAGAATCCTTATTGGCCAACTACGGCAGATATGCCAGCTGAAAAATAGTATTCCTGTATGTTATTACAGGTGGAAACCTGTCTCAAATTTATTTTGAGGCAGGTTTTTTGTTTGGTTCTGTACAATTGCTTATGAAAGAAAAGCACGATAAGTTTCATCTTTTAGTACTTCCCAGGCAGTACTCCAGTACTTTCTAGGGAGGACTCCAGTCCTTTCAGGAAAGTACACCAGTACTTTCAAGGCAGTACTGGCTTTAAATGAAAGAGCTGTAAAAGAAAAGTAAAAAGATATTAATACGTCTTTTTGTTTTTGGATAAAGTTCGTATATTTGCACGCAATAAAATCTAAAGCATAAAGCCCTATGTCATTTATTGCAGATAAAGTTGTTATGGACGGATTAACTTACGATGATGTATTGTTGATTCCGGCCTATTCTGAGGTTTTACCTAAAACAGTCGAACTCTCGACTAAGTTTTCACGTAACATTGAGTTGAAAATTCCGTTTGTAACTGCAGCTATGGATACAGTTACCGAAGCACAGATGGCCATTGCCATTGCTCGTGAAGGAGGTATCGGAGTAATTCACAAGAACATGTCAATTGAGGAACAAGCTCGTCAGGTGGCAATTGTGAAACGTGCGGAAAACGGAATGATTTATGATCCGGTGACCATTAAGAGAGGTTCTGTAGTGAAAGATGCACTCGATTTGATGGCTGAATACAAAATCGGAGGTATTCCTGTAGTAGATGATGAGAATTACCTGGTAGGTATTGTTACAAATCGTGACCTGCGCTTTGAAAAGGATTTGAATAAGCGTATTGATGAGGTGATGACAAAGGAAAATATTGTGACAACAGAGCCGGGTACAGACATGGAAACTGCTTCCAAGATTCTGCAGGAAAACAAGATTGAAAAACTTCCGGTAGTAGACAAGGATGGAAAGCTGATTGGTCTGATTACTTATAAAGACATCACAAAAGCAAAAGATAAACCAATGGCTTGCAAAGATTCTAAAGGTCGTTTGCGTGTAGCTGCCGGTGTGGGAGTAACTGCTGATACATTCGACCGTATGGAAGCTTTGGTGAACGCTGGTGCAGATGCCATTGTAATTGATACAGCTCACGGACATTCTATGTACGTGATTGAAAAGCTGAAAGAAGCTAAGAAACGTTTCCCTGGAATTGATATTGTTGTAGGAAATGTAGCTACAGGTGAAGCAGCTAAGATGTTGGCTGAAGCTGGTGCTGATGCAGTAAAAGTAGGTATCGGCCCGGGTTCTATTTGTACAACTCGTGTGGTTGCAGGTGTAGGTGTTCCTCAGTTGACAGCCGTATATGATGTTGCAAAGGCCTTGGAAGGAACTGGTATTCCTTTGATTGCAGATGGTGGCTTGCGTTATTCTGGTGATGTGGTGAAAGCTTTGGCAGCCGGTGGTTACAGCGTAATGATTGGTTCGTTGGTTGCCGGTACAGAGGAATCTCCGGGCGACACCATCATCTTTAATGGTCGTAAGTTTAAATCATATCGTGGAATGGGTTCATTGGAAGCTATGGAGAATGGTTCAAAAGACCGTTATTTCCAGAGTGGAACTACCGATGTGAAAAAGCTTGTCCCAGAAGGTATTGCTGCTCGTGTGCCTTATAAAGGTTCTTTGTATGAAGTAATCTATCAGCTGGTAGGTGGTTTGCGTGCCGGTATGGGTTATTGCGGAGCTCATAATATTGAAGAATTGCATAATGCGAAGTTTACTCGTATCACTAATGCAGGAGTTCTGGAAAGTCACCCGCACGATGTATCTATTACAAGCGAGGCACCTAACTATAGTCGTCCTCAGTAAGATAATCTTTGACTTATAATACGGATATAATCATTCTGACGTCAGGCAGACTTGCTTTCAGTGAGTCTGTTCTGGCGAACAGGATGATTTTTTGTTTAATGAAATGATGAATAGAATCTGTTATGTATAGAATAGCGTGGTTATTCCTATGTTTGTTGATGGAGCTGGGATTCTCTGTTTCTTATGCAGAAGATCGCAGGATACTTTTCCGGATTGATGGAGAGGAAACTTCGGTAGAGGAGTTTGAGCATTATTATACCCAGGTGTATGCGGTTAGTCGTGTATCTGTAGAACAGTTCTTGCCTCATTTCTTGTATTATAAGTTGAAGGTGGCAGATGCTAAAAGACAAAGCTGGGATACTATCACTGATTTCCGGTTGCAATGCAGTGCCTTGCAAAATGAAATCCTGAAATCGGAAGAGAGGGGAGTGCCCCAAAAACAAGATACTCTTTTAAATTGGGTAAGATTTCGTCAGATTTCATTTCTTTTGCCCCAACATGCTTCTTCCGAACAGGAACGTGTAGCCAGACAGCGTATAGATTCTGTTTATACGGCTTTGAAAAATGGTATACCTTTTGAAAAACTGGCACAATCTTATGTGAAGGCTCCCTTGCCTTCTCCTTATTTGGATGGGGAGTGGATTCCGGAAAGATGCCTGATAAAAGAGTTTGCCGGGCAATTGAGCACATTGAAGAAGGATAACTATTCTGCTCCTTTTTTTTCTCCTTTAGGCATTCACATTGTGTATTTATTGGATCGCAGGCAAGGGGGATATCCATCAGAAACGACTGGAAATGCGGCTCTGCAAAAGATTGCTGATTCAGGCTTAACCGAGCGGAAAGATAGTCTGTTGAACAAGACTCGAATGGAGTTGTGTCAAGTTTCCGATGGCTTATTGGCTGCGTATTGGGATAAGCGCCATGGAGGCACAAAATCAAGTACTATTTCTGATAAGGAATTGCAGAACTATTTTGAAAGTCATAAAAACGATTACGCATGGGATTTGCCTCATTTTAAAGGAGGAGTGATACATTGTTTGAATAAGAAAGTGGCTTCAAAGCTGAAAAAGAGGCTGAAGAAATGCCCCTTAAATAAATGGAATGAGGAAATTTCCGCTTTTTCTCAAGAGAATCCCGAATGGAAGGTCGTTGTAGAAACAGGCTTGTTTCAGATTGGAACGAATCCTTACGTAGATAAGTTAGCTTTTAAATGCGGGCATTTTACTCCTCGTACTGATTTACCTTACGCTTTTGTATTGGGAAAGCGTCTGAAGAAAGGGCCGGAAGACTTTCAGGATGTGCGCGATGAAGTGCAGCGTGACTATCGTTTGTGGACGGAAAGAACACAAATGGAAGAGTTAAAGCGAGGCTTCAGGATTGAAATTAACCAAGACATTTTAAAAACCGTTAATTGTAGCGGAAAAAAGTAATTAATGCCGTATCTTCGTCCTTTGTAATGTAATGGACCAAAACAAATCAAATAGACAGAAAATGAATAAATTGATTATGACTGGTGTCTTGGCTGTTTTGCTTGCCTTGACAGGAACAGTACCCGCCGTGGCACAAGATAATGTGATTGATGAAGTGGTGTGGGTTGTCGGCGATGAAGCTATTCTGAAATCAGACGTAGAGAATGAGCGTTTGAATGCACAGTATGAAGGTCGCCGTTTTGATGGTGATCCCTATTGTGTGATACCAGAAGAATTGGCTGTACAGAAACTTTTTCTTCACCAGGCTGAGATAGATAGTATTGAGGTGAGCGACCAGGAAGTTCTGCAGCAGGTAGAAACACGAATCTCATGGTTGACTGAACAGATTGGTTCAAAAGAAAAACTCGAAGAATATTACAATAAAACTTCTACCCAGATACGTGAAATGTTGCGTGAGAATATTCGTGACGGATTGACGGTGCAGGAAATGCAGAAGAAGATTGTAGGAGACATCAAGCTGACTCCTGCGGAAGTGCGCAACTATTTCAGTAAGCTTCCTCAGGACAGTATTCCTTTTGTGCCTACTCAGGTAGAGGTGCAGATTATTACCAGAGAGCCTAAGATTAAGGAAGAAGAAATCGAACGTGTAAAGAAAGAATTGCGTGATTTTACAGACCGTATCAATAAGGGAGAAACTACTTTCTCTACGTTGGCGCGTATGTATTCTGAAGACCCGGGTTCTGCTCGTCGTGGAGGAGAATATGGCTTTACAGGTCGTGGAGAATTGACTCCGGAGTTTGCCAATGTGGTATTTAACCTGACTGACCCGAAGAAGATTTCAAAAGTGTTTGAAACAGAATATGGTTATCATATTGCTCAGCTGATTGAAAAGCGTGGTGACCGTGTAAGCTATCGCCATATTTTGATTAAGCCTCGTGTGGATGAGAAAGAAATTGAGGCAGAACTGAATAAATTGGATACATTGGCTAACGACATCCGAAAAGGAAAAGTAACTTTTGATGAAGCGGCTACATGGGTATCTCAGGATAAAGATACGCGTAACAATCACGGTTTGCTGGCTAACCCGCAGACTTCTACTTCTCGTTTTGAAATGCAGCAGCTGGCTGGCTTGATTTCTCAGGAAGTGGCAAAGACCGTAGAGGGAATGCAGATTGGCGAAGTATCCAAACCTTTTACAATGATTAATGCAAAAGGAAAAGAAGTGTGTGCTATCGTAAAATTGAAGAATCGTATTGACGGACATAAAGCTACAATCTCAGAAGACTACCAGCGTCTGAAAGACATTGTTACAGCCAACCGTAGTGAAGAAAAACTGCAGAAGTGGATTGTTGAAAAGCAAAAAAATACTTACGTGCGTATCAATCCGTCTTGGCGTAAGTGTGATTTTAAATATCCGGGATGGATTAAACAGTGATGAGAAAGTCTGCAATTTTTTTGCTCTTTGTAGCATTTTGCCTGACCATTCTTGGCTTGTCGGCACAAGGGGGGATAGCTGTCCCTCCACAGACTGCGCGCACGAAAACAGAGGCTGAGGGGAAACAAAAGCCAGAGGATTCCAAACAGCGTCCGGTAGCTAAAAGTAAAGTCTATTTGTTGCATTCTGATTTGTTGCGTAAGGATGCAAGTCATCCGGACGCACAGATTGTAACCGGGAATGTGAGTTTCCGTCATGATAGTGTGTACATGTATTGCGACAGTGCATGTTACTATGATAAGGTTAGCAGCTTTGAGGCTTTTGGTAATGTGAAAATGGTGCAGGGAGATACGCTGTTTCTTTACGGAGACCGGTTGTATTATGATGGATTGACACAGATTGCAGAGATGCGCTGTAATGTCCGGATGGAGAATCGTACGACTACCTTGCTGACTGATAGCCTGAATTATGACAGGGTCTACAACTTGGGATATTTCTTTGATGGGGGAACCCTGATGGATGAGCAGAATGTGCTGACCTCCGAGTGGGGAGAATATAGTCCTCAGACCAAGCAATCCGTATTTAATTACAATGTGAAGCTGGTTAATCCTCAGTTTACACTGACGTCGGATACCTTACGTTACAACACGGCTTCGAAGGTAGCTGATATTGTCGGCCCTTCGGATATCTGGAGCGATGCCAATCACATTTATTCTGAAAAGGGAACTTATAATACCGTAACGGGTAAGGCCGATTTGTATGACCGTTCTGTGCTGACCAATCAGGGAAAACAGCTGACCGGTGATACGCTTTTCTACGACCGTAATACCGGCGTGGGAGAGGTTTTCAGCCGGATGGTGATGACGGATACAATCAACCGGAACATGCTTACCGGAGAATATGGCTATTATAATGAGCAGACAGACTATGCTTTTGCTACGGACAGTGCCGTAGCTATAGACTATTCTCAGGGCGACAGTTTGTTTCTTCATGCAGATACTCTGCTGATGGAAACTTTCCATCAGAATACCGATTCCATGTTCCGTGAGATGAGAGCCTTCCATAAAGTACGTTTTTATCGTACCGATGTGCAGGGTACGGCCGATTCGTTAGTTTTTTCTACAGTGGACAGCTGTCTTACGATGTATCGCGACCCGATTATCTGGAACAAGAACCAGCAGCTTTTAGGCGAAGTGATAAAGGTCTATATGAACGACAGTACAATTGACTGGTCGCACATCATAGGGCAGGCACTTTCGGTAGAACGGGTGGATTCAACGATTTATAACCAGGTGACGGGAAAAGAGATGAAGTCCTATTTCATGAACGGAGAAATGCGAAAGACAGAAGTGATAGGTTCTGTACGAGTAGTTTATTATCCGATGGACTCAGACAGTACGTTGATAGGAATGAATGTATCTGAAACCAGTAAACTGGAAATCTATCTGCAAGACCGTAAGATAGAGCGCATGGTGATGAGCCCCAAGTCCAATGGTGTGTTGTATCCGATGTCGCAGATTCCTGCCGGAAAAGATCGTCTGGAGAATTTTGTGTGGTTTGATTACATTCGTCCGCTCAATAAAGCCGACATCTTTAATTGGAGGGAAAAACGGGTGGAAGACCAGCTGAAGAAAAATGTACGTGGTCCGGTCGTTTTGCCGAATGCCCGATTGTTTGAAAATAAGAAGGAGGAATAATATATGGGAATGTTTACAATGAGAAAGCCTCGCGGATTCCGTCATGAATACATTTATGTGGATGAACGCAAGGAAAAACTGCAGAAAATAGAAGAGACAGCCAAACGTGAACTGGGAATGCTTCCTCCTAAAGAGTTTAATCCGGAAGACATTCGTGGTAAGTTTGTAGAAGGTACTACCTATCTGAAGCGTCGCAAGGAAAGCGGACGTAAACCTCTGAGTTACGGAGCCATGTTTGTGGCTATTGTGGTATTGCTATATATTTTACATTATCTGATTACAGGAGAATTTACACTATGACATCGGGAGATGTAATCCGTTTGTTGCCGGATTCTGTAGCCAATCAGATTGCGGCAGGAGAAGTCATACAGCGTCCGGCTTCTGTGATAAAGGAGCTGGTGGAGAATGCTGTAGATGCCGGAGCAAAAAATATAGAAGTGCTGGTGACGGATGCCGGAAAAACATGTATACGTGTCATTGACGACGGACGAGGCATGTCGGAAACGGATGCCCGTATGGCTTTTGAACGTCATGCCACTTCCAAAATTCGGGAGGCAGCCGATTTGTTTGCCCTTCATACTATGGGCTTTCGTGGAGAGGCTTTGGCTTCCATTGCTGCCGTAGCACAGGTGGAACTGAAAACTTGTTCCAGTGACGACGGATTAGGTACTTTCATTCAGATTTCCGGTTCTCAGGTAGAAAAGCAGGAGGCAGTGGCCTGCCAGCGAGGCAGTGACTTCTCTGTGAAAAATCTGTTCTTCAATGTACCTGCCCGTCGGAAGTTCCTGAAATCCAATCAAACGGAGTTAAGTAACATTGTAGCTGAATTCGAACGCATTGCGCTGGTCAATCCGGATATATCTTTTGTGCTGAGTCATAATGGCACCGAGATGCTGAATCTGCCGGCCATTCCTTTGCGGCAGCGTATTATGGGGGTATTTGGCAAGAAACTGAACCAGGAGCTGCTTTCATTGGACATTGATACCACCATGGTGAAAATACATGGATATATCGGTCGTCCTGAATCGGCCCGTAAGAAAGGGGCACGCCAGTTCTTCTTTGTGAATGGTCGTTATATGCGCCATCCCTATTTCCATAAGGCCGTGTCTAGTGCGTACGACAACCTGATTCCGGTGGGTGAACAAGTCTCTTATTTCATTTATTTCGAAGTGGAACCTTCGGATATAGATGTCAATATACATCCTACAAAGACGGAAATCAAGTTTGAGAATGAACAAGCCGTATGGCAGATTCTTTCGGCAGCAGTCAAAGAGACGTTAGGACGTTTCAACGCGGTACCTTCGATTGATTTTGATACAGAAGGTATGCCGGACATTCCTGCCTTTGAGAATTCTCCTTATACGGTGGCACCTCCTCAAACCAGTTTTGACCCTTCTTATAATCCGTTTAATACAGCGGCAGTGCCTCCTTCTGCTTACTCTTCTGCATCGGCAACCAATAAAGAAACGGAGAGGGAAAGCTTCGGACAGGATGTGCGAGAATGGAGTGCGCCTACGGGTACCTCTGTACGTTCTTCCATGAATAAAGGCGGAATGCCGGATTTTGGCAGAAGCGGAAATTATACTCCTTCGTTTGGCAGCCACAAAAATCGGGTAGAGTGGGAACCTTTGTTTGAAGGACTGGAACGCACTTCGTCGGATTCGGATATTCAACCGGAAGAAGAAGTACGACCGTTTTTCCCGGAGTCGACCGAATGGGGGAAGACTTCTCAAGAAGATGCCGTTGTTTCCTCGTTCTCTGGTGAGGAAAACGAGAAGCAACCTCAGGAGAATTCCATGCGTCACTATCAGTATAAAGGGAGCTATATTCTGACCTCTGTAAAGTCCGGGTTGATGATTATTAATCAGCAGCGAGCGCATATTCGTATCCTTTTCGACCGCTATATGGCGCAGATAGAGAATCGGAAGAATGCTTCCCAGCGAATGCTCTTCCCGGATATGGTGCATTTCTCTCCTTCTGAGGTACCTGTACTGGAGGAGTTCATGGACGATTTGAATGCCTTGGGATTTGACCTTAGTAGTCTGGGAGGAGGAACCTATTCTATTAACGGCATTCCAGCCGGAATTGAAGGATTGAATCCGGAAAAGCTGGTTACAGATATGGTACAGACGGCGATTGAAAAAGGTTGTAAAGTGAAGGAAGAAGTACAAAGTATGCTTGCACTTTCATTGGCAAAAGCAGCAGCTATTGTACCGGGACAGGTACTGACCGATGAGGAAATGAATCGTCTGGTCGATGATTTGTTTGCCGTATCTACTCCAAACTATACGCCAGATGGAAAGACTGTACTGGCCGTATTGAAAGAAGATGATTTGGAGAAGATGTTTAAATGATAGGAATTCTACGAATAATACAATGTGTAATCCGGGTTCTCGAAAACGAGTAATCCGGATTTTTTATTAGGCTAACTCCATTTTTATTTCACTAATAATTTTTATTCTGTAAGAAAGAATATAGTTTTGGTAAGTGTGTGTGTTTTTCGGTATGTCCAAAAAACGTCCTTGCGTTCAGATAAAAATGCCCTTGCGTTTAAGGTGAAACGTCCTTGCGTTTTACTTCAAATGCACTTGTGTTTGAGATCAAACGCACTTGCGTTTTTTTTATGAGAGAAAAACTTTGTTTACCGAGGAATTGGAGAGTAAAAAACTGCCCCATCCAAGTGGGATGAGGCAGCTTGTATAAAGTCTTGTCAGATTTTCTTATTACTGAAGAATAACCCCTTCATCACTTGTCGGATTCTGAGTTAATGTGCTTCCGTTCGGGTAAGAGTTAATAGCTGTCTGTGGGATATAATAAGTCACACGATAGTCAGTGGCCAGTACATCATCTATTGGATGAGGACCCGGATATTGTCTGGTCAATGTACCGCCGTTACGGAATACGTCGTAGCTGCGTTCTGCCTGGTATGCCAGTTCCAATTGACGTTCTTTGTCTACCAGTTGAGCTGCGTTGTTAGCAGAGAATGTACTTTCATCGTAGGCAGCCTTATCATTTTTGATGGCTCGTGTACGGATTTCATTGACATCACGTCTTGCTTCTTCAATATTTCCCTTTTTTACGTAAGCTTCTGCACGGTTCAGGTACATTTCATCCAGTCGTGAAATGATGGGTGAATGCAGCTGTGATTCCAGGTTGTCCTCGCGTGAGCACTTTGTGATATAGAACATAGGATAACCATTGTTGAGTGACATCTCGTAATCAATTACGCCTGTGTAGGTAGCGCCATTATAATTGATGGTGTAGTATTCTTCCTCAGGGGCACGTCCTGTATAAAGGCTGATTGGATATTTGTCTTTGGGCTTCTTGTTCTCGTCTACCGTCCAACATTCCGTTCTGTCTTCATTTACACGAAGTTGTACGTAGGTATATCCGGTACCTGCCGCATTCGGAGTGATAAAGCGCAGCACTTCTGTATAATTCCCGTTATCGTCTACTGAATATTGAGGTTCAATAAACTTAGCTCGTGCGTCTACAATTCCGTCATCACCCTTTCTCCAGTCGTTACGTTTGGTTTCATTCAGGAGATCGATGTATTTGGCACTGGCATACATTTCGCCCCATCCCATACCACCGATGTTGGAGTACATACCTCCGATGCCATAGTAGTAATCATCTCCTGGGAAGTCGGCAGCCAGACGTTTGATGACAAAGATTGCTTCCGGATAGTTTTCGGGAGCTGTTCTGGCCGATTTCATATAATCTTCGCGTGATACTAGATGGAAGTTAGGAGACTCAATGACACAATTTGCGTAATAGATAGCAGAATCAGCATATAATCTGTTAGGGTTTTCATAAGTTCCACTCATGTACAGGTATACTCGTGACAGCATAGCCTGGGCTGCTTCTTTGGAAGCATAGTTCGCATTTTTGAATGGAGTCGTAATCATCTTTTCAGCCGTACGCAAGTCATTAATAGCTTGTTGGTAAGTTTCTTTTACTGTAGAGCGGTCTGGCAGAGACAGATTACTGATTTCTTCTTCACTTGGAGTTCCGTTTACGATAGGTACTCCAAGATTCTTATCAGGTGCCTGGTAGTAAGGACGACCGAAAGCACGGCACAGGTAGAAATACATCATACCACGTACATAGTAACATTCTCCTAATTTACTTTTAATTTCCGGGTCATCTGTATCTTTGGCCATATCGATGATATTCGATGCCTGTGCAATGGCTTTGTACCCATAATCCCAAAAACTTTGCAGACGGTAGTTGTCTGGGGTGCGTGAGTAGGTGATGAATTCGTAGAAGGCATCAGTAGAAGCACCGCGAATCATCATGTTGTCACCTGCGTATTCGCCTAAACGGTGCATAGGGTCAGACCATGTTTTCAGCTGTGCATACATACCATTCAGCATGTTGTCAAAAAGCACCTCCTGGTTGTCTGCTACCTGGTCGGTTGCCATGTAATTATTGGGGAATCGGTCTATGTCACAAGACGTAAATACTCCTCCTGTGATACTCAGGGATAAAAGTATGGTTGAAGTTATATTTTTCATAAGTGTGTGCTAATTAGAAGGTTAAATTGATACCGAACATGAATTTACGTGTAGATGGATAAAGGTTTGCTCCTGCAGTACCAATTGACTTGTAGGTACCGGTAGTTTCATCGTAGTAAGCTGGAACTTCAGGGTCGATGCCTGAGAATCCTGTAAGTGTAAATACATTTTCAGCTGTGAAATAAATACGCATGTTCTGGATATAATATTTAGACAGGTCTAAATTATAGCCAATAGACAGAGAACGCAGTTTCAGGTAATCTCCATCTTCCAGATAACGGGTAGAAGCCTTGTTTGAATTGCTCTTGTTTCCGTAAGATGCGGCAGGGTGAGTAGCGATGTCGCCTTCTTTTTCCCAACGTGACCAGCCGTCAATCAGCTTCATCTGGTTACGGTCTGTATAGGCACCATCTGAGTCGTATTCCTGGCGGGAATAGTTATAGATTTTACCTCCGAGCGAGAATCCGAATGAAGCGTTCAAGTCAATGTTCTTCCATGTCAGAGAGGTATTGAATCCACCAAACAGTTTCGGTGAAGTAGCTTCTGTCATTACTTGTTTGGCTTCAGAATAATTGCTGGTTGTTTCTCCACTACCATCGTTTTTGTACCATAATGGAGCTCCGTTTTTCGGGTCAACGCCAGCCCATTCGCGCAGGTAGTAACGGTCAGTGCTATAACCTACTTTCAATACTTTTTCTGCAGCTCCTGAAATTGTGGTATCGTTTCCACCACCACCGATAATCATCATGTTCGGATCGTCACCATACAGCTTTTCAAGTTTGTTCTTGTTGTAGCCCATGTTCAGGTCAAGACTCCATAACCAGTCTTTTGTGCGGATGATGTCTCCTCCAATGGTGATTTCAATACCTGAGTTGCGCATTTCTCCTACATTCTGCCAACGACTGGTGATACCTGTCAATCCGGAAACCGGAACCTGGTATAAGATGTTGGAAGTGTATTTGTTATAGTAGTCGAAGACGAAGCGCAGACGATTGTTGAAGAAGTTGGCATCAATACCTACTCCAGCGGTGTAAGTCTGTTCCCAAGTCAGATCTTTATTGCCAACCTGGCTGATAAGAATAGCAGGAATGCCATTGTAGTTGGAAGAAACAGAATACAAACCGTATTGCGGATATTTAGAATATGGAATGTTACCTACAGAACCGTATGAAGCACGCAGTTTCAATACGTCTACCCAGTCGGCTTTGAACCATTTTTCGCGGTTGATGTTCCATCCACCACTGATTGAGAAGAAATTACCATACTTCTTGTCATCACCAAAGTTTGAAGCACCATCTCTACGCAGAGATACTTCTGCAAGATAACGGTTGTCATAAGTGTAGTTTACCTTGGCGAAAACAGACTGTTTAGCCCATTCGGTAAGGTTACCTCCGACTTCTTCAGGGGTAGCGGTTGCATCCAGTACCTCAAAGCCGGAAACAATACCTGTACCTTTGGCATTGATAACTTTGGCAGATGTGTCCATAAACTCATACGCCAGCAATGCCTGTACGGAGTGCTTTCCGAACATTTTGTTGAATGTCAGGTACTGGTTGGTGTATCGTTGGATATTGTTGGTCTGTTCTTCTTCTACACGTCCTTGTACTCCAGATGCGCTTTCTGTACGTGGGTCTGTATAGGCCGATTGGAAATATCCTGTCCAGCGATAGTTATTGACAGATGTAAAGGTCAGCCAATCCGTAATTTTTATGTCAAAGTCAAAGTTTCCGGAGAATTCATACGTTTTTCTTGTAGTATGATTTCCGTAAGAAAGGGAGTTCAGGTAATTTGAGTCTGAACTATCTACCCATCCGCTATAACGGTCGGGAACCAGGTTGCCATCCTCATCGTATGGACTATCCCAAGGGAACATTGTATATTTGGCTGTATAGTCATACTGAGAATCATCCGTGTTTTTCATTGAACCGGATATGTTCGGTTTGATAGTCAGCCAGGAGAACGGCTTGTAATTAGAGCGGTAACGGAAGCTGTAGCGGTCATATTTATAACCTTTTACGGTTCCTTCTTCACTGTAATACCCCAATGAGAAATAAGAACTCATTTTCTCACTTCCTCCGGATAACGAAATATTATAGTCCTGAGTAAATCCGGCTTGTGAAGCCAGTTCTCCCCAATCAAAATTGGCGTTTCTTAATTCTGGATTCCAGCGTGAGAATTTGATGCTTTCCTGATTAGGGAACGAAGCATAATAATCGTATAGTTCGGCTCCATTCATGACTTCCATCTTTCCATTTGTCATCGTGCTGACACCCATCTTGATGGAAGCATTGATTTTCATTTTCTCGCTTTTACCCATCTTGGTAGTTACAATGATAACACCATTGGCACCTTGTGAACCATAGATGGCAGTAGAGGCAGCATCTTTCAGGATAGTCATATTTTCAATATCCGATGGGTTTAATACACCAGGGTCTTCACCCACGATTACTCCATCTATTACCCACAGCGGAGAGGTACTTCCACTTAGAGTGGCACGTCCACGGATTTGTACGGCTCCATTGGAACCCGGTTGTCCTGAACCTGGTGCTACATACACTCCGGATACTTTACCGTTCAACATATTCTCCACTGTTGGGGTAGTAACATCTTTCAGTCTGTTTTCCTTCAGTGTAGACATGGCACCGGTTAAACTCTCTTTTTTCTGTACACCATAACCTACTACAACTACTTCTTCCAAAGTTTCAGTATCTTCCTGTAACTTGATAGTTTGTTCACTGGCGGTAGCGGTTATTTCTACTGTTTTGTAGCCGATAAAAGAAATCTGGAGTACGGCACCAGCTGGGGCATTTAACTCATATTTTCCGTCAATGTCTGTAATGGTTCCGTTAGTAGTTCCCTTTACAAGTACATTTACTCCGATTACGGGGTCGCCTGTTTGGGCATCAATGACTTGTCCTTTTAGCTTCTGATCTTGTTGCTGAATGGCCAGATTTGTTCCGGCTGTAGAAGAAGCTGCAAGAGCTGGCAAAGAGGTGCAGAAAAAAGCACTCGCCAATACGATGCAACTACTTTTTGCAAAACATGTTTTTGAACTCATAGTAGATTAGTGTTGATAATGGTTTTATATTATATTTTAGCTTTGCCGCAAATGTAATATTTTTTTATAAAACACAAATGTTTTGGAATAAATTTATTTTATTATTCGCTGTTTCTAAAAAAATAGCTATTTAACTATTTTGACTAAAAATATTTTATCGTTTTAGTTTTCTTCCATCAAAAGAAACAGAAAAGGCCATCTCATTGTGAAACAGCCTTTTCTGTTCCTTTTGATAGGGGTATGTAAGGTTAAAATCCCAGTCCAGCTACATGATTAAGCAGTTCATATACTCCACTACAGATTCCTAATACAATGACTCCGATAAGGCAGATAAACAGACCTGTACGGGCCAGAGCCGGTGTGCGGAAGGTGGCTACCGGTGCATCGTTAGGAGTGATGTACATGGCTTTCACAATCAGCAGGTAATAGTAGAGTGAAATAATCGTATTTACCAATGCCAGGAACACTACTAGCCAGTGACCGCTGTGGAAAGCAGAGGCAAATACAAAGAATTTAGAGAAGAATCCGGCAAACGGAGGGATACCGGCCAGTGAGAACAGCGCTAGTGTCATGACGAAGCTCAGGCGCGGGTTGGTCTTGTACAATCCGTTGTAGGTACTTCTGTCCACCTTTCCTCCGGTGTGCTGCTCTATGGTGCTGATGACACCGAACACAGCCAGATTGGCTACGATATAGACCACGATGTAGTACACCAGTGAAGCCATTCCCTGTTCATTTCCTCCCAGTACAGCCAGCATGATGTAACCGGCCTGTGAAATACTACTGTAAGCCATGAAGCGTTTCAAGTCTTCCTGAAGGATGGCAAAGATGTTGGCAATGGTGATGGTGACCACAATGACGATGCTCAGCAAGAGACTCCAGTCGGCTACCATCTGTCCGAATACTTTTATCAGGATGCTCATCAGCGCAAAGGCGGCTGCACCTTTGGAGATGACTGACAGGTAAGCCGATACATTGGTCGGAGCTCCCTGATAGGTATCGGGTGTCCACATGTGGAAAGGTACAAGACTCAGTTTGAAGCCCAGTCCGGCAAAGAAGAACACCATCGCCATTACCTGAAGCGGGGTTCCGGTCAGGGCTGTGGTGATATCGGCAAAGTAAGTGGTACCGGTTGTACCGTATACCATGGAGATACCATAAAGCATCAGGGCAGAAGAGAACATGGAGTTCAGGATAAATTTGGCTCCTGCTTCTGCACTGTGATGACGGTATTTGTCGAAAGCCACCAGACAGGCCATCGGGATGCTGGCCAGTTCCAGGCCTACGTAGAATAGGATGAAGCTGCCTGCGCTGACCATGAAATACATGCCCAGCAGCGTGCTGAGTGTCAGCATATAGAATTCTCCGGCTTTGTGACGGGTATCTTCTCGTGAGAGCCATTCACCCGACTGCAGGAATACGAGCAGTGTGCCGGCAGTCAGTATGGTTTTTACAACAGATGCCATTTGGCTGGCATGATACATTCCTCCAAAGGCTTCTCCGCTGGCGGGTACAATGTTTAAAGCCAGTTGTACGACCATCAGTGTGCAGGCCAGTGTCTGAAGCGGCTTGTGATTAGGCGTTTTCAGTATCAAGTCTGCCAACAGCATGAAGAGGATAATGGCGACCAGGCTTATTTCAGCCTGCATGGTTAATAATTCGCTCATATAATTTCTTTTAGTTTATTCAGGTTATCGGATAAGTTGGCTGATAATAGGTTCTACGCTTCCGCTGATGACATTGCTGACCCAGTAAGGAGCGAGTCCCAGTCCGGCTACAGCTATAATCAGGCAGATTACGGCAAAACGTTCGTCCCAGGTAGCGTCGGTCAGTTTCAGGTGTTCCGGATTCTGACAAGTGCCATACAGGATTTTTCCTACTACACGCAGGATGTACACGGCCGTGATGACAATACTCATCGTGGCGATGATGGTACAAGTGCGGTGGAACAGGTCCGGATTCTGGAATGAACCTACGAATACGGTCATTTCAGCTACGAAACCGCTCAGACCAGGCAGACCTAAGTTGGCCAGACCGGCAATGACATAACCTACGGCCAGGAAAGGCATGATTTTCATCAGTCCGCTCAGCTGGCGGATGTCACGGGTGTGTGTACGGCCGTAAATCATACCGATAAGGGCAAAGAACAAGGCGGTCATTAAGCCGTGACTCAACATCTGAAGGATGGCGCCGGTAGCACTTACACGCGTCATCATCAGCAGAGCGAACAATACCAGTCCGCAGTGGCTTACAGAAGAGTAGGCGTTGATGTATTTTAAGTCGGTCTGCACTACGGCACTGAACGCTCCGTACACCACGGAGATGGTGGTCAGTACCAGGAAGAAATCGCCCCAGATAGCGGCACCGGTCGGCATCAGGTACATGGCGATGCGGAAACATCCGTAACCTCCTAATTTCATCAATACACCGGCGTGCAGCATACTTACGGCTGTAGGGGCAGAAGCATGACCGTCGGGGCTCCATGTGTGGAAGGGGAATAAGGCACCCAGCACACCGAATCCTAAGAAGACCATCGGGAAGAAGATACGTTGCATTTCGGTCGGTATCTTGTGCTGCACGATTTCCAGGATATTCATCGTCTCGGCACCGGCTCCGTAGTAGATGCCTAAGATACCAATCAACAGGAAGGCAGAACCACCCATCAGCATCAAGGTCAGCTTCATGGCAGCGTATTCCTTGCGGCCGCTTCCCCACACACCAATCAGCAGGTACATCGGAATCAAAGCCACTTCATAGAACATGAACATGGTGAACAGGTCGGTTGAGATGAAGAATCCGAATACTCCGGTGCTCAGCAGGGTGAACCATAAGAAATATTCTTTGGTGAGCGGTTTCAACTTCCAGGAAGCAAATGTACCGGTAAATACGATGATGGCACTCAGCAGCAGCATCACTACGGAGATACCGTCTACTCCTACAGAGTAACAGATGTGAAGCGGGGCATACCATACGATGCTGTCTGTGAAAAGCATTTCAGCTGTAGCTCCCGCATGGCGCTGTCCGATGTAAGACACCGTGAGGTAAGCCGCAAGCGCCAGCAATAAAGTGGAACCGGCCACCATCACTCCTCTGACTTGATTGACGTTGCGGGCAATCCATAGTCCTAACAACATCAGCAGAGGTATCAATACGAAAAGACTTAATATATTCATAAGCGTATAAGTTCTTCTTTTTTAGTTCAACAGCAAGATAATTGTCAGGACAATGATACCTGCCAGGAAATAATGCGTGTATGTTTGTACCTTTCCACTTTGTATGGGCTGTACGGTCTCTCCGGCTGCGTTGGTACCCCAGGCCATGAAATTCATGAACTGGTCGATGACGTGGCGGTCAAACCATGCCAATGGAGTAGAGATGCAGCGGAAGATGATTTTCTTGGTCACGAACAACCAAATTTCGTCCATGTAGAAACGCTTGTAGGCGGCACGGTGCAGGGTGCTGAAGCGTGTGGCGAGCATGTCGGCCACAGGTTGCTGTTCGCGGGCGTACATCCAGGTAGCCAAGGCAATGGCAATTACGGCAATAGCGATACTTGTACCGGCTACTGTCCAGTCGAGGTGGATGTCGTAGGATTCACCGTTGGCTGAAACGAAATGTCCGAAAGGAATAAAACCGGCTACGATGGTGACCAGTGCCAGGAACATCAGCGGGAAGGTCATGGTCAGCGGACTTTCATGCGGCACGTGGTGTGCATGCAGTTCCTTGTTTTCCTTTCCCCAGAAGATGCAGTAGTACAAACGGAACATATAGAAAGCGGTCATTCCGGCAATGAGGGCCATAATCCATCCCATTACGGAGCTGTACTGGAAGCAGGCGGTCAGGATTTCGTCTTTTGAGAAGAATCCGGAGAACGGAGGGATACCTGCAATGGCCAGACAGGCAATCAGGAAGGTGATGTGGGTAATCGGCATGTATTTGCGCAGACCGCCCATGGTCTCCATCTCGTTGCTGTGTACGGCGTGGATGATGCATCCGGCTCCCAAGAAGAGCAGGGCCTTGAACATGGCGTGTGTGAACAGGTGGAACATACTGGCCATGTAACCTAAACCACCTTCGTGCGGGTTGGCTGCTGTACAAACACCCAGTGCTACCATCATGAAACCAATCTGTGAGATGGTAGAGAAGGCTAGTACACGTTTGATGTCACTCTGTGCACAGGCTACGCTGGCGGCATAGAATGCGGTGAAAGCACCTACCCAGGCTACCAAGTGGAGTGTGTGCGGCGCAAAGCCGATGAACAAGGGGAACATACGGGCTACCAGATACACTCCGGCTACTACCATGGTAGCAGCATGAATCAGGGCAGATACCGGTGTCGGACCTTCCATGGCATCCGGCAACCAGATGTGCAGCGGGAACATGGCACTCTTTCCGGCACCACCGATGAACATCAGTCCCAATGCCCAGGGCAGCACCATTCCGGCCTGCATCAGGCGTTCGGTTCCAGGGTTGAAGGTGAAAGTCTGCATGTAGTATCCGTAGATAAGGATACCAATCAGGAAGCCCAAGTCAGCAAAACGGGTAACGATAAAGGCTTTCTTACTGGCAGCAATTGCTTCCGGTTTGGTATAGTAGAAACCAATAAGCAGATAGGAAGATACACCTACCAGTTCCCAGAACACATACATCTGGAAAATGTTGGTAGCTACTACCAGGCCTAACATAGAGAAAGTAAACAACGACAGAAAAGCGTAGTACCGCTGGAAGCCGACTTCACCTTTCATGTAGCCGAAAGAATAGATGTGTACCATCAGTGACACCGTGGAAATAACCACCAGCATCATGACGGAAATCGGATCGAGCAAAATGCCCATGTCGATGTGAAGGGAGGAAGTGAACGGCAGCCATTCAATGTTCCACGGAGTCAGCGTAGGGTAGAGGCCTTCGGCAGTGCGTGGGGCAGAGAAATAATTGAATGCCGTCAGATAGCTCAGCACGGCTACCGCTCCTAACGATAGGGTACCGATTGTGCCTGCTACGCGATGAGGCATTTTCATGCCGGCCAATGCCAGAACCAGGAAGCTCAGCACCGGGAGGGCAAGTATCAGAATTGTATAATCCATAAGCAATTGAATAAAATGTGAGAAAGTTATCCTTTCAAGTCAGTAATATCATCGGTAAGCACCTGTTTCAGGTTGCGATACACATTAATAATGATGGCAATGGCTACAGCCGTTTCAGCTGCGGCAATGGCTATGCCGAACAGGCTGAAGAAATGGCCCTCCAGTTGTCCGGGGAAAAGATAACGGTTGAATACCGCGAAATTGATGTTGGTTGCATTAAGCATCAATTCTACCGAAATCAGCAAAGCCAGCAAGTTTTTGCGGGTAAAGAATCCGTAGATGCCGCAAAACAACATGACGGTACTGATGACGAGGTAGTGAACTACATGAATTTCTATTTCCATAATCTTACTGTGTTATTTTTGTTTACGTGCAATCAGTATCGCACCAATCATACAAGCTAAGAGCAATACACTGACTACCTCAAATGGTAATACAAACTGGTATTTCCCTGTACCAATCAAGGCATGTCCGATGTTTTCTACCGGAAGTTCGACTCCCTGTGGAATCAGGTTCAGGGCAAATCCGTTGGTCATAACTAAGAAAAGCACGAGAGCTGCACCGATAACAATGGTCAGCAATACACTGATGAGCTTGGCGCGGTTTATCTTGTACTTCATATTCTTGTCCGACTGGGTCAGCAGGATGGAGAATACATACAGCACCACGATACCTCCGGCGTAAACCATCAGCTGTACGGCGCTCAGGAAGGTATAGCCCAGGATTCCGTAGATGGCTCCCGTACCTAAAAGAACGAACAGCAGATAAGTAGCGGCACGCAGGATTTTTCCTGTAGTGACAGCTAAAATGGAACAAGCAATGATACAGGCTCCTACGATATAAAATACGATTTCTTGAAGTGATATATTCATATCCGTTTCGTTTTATTTATTTCTTGTTCAGTGTCATGACGAGTTTTTCTTTCTGGAATACCGCATTCTCAAAGTCATTCGTAAACTGAATGGCATTGTGAGGGCAGGCATTGACGCACAGCATGCAGAACATGCAAGAGCCTAAGTTGTACTCGTATTTCACCAGGAATTTTTTCTTTTTACCGTCTTCCGTCTCACGCATTTCCGTGGTCAGCCGGATGGTGCCGTTCGGGCAACTCATCTGACAAAGTCCGCAGGCAATGCAATGGTGATTTCCTTCTTCATCCACCGGCATCACCAGCATGGCCCGGTGACGTTCCGGAATGTGAAGTGTAGTATGGCGGTTTTCAGGATACTGTTCGGTAATTTTCTTCTGGCAGAATACTTTCATGGAAGTGCGCATACCTACCAGCAGACTCTTGACTCCACCGACATATCCTTTTAAATATTCTTTAAATCCATTCATAGTCAAAATTTTTTAATCAAAATGTCAGACCAAATACTTTGCATACGGTCATTAATAACAATACGACCAGCGAGAGCGGCATCAGGTATTTCCATTCCAGTGTCAGTACCTGGTCGATACGCAAACGGGGGAAGGTCCAGCGAATCCACATGAGCAGGAAGACGATGAAGAAGGTCTTTCCAATGAACCATACAAATCCGGGGATGTAGTCCATCACCATGTTCAGTCCGTCGAGTCCGGCAATGTGCAAGGGCATCCAGCCTCCCAAGAACAACGTGGTGGCGATACCGGCAGTAATGAACAGGTTCAAGTATTCGGCCAGATAGAAGAAGCCGAAATGCATACCCGAATATTCTGTGTGGTATCCGGCAGTCAACTCCTGTTCTGCTTCTGCCAAGTCGAACGGACCACGGTTGGCTTCCGCGTTTCCGGCAATCAGGTAGATGATGAAAGCCATGATGGCAGGAATGTGTCCCTTGAAAATGTTCCATCCGTTAGCCTGACCTTCTACGATGGTCTGAATATCCATGGCACCACTCATTACGACCATGGTCAGTACGCTGAGGCCGATAGAAAGCTCGTAGCTGATGATCATGGCTCCACTTCGTACGGCACCAATCAATGTATATTTACTGTTACTACTCCATCCGGCCAGCAAAATACCCAATACACCGATGGAAGAAGCTGCCAGCACAAAGAAGATACCGATGTTCATGTGAAGGATTTCTCCACCTTTATTCCATGGAAGACAAGAGAATGTCAGAATGGAAGCAAGAATTACCAGGAACGGAGCCAAAGCATAAAGAAAATGGTCGGAATGCTTCAGGCTGATGATTTCTTTGGTAAGGATTTTCAATACGTCGGCAGGTACTTGCAGCAAACCTCCTTTTCCTCCTACACGGTTCGGACCGATACGGCACTGGAAAGCCGCACAGACTTTACGTTCCATGTAGATAAGAATGATGGCCAGTACCGCGTACATGACGAGGATAAATACTCCCACAACGAGTCCTTCCAATGTAAGTGCCAGCCATTCAGGCATTACACTGCAAAGGAATGCATGAATCTGCATGAGCAGCGGGCTGAGATTATAATAATCTAAAAACATAATTCTTTTATTTTTTCAGTTTTCTGTAATGATTGTTCCTCTGTTTGTGTGGAGATTAACGGTCAATGTCAGGGATGACAAAGTCGAGTGTACCTCCAATGGCAATTAAGTCGGCAATTTTAGCTCCACGGCAAACGGTGTCCATGGCGTGAACCAATGGAAGTCCGGTGGAGCGGTAGTGCAGACGGTAAGGAACTTTATCACCATGGCTTTCCAATACCACATCAAACTCTCCACGACTGGTTTCTACCGATGAGGTGAATACACCTTCCGGCAACTTGATGATGGGTTTGGTCTTGGCACGGAATTCTCCTTCCGGAATATTGTCAATCAGTTGCTCAATGATATGGCAAGACTCCATGATTTCGTCCATACGTACCATGTAGCGGGCAAAGGAATCACCTTCCGTGTACACAATCTCCTTAAAGTCCACCTTGTCATAGAGTGCGTACGGATGATGCTTGCGCACGTCGTTGGCCCATCCGGAAGCACGTCCAGTACCTCCTGTGCATCCCAGTGAGATGGCGTCTTCTTTTGACAAGACTCCTACACCTTTCAGACGGGTATCGGCAATGACGTTTGAAGTAAAGATGTCATGATAATCCTGAATTACACTGCGCAGGTGCTTGATAAAGTCTTTCACCTTCTGCTGGAAGGTAGGATGAATGTCAGCTTGTACACCTCCAATCATGTTATAGTTCTGAATCAGACGGCCTCCGGTAGTTTCTTCAAAAATATCCAGAATCATCTCACGTTCACGGAAACCATAGAAGAAAGGAGTCAGTCCACCCATATCCATGACCAGACAGGAGTAGAACAGCAAGTGTGAATCGATACGCTGTAATTCGTCCATGATGGTACGGATGTACTGGGCACGTTCCGGTACTTCTATTCCGGCAGCTTTTTCAATACACATACACAACGCATGGCGATTCTGGTGAGCACTCAGGTAGTCCAGACGGTCGGTCAAGGCTAATGTTTGCGGGTAGGTGAGACTTTCGTTCATTTTTTCGATGCCTCGGTGGATATATCCCAGTATCGGGTCAATCTTGCGAATGTTTTCTCCGTCGAGAGAAGTACGCATTCGCAATACACCATGTGTAGAAGGGTGCTGTGGACCGATGTTTACCACAAAATCATCTTCTCCAAACACCACGTTCTTACGACCCTCAAGAGTGCCGTCGGGGCGGAGGAAGTATTCATCTGTTATATCGGCATTTTCCTCGTTGTCCATTCGAAGCGGGTTGGAGTTCATGTCATAATCCTTTCGCATAGGATAGCCAATCCAGTCTTCACGCAAGAAGATACGGCGCATATCCGGATGATTCAAGAAGCAGATGCCGAAGAAGTCGTACACTTCACGTTCTTTAATCAGAGCCGTTTTCCACAAGTCGCTTACTGTGGGAAGTAATGCCTTTTCACGGTCTGTTGTTACCGCTTTGAGTGTGATTCTTGCACCTGTGCGGGTAGATTCCAGTAAGTAAAGCGCACCTAAGCCTTCTTCACCCCAGTCCATTCCCACGATGTCGCGCAAGAAATCCATCGGGTTTTCTTTGTCATTCAGTAATGTCTCAGCTATCTGGTGTAACTTTTCTGCCGGGACTTTTACGACAGTCTCTCCTGTCTGACTGATTTCGGCTTCAGGAATAATGCTTGTTATTTTTTCAATTTCCATTTGCAATTTTTCTTTTTACGTAGGGTTTATTCCTCTTTTTCTTTACGGTTTACTTCTCCTAAGAAGCGCTCCACTTTGATTTTACGTTGAAGCTGCATCATGCCATAGAAGAAAGCTTCCGGTCGGGGAGGACATCCCGGAATGTACACGTCTACCGGAATAATCTTGTCAATACCGTTTACTACGTGGTAAGATTTGATGAAAGGACCTCCGGAGATAGTACATCCACCTACTGCCACCACGTATTTAGGTTCTGCCATCTGGTCATACAGACGTTTCAATACCGGAGCCATTTTGTGTGTGATGGTTCCCAGCACCATGATCATGTCGGCCTGACGAGGAGAATTTCGGGTTACCTCAAACCCGAAGCGGGCCATGTCATAACGGGCTGCGCCAAGCGCCATAAATTCGATGGCACAACAGCTGGTTCCGAACGTCAGACTCCAGAGCGAATTGCTTCGTCCCCAGTTAATCAGTTCGTCTACTGTTCCCAGTACGATTCCGGCACCGTCCATGTTCAGACGACGTACCATGTCTTCCAGATAATCATTGTTCTTGAAGTCCTCATACTCCATAGAACGAATAGAGGTAGCTTTTTTTACTTCCATTCAAGAGCTCCTTTCCGCCAGGCGTATGCCAGGCCCAAAATTAAAACTACCAGGAAGAAACCTACACTGACCAGTGCATATACTCCTACCTGGTCTGCCACTACAGCCCAGGGAAAGAGAAATACCGTTTCAATGTCGAACATCAGGAACAAGATAGCAAACAGGTAGTAACCTGCCTTGAATTGCACCCATGATTGTCCACGCGTAGGAATACCACATTCGTACGGTTCTCCCTTCTGCGGATTGAATGACCGTGGAGCAAGTAATTTTGCAATGGTCATTGCTGCCACAACAAGGACGATAGCAGTCAGAATAACGACAATAATAAATGTAAAAAACATATATCTAAGAATTTTTGATGATACATATAGATGACAAATTACTTCCGTTACACTGCAAGCCTCTGTCTGCAATGTATCGGAACAATCTATTTTAAACTGTTCTTAGATAGTATTAAATAAGGATTTTTTTGAGGGTATATAGATAATAGAATTTATCTAATTGTGTATAAGGATGTGTGGAATATACAGAACAGACCAGCCCTAAATGTGTGGGTGGTCTGGAAATAAAGTCTTGTCCAAACGAGAATACCGGCAAGAAAAACTTACCGTCCAGGTTTTTCTGGGTTTGTATGAATAAAATTTTCTGCGGAATATCTGCTTGTCTGTTGGCTATCAGAAAGTCAAGCGTTTTCGAAGGAATATTGTCCGGATGCTGGTAGATGAAATCAGCCGATTCGGTTTCCTCCGCTACATTGTTCTCATTGAGCACGGTGGAATAAAGCGCAAAGAAGTTTGCTCCTACGAGTACGCTCATAAGAGTAATTAGGGATATACAAGCAAAAATCTTCCACTTATTCATGCTAATACCTTCAAAAACGCTGCAAATGTAGCCATTTATTTTGATTCATGAATCTGTATTTTCATTAATTTTTCTTGTCAGGCGGTTTGCTCTGTTTTTAGAAAGGATAACCGATAGCAAAATGAACACCCATTCCGTCCTTGAATTTAGGAATATTATAGTATCCACTCTTTTCGGTATCGTATGGCACATGAAGGGCAAAACCGAAGTCCAGTCTCAGAATCAGGAAAGAAAGGTCATAACGAATTCCTACTCCAGTTCCCAATGCAATGCTGTCAAAGAAATGTCGGAGACTGAATTCTGCACCGGGGCGAGCTTCATCCTTGCGCATAAGCCATACATTTCCAGCATCTAAAAAGGTAGCTCCGTTTAAGTTTCCGCCCAAAAAGTTGGATAAGATGCGGAAACGGTATTCCAGGTTGGCTTCCAGTTTAATGTCTCCTGTTTCATCCACGTAGGAATAACCGGAATTGTTGGCCGGATGGAATCTTCCCGGACCGATGGAGCGTACGGTAAAGGCACGAATACTGTTGGCACCTCCCACATAGAACTGTTCGCTATAAGGTGCGATTGTCTTGTTTCCGTATGCCCATATAACTCCTCCCATCAGTCGGGTAGCTAACTGCTGCTTTTCACTGATGTGGTAGGTATATCTTACTTCTGAAGAATATTTCAGAAACTGTGCAAATGGATTTCCCAACAGTTCCTTCTCCTTTTTGCTGAATTTCTGTCCAAAAGCCGCATAAATGACGGATGTCACATTTCCGGCAGAGGTGAGTGAGTTTTCCCACCACACGCGGTTCTTTTTCTTCCGGTAGCTATTGTCGTAGGTAACTGTGTAGGTCAGCGACGGAATGAACTGGTCGTCCAAACTATGGAACAGCATCGGGTTGGCGTTGGCAATGGAGTCAAAGCGTGCGGTACGGTGCTGCAAGGTATTGAACGCCAGGTGAATTGGAGTTACGGTATGCTTGATGCTGCGTTTCGGTTGGAAACTATAGGATACGGTACCTCCGAATGACAACATCTTGAAGTAACGGGCACGGTTCACCTGTTCTGCGTAAATCTTAAAATTGGTTTCAGACGGGAAACGGAAGGGGTCTACCCGGTTTTTAATCCAGGGTAAGACCAATCGTGGAAAATTCAGGGAGAGGGCAGCCCCCAGCTCGTAAGAATTCATCACAGAACTTTCCCCGTCTACAGTGGAACTGGTCTGCCATTCGTAAGAACCTTTCAACTCTAAGTTCAATGAAGCGCCCATTCTTTTGAAATTCTTCTTTGAAAGATTGAATTTGGCTCCCGGCCCTGTTTGCTTGGTACTCTTGGTGGTGACATTAAGTTCCAGTTCGCTATCGTAAGGCAGGTCGAACATGGCATTGACCGTAATGTCCAGGGTATCTCTTCCCGGACGAGGAGTGTAGTTGAAATCATTGTATTTGAACACGCCTAATCTGGACAATGCCTGCTGAGTATAGTTCTGCCGTTGTTGAGAATACATCTCTCCACTTTTATAAAGAAAGCGTCGGCGGAGTACCCCATATCGTATACCCGGCTTTTTCCCTGCATAATTAATGGTGAAGTTGTGAAAATTCAATGAATCATTGGGTTGTTCTCCATTATGTCCTACCAGATTGATGCTTGTCTTTCCAATGTAGTAAGTGCGTAATCCCTCTTCCGGAATATTATGTTTCTGTACAACTCTTAAGTTGACATAACCAGGACGAATCAATGTGTCGGCCATGAACGTAATAAAGTCAGGGCGATAGAAATAATATCCGTTGTTACGGAATAGTTCTACCAGGCGATTCCTCTCTTCGTCCAATTTATTGACCGTGAACGCATCTTCTTTTATTAGCAGGCGTTTACTATATGTCGCATGAATCAGACTGTCTTCCTTGGGCGAAAACCCTACGTAGGTAACGGAGTCTAATTTGTAACGTTGTCCGGTGTATATGGTATAATTTAATTTGGCTTTCTTCGGATTCTTGGCAGTATCTACCTGCACTGTCACATTACCCTGGAAAAAACCATTCTCACGTAAAACATTACTTGCTACCTTTGTACGGGTATCAGGGTTGACGGTCGATACATAAATAGGGTCAGCGGCCAGTTTCTTGAAAATCCATTTGCCAATGCCTTTTTCGTATCGTTCAAACCGGTTATATACCCACAATCCCAACGGGAAGGGAATACGATACTTAGGGCTGCCGAAAAATGAATTGTTCGGTGCCACGTTCAATGCGCCTTGTACTTCTTCCAAAGTAGCTTCTCCATTATCGGCTTCATTGTATCCCACAATTTTAGGAGTCGGTGTACCGATATAGAGCAACTCATCTTCCGGAAGATGCTTGGTTGTGGAACATCCGGTTATGATAAATAACAGAAGTCCTGCCAGTAACAGTTTATTTATTCTTCTCTTCCTCATTCTCATCTTCTTCTTTTTTTTCGACTTCAGGCTGCGGTCTTTTCTTCTTTCTGAAAATAAACAATTCGCCCACTTTACTAACTTTCTTGCGCAGTACAATACCAGCTCCGGTTTCTATTACTTCTCCATCAAGCACACTTTCGTAGTTCTTGTCATGGAAAAGCTTGACGTAGCGAGTACCACTGTTGTCCAGACGATATTCTAATGAGATATTATCAATAAACGACTCGTCCTGCTGCACATTGTTACCGGTGGATACTTTTCCACCAATTACCACTCGGATACGGTTGTTCCAGAATCTCTTGGCAAACTGGAAGTTGTAATCCGTAGATGTCTGTCCGGTTTCTTCTCCATTATTGGTTTCTATACCGAAATTCACATCAATGGTCTTGAGGGCACTTCCTGCCACTTTGGAAATTTGGTCTTGCAGGAAAGAGTTCATGACGCTGCTTCCACCGCCACCTCCCAAGGTGCTTCCTTCTGTCAGGTACATACCTGTTACCAGCATGGTTACAGCTACCTTATTCTTTTCTTCAGCCGACATGGATGCCAACTCGTTTTGCATGGTACCGTCATCCGGAGCATCAATGATAAAGGTAAATCCTAAATTCTCCAGTGTATTGGTGATATTAACCCCCACATCGAAGTTGACCATGCGCGAAGCCTGCCCTTCTTGTGCCACGGAAGAACGTACCCTTTCCGTCGCTTTTATACTCATGAGAGGATTCATCGCATTTCCATTCCACTGTATGTAACTTCCACTTTGAATATGGAAAGTCTTTAGCTGGATAATCGGGAGCTGGTATTTCATTTCACCGCTTAGCAGAGAATACCTTCCGTTCAGGATGATGTTGCCTTCCGGGGTATATTGGAAAGACAAGTCACCACCTCCTTCAAAGTACATGTAGTTACTTCCCTTTTCATCCATATTGACACGGCATTGTACTCCTTCGTCTATGTGTAAGGTCATCAGCATGTCAATACCTCCCAAGGAAAGGGCTGGAAGAACCCTTCTTTGTGCAGAAGTCGTATCACTGAAGTTGGTGAAGGTTACCGTTTCTCCCAGACGGTCTTCTACGGTCAGCGGAGAATCTTGCAGGATATAGGTAAAGTTACTATTACCCAAGATATTCATGTTACCGCGTATATTCATGTTATCGGGTGTACCTTTAAGGGTGGAGTGGAAATCCACATACAACTTTCCATATACAAGCGACTGTTTGGTCTGCTTGGCATTCAGCAATTCAAAATTGTTCGCATTCATTTTCAGATTCATTTTCATCTGGCTGAAATCTGCCATGTCCACATCCCCGTCAATGGTGAACGGAGTTTTCCCTTTGGTGAATATCTTGAAACGGTTGAATGTAAGCTTACTGTCTTTGATTTCCACCGGCTTGTCGTCGAATCGGAGATTTAGAGAGGCTTGCGGTACATATACATTTACGCTATCCAGGTTGATTTTTCCGTTCATGAGCGGTTGCGAAGCATTGCCGGACATTTGCATGGTACCGTCAATATCTCCACTCAGCATAGCCATCTTGCCCGGGATAAAGGAGTTGGCTATTTCCAGCGGGAAATGATGTAATGCCATACGTGCATCTATCCGGTCTTCTTTTTGCTCTTTCTCTTCAGCGGGGAAATATGATCCTTCTATACTGATCACTTCGTTGTCATTCTGCATGATGAGACCGTTGATATGCTGTTCACCACTTTGTTTAGGAAGGTAAACTGCACTCAAAGCCCAGTCGCCCAATGCTATTCCGTTATAGTTGAGCTGGTTGATACTGTTCTCAAGAGAAATCTGGTCCATACCGTCTTCTGTCTGCACATAATGTGCTTCAGAGTTAATTACGCCCTCGATGTCCGGCATGTACGGAATCACTCGTTTGAATTCTCCAATGTTAATCTGAGTAAGTGATAAAGTTAAATCCTGTCGTGCCGTAGAATCTGGAGTAGAATAGAAACTCAGTCCGGTACGCAATTCATCGTAAATGGACAAATTGGCCATAATCCGTCCATCATCTCTTAGATAGATATAATTATCCGGGTTTACCGTAAACTTACGGTACACTAAGATAGGGTCAAATGGGGTAATGTGAAGACTGATTCCACCTTTTTGCAGACCAGCCACCATACCTATATTTACCCCACATTCCTTTTTACCGTTCAGGTATTCAATGGTTGCATTTGCTTTATCAGCTCCTATATCTCCATTCAGTGTTATATCGAAAGCTTCCTGGAACGGTTTGTCATTGGCTATGACTCCACTGTTAAACGAAATCTTATCAGGCTGTTGGGTGGCATTAAAATAGATAGTATCAAGAGCTAAACTATCTGTCTTTAATCCGTAAAGGTTCATTGACGCATTCAATCCTTCTGCAGGGGAGGTGCGTATATTCACATTCATGCGGTTAAAGTTTATCTTTTTGATGGCTAGTGTATTGGAAATGGGGTTGTCCTTTCCTGCAAAAATTCTGAACTGGGTTTCTGGCCACAGCTCACGAAGGGCAACCTGATCAATTGATTTCTGCTTCCATTGTGCACTCAGTGCATCCGTCAGTTTGGTTATCTGATTACCCAACTCATCAATACCTCCTCGGCTTCTAAATAAAAAAGTAAGGTCACCCGCATTCGCGTAACTTCTGATAGAATCGCGTGCAGTGCTGAAGCCGAAATGTATGTCTTTCGTCTTAAATGTCTTTTTTTCAGTGATTAAATTTATGTCTTTTACTGATAAGCGGATACCGTGACTCTTTTTCATGTCCGTTTTCAGGTGAATGTCGATATTTTCGGCAGTCTTTAACGGAGAACTGAGCAATCCCATTCCATATAAATCAAGATTCTTTACTTGAACCAACATATCCGCAGCAATCGCAGAAGGGTGTAGGGATGCATCTAACTGCGATGAAATATTCATCAGGTTGTCATTCACATCCAAATTGAGATTTGCTTTTGACTCTTTCAAGGTCGTATTAAGCTGTACGCCAGAGAAGATACGTGTTCCCAATTGAAGGTGATTGAGTCCGGCATTGGCTGTTAATGTAGTTCGTTTGGAGAAAATGTCTGTTCCTGCTCCTTCAAGTTGCATACCAGCAGAGAGATAAAACAACGAATCAGCTGGCAGGAAATCATGCAGGTTTAGCTCATTGATTTGTAAATCTGCCTTATAAGTCTCTTTAAGTAGGTTGTATTCCGCATTTAGCTGTACTTTTCCCTCATTCTGGCTTAATGTAGTTTCGGTAAACAAATCGTTACCTTTCATACCGGCCTTTCCATGAATATTCATTCCTGACGGAATAACTACTCCGCCGGTCAGGCTACTCAGAAAATCCATTTTATAGAAATCCGAATTCAGGTTGATGACTCCCTCTCTGGAAAGACTGTCGAGCACATTCTTTACCGTTCCATCCATTTCCATCCGGAAACAGTCGGGAATCTTAACCTGACAAGTAGTCAGTTTCAAATCACTCAGACTTCCGTCTACCCCGATACGAACTTGCAATGGAGCCGCAGGAAAGGATTGAATAAATTCTTGTGGCATGTCTGGAATCAGTTTGAACAAATCAGCTTTACCGATTTCAGCCATGAACTGCCCATTCAATACACCGTCCTGATTCTGTTCGGTGACCGACCAGTCTATCGTAGCTTTGAGAGCCAGAAAAGAATTTGCAGTTTTGATTTGTAAAAAAGGCACACGTATGGCTTTCTCGTCTGCCTGTAATTGCCCTTCGGTCGATTTGATTTCCAGTCCCGAACGCTCTTTCAGTTCGAACTGATGCAGTAATGCCCGGATGTTATTCCCTTGATAGTATAGAGAGTCCATCTGCAAATTGATGTCGGTCACTGCGATATGTGACGGGTCCAATCCCTTCTCTATAGGAGGTGTATTCCCAGAGTTATAGTATAATCCACTTTGTAAAAGCTTAAATTCTTTAGCGGAATAAGCCGCTTTATGTAAGTCAACCAGTCCGTCTCTTAAAGAAGCATTCCCGACTTTAAGCCCTAAATTCATGGAGTCAAGCGGCATATCCATCTGAAAGTCCACATTGGCCAAATCAATCTTTTCTAATTTAAACTTCCAGAATGTAGGTGCACTTTGGGTGGTGTCTTGTGCGGTTGTATCTGCCAGACATAGCTTCAGATTCGCATCTTTCAGTGTGAGCTCGTTGAGTACAGCTGTTTCCGGCGTCAAGTCCACTCCATGCGATTTCAAGAAAAGTTCTCCTAAGTTCCCCTGTAGAGACATTCCCTCAATCAGGTCAACCGTATTGACCGAAGCGTTCTTCAGTTCCACTCCGTCAATCTCTATCTGTTTCTTTACCAGAGGAAGTAATTGTATTTTTACGGTTAGTTTTTCCACATTCAGGAGCGTATCCTGAGGATTGGTAACCGTGGTTTCATGGACGACTAAATTTAGTGGAAAAGAAAGCGAAATTCGTTGTATATGAATGTTCATCCCCGTAGCTTGTGAAGCGTATGATGTCGCCTTATCCACAATAAAATTCTGGATAGCAGGTATGTAGATTAATATACACAAGACTATAAAAAGGATAAATGGACTTGCTAATGCAATTCCTCCCCATTTTATATATTTTTTCATATACAGTTTAATCATTAGTTATGCGAATATATAAAAAAGAACCAAAAGGTGATACATTTTGTTTATGACAATGAGTTGAAATCACATTATTTGTTTACCTTTGCGTAGTTACTAATTTTAATACAATTCTATGAAACCAACTTTATTTGTACTGGCTGCCGGTATGGGGAGTCGTTACGGTGGCTTAAAACAGCTTGATGGACTGGGTCCTAACGGTGAAACAATCATGGATTATTCAATTTTTGATGCTATCCGTGGTGGTTTCGGGAAATTGGTTTTCGTAATCCGTCGTGATTTTGAAAAAGATTTCCGTGAAAAGATTGTAAGCAAATATGAAAATCATATTCCTGTAGAAGTTGTGTTCCAGGATTTGAACGATCTGCCTGCTGGCTTTACTTGTCCGGAAGGTCGTGTTAAACCTTGGGGAACAAACCATGCAGTGTTGATGGGTAAGAATGTAATTAAAGAACCATTTGCCGTAATCAATGCTGACGACTTCTATGGACGTGACAGTTTTGCCGTATTGGGTAAATACTTGTCAGAATTGCCGGAAGGTGCAAAGAACGACTACAGCATGGTAGGTTTCCGTGTAGGAAACACTTTGTCTGAAAGTGGAACGGTAGCTCGTGGTGTTTGTGCAACTGATGAAAATGCTCATCTGACAACAGTCGTTGAACGTACAGAAATTATGCGTGTAGACGGTGTGGTTTCTTATAAGGATGAAAATGGTGAATGGGTTGGTATTGAAGATAATACTCCTGTTTCAATGAATATGTGGGGATTCACTCCTGATTATTTCCAATATTCAGAAGAATATTTCGCTGAATTCCTGAAAGAAAATATCAGCAACTTGAAATGTGAATATTTCATTCCGTTGATGGTGAACAAGCTGATTAATGAAGGAACTGCTACTGTAAAAGTACTGGATACTACTTCTAAGTGGTTTGGTGTGACATATGCTGCTGACCGTCAGAGTGTAGTTGACAAGATTCAGGCTTTGGTAGATGCTGGTGAATACCCTGCTAAATTGTTCTGATTAAAAGATTATAATACTTAATAAGGAAGACCGGGATTGCAGAAATGTGATTCCGGTTTTTTGTGTTATGTATAAAATAAGAGATGGTGATATTTGAATGTATAAAAAGAGGCTATCTCAAAAATGAAATAGCCTCTTTTTATTTAAAACTACTATAAAATCAGGTTATTTGTAATCTATAGCAGAGTTGTAATCTGTTTCACGCCCTGGAAGGATCCATTTCCAGAATGTAGATACGTATGCACCATCTTCAAAGCCATATGTACCAGCCACATAAGAACTGAAGTTACCGTTTTGCGCAATACTAGGACGTGATATTTCCTCACCCCAGCGTTTATGATCAAACCAGTCAAATCCTTCACCCCACAATTCCAAGGCACGATACTTTTTGATTTCTTCCAACAACGCATTTCCTGTTTTCGTACAAGTGTAATTTACATCACGTCCTGAAAGCTTGTTCAATGCAATAAGTGCATCTTGAGACTGTTTTCCAGTTGCATCCTTATAATATGCAGCCTCAGCCTGAATTAAAAGAAGCTCAGAATTACGGATAATAGGCTGACAGCCAACTGCCGGCTGACCTGTTGCCTGGAACTTTAAACTAGCATATGCAAAATTCTGCTCCACTGCATTAGGTACAGTTGCTTTCACATATGCATTCGCCTGATCATAAGCTTTCTGTGTAAGGAACATACCTGTTGTCATACCATCAGCCACGTCAACAACATCCGTAAAGCTTTCACCTTCACCCAAGAATGTTTTCTCAGTCAAGAATAAGCCTTTGCGAATGTCTGTATCCGGGAATTGTTCAATAAATGAGCGATTGATACAAACGTTTATACCCTGCTGTGCATAATAACCATTGCAAGCCATGAACAACTGCCATCCAAAATACCAAATAGTTTCTGAGGTATCATTATATACTCCCCAAACCCATTCATCATTTGGTGTAGCAAAACCTGAATAATAGTTATTATTATCCATCAAGATATAACTATCTCCCAAAGCCAGTTTAGCTTCTGACAAAGCTTTATCATAATCTTGCTTATTCAAGGCAGCACGAGCATAAATACTATGAGCAACGGTTTCATCCGGATAACTTACAGTAGATGATGCATCACTGTACACTTCATTACGAGACAATCCAGAACTCTGATACAGACGAATCGCTTCATCCAAATCTTTATAAATCTGTTCATAAGTTTGAGCCATTGTAGACAAGGGCATGTCTGTTTCCTCTCCTGCGTTTACAACTTCTTTCAAACGCAATACAATTCCACTGTTAGCTCCATTATTGCTTAGATGCCATGGATCACAATAAATTTCCACCAGACGCATAAATGAATAAGCACGGAAAGTTAAAGCTTCAGCCTTCAAGAAGTCTTTTTCTTCTTGTGTACCCTCTGCAGCATCAATTCTTCCAATTACCGCATTAGCTCCACTCACCAACATATAATAATAATACCATGGATAAGAATCGTAGACACTAGAATTGCTCTGTGTAATTGTAGATTCACCGTTCATCAGAGGGGACCACCCTGGAGCCATGTATGGAAAGAAAAATGTTTCACCCGGATATTCTCCGTAAAGCAATTTCATTGTACCTTCTCCATTAAAACTTTGTCCATAATAACTATGCTGCTGAACCATGGTACGACAAAGTCCATTGATTGCCAAACGCGCATTAGACGTTGTAGCAAAAAGAGTATTTCCCTCAGTAGCCTGGGTAGAATTGGTTTCCAGCCAACTGTCTGAACAAGAAGTCAGTCCGGCCAGTCCTATTCCCATAGCCAATATATATGTAGTAATATGTTTCATAAAATAGTTTGTTTAAAAATTCAAGTTAAGACCTAATGTATAAACTCGTGCTCCCACAAATGTATTATCTTGCATTCCATTGAAACTATACTGTGGGTTCAAACCTTTACGTGAAGTAAAGATAGCGGCATTTTCGATTGTTCCATAAACACTTATTCCTCCCAAACCTAACTTATGTACAAAATTGCGAGGCAAATTGTAGCTCAAGTTAATGTTTTTGATCGTAAAGTAAGAAGCACTAGTCAGCCATCTTGAACTGCTTCCATAAGATGTGGAAGCTAAAGAAGAAAGGTCAAACTGAGGAATTCCATTTGGATCCAATCGATTAGGAGAATCTTCTGTCATTCCTTCTGGTACTTGTGTCCAGCCTTTCATTACATCTTTATGTAAAGCACTCGCTCCATTAGAAGTTGTATACATCAATGAGGAATAGTTAGTATCGTATACTTTTCCTCCGAGTGAATATGTACACAATACAGATAAGGTCAAGTCTTTCCAACTCAATGAAGTGTTAATACTTCCATACAAATCAGGCAGAGCAGAACCTTGCCATTCGCGGGCTGCATATGAAGTATTGTACACATAATTTTTATCATTAATTGTAATATACTCACCTCTTGACTTTAATGCATTCACTGTTGCTTCACCCAATTCCGGATTTGCATTATATAATGCACGTCCATTCATTTGGTCTACACCGGCATAAGTATAAGTATAGAACTCATATACACTATGTCCTTCAGAATAATTCTGTACACCATTCAAGATATCCTTTCCTTCTGGAAGTTTGGTGATTTCATTATGAATAGTGGTCAGATTTAAACCAATATTCCATTTCCAGTCTTTAGTACGAACGGCATCCACATCCATTGCGACTTCAAGTCCTGTATTACGTACATTTCCGATATTAGCAAAATATTGCGACATACCTGTCGGTGAAGAGCTGGCATACCAGTCTGTTGCTCCAGCTGACAGCGGATTATAGACGGTAAACAGCAAATCTTTTGAAGTCTTGTTAAAGAAGTCAACAGAGAAATTGAAACGATCAAACAAGCGACCTTCCAACGCGATATCGAATGAACCTGAAGTTTCCCATTTTAAATTTGCATTAGGTATCTGCATCTTATAGAATGCTCCAATTCCTGCATTTACATCAGAATAATACAGTTCTTTATATGCATAATAGTTAACTCCAGCGTCGTTTCCAACTTCACCATAAGAAGCACGTAATTTCAAACTGTTAACCCAGTCTATATTCTTCATAAATTTCTCATCTGATATCATCCAGCTAGCACCTACAGACCAGAAATTACCCCATGGACTAGAGAAACGAGAAGAACCATCTCTACGGAATGACGCGTCAAAGAAATACTTTTGTGCATAATTATAACGGATACGTGACAAATAACTTTCTGTTGTATACACATCTTCATAGCCATCTATTGATGTCATCTTTGCAAAATTGGCCATCTCAGTATTACCAGAAACTTTCATTTGTTCTTTCATCATGTAATCCCAGTTAACTTGGTTCTTAAATGATTCATGACCTAACAACACGTCTACATGGTGACGGTCAAAATCATGTGCCCAATATAATTCCTGAGCAAATCTATATTCAAACAAACGAGTGTTCTCAACAGCCATACGTCCACCGTTAGCAGCACCATCACCACAGTTCGGGTTATCAAACTGCTTACTCTTTTCATTATAAGTAAACAAGTTTCCTCTTACTGTAGCAGAAAAGTCTTTGAGGAATTTTACAGTACCATATACCTGACCGTTAAGTGTATTACGATTCTTACGGTTTATATTATTCTGAAGTTCGTAAAGAATATTACGTCCACTTAAATAATCATAGTTATTGATATCATAAACAGGAGCGCCATTTTCATCTGTCACGATGCTTCCATCTTCATTATGTTCATAATATGGATATACGGGAGCCATCATATCTCCTGTATAAAATGGGTTTGCATAATATGAGCTTGAAGCTTGTCCCTGGAAATTAGACACAGAAGAAGCTCCACTTAATGTGACTCCAGTAGTAAGCCATTTGGTAGGTCTGAAGTTTGCATTTAAACGAGCAGTCAAACGGTCAAAGTCGGATGCTATGATATATCCTTTTTCATTCAAGTAACCAAAAGATGCAAACACGTCATATTTTTCACCTGCTGCGTCTGCACTCACACCATATTCTTGACGATAACCAGTACGCTGCAATGCATCTGTCCAATCCAAATCAGAGTATCCCGGAAGAATATTGGCAACTAACTTACCATTAGCATCAAACATGTCAGCGCCACTCTTATCAAAGATTTTCGTCTTAACCACACTAGAGTTCAAAGTGCTGGCAGCGGCTGCCAAAGCATCAGCAGGAGCAAAGCCCTTATTTTTCTGATAATAACTGCTCCAACCCTGTAACATTGTTTCCATCCAGTCTTTAGCTCCCAGCTTGTCATACTGAGGAATAGCACGAGTGTACATACCTTGTTTTACATTCATGCGCAGGTTCAGCTTATTACTTTTTCCTTTCTTTGTTGTAATAAGCACAACACCATTTGCAGCCTTATTACCATAAAGAGCAGCTGAAGAAGCATCTTTCAAAACAGACATTGACTCAATATCTTGCGGATTGATGTCGTTCAAATTACCACTGTACGGGCTTCCATCAACAACTATCAGAGGCTCATTAGAACCATTTACAGAGCCAAAACCACGAATACGAATACTAGTTTTATCACTTCCTGGTTCACCATAAGAGTTATTAACTTGAATACCCGGAGCTGCACCTTCCAAAGCATTAGTTGCTTGAGTAACTGGACGCAATTCCATTTCTTTTGCATCGAGTGAGGCTACAGCACCTGTTAAAGACTGTTTGCTTGCAGTACCATAAGCTACTACAACAACTTCCTCTAATGCATGAGAATCAGCATGTAACACAATATTTACATTTGGCTTAATCTTCACTTCCTGCGACTGCATTCCGATGAAAGAAATGACCAAAGTTCCGGCGGAACTATATATTTTTTAGCATATTGATAATCAACACGTTATAAATCGGATTGGGTGCGTCATACAGAAAAAGATTATAGCTAGATAATCTGTAAATATGTCATTTAGAGTAATTTTCTACCTGATAAATACCTCGTTTTTCAAGACTCTTTTAATGGAGTAAATTTAATCAAAGAGCAAATTCTATCTCCTATTATGCTTTTTTATATTCTCTAAATATATTCTTTTAAACTCTCTCATAAATTCTCTGTTTCATACTGCGAGATATGTATTTCACACTGTGAAATACATATCCCACACTGTGGTTTTTGTATCCCACAGTGTGAAACAGAGAATTCCTTTCAACGAAGGAAAGTATATTCAAGGAGAGTTTTATTTTATTTAAGGCCATACTGAAAAATTATTGTCGCTATAATTATTCTTATTTTATTATAAGGACAACATGAAAATAATTCTTTGCCAATAATTTTGTTCACTTTCTTAGAACTTACATTTCTTCAAGTCTTTGATAATCGTTCCAGAGAAAATATCACTATATCCCTGAGTAGTTTTTACACTTTGATGCCCCAATAGCTTTTGGACTGTAGTTATTTGAGCCCCATTGTAAATTAAAAGAGTAGCATTAGTATGCCGGGCTGTATGAAATGAAAAGTGTTTTTCTATCTTGGCTAACACACCGATTTTTTTTAAATCTTTATTTACGGAGGAATTCGATTTTATGTGAAAAAAATCACTTAAATTCTGATGATATTCTTGCAATAATCGGAGGGCTTTCCCCTGAAAGAGAAGATATAATGGTATGCTGACTTTTGTATCTGTCTTGACAGTTTTAAATATAAGCCATTTCTCTCCTTTTATCGTAACAATATTACTTTCATTAAGAAGTACAAAGTCTGAATATCGAATCCCCGTGTAACAACAAAATAAAAATGCTTTCAAACTATGTATTAATGATTTTGGGCACGATGAAAGCTCCAGCTTTTCTAGCTTCCTTATTTCTTCAGGTAGTAAAAAACTATGTTTACTTTGAGTCGTTTTTATTTGGTATTTTCTAAACGGATAATCATCTGGCTGAATATATCCTCTTTTGATAGCTTCGTTAACAAAAGTTCTTAATTGTCTCATGTGCTTGGCGATTGTGTTTGTTTCATACATTCTTTGCCTCATGAAATCTTCAAAATCAAGAAGAAATGTATAGGTTATATCTTCAAATTCAATAGAGGGACGAAAGTGATTGAGTAAATCCAAAGTTGTTAAAAGATTTTTTTTGGTAGTATCTTTACGCAATGAGTGTTCTACCCAATTTCTACCAAAGAGTAAAAATGTCATTTTCTCAGTATTATTTTGATGGTTGAGAGTTTTAAAATCAGACAAGTTGATATAAATACCGCGTTTCCATGATTTCAATTCCTCCCATTGCAATTGCAAAATAAATTCTTCTAGCATTCGGTTTAATTCTTCAGAATGCGGATGTTGGATAATTCTACTATGATAGTTATCCCATTGTTGTGGATTGACATATATTCCTGTCGAAATGTAAACCTTTTTACGATTTCTGTAAGCTTCCACTTGAATAAGAGCTTTACCTGACTTGTTTAACTTCTTTTTACGATTATAGACCAATCTGAAATAAATCTTGTTCATACTATGTTGTTTTTAAGAAAATATGCAGATAATATGCAATAAGAAGAAGTTTATTACTTATATAGTATCTATTTTAACCAAATTAAAAGTAACAAGTGTCTGCAAAAAAGGATTCATATTTTGATTCTATGATAGAGTTCATATACAAGAAATGCATATCATTTACTTTATAAAAACATACTTTTGCATGAAAGTGGCGGCTATAAGTGTTAAAAAGCAACCTTTTGGGGGATTTTTATTGAAAATGGTATAAATATTTAAAAAGATATTACTACTTTTGCGTCTTGTTAGAGTGAATGAATTTTTATTAATGTAAAGTTAAACTTTAAGAGAGATTTTTATGAAAAGAAAATTGATGCTGTTAATGACCTGCCTGATGATAGGTATTGGTCTGGTAAACGCTCAAATCTCAAAGGTAACAGGTAATGTTACTTCTGAAGAGGATGGTTTACCTGTAGTGGGCGCATCAGTATTGGTAAAAGGTACTACAGTAGGTACTGTTACCGACATTGATGGTAATTTTACGTTGACTAACGTGCCAAGTTCCGCCGGAACTTTGGTCATTTCTTTCATCGGAATGCAGTCGCAGGAAGTGAAAGTTAAACCAATTGTAAATATAGTATTAAAATCTGATGCTGAGCAGCTTGATGAAGTTGTTGTGACAGCAATGGGTATTAAACGCGATCGTAAGGCGTTAGGATATGCTGCACAAGATTTAAAATCTGACCAACTTAACAAAAGTGGTACAACATCACTGGCTAATGCGATACAAGGTAAACTGACAGGTGTTGAAGTACGCCAGTCGTCTGGTGCCCCGGGTGCCTCTTCTCAAATCATCATTCGTGGAGCCCGTTCATTTGATGGAAATAACCAACCTTTATATGTAATTGATGGTATGCCTATCAATACATCAGCAGATTTTGATACCGGTAGTTCTGTTACTGGTGCTAACTATGCAGACCGTAGTATTGATATCAACCCTGAAGATATTGAGACCATCAATGTGCTCAAAGGACAGGCTGCTTCTGCATTGTATGGTATTCGTGCATCTAATGGTGTCATTGTAATTACAACAAAACGCGGTTCTAAAAATAACTTGAACAAGCCAAGTGTTACTATTTCTACTAACATGAGCGCTCAGCGTGTTTCTAGAAAATTTGAACGTCAAACAGTATATGCACAAGGTGATAAAATCAGTGCATACAATCCTTCATCTTCCAGTACTTGGGGACCTAAAATAACAGATTTGGCAAATGATCCTGTTTATGGTGGAAATACAGATAACCAATATACAGCAGAATTTGGCATACATGAAGGTCAATATTATAACACTCAGCGCGCAAAGGCTGGTCTTGATGGTTGGACAACTCCCCAAATTTATGATAACGTCGGTGATTTCTTAGGCACTGGATTTACAGAAAATACTAATGTAAATATATCACAAAGTCTTAATGGAGTAAACTATTCATTTGGGTTAAACAACTCTTATCAAAATGGTATTATCCCATCCACAGGTATGAATCGTTGGGGAGCCAGAGGTTTGGTTGACTGGAAAATCAATGAAGAATGGAATACAGGATTTTCTGCAAATTATTCATCAACCAAAATCACATCTGCTCCTGGTGCTAATGATGGTATAATGAACGTCGTATATTCCGCTCCTGCTGAATATGACCTAAAAGGAATCCCTACACACGTACCTGGAGACATCACAAATCAGGTGCTTTTCCGTTCTACTTCATTTGTGAACCCATATTGGTGGGCTGATCATAATGAATATTTACAGCACACGAATCGTGTTTTTGGTAATGCATATCTTGAATATCAGCCAAAATTAAATTGGGGAGATGGATTTACTTTGAAGTTCCGTGAACAAGCAGGTTTGGATATTTGGACTTCTAATTATGCTGATGTAAAAGAAATGGGTACAACAAGTGCCTTACTCGGTGGTGAAATTGAAAATTATGGTTCTCAACACAATGTTTTCAATAACTTGTTTACCATTAATTTTGACGGCCGTTTTGGTAATGAAGACGAATGGGGGTTAAATATTATCTTGGGTAATGAATTTAATGATGAAAACGTTCGTACTTGGGACTATTATGCCAGCAATTTTAATTTCCCGGGATTCCCGACCATTGGAAATGCCACTAACCTGGCCAGTGCTAATGAATATACAAGAAGAGAACGTACGGTTGGTTTCTTTGGAAGTGCTTCTGTGTCTTGGAAAGACCAATTGTATTTAACTGTTACAGGACGTAATGACTATGTATCTACCATGCCTAGAGGAAGCCGTAGTTTCTTCTATCCTTCAGTTTCTTTGGGATGGGAATTCACCAAATTACCATTCTTGGAAGGTAATAGTGTAATTAACTATGGTAAATTAAGAGGCTCATTTGCACAGGTAGGTCAAGCTGGTACTTATTACAACAACTTCTACTATACACCTTCTTATGGAGGAGGATTCTTAGCCTACACTCCGGTGTCTTATCCACTTCCAAGTGGTGTTTCATCATACGTACCATATTATGTAGTATATGATGAGAATCTTAAGCCGCAAAATACAGTAAACTATGAAGCCGGTATTGATTTGCATTTATTCAACAGCAGAATCAAAATGGAATATACCTATAGTTTACAGAATGTTAAAGATCAGATATTCTCTGTACCGACAGATGGTGCTATAGGTTATCAATATATGATGACAAATGCCGGAAAGATGCGTACCCATGCACATGAATTCTCTATCAATGCAGCTATTCTGCAAAGTAAAGATTATGATTTGAATTTGGGCATCAACTTTACCAGAATTCTCAATAAGGTTATTGAACTTGCACCGGGTGTAGAATCTATTATGTTGGGTGGATTTGTTGAGCCGCAGGTTAGAGCACAGGCTGGATGTACTTACCCTAATATCTATGGTGCTGCATTCAAACGTGACAGCGAAGGAAACATGTTATTGCTTAATGGTTTACCTCAAGCTACAGGAGATAGCCAGAACTTAGGTAACTGTTCACCAGATTTCACAACTGGTATCACTTTTGGTGGACGCTATAAACGTCTTTCTTTAGCTACCACATGGAGCTGGCAGCAAGGTGGAAAAATGTATCATGGTACAAACATGACATTAAATTATTTCGGTGCGACAAAAGAATCTCTTCCATACCATGAAGGAACAATGGTAGCAGAAGGAATTGATGAAGCTACGGGAGAAAAGAATACGGTTGAAGTTAGTAAGCAAGCTTATTATCAAGAATACTACAACATTTCTGAATCTGGTATTTATGATACTAGCTTCGTAAAGTTGCGTGATGTAACACTGACATACCAATTGCCAAAGATGGGAATTTTCGACATTTCTGTATATGGATTTGCTCGTAATATCTTAATTTGGGCTAATCTGCCGAATTTTGACCCGGAATCATCACAGGGTAACAATAACATGAGTGGATATTTTGAACGCTTCTCTGTTCCTAATACTTCAAGCTTTGGTGGTGGACTTACTATTAAATTCTAAAATAAATACGATTCAAATATGAAGAAATATATATTATCCGTTTTATCTATTGCATTTCTCGGACTGACATCTTGTACCGAGGATATAATGGATGACATCAATAAGGATAACCAACATCCTTCTCCTGAAAATGTGTCAGCAGCACTTCAGCTGACAGATGCAATTATGGCTACAGGTTTTAGTACAGTATCAGGAGATTATGCTTTTTATCTTTCCTCTCTTACCGAACAAGAAATTGGAGTTGGGAATAACCAGTTAATGAGAGCAGAGTTACGTAACTCTGCAGAATGGGCAGCATCTACAACTTTTAATAATGTATGGAATGCAACCTATGGAAATCTTATGAATATTCGTCAAATGATTGAAAAAATCACGACTGGAACTCAAGGTAATGCCGAGAAATATGACTTATTGGGTATGGCCCAGATTTTGGAGGCATTAAACTATGGTGTACTGACAGATATGCATGGAGATATTCCATATAGTGAAGCGTTACAGGGACAGGAAAACCTTCAACCCAAACTTGATGCACAGAAAGATGTTTATACAGGTATATTAAATACTCTTGAAGATGCTATCAAGAATCTTGAAAAAGGTAAAGATTTAGAGTCTGCCGGAAATCAGGATATTGCCTTTGGAAATGATAATGAACAATGGATGGCTACAGCTTATGCCTTGAAGGCTCGTTATTTATTGCATCAATTAGCTGTTACAGACGATAAAACAGCTTTATTGTCAGAGGTGAAAAAAGCTGCAGAAAAGGCCGTGGAATTGAATTTTAAGGGTTTCTTGATTAAAGAATTCAATGGTGTAACCTGTGATAACCCTTGGAGTGCATATGTGTGGAGTAGAGAATATACAGCTTCTTCTAAGACAGTAGCAAACCTTATGGGCGCAGATGATCCTCGTTTGACCTATTATACTTACGAAACCGGAGAATCATATCAGCCTGGTGACGAAGAAATCGCACAGGTTGCCGACGGAAGTCTTGCTTATCCCGCATGGTATGATTTAGGTTCACAGCCTATTCACATGTTCAGTGTTTCGGAGTTATATTTTATTCTTTCGGAAGTTAAACTACGCCTCAATGAAGACGCTACAACCGAATTCCACAAAGCTGTTGCAGCTTCTGTAAGTGAAATTATGGGTTGGTTTGATGATGATGCAGATGCTAATGCTTATGCTACCTCATTAGGAACACCAACGCTTAAAAAAGTCTTCGAGCAGAAGTATATAGCTCAGAGCGTAGATGAGCAAGTGGAAACTTATAATGATTTACGTCGTGTAAAAGCTATGGGTGAAAATTATATCGTTTTGACAAATCCTTATAATACTCAAGGAGGTGTCAATCGTTTCCCAGAACGTTTACCGTACGGAAATAGTAGTGTCTTAAGTAATCCTAATATCAGCAGTGTTTATGGAGACGGATATTATATTTACTCTGAAAAGACATGGATAAATGGCGGTAAATAAAGTAACATTGTAATATTACCCTCTTGATTAAAATAATAAAAAACTTGCCCAAGTATATACAAAGGAATATATGCTTGGGCAAGCTTATATAGTTACATATCTTCGATAATCCATTTCAGCAAATCATTTGTTACGGCTTCGTTAGAAAGTCGGGGGAAGGTTATATTTGTTTTGTTTAAATAGTTGTATCAAATATTTGGAAATCATTGTTTAAAACCAGTAATTTCAGAGTTTCATTCTAGCAAAAGAATTCAAAAGATTGAACGGATTACAAAAGTTCGTTTAAATTTTCTGTAAAATGATAACCGTCATTGCACTCCTCAGGTATTTATATATCTAATTATATTGACTGATAGTTCTACAAATCCTCTTCTACCTAAATCCGGATTTCATTTTCTGTTACTCTGTAAAGTTCTGTATATCGTTTGTCAAAATATACCCGATAGTCATTCTAGAAGTCGTTATTTCCTAATGTCTGAAGCATTGATTTGTCATATTTACCTATAGCATAACAACATTTTTCCCTGTTTCTCAGCTGCCTATTGGATTATTCCTTGAAATCGTAAAGAAAGAGAAACTTCACAGGTTCTGTTTCATAGAGTTTTTCATTTTACAAGGATAGTACTCAATATATCATTTAAATTGTCCAGCGAATCATATTTCTGTGTATTTAGGTCAAAATGTAAAATGGGATAAGAACTCCAGTATCTTTTCACTTCATAAATAAACAATTCTTGAAATAATTCTTTACGCCCTGAGTAGTAAGCTTCCTGTGCAGAAATTAATGAGCCTATTCCCAGCCTTCTAAGATGGCTAAAAAATAATACTTCCCAGATGAGATAAACGGTACATAAATTCTGTTTTATCTACATATTATCCCTTTTTAACGAGTTTTGTGGATAAATAGATTTTTAGTAGAATTTTGGTAGAAAATTTGTATCTTAAATCAGTTTGCAAGTTATTATATGCTATGGGTAGAATTAATATAAAATTTATATTCTTCTAATTATCAGTATATTATTTATTTTATAGTTCCGCCGGAACTTTGGTCATTTCTTTCATCGGAATGCAGTCGCAGGAAGTGAAGATTAAGCCTATCGTAAAAGTGGTGTTGAAGTCTGATGCTGAGGTACTTGATGAAGTTGTGGTAACTGCGTATGGTACTTCTACCAAAGGGTCATTTACAGGTTCTGCAGCAGTGATGAAAGCTGATAAGATTGAAAAACGTCAGGTATCAAACGTTTCAAATGCGTTGGCTGGAGCTGTAGCTGGTGTGCAGATTTTGAGTAATAACGGTCAGCCGGGTGAAGATGCGAAAGTACGTATCCGTGGTGTCGGATCAATCAATGCCGGAACAGATCCGTTGTATGTAGTTGATGGTGTGCCTTATGATGGTGATTTGTCTTCTATTAACTCTGCAGATATTGAATCAATGACAGTGTTGAAAGATGCGGCCTCTACAGCTTTGTATGGTGCACGTGGTGCAAATGGTATCATCATGATTACTACAAAGAAAGGTACTTCTGGAAAGGCACGTGTAAACTTCGATGCAAAATGGGGCGCTAACTCTCGTGGTGTAAAGAACTACGATGTATTAACTAGTTCAAAGAATTATCTGGAAAAGGCTTACGAAGCTATCTATAATGGTTATGTACAGACTAATGGTATGACTCCACAGGCTGCCAATGTTGCTGCAAACAATACTTTGCTTTCTGCTGGAAATGGTGGTGTAGGTTACCAGATTTATACAGTGCCTGAAGGTCAGTTGCTGATTGGTAGCAACGGTTTGCTGAATCCGAATGCTACATTGGGCTATACAGATGAATATGGATATTATTATACTCCGGACAACTGGGCTGATGAAACATTTAGAACAGCTCTTCGCCAGGAATATAACTTGAATGTATCTGGCGGTAACGATAAGTCTACTTTCTACATGGCTTTCGGCTATTTGGATGATCAGGGTGTAATTGAAGGCTCTGGCTTGACTCGCTTCAGCGGCCGTTTGAAAGGTGACTACAAGGTGACAGACTGGTTGAAAGTGGGTGCCAACATGAACTATGTAAACTCAAAGAGTAACTATCCGGGCGATCAGGATAATACATCATCTTCTGGTAATGCTTTCTATATTGCCAATAATATTGCCCCGGTTTATCCGATGTATGTACGTGGTGCTGACAAACAGATTATGACACTGAACGGTCGTAAGGTGTATGATTATGGTGATGGTGTAAGTACTCCTTCATCACGTGCGTTTATGTCTATTGCCAACCCGGCAGGTGACCTTATTTATAATAAGACTGAATTTTTGGCTGACGTGCTGAATGCAAACTGGTTTGCAGAATTAACTCCGATTAAAGGTCTGACTATCAGCGCACGCTTTGGTATGAATATCGACAATACACGTTACAATGATTTAGGTAACGCATATATGGGTCAGAGTGCTTCTTATGGAGGTAATGCTTATCAGGCTGCTATGCGTACTTTCGGTTTCGACCAACAGTATGTAGCTAACTATCAGTTTGCAGTGAAAGATGTACATCATTTTGATATTACTGCCGGTTATGATGGTTATTCATACCAATATACAGAATTGACTGGTTCTGGTCAGAATCTGTATGATCCGGAAAGCTTCTATATCAGCAATACAATTGATAAGAAGACTGCCAGCGGTATGAAGTTGACTTATGCTACTGAAGGTTTCTTCGGTCGTGTAAACTACTCTTATGATGACAAATATTTTGGTAACGTTTCTTACCGTCGTGATGCATCTTCTCGTTTTGCTCCTGAAAATCGTTGGGGTGACTTCTGGGCTGCAAGTGTGGCTTGGATGATTACACGTGAAGATTTCATGAAGGATATTACGTGGATTAACATGTTGAAACTGAAGGCTTCTTTCGGTCAGCAGGGTAACGATGATATCTTATTCCCAGGTGGATATACTGTAGGAGTGATGGAGACAGCTAAAAACTATTATCCATGGATGGACCAGTATAACATGACAGGTGCAGATGGTGTATTCTCTGACGGTACGATGATTGCAAAAGGTAATCGGGATTTGACTTGGGAAACTTCAACTTCTTATAACGTAGGTATTGATTTTGCTTTGTTCAATAACCGTTTGAACGGATCGGCTGAATACTTCGGTCGTAAGTCAAGCGATATGCTTTACAATAAACCGGTTGCCGGAAGTGTGGGTTATACTTCTATTCCGATGAATGTAGGTTCTATGACTAACTCTGGTTTTGAATTGGATTTGACTTACTTGATTTTCAACCAGAAGAACTTTACTTGGGATGTGAACTTGAATGCCACTTTCATCAAGAATAAGATTAATAAGTTGCATCCGGATTTGGATGGTCAGTTGATTGATGGAAACTACATTTACGAAGAAGGTGAATCAATGTACCGTATGTACTTGGTGGATTATGCAGGAGTAAATCCAGATAATGGTTTAGCTTTGTATTGGGCGAAAGATGACAAGGGTGAGTTGTATAAAACAGACAATTATGCATTAGCTCAGACTACAAACAAGGTAGCCACAGACAACTTGATGCCGAAGGTATACGGTGGTTTGGGTACTTCTGTGCAGGTTTACGGTTTTGATGCTTCTATTCAGTTGTCTTATCAGTTGGGTGGTCAGATTTATGACTCAGGTTATCGTTTCATGATGGCTGGAAAAGGTGACGGACAGAACTGGCACAAGGATATTTACAATGCATGGACTCCGGAAAATAAATATACGGATGTACCTCGTCTGAATGCGCAGGATAAGTATACAAACTCTACTTCAACTCGTTGGCTTACAAGTTCTAACTACCTGAGTGTAAACAATATCACTATTGGTTATACACTTCCGTCTAACTTGGTTCGCAAGATGATGCTGGAAAAACTGCGTGTATATTTCACTGCTGACAATGTAGGATTGCTTTCTGCACGTAAGGGTCTTGACCCACGTCAGAGTTATACAAGTGCTACTACATCACTTTATACTGCTATCCGTACAATTTCTGGAGGTATCAGCCTTACATTTTAATTAAAATATAAATAAGAAACAGATATGAAAACAAAATATATTTTTGCTTCATTGCTTGTATCTTCACTGGCTGTGACTGGTTGCCAGGATATGGATACATTGCCCGATGGAGGAATCGTGACAGACTCTCAGAAGGAGACCGTTTCTACACTGAATCCTGAACGTGGAGTGGCAAAAGTTAATGCGATTTTCTCTACTTTCAACCAGGCTTTCCCTAACTCAAGTGCATTGGGAGCTGAACGTCATAACGATATTGGTTATCCTACTGTCATGTTGTGTCTGGATTCTAATACAGAAGACGTAATAAGTGATAACAACGGTTATAACTGGACTGGATATGACTTGACGTTTGAAGACCGTGAAAATACTTCCTTGGAAGGACAAATGGTATGGAACGACTTGTATTCTATCGTTTTTGCTGCCAATAATGTAGTAGGAAGCATTGACGAAAAAACAGAAGATGCCAATGAACAATTCTATCTGGGACAGGGACTGGCTGCACGTGCATTCTCTTATTGGGTAATGGCACAGCTGTATCAGTTTAACTATAAAGGTAATGAAGACAAGCCTTGTGTACCCCTGATTACAGAAAAGAACTCGGAAGATGCTTCAGTGAATGGTTGTAAGCGTTATTCTGTAAAAGAAGTATATACACAGATTGAATCTGACTTGACTAATGCTATTGGTTTGTTGACTAATGCAGAAAAAGGGAAAGTAAAACGTGCAGACAAGCGTTATATCAGCTTGTCAGTAGCATACGGACTTCGTGCACGTATGTATCTGTCAATGCATGAATATGCTAAAGCCGCCGATGATGCTGTAAATGCTATTAAGGCTGCAGCAGGTGAAGGTATTGCAATTGCTTCTCGTGATGAAGTGGCAAAACCGACATTCTGGAGTGTAGACGAGACCAACTGGATGTGGGGTATCATTATCAGCGAAACGGATGACGTGGTAGATACGGGTATCTGTAACTGGCCTTCTCACATGGGTTCATTGAATTATGGATATGCAAACTATTCAGGTGGTCGTCAGATTAGCTTGGAGTTATATAATGGAATCAATGACAGTGATATTCGTAAGTCATGGTGGCTGGATGCAGCAGCTGAAGCTCAGGAAGACTTCTTGACTGAAGAACAGGCTGCTTTTGTAGCTAAGCAGGGTTATAAACCTTATACTCAGGTGAAATTCGGCCCGTATAATGATGTAGTAGGTACTACTATCAATGCTAACGACATTGTATTGATGCGTATTGAGGAAATGTATCTGATTGCTGCAGAAGCATACGCTGAAGCTGGAAATCGGACTGAAGGTGAAAAATATTTCAAGGAATTGCTCAACAATCGTTTGTCAAGCGGATCGCAGGCTTATTTGACTGACTATGCTTCTAATCCTCAGGAAGCTGTTTATTTCCAGCGTCGTATTGAACTTTGGGGTGAAGGAGTAATCTGGTTCGATGTAATGCGCCTGAATAAGGGAGTGGACCGTCGTGGATGTGGTTTCCCGAATGCAGAATGTATCTTCAACATTGCACCGACTGATGACATCCTGTTATGGCGTATACCGGAAGCAGAACTTCAGGCTAACAAGGCATTGACTCCTGCTGATAGCCCTGCATGGACATTACCAAAACCTGTGGAAGAATAATAAGTTAGATTAAAGTTAAAAACTAAGAGTATTATGAAATTAAATAAATTCTTTTTCGGACTGTTGATGACTCCGGCCGTAATGATGGTAGGATGCAGCGATTATGAAGATACGGAAGTGGCAAGCCCGGAAGCAGATGCGGATGCTATAGGAGCTTACTTTAAGAGTAGTGCGACTTCTGTAAAGTTGTCACCAGAACAGACCTCATTTCAAGTTGTGTTGAACAGAGCTTCTTTCTCTGAAGCTGTAAATGTACCGGTTAAAGTAACTGCTAATGATGATAACTTTTTCTCTTTGTCAGTCGAACAGTTTGTGTTTGATGCTGAGAAACAGGTTAGCAGCCCGATTACTGTTACTTTTAATCAAAGTACAGTGGAGCTTCAGGAAACGTATTCTTTAGGATTGCAGGTAGCAGACGGAGTGAAAGATCATTTGTATGGTGCTGGTTATACGGATGCAGTCTATTCTATGGTCATTGATTATACTTGGAAGAGTGACTCATTGGCATCTACAATGGTGAAGGATGAATATGCTGGTACATTTGATAAAGAAGGAGCTTTGGCTGCAGTAGAAATTGCAAAAGATTTTGAGGTAGACGAAGAAAAACCATCACCTGATTATACTAAGAATTCTTTGGTACGTATCTCTAGTTTCTTTGCTACTATTGGTAAGTCAAAGGCTGCTGGAAAAGACCACATTCAGTTTGTGGTAGATAAGGATCATAAAAATCCTCAATTCTTAACAACTGACTACTTGGCTAATAATGAAATTTCTCTGAAAGTCAATACAACAAAATTGGCTACAGGAATGACTCAGAAATTTGCTGAAGAGAAGGAGTATCCTATCTGTATGGACTTGGTAGGTATTAACGTGGAAGCAGCAACTGCTGAGGCTAAAACGGACAATGTGACTTATCAGGTAACATATGAACTTTATGCATTTGATGAGAAAGCTGATAAAAAATATCTGCTTTCAACAGAAGATGATACTGTACCAGTAGAAGGTAATACTCAATATAAAGCTAAATTTGAAGTGAAATTCGTAAAAGCTTCTGCTGAATAATCGTTATTATAGCTGAAATAATAAAAGAGGTATGTCCTGTGTGGATGTACCTCTTTTTTCGTCTTATTCACTTAAAAACTGGTCTTTTTGTTAGAATGAACTTCTTAATAATACCAAATAATTGCAATTTTATTCTATTTGTATTCACTTTTTATGCGGTTGAAGAAGTGAAAGCAAGTTCTTAAAAACCATCTGTTTATCTATTTTGATATCGTTTTGCTCCTTATAAATAAATTTTAGTGTAAAATTGCCCGCTGTTTTATAATTTCTCTTTATTTTCTTACATTCGCGCCCCGTTTGTGATAAATGAATTAGACTAACTTAACTAAATTAAAAGAGAGATTTTATGAAACAAAGAATGACGTTGTTCATGGCCATTCTTCTGATAGGGATTGGTCTGTCAAACGCCCAAGTTTCTCAAGTGACCGGTAATGTGATGTCGGAAGAAGACGGATTGCCGGTAGTGGGCGCATCGGTGTTGGTAAAAGGTACTACTGTAGGGACAGTGACCGACATTGATGGAAACTTTACAATTTCTGGTGTGCCGGCTTCGGCAAAAACTTTAGTAGTTTCTTTTATCGGTTTGCAGAGCCAGGAAGTGGCTGTAAAACCGGTGGTGAATGTAGTGTTGAAATCGGATGCACAGGCTTTGGAAGAAGTGGTGGTTGTGGCGTATGGTACGCAGAGCGCACGTACGGTGACAGCTTCAGTAGCTTCAATCCGCAACGATGCGTTAAAGGATGTGCCTAATACAAGTTTGGACCAGATGATGCAGGGACGTGCCTCTGGTTTGAATGTAACGACTCCTTCTGGAGGAGTAGGTCAGGCTCCAGTGGTACATATTCGTGGTGTAAACTCGATTACTTCGGGTACTTCTCCTTTGTACGTAGTGGATGGAATGCCGATTCAGTCTGGTGATTTGGGCGGAGGATTGGGTAATGCCAATGCGTTGGCTGACATTAATCCGGCTGATATTCTTTCTATTGACGTGTTGAAGGATGCGGCGGCAGCAGCTTTGTATGGTTCACGTGCGGCAAACGGGGTCGTGCTGATTACTACCAAGCAGGGAAGCAGCGGAAAAGCAAAAGTAACGTATGATGCCTCTGTCGGTTTCTCCAACCGGACGAAGTTCATTGATATGATGAATGCACAGGAGTATGTAGATTTCAAGAACATGGCGGTTCGTAATGCATACGGAACAGATGTAGCGGCTGAACTGGCTGCTATGGATAAGGCATTCATCGCTAATCCTGCTTATGGTGATAAGGCATTTAACTTGATGCCGGGAGTAGACTCTAACTGGGCAGATGCTATTTTTCAGAATGGGTTTACACAAGATCAGACTGTAGCTGTAAGTGGTGGAACGGAAAAAGTGAAATATTATATGTCGGCTAATTACAATACGCAGAAAGGTATTGTAGTGGGCGATAACTATAAACGTCTGGGCGGTAAGGCTAACATTGTGGCTAACGTGACAGACTGGCTGAAGATTGGTATGAACTCGAGCGTGAACGTAAGTTCTACATCGCAGGTGGATGCGGCACGTAACGGTTCAAACTTTGCAGTAGGTGGTTTCCCGCGTATGGCGCTGGCTAACTCTCCGAATATGCCTATCTATGATGAAAATGGCAAAGGTTTTTATGATCATTCGTTAGGTGTGTTAGGTTATGGACCTAATGCGGTAATGAATACGTTCTCGAATCCGGTGGCATTGGTGGAGTTGGGTAACAAGACCAACGTGGATGTAAACCGTATTTTGAGCAGCTTCTTTGCAGAAGTTACTCCTGTGAAAGGTCTTACATTGAAAACCCAGTATAATATTGACGATGCACGTATCGAAAACTCTCGTTTCTGGTCACCTAATCATGGAGATGGTGTGAATAATGGAGGATATGCATTTAATGCGGCAGTACATAGCAGTATCTGGACTTGGACGAATACAGCTACGTATGATTTTACGGCTAATCGTCATCATTTCAACTTCCTGGTGGGTATGGAAGCTACTGAAAACAGCTACAATGAATGGGATGCTTCTCGTACAGAATTGCAGGATGATAAGTTTACGAACTTCCAGGGAACTTTTGCCAATGCAACAGCTTCGGGTAGTATTTCCAAGAGTTCTATGGTTTCGTATTTTGGACGTATCAACTATGATTTTGCATCGAAATACATGTTCTCTATCAATTTCCGTCGTGATGGCCTTTCTGCATTGAGCAAGGATAATCGCTGGGGTAACTTTGGAGGTGTTTCAGCGGCATGGCGTGTGTCGGAAGAAACTTTCTTTGAACCGCTCAAGCATGTGATTGAAGACTTTAAGATCAAGGGTAGCTATGGTGTGGTAGGTAATACGAATATTGATGACTATGCTTCACGTTCGTATTATTCTCCTTACTATTATGGTTCTCAGGGGAGTTATCGTTTAAGTAAGATTGCCGACCCGAATTTGAAATGGGAATCTTCAGAAAAGTATGACGTAGGTTTCAGTGCACGTGTGCTTGATCGTATCGATATTGATTTTGATTATTTCTATACGAAATCTTCAGATTTGATTCTGGATGTGCCACAGGCTCCTTCGAAAGGTCTTCCTGGAAATATCCTGACAACCAATGCTGGAAAGATGACAAACTCAGGTATTGAGTTGACGATTTCTGCGGATATTTTACGTGACGGTGCATTCAAATGGAATACAAGTTTTAATATTACGACTACTCGTAATAAGGTTGTATCTCTGGCTAATGGTTTGGATAATATAATCAAAGGTGATGCCACTGGATTGGAAATTACAAATATCACAGTACCTGGCAAGTCTATCGGTCAGTTGTATCTGACACCGACAGGTGGTGTAGATCCGGAAACCGGGTTCCGTGTGTTCTATGGTGAGAATGGAGAACGTGTGCTGTATAATCATGCCTCGAAAGCAAAATGGATGCTTGAGGATGGTACGCCTTATGAGGGTAGCTTGAAACCGGTGATTTGTGGAAATACACTGCCAACATGGTATGGTGGATGGAGTAATAACTTCTCTTACAAGAACTTTGACTTGTCTTTGTTCTTCCAGTTCTCAGGTGGAAACTATATTTATAATGGTACGAAGGCGACGGTAAGTGACATGCGTTACTGGAATAACTCGAAGGAGGTACTTCAGAATTACTGGACTCCGGAAAGAAAGAATGCCATGTTCCCGAAACCAGTGTATGGTGATAACTATTCTAATGGTTCAGCCATGCCTATCAGCGAGTGGGTGGAAAAAGGTGATTATTTGCGTTTGAAGAATATTTCACTGGGTTATACCTTCAATACGAAGAACTGGGCGAGTGCCATCGGTATCAGCAAGTTGCGTGTATATGCACAAGTGCAGAACTTGTTCGTAATTACGGGCTATTCTGGTATGGATCCGGAGGTAATGTCGAATACGACTAATGCTACTCTGGCTCCGGGTACGGATAAAAATACCTTGCCACAGGCACGTACCTACACATTTGGTGTGAACTTGGCGTTTTAATTGTTGAATTTTAAAAGCAGATTCGAATGAAAAAATATATTGTATATGCTATATTGATGGCTGGAACTACGTTAAGTAGTTGCAGCAGCAGTTTCTTGGATCAGGAACCACCTTTGTACATTGAGCCGGGAGATATTTATAATGATGCAAACCGTTTGGAAGCAACTGTATTAGGCTTGTATGGTTCGATAAAAAATGACGCGTCGGATTCCTTCATGGGAGGAAAAACCTATCTGGTGTTTGATAACCGTGGAGAAGATATTGTAAATTCTGACCCGAACTTGATTACGCTGGCCAATACTTATAAGTTTAATGTGGGCAAAACAGACGCAGAAAATACGGTAACCTGGAGCATGGCATACGCTGCCATTAACCGTGTCAATATTTTCTTGGATGAGTTGGAAGGTGCTAAAGCTACTGCTGGAGAAAAGTATGAGCAGTATAAAGCGGAGGCAAAGTTTGTGCGTGCATTTGCTTATTACTATTTGAATAATCTGTATGCTACGCCCTACGTAATTAATCCGGATGCGAAATCAGTGCCTTTACGTTTGACTCCGGAAAAGAACGGTGAACACAATGCGTTGAAACGTGCTACAGTGAAGGAGGTTTACGAACAGATTCTTTCGGATTTGGAAAATATCAGTGCGTTGCCGGTAAAAGCAAAAGCAGATGAACCGACTGTAACTCGTGCTACACAGGCGGCTGCCAATATGTTGAAGATGCGCGTATATATGTCCATGAATAACTGGACAGAGGCGGTAAAAGCAGGTAAGCTGGTGACAGGCTACGAGCTGAGTCCGAAGTTTGGAGATATGTTCAAGACTCCTTATTATACAGATGAAACCATATTCTCTTTGCCGATGAAGGAAACAAACCGTCCGAACACTCAGCAAGGGTTGGCAGAATATTATTACGCTAAGAATACGATTCTGTGGGTAGACGTGGAAAACGGTATCATGAGCAAGCCGAATTACAATTCAGCTGATGATGCCCGTGTGCAGATGAAGAACGAAAAAAATCAGTTGCTGAAGTTTACGGATGCTGCACAGAAACTGGATTGGGCACCGATTTTCCGTTATGCGGAAACGTTGTTGAACTTGGCCGAGTGTTATGTAAATCTGGGTGGAACTGAAAATGAAAAGCTTGCCAGAGAATGTCTGAAACAGGTGAGATTCCGTTCATTACCGGAAACAAGCAATCAGTTGGATATTGATCATTTGTCTGGTGAGGATTTGAAGATGGCGGTTTATAACGAACGTCGTTTGGAGTTTATCGGTGAGGCGATGCGAGGCATTGATGTGTTGCGTCGTGGAGCTAACTTTGAACGGAAAACACAGATTACTCCGCAGAGTAGCGGATATGTCTGGCCGATTCCACAAAGCGAAGAATTGATGAATCCGGATTTGAATAAATAAGGAAGAAGTAAAAAGAGCGTATCTGTAATGAGATGCGCTTTTTTTATTTATATTTGCGCTCTATAGAATTTAGATTTATACTGAATGAAAGAATTTGTAATATCAGAAGCACAGACTGAAAAAGCTGTGCTGGTGGGTTTGATAACCCAGACTCAAAATGAACGTAAGACCAATGAATATTTGGATGAGCTGGCTTTCCTCGCTGAGACGGCTGGGGCAGAGGTAGTAAAACGTTTTACACAGAAACTGGATACGCCGAACTCGGTGACTTATGTGGGTAAAGGTAAGTTGCAGGAGGTGAAAGAATACCTGGAGTTGCAGAACGAGAGTGAAGAGACGGAAATCGGGATGGTGATTTTCGATGATGAACTTTCGGCTAAGCAAATCCGTAACATTGAGAATGAACTGAAAGTGAAGATTCTGGACCGTACCTCACTGATTCTGGATATTTTTGCGATGCGTGCGCAGACAGCCAATGCCAAGACGCAGGTGGAACTGGCGCAGTATAAGTATATGCTTCCGCGTTTGCAGCGTTTGTGGACGCACTTGGAACGTCAGGGTGGTGGTTCCGGTGCCGGAGGTGGTAAAGGATCTGTAGGTTTGCGTGGTCCGGGTGAAACTCAGTTGGAAATGGACCGTCGTATCATCTTGAACCGTATGGCTTTGCTGAAGCAGCGTCTGGCTGAAATTGATACGCAAAAGTCTACTCAGCGCAAGAACCGTGGACGCATGATTCGTGTGGCATTGGTGGGATATACCAACGTGGGTAAATCGACTTTGATGAACCTGCTGGCCAAGAGTGAGGTCTTTGCGGAAAACAAATTGTTTGCTACGCTCGATACCACCGTGCGTAAAGTCATTATCGAAAACTTGCCTTTCTTGCTTTCGGATACGGTAGGATTTATCCGGAAATTGCCGACTGACTTGGTCGATTCGTTTAAATCTACACTGGATGAGGTACGTGAAGCAGATTTACTGGTACACGTGGTAGATATTTCACATCCGGATTTTGAGGAACAGATTCAGGTGGTAGAGAAAACGATTGCCGATTTGGGTGCAGGTGGAAAGCCGAGTATGATTGTATTTAATAAGGTAGATGCCTATACGTATGTAGAAAAGGCCGAAGATGACCTGACTCCGAAGACGAAAGAAAATATCACGCTGGAGGAACTGATGCATACCTGGATGGCGAAACTGAATGATAATTGTATCTTTATTTCCGCACGTGAGAAGACCAACATTGATCAGTTCCGTGACTTATTATATAAAAAGGTAAAGGAACTGCATGTGCAGAAGTATCCTTACAATGATTTTCTATATCAGACATACGACGAAGAATAACTACAAGAAAATATGACACAACACTATCGTTTACTGACAAAAGAAGAAATCGCACGACTGGAGGCGCAGCACTGTATAGCTTCCGATTGGAGTGGTGTAGAAGTGGCCTATGATTTTCATACGGATTATATTCATCACACCCGTTTTTCGGGAAAAGTGCGACTGGGCGTTTTTGAAAAAGAGTTTACTTTGGCTGGTGGAATGGCCAAACATTCTGGTGTATATTATGCAACTTTGCACAATGTAACGGTGGGTGACAACTGTTATATTGAGAATGTAAAGAATTACATTGCCAACTATGAAATAGGGCATGATACCTTTATCGAGAATGTAGATATCATCCTGGTGGATTGCCATAGCCGTTTTGGGAATGGAGTAGAAGTCTCAGTCTTGAATGAGACTGGAGGGCGTGAGGTGATTATTCATGACCGTCTTTCTGCTCATCAGGCTTATATCATGGCTCTTTATCGTCATCGCCCGATACTGATTGAGAAAATGCGGAAGATTATTGAGTCTTATGCAGAGTCACATGCGTCAGATACAGGTACTATCGGGAGTCATGTAATGATAGTGAATGCCGGTTACATCAAGAATGTACGGATTGGAGATTATTGCCAGATTGAGGGTGCCGGCCGTTTGAAGAATGGAAGCATCAATAGTAATGAGCATGCACCGGTGCATATCGGTTACGGAGTGATTTGTGATGATTTTATCATCTCAAGTGGCTCACACGTAGAAGATGGCACGATGCTTACACGTTGTTTCGTGGGGCAGGCTTGTCATTTGGGACATACCTATTCGGCTTCTGATTCATTGTTCTTCAGTAATTGTCAGGAGGAAAATGGAGAGGCTTGTGCTATTTTTGCCGGCCCCTTTACCGTAACGCACCATAAGTCTACATTGCTTATTGCCGGCATGTTCTCGTTCATGAATGCAGGTTCAGGCTCTAACCAGAGTAACCACATGTATAAGTTAGGGCCGATTCATCAGGGGGCATTGGAACGAGGTGCTAAGACCACTTCTGATTCTTATATCCTGTGGCCCGCCCGTATTGGTGCCTTCTCACTGGTGATGGGACGCCATGTTACCCATCCGGATACTTCGAATCTGCCTTTTTCTTATTTGATAGAAGAAAAGAATACGACTTATCTGGTGCCGGGTGTCAATTTGCGAAGTGTAGGTACAATCCGCGATGCACAGAAGTGGCCTAAACGTGACCAGCGGAAAGACCCGAACCGTTTGGATCAGATTAATTATAACTTGTTGAGTCCATACACTATTCAGAAGATGATGGCAGGGCGACAGATTTTGAAGGAACTGGCTCGTGTGTCGGGAGAAACTTCTGAGATTTACTCTTATCAAAGTGCGAAAATCAAGAATTCGGCTTTGAATAAGGGAATCAAGTTTTATGAGACTGCTATCCATAAATTCCTGGGAAACTCCGTTATCAAGCGTCTGGAAGCCATTCATTTTGCTTCTGATGAAGAAATTCGTGCTCGTCTGTTTCCGGATACGCCGATTGGAACTGGAGAATGGGTGGATATTTCCGGACTGATTGCTCCGAAGAGTGAGATAGAACGCTTGATGGAAGATATTGAGTGCGACCGTTTGAACAGTGTGGATGAGATACACGATCGTTTTGCAGAAATGCACGCCAATTATTATACGTATGAATGGACGTGGGCGTATGAAAAAATGCTTGATTTCTATGGCCTGCAGGCTGATAAGATTACAGCGGCAGACATCGTGGCTATTGTACGTCAGTGGCAGGAAGCCGTAGTGGGACTGGATAAGATGGTGTATGAAGATGCCAAGAAAGAATTCTCGTTGACTTCCATGACCGGATTCGGGGCCGATGGAAGCAGTGAAGAAAAAATGCGTGACTTTGAAGAAGTGCGTGGCGTGTTCGAAAGCAATCCGTTTGTGACAGCGGTGCTGGAACATATAAAGGTAAAAACGGAGCTTGGAAACGAACTGATAGAACGTGTAAAGAATTTATTGTAAAATGGGAGGTACTGCGTATGGAAAGAATATGCAGATATATATGTTTGCTTTGCGTTTGCTTCATGGCTTTGCAGATGCAGGCCAATAGAAGAAAGGTGATGGAATCTCCGGGTTTCGTCTTGTCGAATACGGCGGAGATAGAATTTAAACGGATTATCCAAACCAGTGAACAGACTCAGGTCGATGCAGTGATGTATGGTAAGCCGGGAACTCCGGTTGTCATTTCTTCGAAAGCGGCATTGAAATGGGCCGATGGAGGAATGGCACAGCTTCGTGAGGCGGAACGTATTTCCATTGATGGAGTGACTGAGCCGGAAGTAATCGGCGAGAATGGGACTTTGGAAGTAACTCTTTCTTTTTCGCCGGTTCCTTCGGATGTGCATGAAGTAGATTTTATCGAGCCGGAGATGGGATGGAACATCTTTGGCATCCAGTTGAGTAGGGAAGAACCTTATGTGTATGTGCCTAATTACCTTACTACAGATAAGCCGGAACGGAGCAATGAAATTCCAGAGCCGGGACTGGCAGTAGGAAAGGCTGTAGTAAACGGTTATATTTTAGGATATGATCCGAGAATGTCATTGTTCACGGAATTGGAATATGCAGACGGTCTTTTTCCTAAGGAATGGAAGCAAAGTATTAAAGTCCGTCAGGATGGCTCGTTTCATTTGGAAACTGAGTTGTTGCAGCCAACTTTGACGGCATTGCGGTTGAATGAAGCGGTCTTGAAGCTGTTTCTTGTGCCCGACGAAGAGGTGACGGTATATATCAATCTTCCTCGCCTGAGCATGTCTGCTTCCCGTTTGCTGGGTAAACGTTACGAGAAAAAACAGAAGGCCTGGTTTGACGGAGCAGCTGAGACTATTAACCGGGAGCTGGCCAGTTCCCCTTCTTCTGCTGCACTGAATGCCTATCGTGCCGTAGAAAAAGGCTTGATGGAGAGTCCGGAGGTCGCTTCCAAGTTACAATCTGACTATGAGCAGGTGATGCCCATCTGTACCCGGATTACTGCTTCCTCTTCTTTGTCTTCTGATGACCGGAAAGTGCTGAAAACGGTGAATTTTCCGGAAATTCGTATGTATGTGGAAGCTGTGGCAGAAGCACTTCAGCAGAATGCCGAACGGATGGAGTCGGTGAAAGAAGCGGTGATTGCTTCGCTGGATGCGCAGGTAGAAGGAGCGGATATTCTTCCTAAGATTATTGCTCCTCATAAAGGGCGTGCCATCTTGATAGACTTCTGGGCTACGTGGTGCGGTCCTTGTAAAAAAAGTATGCAGTCTATGGTACCGCTGAAGAAAAATCTGTCATCGAAAGACATCGTATATATTTATCTGACGGGACCTTCTTCCCCCGAAAATATCTGGAAATCAAATCTGTCCAAGATGACGGGAGTGCACTATCGGCTTACTGACTCACAATGGAAGTATTTGTGCACTTCTTATGGAGTAACTGGAATTCCGGCTTATCTGATTATCAGTCATGACGGAAAATTGCAGGGACGTTATGTGGGATTCCCCGGGGTAGATGTACTGCAAAAGGACCTGATTCGTGCAATAGAAGAGTAAGAAGAATTACAGATAACTTTTTGTAGGAATTAAGGAAAAATTTCAATAATACTTTGTAACTTTGTGTCCACTAATAACTCACAATTAATTTAATGTATTATGGCAACACCCGAATTCAAGTATCAGCCAATGTTTGAACATGGCAAGGATACAACTGAATACTATTTGCTTACAAAAGACTATGTGTCTGTAAGCGAGTTTGAAGGAAAACCCATCCTGAAAATCGAAAAAGAAGGTTTGACTGCGATGGCCAATGCGGCTTTCCGCGATGTTTCTTTCATGTTGCGCCGCTCTCACAACGAACAGGTGGCAAAGATTCTGACTGACCCGGAAGCAAGCGATAACGACAAGTATGTAGCTTTGACTTTCCTGCGTAATGCAGAAGTAGCTGCCAAAGGCGTACTTCCTTTCTGTCAGGATACCGGTACAGCAATTATCCACGGTGAAAAAGGACAGCAGGTTTGGACTGGTTATTGTGATGAAGAAGCGCTTTCTCTGGGTGTGTACAAGACTTATACAGAAGAAAACCTTCGTTACTCTCAGAACGCTCCGCTTACTATGTACGAAGAAGTGAATACTCGCTGCAACTTGCCGGCTCAGATTGATATCGAAGCTACTCAGGGTATGGAGTATGAATTCCTTTGCGTAACAAAGGGTGGTGGTTCTGCTAACAAGACTTACTTGTATCAGGAAACAAAAGCCATTTTGAATCCGGCTACACTGGTTCCGTTCCTAGTTGAAAAGATGAAGACTTTGGGAACTGCAGCTTGTCCTCCTTATCATATTGCATTTGTAATTGGTGGTACATCAGCTGAAAAGAACTTGTTGACTGTGAAATTGGCTTCAACTCGTTTCTACGATAACCTGCCGACTACTGGTAACGAATACGGACGCGCATTCCGCGATGTAGAACTGGAAAAACAGGTACTGGAAGAAGCACACCGCATCGGTCTGGGTGCTCAGTTTGGTGGTAAATACTATGCACACGATGTACGTATCATCCGTTTGCCGCGTCACGGTGCTTCTTGTCCGGTAGGTTTGGGCGTATCTTGCTCTGCTGACCGTAACATCCGTTGTAAAATCAACAAAGACGGTATCTGGATTGAAAAACTGGATTCAAATCCGGGCGAACTGATTCCGGAAGAATTGCGTCAGGCTGGTGAAGGCAATGCAGTGAAGATTGACTTGAACCGTCCGATGCCGGAAATCCTGGCTGAACTGGATAAATATCCGGTAGCTACTCGTCTGTCTTTGAACGGTACTATCATTGTAGGTCGTGACATCGCACATGCCAAACTGAAAGAACGTCTGGATCGTGGTGAAGACCTGCCTCAGTATATCAAGGATCATCCTATTTATTATGCTGGTCCGGCTAAGACTCCGCAGGGTATGGCTTGTGGTTCTATGGGCCCGACTACTGCTGGTCGTATGGACCCGTACGTAGACTTGTTCCAGAGTCACGGTGGTTCTATGATTATGTTGGCTAAAGGTAATCGTAGCCAGGCTGTAACAGATGCCTGCAAGAAACACGGTGGTTTCTATTTGGGTTCTATCGGTGGTCCGGCTGCCATCTTGGCTCAGAACAATATCAAGAGCATTGAATGTGTAGAATATCCGGAACTGGGTATGGAAGCTATCTGGAAGATTGAAGTAGAAGACTTCCCGGCATTCATCTTGGTAGACAACAAGGGTAATGATTTCTTCAAACAAATCAAACCTCGTTGCACTGGCAACTGTAAGTAATTGACACCTCTGATATGCTTCTTTCTGTAAGAGGGGAGAAGCATAAGACCATACAAAGGATTTGCAAACCGTAGCCTGTCGATGGCCGGATTTGCAAATCCTTTTTCTTTCACTCTGCGCTGGCAGGTTTGTTTCACCATAGTGGATTAACAATGAATATTCTACGTTTTTGTAAAAATTGGACGTTGCCCATAGCCATGGCAATGGGAGTCATTCTGTACTTTGTGTATGTCAATATCCCTTTTCTTGCACCTACCAAGCCCTTTGTGGCTCATGCCATCGATATTGTACAGCCGGTATTGATTTTCCTGATGCTTTTTCTGACCTTCTGTAAAATCAATGTACACGATTTGAAGTTGTGTGCCTGGCATTGGCGTTTGCTGCTGATTCAGGGAGCAAGTTTCTTACTTTTGGGATTGCTCCTGGTGATTTGCCCGGATTTCTCAGCCCGTATATTGGTGGAAGGAGCCATGATTTGCCTGATTTGTCCTACGGCTACAGCGGCTGCGGTGGTTACACGCAAGTTAGGAGGAGATGCAGCACATCTGACTACCTATACCATTTTAGTCAATTTGCTGGCGGCCATTTTGGTGCCGCTGGTACTTCCGTTGGTACACCCGCATCCTGAACTGAATTTTGGCAGTTCGTTTGCGCTGATTTTGGGAAAGGTGTTCCCCTTATTGCTTTGTCCGTTCCTGGCAGCCATTTTACTGCGGGCTTTGCTTCCGAAAGTACATGCCAAGTTAGGACAGTATCATGAACTTTCTTTTTATCTGTGGGCTGTGGCGTTGACATTGGCTATTGGAGTAACGGTGAAGAGTATCGTACACAGTGATGTGTCTTTCTGGTACCAGGCCGGATTGGGAGGCGTTTCCTTGGTCTGCTGTGCCCTGCAGTTCTATTTCGGGAAAAAGATAGGACGTCGTTACGATGATTCCATCAGCTCCGGACAGGCCTTGGGGCAGAAAAATACGGTATTTGCCATCTGGATGGGCTATACTTTCTTCACTCCTGTGACGGCCGTTGCGGCAGGATTCTACAGTGTGTGGCATAATGTAGTCAATTCCTACCAGTTGTATTTGCAGCGTAAATCGGAGGGAGAGTCCGACGCTTTGAAAAATTAACAGCTTGTCTGTCATTGCTGTGCTCGGAAAGTTGTAACTTTGCCGTCACTTTGTAATGTAGAAGAATAAATTCGCATGATTTCAATAGAAGGACTGAAAGTGGAGTTTGGAACTACTCCGCTGTTTGAAGATGTATCGTTTGTTATCAACAAAAAAGACCGTATTGCACTGGTAGGAAAGAACGGTGCCGGAAAATCGACTATGCTGAAAATCCTGGCCGGATTGCAGCAGCCTACAGAGGGAGTGGTAGCCGTACAAAGAGGCATTACCATCGGTTATTTGCCACAGGTCATGATACTGAGCGATACACGTACGGTAATGGCTGAGGCCGAGATGGCCTTTGAGCATATTTTTGAGATGCAGGAAAAACTGGAGAAAATGAATCAGGAACTGGCTGACCGTACGGATTATGATTCTGAAAGCTATCATGAGTTGATAGAGCGGTTTACCCATGAGAACGAACGTTTCCTGATGATGGGAGGAACCAACTACCGTGCAGAGATAGAACGTACGCTTACGGGATTGGGATTCAACCGCACAGACTTTGACCGTCCTACTTCTGAATTCAGCGGGGGATGGCGTATGCGTATTGAGTTAGCGAAACTTCTGTTGCGTCGTCCCGATGTGCTGTTGCTCGACGAGCCGACCAACCACCTGGACATTGAGAGTATCCAGTGGCTGGAGAATTTCCTGAAGATGAGTTCCGGTGCGGTAGTGCTGGTAAGTCATGACCGGGCATTCATTAATAACGTGACCAATCGTACCATTGAAATTTCCTGCGGACGGATATACGATTACAAGGTAGCTTACGATGAGTTTGTCGTGCTGCGTAAGGAACGCCGCGAACAGCAGTTGCGTGCTTACGAGAATCAGCAGAAAGAAATAAAAGACACGGAAGATTTTATCGAACGTTTCCGTTACAAGGCAACGAAGGCTGTACAGGTGCAGAGCCGTATCAAGCAGCTGGAGAAAATCGTACCCATTGAAATAGATGAAGAAGATACTTCTACACTTCGTCTGAAGTTCCCTCCTTCCATGCGTTCCGGTAACTATCCGGTGATTTGTGAGAATGTGAAAAAGGCGTATGGCAATCACGTGGTCTTCCACGATGTGAACCTGACCATCCATCGGGGTGAAAAGGTGGCCTTTGTAGGAAAGAACGGTGAAGGTAAGTCTACGCTGGTGAAGTGTATCATGGACGAGATTCCCTATGAAGGAAAGCTGACCATCGGACACAATGTGCAGATTGGCTATTTTGCACAGAATCAGGCACAGTTGCTCGATGAAAACGTGACTGTGTTCGACACCATTGACCGTGTGGCAAAAGGAGACATTCGTTTGAAGATTAGAGACATCTTAGGTGCTTTCATGTTTGGAGGAGAGGCTTCTGAAAAGAAAGTAAAGGTGCTTTCAGGAGGTGAACGCAGTCGTCTGGCTATGATTAAGCTGCTGCTGGAGCCGGTGAACTTCCTGATTCTGGACGAGCCGACTAACCACCTCGATATGCGTTCGAAAGATGTGCTGAAGGAAGCTGTGAAAGAGTTCGATGGTACGGTCATCGTAGTATCTCACGACCGTGAGTTCCTTGACGGACTGGTGACCAAGGTGTACGAATTTGGTGGCGGACTGGTGAAGGAACATATCGGCGGAATCTACGACTTCCTGCAGAAGAAGAAAATGGAGAATCTGAACGAACTTCAGTTGTCCCAATCTCCGCAGACTGCTTCGCCCAAGAAAGAAGAGCCTGCAGAGAGTGAAAGCAAACTTTCGTATGAAGCGCAGAAGGAGCTGAACAAGAAGATCCGCAAGCTGGAGAAGCAGGTGGCCGACTGCGAGGCAAAGATTGAGAAACTGGAAGAGCAGGTGGCACAACTGGAGGAACAGATGGCTACTCCTGAAGGTGCTTCCGATATGAAGCTGTACGAGCAGCACCAGCAGTTGAAAAAACAGATTGAGGAGGCAGAAGAGGAATGGACACTGCTGCTGTCGGAACTGGAAGAAATGAAATAAATAAGAGAGACTTGATTAAAATAACGCATTTATGAACAAGAAGAATTATGTAGCCGTAGCTACGTTGGCATTTGCTATGCTGACAAGCTGCGCTGGACAGAAGGAAGCGAAAAGCACTTCTGGCATTGATTTGGCAAACATGGATACTACTGTGTCTGCCGGTACGGACTTTTTCCGTTACGCATGTGGAGGATGGAACGATGCACATCCGCTGACTGCCGAATATTCTCGTTACGGCACGTTTGATGAACTGTTTGAAAACAGCCAGAAGCAGTTGCGCGAACTGATTGAAGGACTGGCTGCGCAGAAAAATAATCAGGCTGGTTCTGCCGCACAGAAAATCGGTGACTTGTATAACATGGCTATGGACAGCGTAACCTTGAACAAGCAGGGTGCAGAACCGGTGAAAGCGATGCTCGACAAGATTGCCGGCCTGAAAGACAAGAGTGAAATCGTGCCGATGATGACTGAAATGGCTCATATCGGTATCGGTACTTATTTCCACAGCTATGTATATGCTGACCCGAAGAACAGCTCACTCAACATCTTCCAGATGGGACAGGGTGGTATCAACTTGGGTGAAAAGGAATATTATCTGGATACCGACAGCATCACTCAGAACATTCGTGAACAGTATAAACTTTACATCGGCAAGCTGTTCCAGTTGGCTGGTTTCTCTGAAGCAGATGCACAGCAGAAAGTGGCTGATGTGATGGAAATCGAAACTGCCATTGCTAAAGTTTCACGCAGTGCAACAGAACTTCGTGACCCGGAAGCTAATTACCACAAAATGTCTTTCGATGAACTGAAGAAAACCATTGCCGGAATTGACTGGGATGCCTATATGAAAGGTTTGGGCATTCAGGCTCCGGCAGAACTGAATGTAGAACAGGTAGAACCGATTCAGGAAGTAGCTCGCCTGATGAATACACTTCCGTTGTCTAAGCATGTATCTTATCTGGAATACAACCTGCTGGATGCAGCAGCTTCTTGCCTGAGCGATGACTTTGTAGCTGCCCGTTTCGATTTCTATGGCAAGGTATTGTCAGGTCGTCAGGTAAATCAGCCGCGCTGGAAACGTGCTGTAAACTCAGTGAACGGCATGCTGGGTGAGCTGGTAGGCGAGATGTATGTGGAAAAATACTTCCCGGCTGCTGCCAAAGAACGTATGGTGAAGTTGGTGAAGAACCTGCAGACTGCCCTGGGTGAACGTATTGATGCACAGGAATGGATGAGCGACAGCACCAAGATCAGAGCACACGAAAAATTGGCTACCTTCCATGTAAAAGTAGGGTATCCTGACAAGTGGAAAGACTATTCTAAACTGGAAATCAAGAACGATTCTTACTGGGCTAACGTATGCCGTGCTTCAGAATGGGGATTCAATGACATGTACAGCCGCATTGGTAAGCCGGTTGACAAAGATGAATGGCTGATGACTCCGCAGACAGTCAATGCCTACTATAATCCGTCAACTAACGAAATCTGTTTCCCTGCTGCTATTCTTCAGCCGCCGTTCTTCAACATGGAAGCTGACGATGCTGCCAACTATGGTGCCATCGGTGTAGTAATCGGCCACGAAATGACGCATGGATTCGACGACCAGGGACGTCAGTTCGACAAAGACGGAAACCTGACCGACTGGTGGGCTCCGGGTGATGCCGACCGTTTCAAGGAACGCGCACAGGTGATGGTGGATTTCTTCAACAAGATTGAAGTATTGCCGGGCCTGCAGGCTAACGGTGAACTGACACTGGGTGAAAACTTGGCCGACCACGGAGGTTTGAACGTAGCTTATCTGGCTTTCCAGAATGCAACTAAGGATGCTCCGCTTGGCGTAGTCGATGGTTTCACTCCGGAACAGCGTTTCTTCCTGGCTTATGCTACTTTGTGGGCTGGTAACATCCGCGACGAACAGATTCGTGTGTACACTAAGTCAGATCCTCACTCATTGGGTAAATGGCGTGTAAACGGAGCGTTGCCTCACATTCAGGCTTGGTACGATGCCTTCCACATCATACCGTCTGATCCGTTGTATGTAGCTCCTGAAAACCGTGTGAACGTGTGGTAAACTACAGACGATAATTCACAATCTCTATAAATGGGGGTATATGAACTGTTGCAAGGTTCATATACCCCTCTTTTTTGTTTTTAAGATGGAGAATCCACGGGGTAGGTGGGTTATTCTTTCTTTTTTCCTGAAATATTCTTTCAAATGTGCTTATCTATTCTCTGTTTCACACAGTGGGATTTATATCCCACACTGTGAAATATATATCCCACACTGTGGTTTTTGTATTTCACAGTGTGAAACAGAGAATTTGTCCTGAAGTTTGGAAGAATAGATAAGGTAAATTTGTGGTTTGCGAGGGAGGAATTCACGGTTTCCGGTGATGTATACCTTAAATGAAAAACTTTTCTTTGTAAAAGAAAATATTCAAAAATGGAAATTATGAAAAACAAGTTAAGTTTTTTATTGTCAGTTGTTTGTCTGTGGGGAGTAATCTTAGTTTCAGGATGTAGTGAAAAGGATGAAACTCCCACAAATCTGACTTTGAAAGAAGGCACACAAACTACTCAGGTGGTTTATGCCGATGAGGTAACGAATCAGGGTGGAATCAGTTTTACAGCTTTGTCCGACTGGACAGCCACAGTAACAGAAGTTGCGACAGAAGCTGCAACCAAGGCTGCTTCGGGAAAAGTGGAATGGCTGGAATTGAGTGCCTATAGCGGAGGTCCTGGTGAATATACCTTGACCTTGACATTGATAGAGAACCTGACCGGAAAGGACCGGAAGGCTACCATTGAAATTCGTTGTGGTAACGATGTGATAACCATTACCGTAGAACAGAAAGCTACTACAGAAGCAGGAGAAACTCCTGCCCCGAAAGAAAAACGTCTGGCTCGTTATGAGATTACAAATTCAAGCAGCTTGTATCCGGACAGCTATACTAAGTCTATTGGGGAACTTACTTATAATGAGAACGGAAAGCTGGCAGCCTTGAAAACCATTAGTTACCAAGGCGATATGCAGGGATATTTCACAGAGAGAATCTATCAGTTTACCTATCAGGAAAACCAGATGTGGATTGACCTGAAAACACTTTCCGGATATGAATCGGATGAATCGTATGTGATTACATTGAACTCAGAGGGTTATGTATCACAGTTGTATAAGAAAAAGGAATCTTCTTCTGAGCAGCATACATTGTGGATGTTTATTTATTCCGACGGTTATCTTCAGCAGATACAAGAAGATTATGACTATTATCCAGGTGACCATGAAGATGGGGATGAGGAAGATGGAAATGTGGCAATCGATCCGGGAGTATCTTCTGGCAGGATGGGACGTGCTTCGGATAGGTCTATTCTGCAATTGAACTGGCAGAATGGCAACTTGATGTCGACGGAGGGAGAATTTTCGGATGAAAGCTATATGAGTTATGCATATACTGAATGCCCGAATGTAACGCCTTACTTTGATTTTAATGTAGTGGTTCGTCCGTTGTTCGGCAGTCATGCTTATGAATATGATGACATGGTGTCTATGCTTTATATGTTGCGTATGATGGGTAAAGGTAGTAAGAATCTGGTAACGAAAGATGTCGTGGATTGGGGATATCGTATGCCGGAACCGGGAGAACCGGAAGTGATACATGAAGATACATGGGCTCCTTTTGCATATAGCTTTACGGAAGATAATTATCTGGATGTAATTACTGGCAAGTGTACTTTGTATTCATACCAGGAGGATGAACATGGAAATCATGTTTCAGAGTCTACGTCTTATTACAATGATGAATACCGTTTTGTGTATGAATAAGTAATCTTTTTTGATGGAAAAATACCCCTTTCTCTCTACTCCGCCTGAGTGTTGAGAAAGGGGTTGCTTATTATAGAAATAAGGGTATAGGGGCTTAGTATCCGCCGCCTAATGCGTGATACAAGTTGATGACTCCTTGTATCTCGTCAAAGCGGTCGGTCACGGTGTTCAGCTCTGCCTGAAGTAAAGCCTGGCGGGCAGTGATTACTTCCAGGTAGTTTTGTGAACTGTGTTGCATCAGCAGTTCCGAACTTCGAAGTGCCGATTGCAGGGACGTGCATTGTTGTTCGTCAAGCTGAATACGCTTGCGGGCAGTCTGCCATTGAACCAGTGCATCGTTCACTTCTGCTCCTGCATCAAGCAGACTCTGTTGGAAAGTTAGCAAGGCTTCTTCCTGCTGAGCTTTGGCTATTTTCAGGTTGGCAATGTTCTTTCCTCGATTAAATAGGGGTTGTACCAGAGAACCGACAGCAGAAAGCAACCACTGTCCCGGATTGGTGATGGCGGTACCGGCTGCATTGGTCCATCCGGCAGAACCGCTCAGGGTGATACCGGGATAGAAGGCCGAACGGGCAGAGTTGGTGGCATAATAGGCTACAGCCAGCTGGTTTTCACATTGGCGTACGTCCGGACGGCGACTCAGCAGTTGCAGAGGGATTCCCGTAGAAAGAGAATCCGGGAACTGTTGGGCTTCGAGGGTGGAACGTCCGACTTCCTGCGGTGACATGCCTAACAGGGTAGAGAGTGAATTCTCCATTTCATTGATTTGGCGTTCGATGGAAAGTACGGACGCATCTACCGCCAGTTTGTTGGCTTCGGTCTGTGCTACGGCCATTTCGGTGGCCTGACCAGCCCGTTTCAAGGCTTTCATCGTGCGCAGGCTTTCTGTCCAGGTATCTGCCGTGCGACGTGTGATGTCCAGTTGCTCGTCCAGCATCAGCAGGGTATAGTAGCTGTTGGCAATGGTTGCTACTAACTGGGTTTGCACCGCCTGACGATAGGCTTCACTTTGTTCGAGTGCGGCCTGTGCCCCGCGTTTGGCATTTAGTAGTTTACCGAAAAGGTCAATCTCCCAGTCGGCAGATACGGCCAGACTGTAAGTTTTGGAAGGCTTGTTGCCGTCCAGGCTGGTAAGTGTTCCCTGCGGAGTCAGTGAGACGGAGGGAAGGTAAGACAGCCTGGAAGTCATGAGCAAGGCTTCAGCCTCTTTTACTTTAAGACGGGCAATGCCTAAATCTGTATTGTGAGCCAGTCCCGCTTCAATGAGTAGTTGCAGTTGCGGGTCAGTGAAAAGCTCTTTCCACGAAAGCGAGGCCAGTGAGGTTGTATCTTCTGCAGCCACTGGCTGGCGATACAAGCTGTCGGATACCGTGACGGTACTTGGCCGTTCGTACGCCCGATAGATGTGGCAGCTGCTCAGGGTAGAAGCCAACAGGCAGGTGATTAGTATCTTATTTTTCATGCGTATAATCCTTTGGAGTTATTTCTTTTCAATCTTAGGCAGCTGGCGTTCCGGCATCAGCTTTTCTTGCAGGTACTGGAATACCATGAACAACGGCGGTACAATGAAGAGCAGGGCAATGGTTCCGATGAGCATACCTCCCACTGTACCTACGCCGATGGAGATATTACCGTTGGCACCTACACCTGTGGAGAACATCAGCGGCAACATACCGAAAATCATGGTGAGCGAAGTCATCAGAATCGGGCGCAGGCGGACTTGTGCGGCCGAAACGGCTGCCTGCATGATGGTCATGCCGTGGCGACGGCGTTCCGATGCATATTCTGTCAGCAGGATGGCAGTCTTCGAAAGCAAACCAATCAACATGATTAATCCGGTTTGCAGATAAATGTTGTTTTCCAGTCCGAACATCTTGGCGAAAAGGAAACTTCCGGCCAGACCGAACGGTACGGAGAGAATAACTGCCATCGGTACAAACAAGCTTTCATACAAGGCACAAAGAATGAGGTAGATGAATACCACACAGATGATGAACACCAATGTAGTAGTATTTCCCGTATTGGACTCTTCGCGTGACATACCGCCAAACTCGAAGCCGTAGCCCGTAGGCAATGTCTGTGCAGCTACTTCCTGAATGGCTTTGATGGCTTGTCCGGAACTGTAGCCTGTAGCGGCTGCTCCGTTTACCTGAATGGCAGAGAACAGATTGAAACGGGTCAGCATTTCAGAACCGTACACGCGGGTCAGCTTCAGGTACTGGCTGATGGGACTCATTTCTCCTTCATCGTTACGCACAAAGATGCTGTGGAGCGATTCGGTGTCCAGGCGGAATTGAGGCGGAGCCTGCACCATGACACGATACAGCTTGGAGAAGCGGTTCATGTTCGAAGCATAGTTACCTCCGATGTAACCCGAAAGGGTACTCAGTACGTCGGTGGGTGATACGCCGTTTCGTTTGCAACGGGCAGCATCCACTTCGACAAGGTATTGCGGGAACTTCGTATCAAATGAAGTGGTGGCACGGCCAATCTCCGGACGCTTGTTCAGTTCGTCCAGGAACAGGCGTGTATATTTCAGCAAGTCTTCCGTTGTACCGCCTTTCTGGTCCTGCACATAGACTTCGAATCCGCTGTTTACACCGTATCCCGGAATCATCGGACGGGTAAAAGGCATGATGTCGGCACTGGAAATAAAAGCCGTACGGCGACTGATTTCCGCCATGACCGCATCAATGGCATCCTCTTTGTCAGGACGTTCGCTCCAGTCTTTCAGACGGATAGTGAACATACCGTTGCAGGCACCTTGTCCGCTCAACATTGAGTTACCGGTGGTGTTGGAGTAGAGTTCCACTTGCGGAATGGTACGCAGGCAACTGTCTACCTGCTCCATGACTTTACGGGTTTCCTGCACGCTGTTGCCCGGTGAAGTACGTACATCGATAAACACGGTTCCCATATCTTCGTTGGGCACCAGTCCGGTTTTAGTCGTCATCATCAGCAAGGCAAATCCGGCGCAGGCTACTACTAGCAGTGAACCGGCCAGCCATTTACGTTTGAGCATAAATACCACGCCCACCTTATATTTGGTAACTAACCGGTGGAAAGCGGTATCGAATGCAATATGGAAGCGGGAAGAGAAACTCAGCTTGCCTCCGTCTTCTGCAGTCTGGTGAGGCGTCATGATGAGGGCACAAAGAGCCGGACTCAGTGTCAGTGCGTTCAGCAGGGAGATGGCTACGGCAGCTGCCATGGTCAGACCGAACTGGGTATAGACGGTCCCGGTAGTTCCGCCGATAAAGCTCACCGGAATAAATACGGCCATGAAGACGAAGGTGGTAGTTACCAGGGCAGAGGTAATGCCATCCATGGCGTCGATGGTGGCCAGGTAAGACGACTTGTATCCTTCATCGAATTTGGCCTGTACCGCCTCGACCACCACGATGGCATCGTCGACCACCGTACCAATCACCAGTACAAGGGCAAAGAGGGTCAGCATGTTGAGGCTGAAACCCACAAGAGAGAGAAAGGCAAAAGTACCTACCAATGACACGATGATGGACAGGGCCGGAATAAAGGTAGAGCGCAGGCTCTGCAAAAAGATGTACACTACGAGTACCACCAAGATGATGGCTTCAATCAGCGTTTTGATTACGCTCTTGATAGAAGCATCGAGGAAGTCTTTCGTACTCATCAGGTCGACTATCTTGATACCTTTCGGTAATGTCTTCGAAATTTCTTCTACGGTACGGTCTATCTCTTCAATGATTTCATTGGCATTAGAACCCGATGTCTGTGCAATCATGATGTTACAGCCCGGGTGACCGTTTACCTCGCCGATATAATCATAGGCACGCGTACCCAGTTCGATGGTGGCCACATCTTTCAGTCGAAGTACTTCCCCGTTGGGCAGCGACTTGATGACCATGTTTTCGTAGTCCACTTCGTTTTCGTAACGTCCGCGGTACTTCAGTACATACTGGAAGGTATTCTTGGCTTCGGCACCTAATGTACCTGTAGCTGCTTCCACGTTCTGTTCATCGAGTACGGTCGTGATGTCGGAAGGAACCAGCGAGTATTTCTGCATTTTGTTCGGGTCGAGCCAGATACGCATGGAATATTCGTAGCCGAATACGTTCACTTCACCTACACCGGCAATACGCGAAAGGCGAGGTTCGATGTTGATTTTCATGTAGTTGGTCAGGAATGCTTCATCGAATGAATCATCCGGACTGTACACAGCCAGCTGTTTGATGTTACTGGTCTGTCGTTTGCGCACGGTGATACCGCTTTTGGTCACTTCGGCAGGAAGCAGACCTTCGGCCGTGGCAATACGATTCTGTACGTTGACGGTAGCCATGTCCGGATCAGTTCCCTGACGGAAATAAACCGTAATTCTTGCAGAACCGTTGTTGGAAGCTGTAGACGTCATGTACATCATGTTCTCTACTCCGTTGAGTGCTTCTTCCAGTGGTACGACCACACTCTTCAGTACGGTTTCGGCATTGGCACCCGTATAAGTAGCCGATACGCTGACCGTAGGCGGGGCGATTTCAGGAAACTGTTCGACAGGCAGTTGAGACAAGCCTATAAATCCCAATATCAGGATAAGCACGGAAATGACACCGGCCAGGATGGGACGGTCAATAAAAGTTCTTATCTTCATGGCTATCGGTTATTTTTCAGGTTCAGAAGTAGAGGCTACATCCACGGCGGTTCCTTCACGCATCAGACCGGCTCCTTCGGCAATGATTACGTCGCCAGTCTGCAAGCCGGAAAGTACGATGTAGGTCTGTCCGTCATTGTATTTATAGACTGTAATAGGCGTAGACTGAGTTTTTCCGTCTACAACTTTCCAAGTAAATATTTTATTCTGGAGCTCGTAGGTGGCACTTTGCGGAATTACAATGCAGTTCTTGTATTCAGTCGGGATGGATATGATACCGCTTCCTCCGTTGCGCAGCAGATGGCCTTGATTGGGGAAAACAGCTCTCAGAGTAACTCCTCCCGTTCCTTCATCTACCGTTCCGCTGATGGCATTGATACGCCCCGCATCGGAATAGGTTTTTCCGTTGCTCATGGTCAGACTGACAGAAGGAAGTTTCTGGCAGGCTTCTTCCAGCGAGCCATATTCCTGAATCAGGTCGAGCATCTGATTTTCGGCCATAGAAAAATAAGCATATATTTCCGCATCGTCTGACACGGTCACTAAAGGCTCGGTAATGCTGCTGTTTACCAAGGCTCCCACACGATAAGGAATCATGCTGGCCACACCGTCTACCGGACTTTTCACTTCTGTGTATGACAGGTTGTTGCGGGCATTGATTTCTTCAGCCTTGGCCTGTGCCAGTGCCGCTTCTGCCTGAAGCAACTGGTTGCGGGCTGTCTGGCGGTCAAAATCAGACACTACTTTTTCTTTGTAAAGTTCTTCTTTGCTGTCGGCTGTCAGCTTGGCGGTTTGTAATTGTGCCTCCGCACTTTTCACATTGGCTAAAGCCGTTTCCAGTGCGGCACGATAAGGCACCTGGTCAATGACAAACAGCACCTGTCCGCTATGTACGATGTCGCCTTCATTGATGCAGATTTTGGTAATTGTGCCGCTTACTTGCGGTCGGATGTCTACCGACTGCTTTCCGCGCAGTGTGGCAGGGTAGGTAGACTGTAAAGTCTGATTGGTAGTGGTTACAGTCAAAGTCTCATATTTCTCACCAGGCCTTGACTGTTGCGTAGAATTACATGCGACGAACAAGGGAAGGCCACATAGCATAAAGAAAATAATTGTTTTGATATTCATATTGATAGCATGTTTTTAATGTATACTCTTTTGAGGATGCCTCATGACTTTTTGTACAAACATACGCAGAATGAAGTAGAATGTAGAACATGTGGTGACGAACGGGAAAGATGTGGTGACGAACGATTTTAAAGTAATACTCTTCTGTAGGTAAAATGTTGTATCTTTGCCTTAAGGAAAACTATCAGTATGAAAAATAATCGTATCGCACTTTATATTGACTTGCTTTTTTGTCTGGTCATTATGCCGCTGGCCATTACTTTGCTACCGGTGGACCGTTGGATTGTGACCAATACTGCTTTTCTTGTTACGCTGGTACTATATGTTTATGCATTATATTTTGTGTATCGTTGTGCTTGTTTGCCCAAACTTTTCATGCAGAAAAAATATTTGCATATAGTTTTGTTGTTGGTCGTTTTAATTGCAGTCACAGAATTACTGACACATTTTCCTATGCCACCTCATCTGTTGGGGGATAAACGTCAGATAATGGGTAAATTGAATATGCGTACACAGACTATCTGGTTTTTGTTTCTGATGGTAACCGGTTTTTCCTTAGCCATTGAACTGACGTTTGAACTATTCCGCCAGATACTTTCCCGACAGGAAGTGGAGGCAGAAAAGAATAAAGCGGAGCTGGCGCTTTATAAAGCACAAATCAATCCGCATTTTTTATTTAACACGTTGAATACACTTTATGCATTGGTACTTTCAGGATCGGATAAAACAGAATCAGCTTTTGTGAAGTTCTCTGGAATTCTGCGTTATATGTATTCCCAAAATGGGGCTGAACTGATTCCTGCAGAGCGTGAACTGGATTATATCCGTCAGTATGTTGATTTGCAGACTTTGCGGTTGAATCATCATACACAAGTAGATTTATCGATAGAGAGTAGAAAAGAAAAGGTACTTGTGCCGTCCATGCTGCTCATTACTTTTATAGAAAATGCCTTTAAGTATGGTAGCTCTCCCGATACAGACTGCAAGATTTACATTCATATTCTTGTAGATGAACAGCATCTATTATTTGAAACAGAGAATGCTGTGATGCGTAAACGTGAGGATGGGATACCTGGAATAGGGATTGAAAACTGTCGAAAACGTCTGGATTTGCTTTATCCGGATTGTTATACGTTGCAGACTGGTGAGCATGACGGAATTTACCGTGTGAGATTGGAGATACGGATACAAGAGTAGCAAACGAAAAAAATTGTGTGATGAACCGCTTGTTGAAATGTATTGCAATTGATGATGAACCAATGGCTTTGCTGGTTATTGAGCAATTTTGTCGTCGGAAAGGTGGACTGGAATTGACAACTTTCAGTGAACCTCATATTGGACTAGAGGAAATACGTCGCTGTAAGCCCGATTTGGTTTTTCTGGATATTCAAATGAACAGCCTTAGTGGACTGGAGATAGCCGATACCTTACCGTCTGAATCTTGTTTTATCTTCACCACGGCCTATGCGGAGTATGCATTGGAAGGGTTTAATCTGGATGCCGTAGATTTTTTGCATAAACCTTTTTCGTACGAACGTTTTGAGGTAGCCGTGGAAAAAGCCTTGCGTCGTATGGATGCGCATCGTCCGGTGCTTCCTGAGTGTCTGGTCGTAAAGCAAGAGTACAACAACGTAAGTATTCCTCTGTCGGATATTTTGTATGTAGAGGCCTTGGGAAATTACGTAAAGATTGTGCGTGTGTCGGGCGGTCATGTGCTGACCCGTACAAACCTGAAAGCCATTACAGATATGTTGCCCGATGGAGCCTTTTTACGGATTCATCGTTCGTATGTGATTGCTGTTCCGGCTGTAGTCTCTTTTACCCGTACGCGGGTAGAACTGAAGGGGCACGTCAGCGGGTTACCCGTAGGAGCACAGTATGCAGCTCAGGTGGCAGAAGTGTTGGGGCGATAAAGTGTTTCAACGATTCTTTAGTTGTTGGAAATAGAAAGTTTTAGATTCTGACTGTAACTTCTTCCCACAGGAATCTTCGTGCCGTTGTAGAGCGTGATTTCTTTGCTGGTGTAGCTCGCAATGCGGTGAGCCGGCACAATGAAGGATTTGTGTACGCGTATGAACTTTTCAGCAGGAAGAAGTTCCTGAATACTTTTCATGCTGGTCTGTGACATCAGGCTTTGTCGCTCCGTCAGATGAATGCGTACGTAGTTATCCATGGATTCAATGTAGAGAACGTCCTTTAGCTTAATCTGTACATTTTTGTATTCAGCTTTCAGGGTGATGCTTTCATCGGCAAAGGATGGATGGGCAGAAAGCTGCTGAAGTTTGTGAAGTTCGATGGCCTTTTGGACAGCCTTTTCAAATCGATGGTAAGAGAAAGGTTTGTGCAGGAAATCTACGGCACTCAGTTCAAATCCGTCGAGGGCATATTGGGCATACGCCGTAGTAAATATAAGCAAGGTACCCGGAGGAAGGTCACGGGCCAGCTCCACTCCGTTCAAATCCCCCATTTCTATATCGAGAAACAGGATGTCCGGTCTGCTTCTTCTTACCTGCTCCATCCCACGGAGAGGGTTGTTGAAGGTAGTCAGTTCTATATTCCCGTAGCGTTGGCAAAAACTGGTTATGATTTCCAGCGCCATAGGTTCATCATCAATGGCAATGCATTTCAAGCTCATGTATTCAAATTAATGCGTAGGGTTACGTGAAATAGCCCTTCTTTCTTTTCTATCCGCAAATCATATCGGTGCGGATATAGCAGTTCCAGGCGTTTCCGGCAATTCTCAATGCCTATACCTTTAGACTCGTTTATCGGGGAATGGTTTAATAACGGATTCCGGGTTGTGAATAATAATTCCCCGTTTTGGGCCTGGATACAGATGTAGGCATCTCCTGGTTGGTGAGAAGAAACCCCATGTTTGAATACATTTTCTACAAAAGTAATTAATATCATGGGAGCGATACCCAATTGTTCTGTTTCGTCGTGTTCGTAAGAAAAATGGATATGAAAGTCCTTCGGCATCCGGTATTTCTGCAGTTCGATATACTGACGGATGTATTCTGTTTCCGTACGGATTGGTATTTTGTCCTTCGTGTTGTGGGCATACATGTATTTCATCAGGCTGATGAATTGAGTAAAGGCATCTTCGGCTTGAGGAGAACCGGTCACTACCATGGCATACAGCGTGTTCAGGTTGTTGAACAGAAAATGCGGATTTATCTGTGCCTTGTAGAGTGCCAGTTCAGCCTTTTTCTTTTCGAATTCCACGGCTTGACGCTGCATAATCTGATGGTAAAGTTCGGTGAGCAATCCCACGGCCATGCTGAAGGTAGTGACCACTACATACAAAAACCAGACAGCCTGTTGCTGCAATCTGATTTTGGGTATATGCTGAATGAATTTCGGCTTACGCATCCGGTGCATCGGTACCTCCATCTGGTAACGGGTAATGAGGTAAGTCCCTGCAATGGTAAGCAGAATAAGAAGAATGGCTATCCAGAACTTCCGTTTGTCGGCAAACAGGAAAGGCATAGTGAGTCGGCGATTCAGGATGTAGATAAGATACAGCCACGAAACCAGAAGATACACAAAGGTGGAATTATTCACCAACCAGCGTTCGATAGGTAACAAGGTAATCATGGCCGGAAGCAATATCAGACAAAAGACCAAATCAATGTAAAACGGAAGATTCTTGATGTGCCACATAACTTATTCCTTTTTCTGCAAAAATACGGATTTTCGGGACTTCCTGAAAATAACCTCCAGTCCGTTTGCCACTACATTGGTGTCGTTCACCCTTACTTTGGAGATAGCGTAGAAATTGTATCAGAAACTGGCCTAATTTTGTTTGTGGAAAAAGGAACGAAAACAAAAAACATAGGTTATGACGAGATTCATTTTTACACTGGTAAGTTGGGTATTCCCGTTGGTGCTGATGGCACAGAGCCTTTCAGGAACGGTAACGGATAAAACCACAAAGGAGGGTTTGATTTCAGCTACGGTACAGTTGGTGTCATCCGGCGGAAAACCAAACTATACATCGACTGATTTGAACGGAAACTTTCAGTTTAAAAAATTGCAGCCGGGAACTTATACCCTTCAGGTGACGTATGTGAGTTACAAGTCCTATAAGGCAAAGCAAACGTTTTCAGAAGGGCAGGAAAAACGGGTAAAAATAGAAATGTCCGAAGATGCACAGTTATTGGGCGAGGTTTCCGTGCAGGGACGTGCCACACGTGCCGAACAGCAAGGTGACAGCCTGTTGTATAATGCCGAAGCCTTTCAGGTGATGATGGGAAGCTCTGCCGAGGATTTATTGGCCAAGATGCCGGGTATTGTGGTAGAAGGCGGTACGATTCAGGCGCAGGGAGAGCAGGTGCAGAAAGTACTGGTAGACGGAAAGGAATTCTTTGACGGCGACGTGAATCTGGCCATCAAGAACCTGCCATCGGATGTGATAGCCAGCATTGAGGTGTTCGACAAGAAAAGCGAGCAGGCCGAATTTACCGGATTTGATGACGGTGAGGAAATAAAGACGATTAATATCGTGACGAAGAGCGGTTTCCGTCAGGGGACATTTGGTGAAGTTTCCGGTGGATATGGTACGGACGACCGTTACAAGGTAAACGGAAACCTGAACTTCTTCAATGACGACCGGCGTATTTCTGTGCTGGGCATGTCGAATAATGTAAACCAGCAGAACTTTTCGCAGGAAGACTTGGCTGGTGTCATGTCGGCAGGTAATAGCGGCAGAGGACGTGGCGGTCGCGGCGGCGGTGGAGGACGCTCCGGAGCTCCGGGTGGAAGCAGTGCTTCTAATTTTATGGTGGGAAGCCTGGGAGGAGTGACCTCTGCCAATGGATTCGGTTTGAACTACGTTGATCAGTGGGGCGAAAAATGGAAGATGACCGGTAGTTACTTCTTTAACCAGTCGGACAACCTGACTCAGCAGCAGACTGACAGAGAATATTTTGAATCTGTATTGCCCGGAATGACCTATAGTGAGTATCAGGAAAACTCTATGAAGAACTGGAACCATCGTTTTAATATGAAGTTGGATTATCAGATGACCGAACGTACCTCACTGCAGTTTCGTCCTACGCTGAGCTTTCAGAACAATGACAGTTACGGACTTTTGCAAGGGCAGAACTTAGTGAACGGAACGACTGACAGTGAAACGGAAACCACTTCTTTGGGAAAAAGTAATGCCTATAATGTAGGAGCCGATTTGATGCTCCGTCACCGCTTTTTGAAAGAAGGACGCACCTTGTCGTTAATGCTAAGTGGAAAGATGAGTAATACAGACGGAGATACGTATACGGATTATTTGAATACTCTATATGGACTGGAACTATCTCCGGTGACGGATGATTACAGCCAGTGGAAGCAGACGCTGAACCGGCAGTATACCCTGCGTTCTAACTTGAGCTATACCGAGAAGTTGACAGATAACCTGCAATTGCAGTTGGGATATAAAATGAGTTATACGGACTCCGAAAACGATAAAAAGACGTACGACCGTTCTGCCGTGACCGACCTTTATGACCAGTTGGACGAAAGTCTTTCGAACGAATACCAGTCGGGTTACCTGACTCAGGCGGGAAATGTGGGACTTCGTTATCGTGCCGGTAAACTGAGCGCCATGTTAGGAGTCGATGCGCAGTGGGCAAACTTGAAAGGCGACCTGGTCTATCCTCAGCCTGATGGACTGTCGCATAAATACTTCTCTGTGTTGCCTTCGTTCACGTTGCGTTACTCGCTGGACCGGACCAACTCTTTCCAGCTTCGTTACCGCAGCAGGTCTTCTTCTCCTTCAGTGACCGATTTGCAGAATGTGATAGATAATTCGAACCCGTTATTCCTGTCTGCGGGAAATCCGAACCTCGACCAGCAGATATCCCATACGGCCAATCTGCGTTATTTGCGCACCACAAAGTCCGGACATACCTTTATTGCCATGGTGGGAGCGACTATACAGCAAGATTATGTGGCTGACAGTACTTTCGTAGCCAAGGAAGACATTGCCTTGTCGCCTACGGTCACGCTGAACAAAGGTTCACAGTTTACCCGTCCGGTTAATCTGGATGGATACTACAGTCTCCAGTCTATGGTGACCTACGGTTTCCCGGTTGATTTCATCCGGAGTAACATTAACTTCAGTCTTTCAGCCAATTATGCCAATGTGCCTACTATTTTCGACGGAGTAGAAAGTCGTACACGTGAACTGAATCTGATTCCGAAGCTCATTATCGGAAGTAACATCAGCAAGAACCTTGATTTCACCGCCTCCTATTCGGCCGGAATCAACAAGATGTTCAGTTCGTTGGATACCGCAGCAGAAAGTGATTATGTGACGCATACGGCAGCCGCCAAATTAGGCTGGACTTTTTTCTGGGGACTCACCTTCCGGAGTACATTCAATTACATTGGCTATACCGGACTGGATACCGGTACGGAAGACTATTTCTTGTGGAATCTTTCGTTAGGTAAGAAGTTCCTGAAGAATAATGCAGCGGAAATCAGAATAGAAGCCTTCGATGTACTGAAACAGAATCAGGCCTTTACGCATCGCACGGGCAGTAACTATTATGATTACGTGAACAGCAACGTGCTGCAACCCTATGCCATGATTAGTTTTGTATATACAATCAGATAACCTTTAAAACAAGTTGAAAATGAAGAAAATTCTTTTTGTAGCCCTTGTGGCTATGCTGGGTCTGCAACCGGCAGATGCACAGCGTAAAGGTGGCAACACCCGTACTCCTGAACAGATGGTGGAAAAACTTGATAAAAAGTTGAACCTGACCGATGAACAGGAAAAACAGATTACGGCGCTTTATGCAGACTTCTTTAAGCAGGAATTATCGCGTGAGGAGCGTAGGACTGCCATGCAGGAACTGAACAAAAAAATAGAAGCTCTGTTGACCGATGAGCAGAAGACTGCATTTGAACAGATGAAGAAAGAACGTCCGCAGCGAAAACGTTAATAATCAGTTGTTCCCGTTTGTGATTTAGCCCTGTCAGCTTGAAGTGCTGATGGGGCTTTTTATTTATACCCAATAAATAGGAGTATGAAATCGGTTATTTATGGTAATATATTTTTTAATATTATCGTGTAATTTTGTTAAAAATAAGTTTTGAAGACAGAATAATAGGAAATTAAGTCTATGAAGAACTGCTAAGTCCTTGTATTCGTCAAGGAATGTTACTCATAATGCGAATGGGGTCGGGGACTTATGCAAGCGTGACTTTTGAAGCATGTAACGGGGAATAAAAAGACTTCATTTCGTCATCGCGCTAAAGAATCCGTATTGCAATATCGGGGAAGTTGCAATGCGGATTCTTTTTTTCTGTATAGTGACGTCCGTTATGCCGGAAACCAGAAATGTATTACTGTTCCTTGTCCTTCTTTCGAGGTGATGTCGCAACCGCCTTGTAGCTTGTCACAACGTTCTTTGACGCTTCTCAGTCCCAGTCCTGCTTGAAGGAAATCATTGGAAAGCTTATCGGCGGAGAAACCTTTTCCGTTGTCTTCAATGATGAGATTAACCTGCCCGTCCTCATAGCTGGCAGTGATGTAAGCCTGTTGGGCATTGGCGTGTTTCAGCATGTTGGATATGATTTCCTGAAGAATGCGGTACACTTCCTGAGTTTGGTCGGCCGGAAAGTCTATCTGCTGAATGCTTTCTTCTATGTAGCACTGGATGTGAGGTGTTTTCAGCGATTTCAGCTTATCCGTGTAAAGTGTGAGGACCTGGTACAGGCTAAAGTTGCTGAGGGCAGGAGTTGCCAGCTGATGCGAAAGGTTGCGCAGATTTTCCCTGATTTGTTTGAGTTGAGTCGTTATAGCTGAGTTGTCCGACTGCTTCATCTCCATTTCTACAGACAACAAATCATTGCATACTCCGTCGTGCAGTTCCTTGGAAATACGATTGTGGCTGTCTTCCAGTCCACAGATGTATCGTTCGGTCATTTTCTTGTGCATGTCGGTAAGCAAGAGTTGTCTTTGCATCTCCTTCTCCTTGATTTCTTTTTCCAGTTTCAGTTGCTTCAGGTGGAATGCAATCTTTCGTTTATGCATGCTTATGACCAGAATAATGAGCAGCAGCAGGGTCAAGATAAGTATGCCCCCGATGGTGTAAGTGCGTATCAGGTAAGCAGCTTTTTCCTCGGCACGTTTTCCGTTGAGTCCGGCAATCTGCAAGTCTTTTTCCTTCAGGTCCAGTTCAGCCTCAAATCCGGACAGACGGTTCTGATAGTATTGGTCGTTTAGTTTCTCATTGGCCTGATATGCCTCCAGCATGAGCTGATAAGCTAATTGTCCGTTGTTTCTCCGGGCTTCTATCTCCGCTAGTGTAAGCAGGATTTTGGGTAACAGGCCGGAAGGATTCTTGCGGGCAAACTCGGCTGCTTTCATAACGTAGTTACGTGCCTGAAGCAAGGAGTCCGTATCATGGAATAACATGTAACCATATAAGTACTCTAAATTCGCAATATTAGCCTTATTATGTGTCGTGTTTTTATAGCTCATGGCTTTCTGGTAGTATTGCAACGCCTGCCGGGGCTTTCCTGCATCCCTCGATACTCTGGCATATTGCGTGTAAGCCAATAGCTTGAGGCCGTCGGGCATTTCCGGACGGAGTTTCTGTATGGCCAGTTTTAGCGTATCCATTGCCTGGACAGGCTGCTGGTTGTTAGCTAACAAAATGGCATGGTTGCATAGTCTGTTTACTTCCCCGATGCGATAGTCGATGGTAAGTGTGTCGGTTTGTGGATACGCAAACATTTTACGAGAAATCTGTATGGCTTCATTGTTCTTGCCCGTTTCATTGTACAGAATGGAAATGTTGGATACGATAATGGCTGCCAGGCTGTAATTCTGCAAATCTTCAGTAATGGCAAGTGCCTTCTGATAGAGTGAGATGGCATTGTCGAGCATGAACAGTCTGCGGTGTATGACTCCTGAAAGATTGTAGGCTTCTGCTAAGTTTACGGAATCTTTTACCTGTTCCAGTTGATTAATTGCTTCTTCGGCGGTTTCTCTTGCATCCTGCAGTTGGTTGTCCTGCCATTGCCCGTAGGCAATTTCATACGTAGCAATTGCCGCAATTTCCTGGAGCTGGTGTGCTGTGGTATTTTCTGGAAACTTTTCCAGTGCCATTGCGTTTTCCCGGATTTGGGTCAGTAGCGTATTTGCCCTCTCACTGTCTCCCTTCTGGTTGAGAAATCGGGCATAGTCCAGGGTGATATTCAGTGCGTAAAGCTTATCCTGCTTGTAATGGTCTTCGTGGATAATAAGATTGTACACTGAATCCATCTGTGCATACTCACCGTTATCGCCGAATGAATGCAGCAAATCAGCCAGTTTGTTATTCTTCTCATTGGCATTCAGGAATGCACTCAGGCTGAGAAATAGGAAAAAAAGAATCTTTTTCATTCTGTAATCCAACCTTTTAAAAAAGCAATTCGCATAAGATGTGATACGTTGGTAGCCCCACTTTTCAGCAAGATGTTCTTTCTCATCGTATCAATAGTATTTTTGCTGAGATTAAGTTTGTGGGCAATCTCATCGGAAGTAAGGCCACATGACAGCATTTGAATGATTTCATTTTCACGCGGGCTTGGTGTATAAGTAATGGACTTTTCCGTAGAATGGTCGCCCATGATGGACAGTACGACATTCAGCGCAGTAGGCGAATAATATTTATTTCCCTCGTGCAAGATATTGTGTATGGCCTTTTCTATTTCTTCTATTTTGTCATTTTTGGTCACGATACCTGCCACTTCTGCTTTGATCAGCAGTTTGATAATCCAGAACTCTGTATGCATGGTATAGATGAGTTGAGGAATATTCATACCTTTCTTTTGCAGGTAGGTTATGACATCCAGGGCTGTTTTATCCTGAATCTCATAATCTATAATTAGCAGGTCGGGAGTATGATCGTTCAGGTAATTATATAATTCAGAATAATGATGTCCGGCAGTTATTTGGTATTGCTGGTTGCTTGCCAGCAATTGTGCAATCCCTTCGGTAATGATGGGATGATCGTCTAAAATATATATATTTTTCATGGGAATGTACGTGTGTTGTGTTTTTGCTTTTTACAAAGATGGTAATTTTTCTTTCGTTATGCAAATAGAAGAAAATTTTTGTCTTTATGTCAGGCAAAAAAACGATTTCAATTACAATTCAGTAAAACTTAGAGGTGTAAATGGAAAGGTGTAAAGGTGATTTTTATGTTTCCCTGGTGCGAAACCTACGTTTCTCAAGGCCGAACTGTACGTTTTCCGCATGGGAAACGTATGGTTTCGCACAAGGAAACGTAGAATGTGGTAGTCGGTTTGTGAGTTTATATAGGTGGATTTTGTTGTTTTTGTGTGGGGATGTGAGTGGGTGAGGGAAACTGAAAATATAAAAACAAAAAAGCATCGACAATCATCAGATTATCAATGCTTTTTACCAGTCGGGGTGACTGGATTCGAACCAGCGACCACACGCCCCCCAGACGCGTAC
>ENA-OPBW01000010-OPBW01000010.1-human-gut-metagenome-genome-assembly--contig:-NODE-10-length-175581-cov-13.247000_pt1 | contig 175581 bp, 162 predicted proteins | sample MGYA00241070_ERZ501456 | MGnify/ENA primary metagenome ERZ501456 (study PRJEB25962, sample SAMEA2042624) | human gut metagenome | biome: human gut; feature: human-associated habitat; material...
TCGGTCCCGATCCGATCACCAGGATCTTGTGTATATCTGTTCGCTTAGGCATTTTCACTCACCTCATTCATCATATCGACAAAGATATCAAATAATAAACGGCTATCTTGAGGACCAGCACTTGCTTCTGGATGGAATTGCGCAGAGAAACATGGATATTGTTTATGTTTGACACCTTCACAACTCTTATCATTCAATGCCTGATAAATCATTTCTAACTGCGTATCTTTCAGACTGTCTATATCAACTGCATAACCATGGTTTTGAGATGTGATTTCAATAGTTCCGTTAGTTAAATTAATAACAGGATGGTTTCCTCCACGGTGACCGAATTTTAATTTATATGTTTTAGCTCCACATGCTAAAGAAATTAGCTGATGGCCTAGACAAATACCAAACACGACGGTTTGTGGAATCAATTCACGAATGGTATCCAAGACTTCAGGAAGATCTTCCGGGTTACCAGGTCCGTTGGATAACATAACTCCATCTGGGTGAAAGCTCATGATCGTTTCACTTGAAGTGTTATATGGAACAACAATCAAGTCACATCCACGTTTAGAAAGTTCACGGATGATATTTAATTTTGCTCCAAAGTCGATCAAAACAACTTTCTTCCCTGTGTTTGGAACAGGATAGATTTTGTTTGTAGACACATGAGAAACTTGATCATGTAGATAATCGGTATTTTTAAGCGTTTCTACCACTTTATCGATATCTGCATCTGGATTGCATAATGTGGCTCTCATTGTACCTTCTTCACGTATTTTTAATGTGATCGCTCTTGTATCCACGTCATAAATACCAGGAATATTGTGAGCTTTTAAGAAACTGTCAAGATTTTGTTGAGATCTCCAGTTACTTGGTTCTTCACAATAATCTTTGACTACAAAACCAAATACCACAGGATCAATGCTTTCATAATCATCACGGTTAATCCCATAGTTACCAATCAATGGATATGTCATCATGACAATTTGTCCATAATAAGAATTATCGGTTAAAATTTCCTGATATCCAGTCATTGATGTGTTGAATACCAGTTCTCCAATGCGGAAGTTATCGCTACCGAAGGCTTTTCCTCGATAAACACTTCCATCTTCTAATACTAATAATCTTTCCATGTTGCTCGTCCTTTCTATATACGATTTTTCATATAAATTATAACAGATTCTATGATAAACATGATGAAAATATCATTCGTCATGCCTTAAAAAAAGATCAGCAATCAATGAATTGATTCAAGAATTGCCAATCTTAATGAAAATGATAAAAACAGCCTTTCCTTTCAAGGATAAAAGGGCTTTTGAAGGTCGTTATAGTGTTTTTAGATATTAACAAACTATGTATCATAGAAACCTCCCAAAAAAATGTACAACAATTGTACATTTTTCCTGCATGTCATTTTATCATAATTATATTTTTATTCAACAATTTTTTTATAACTATATAGCTCTGTTGGATATTGCTTATCAAAACAAGCTGTACATAAGCCTGTACCGCCTTTGATCTTACATAAATCTTCAACATTTAAAAACTTCAAAGAGTCTGCCTGTATATACTCTTTTAATTCGTCCACGTTCATTCGTGAAGCAATCAATTCTTCTTTTGTGGAAGTGTCAACGCCATAGAAACAAGGTGAACAGATCATTGGAGAAGCAATACGCATATGAACTTCAAGGGCACCTGCTTCTTTTAAAAGACGAACAATGCGTTTAGAAGTGGTTCCACGAACGATGGAGTCATCGATCAATACAATTCGTTTGTTTTCGACAATGCTGCGAATTGCAGAAAGTTTCATACGAACTCCACGATCTCTAAGTTCCTGTGTTGGTTGAATGAAGGTTCTGGCTACATATCGATTTTTGATAAGACCCATTTCATAAGGCAATCGTCTAGCTTCTGCATATCCACTTGCGGCACTGATTGAAGAATCTGGAACACCAATGACAATATCCGCTTCTAGATCTTTATCGTATTCAGCAAGCAATACACCGGATTTTTTTCTGAAAAGATGAACATTAATTCCATCCAATGTACTATCCGGACGAGAAAAATAAATATATTCCATGGCACATAAACAATGTTTGATATCATTTGTATAGCTGAAGTGTTCAACTTTTCCATCTGAAAATTTAACGATTTCACCAGGTTTGATATCAACGATATCTGTTCCTGCGATAACATCATAAGCACAGGTTTCTGAGCTAATACAATATCCATCTTGAACCTTGGCATATGATAAAGGTCTTAAACCATATTTATCGCGAACGGCATAAATGCTGTTTTCACTCATGACAAGAATGGCAAAGGCACCTTCCATCATTTGCGCAGTTTTTTGTATTTTTTCTAGTAAGGAACCTTTTTGTCGTTGAATCAAATGTAATACGATTTCACTGTCGCTGGTTCCTTGAAAGATGCTTCCTTCATCTTCCATTTTACAGCGAAGTTCTTTGGCATTTACGATTTGCCCATTATGCACAAGGGCTAATGTCCCCTTGTGGGAAACAGATAAAAATGGCTGTACATTTTCAATCGTGTTACCACCGGCTGTTGTATAACGAACATGTCCAACAGCTATGTCTCCGTTAAATTTAGACAAAGATTCTTCGTTAAAAACTTCTGAAATCAATCCTTTTCCCTTTTGACAAGATATATTCTTTCCATCTGAAACGGCAATGCCACATCCCTCTTGCCCTCTATGCTGCAAAGCGTGAAGTCCATAATACGATAAGGCTGCCGCTGAAGATACGCGATAGGCTCCAAATACACCACATTCTTCATGTAATTCATCAAACATAGTACTCAACTCCTTGAATTATAGTGTGCATTTTATGCTTTTCTGTTAAGTGTGTCAATAAAAAATTTTCATTTAAAAAAACTTATTGACACACAAAAGAATAAAGATGTATTATCTAAAAATAAAGAAACAAAGGCGTTTCACAAACAGGGGCATTCCCTCTTTTTGTGGACGCTTTTTTTAATTGAAGGAGGTTTTTATGGCAAAATTTATTTTTGTAACAGGAGGTGTTGTTTCTGGTCTGGGAAAAGGTATTACGGCAGCAAGTTTAGGACGTATCTTAAAAGCTCGAGGTCTTAAGGTAACATCACAAAAACTAGATCCTTATATTAATGTCGATCCCGGAACAATGTCTCCTTTTCAACATGGAGAAGTGTTTGTAACCGATGATGGTTTGGAAGCCGATCTTGATTTAGGACACTATGAACGATTTATTGATGAAAATTTGAATCAATACTCTAATTTGACAACAGGTAAAGTGTATCAAAGCGTGATTCAAAAAGAACGAGAAGGAAAATATTTAGGACAGACTGTTCAAGTGATTCCCCATATTACAGATGAAATCAAGTTATTTATCAAACAAGGAGCTTCAAGTTCTGATGCAGATATTGTCATAACAGAAATTGGCGGTACTATTGGTGATATTGAAAGCATGCCTTTTCTAGAAGCAGCTAGACAGATGGTATTAGAAGTAGGACATGAAAATTGTCTGTTCATCCATGTCACATATGTTCCCTATCTTTCAGGTAGTAAAGAATATAAATCCAAACCAACACAGCATTCTGTAAAAGAACTGCAATCATATGGGATTCTTCCAGATATCATAATTGCCAGATGTGATAAACCCATTCCGGAAGCTGTTTTAGATAAAATCCAGCTATTCTGCAATGTACAAAAAGAATGTGTGATCCAAAACATTACTTTAGATTCACTTTATGAAGTTCCTTTGATGTTAGAAAAACAAGAAATGGCACAACGTGTGCTGGAACATTTACATTTATCATGTAATGAACCTGATCTAGATGATTGGAAAAAATTATGCGATCGAATTGTAAATTTAAAAAGTGAAGTGAATATTGCATTGGTTGGAAAATATGTACAGTTTCATGATGCCTATTTAAGTGTTAGTGAAGCTTTGATCCATGCCGGCTTTGACAACAATGTAAAAGTAAAAATCCATTGGATCGATTCTGAAAGTGTCAAACCAGAAGAATTTGATCACGTATTTAAAGATATTCAAGGAATTATCTTACCAGGCGGATTTGGTCATCGAGGAATTCAAGGCATGATCGATATCGCAACCTATGCGTATGATCACAAGATTCCGTATTTTGGAATTTGTTTAGGAATGCAGATAGCCGCAATTGCTTTTGCGCGAAATGTATTAGGATATAAAGATGCCAATAGTTTTGAATTTGATCAGTCCAGTACACATACGATCATTGATTTTATGGCAAACCAAAGTGATAAAATCCAAAAAGGCGGAACGATGCGATTAGGTGCTTATCCTTGTGCAATTGCACAAGATTCTTTATTGGAAAAGATTTATCAAAAATCAATGATTTCAGAAAGACATCGTCATCGCTATGAATTTAATAATGAATATCGAGTTGAATTTGAAAACAATGGTATGCTTATTTCAGGTACCAGTCCCGATAAGCTGCTTGTAGAAGCAATTGAAGCTAAAGATCATCCATTCTATATTGGAGTTCAATTTCATCCTGAGTTTAAGTCACGTCCAAATCGTGCCCATCCTCTTTTTAAAGCGTTTATTAAACAAAGTATGCAAACAAAAAAGGCAAACCTTAAGTAGTTCGCCTGGATAATAATGATCTTGCGATTTCAGTTATGGATACTCTTGTGTCCATAGCTGTTTTTTCTAGATACTTATGAGCTTTTTCTTCACTCCAATTATAGTCCTGAATCAGATAAAGTTTCGCTTGATAGATAATTCGATCCTCCTGTCTTTGTCTTTTTAATTTTGCAATTTTTTGTTCATAATAGTTCTTTTGCAGAAGATATGTTTCAATCATACAAATACTTTGATATATCGTCATCGAGTTTGTTGGAATCGCATTTACAAAGATTTCCTGCTCTTGTGTCTTATAGACAACCTGGTCAAACATTTCTCTTTTTACAAATAAGCAGATTGGAATATGATGGATAGAGCTGACTTCGACAGCTAAATTTATTCCATGTCCATCTGCAATGCCTAGACAGACAATACAGTAGGTAAAAGAGCGGGTACGCAATTGTTTTTTGGCCTCTAGTGAACTTTGAACAATGGTAATATCTGTTTTTACTTCTAATAGCGATCGAATGGTATCTATGATATTTTTTGATTGTGTGATCAAAAGGGCTGATTGTTTAGAAGTCTTCATCTGAACCATTTAAATACGTTTTTAAAATTGATTCAGGTACATATTGTTTTATAAAATCACTTTTACTGGCAAGATCCATTGCTTCTTTTAAACTGGAAGGTAAAGTACGATTAATGTAATGTTTTTGTACTTGTTCTAAATCTAAATTAGAATCAATACCATCAAGTCCAGCATAAATCAATAACATGTAAGATAGATAAGGGTTTGATGTAGAATCCAATGATTGGCATTCAAACATATCTTGACGATACTGAGGATAACGGATAAGCTGATTTCTTAAGATTGATGAACAAACAACAAATTTAGGAGCTCCTTCATGATTTAAGCGATCGTATGATTGTTTACAAGGATTAAAGAATAATGTCATTTCTTCGATATGAACAAGGATGCCGGCAATAAAGCTTTTGACTTTGGAAGGTTCACTTAGATAGACTTGAACTCGAACCCCATTGCCTGGCTTATCTTTTAAAGGTTTAGGTGAAAAGTCAGCTTCTAGGCCATGAAGCGATGCAACACTTCGTACGACCCATTTAAAGGTCTGGGCATCATCGGCAGCTTGAAGTGGATCATTTTTTCTAAAATCAATTTCGTTTTGGCCCGGCCCTTTTTCATGATGGCTAGCTTTAGGCTCGAGTCCCATATCGGATAAACTAAAACATATCTCACGACGGATATTCTCGCCCTTGTCTTTAGGAAAAACGTCCATATAACTTCCATGATCAATTGGTGTTTTGGTGGATACCCCATTATCGTCCATATGAAATAAATAAAATTCAAACTGTGTCGCAAAATCAATGTTCAATTTGCGCGATCTTAATTCCATGACGGCTTCTTTTAATAAGTTTCGTGTGTCTTCACAATAAAGATTCCCATTGGCATCTTTAATGTCACAATAAAGACGAATGACAGCACCATCCATGGAACGCCATGGCAATATTGTCAGTGTTGAAGGATCTGGAAATAAGAAGAGATCCTCTTTTCCTTTGATATCAAATCCTTTTATATTAAAACGATCAAATGAAATACCTTTTTCAAAAGCTTTAGGTAATGCATCTGGTTGAATTGCAATGTTTTTTTGATTTCCAAACGCATCAAAAAAAGCTAAACGAATGAACTTCACATTTTCTTCCTCGATAAAACGAAGACATTCTTCTTTATTAAACATAGTAAAGCCTCCTTTAATATGTATGTTATTAAAGCATAATTTACATAATATTTTCAACAATTTTCACAAACTTTCATTTTTTTGTTGACAAAGAATTTCAAATGCGTATAATTAGCGACATAGAAAAGGCAAAGGTGCCTATTAGCTTGATGCTGATAGGTATCTTTGCCCTTTTTTTATGGGAGGAATACTATGAAAACAAACGTCACAGAGATTTTCGCAAGTAAAGTTTTTAATGAGGAACAGATGCAGCAACGTCTTGCAAAAGACACATTTAAAGAGCTGCAAAAAACGATCCGAGATGGAAAGCCTTTAAATATTAAGATTGCCAATGCGGTAGCTCATGCTATGAAAGAATGGGCCTTAGAAAATGGGGCTACTCATTTCACACATTGGTTTCAACCAATGACCGGTGTGACCGCAGAAAAACATGATAGCTTTATCACACCAAGCGAAAAAGGAAAAGTCATAATGGAATTTTCTGGTAAGGAATTAATCAAAGGAGAACCTGATGCATCCTCATTTCCTAATGGAGGTCTACGTGCCACTTTTGAAGCTAGAGGGTATACTGCGTGGGATCCAACATCATATGCTTTTATCAAAAACGATGTATTATGCATTCCAACTGCCTTCTGTTCTTATTCAGGTCATGCCCTAGATAAGAAAACACCACTATTAAGAAGTATGGAAGCTATCAATAAAGAAGCATTACGAATCCTTCATTTATTTCATCACGATGATGTCAAGATGGTCAAAAGCACAGTAGGACCTGAACAAGAATACTTTTTGGTTGATATCGAACAATATAAACAGCGAAAGGATCTAATTTATACGGGTCGTACATTGTTTGGTTTACCTGCTCCTAAAGGACAAGAGATGGAAGATCACTATTTTGGAACGATCAAGTCCAGGGTTCAAACTTTTATGAAAGAACTGAACACTGAACTTTGGAAATTAGGTGTTTTGGTCAAAACGGAACATAACGAAGTTGCACCGGCTCAATATGAATTAGCGCCTATCTTCTCTACCAGCAATATTGCCACTGATCATAATCAATTGACCATGGAATTGATCCAGCGAATTGCAAAAAAACATGGCTTGGTCGCTTTATTGAATGAAAAGCCATTTGAAGGAATCAATGGTTCTGGGAAACATAATAATTTCTCTTTATCAACCGATACAGGGATCAACTTACTAGAACCTGGAGAAACACCATATGAAAATGCACAGTTCTTACTTTTCTTATGTGCCATTATTAAAGCGGTTGATGAATATCAAGACTTGCTGCGTTTAAGTGTGGCCAGCGCTGGAAACGATCATCGACTTGGAGCTAATGAGGCACCACCGGCAATCATTTCTATTTTCTTAGGAGATGAACTGACAGAAGTATTAGAAGCGATTGAAAAAGGTATTAGTTATGATGGAAAAGATCGAGAGTTTATGAAGATTGGAGCTCACGTCTTGCCTAAATTCACAAAAGATACGACCGATCGAAACCGAACAAGTCCATTTGCCTTTACCGGCAATAAATTTGAATTCAGAATGCCAGGAAGTGCTTCATCCATTGCGGGATGTAATATTTGTTTAAATACAGCTATTGCAGAAGAACTTAGACAGTATGCAGATATTTTAGAAAGTGCCCATGATTTTGAAAGCACACTTCATGCTTTGATCCTGGATACGATCAAGAATCATAAACGTATCATCTTTAATGGAAATGGATATGATGATTCCTGGATCCAGGAAGCTGAAAAACGTGGTTTATTAAATCTACGTACGACACCAGACGCACTTCCATACTTTGTACATGAGAAAAATATCGAATTATTTGAACGTAATAAAGTATTGAACCGAGAAGAAATTTATTCTCGTTATGAGATCATGATGGAAGAATACACGAAGACGATCAATATTGAAGCTTTAACAATGATCAATATGGCACAAAAAGAAATTCTTCCAGCTGCTTTGAAATACAGCAAGCATTTAGCTCAAAGTGTAAAGCTTAAACGGGATATTTCTACACTGATCGATACAGAATATGAAGAAGTTAATTTAACCAGACTTTCAAGTTTATTGACACAGGCTTATAAGAACGTTTTAAAACTTCAAGAATCAGTGGATACGTTAAAAGGAATCGATGATTTTGAAAAAGCTGCTTTCTTTGTTCGTGATACTTTGATTTTAGATATGGAACAATTAAGAAAACCATGTGATGAAATGGAAAGCATTGTATCAAGTCAAGATTGGCCTTTCCCTACTTATGGAAAACTATTGTTTGGAATTATTTAAATATACTATCAGATCTATTTACGTAGATCTGATTCTTTTTAAAGGAGTAGATAACTATGTGTACCGTAATTGGATATCAAGGAAACAAAGATGCAAAAGATATACTCATACAAGCTCTGCAAAGAACGAAGTCAAGAGGTCCCGATGATCAAAGGATCGAATCTTTTGGATCGTGCATGCTTGGTTTTCAACGATTGGCAATCATGGGACTCACTGATGAAGGGATGCAGCCATTTCAGTTAAATCAGGACGCCCTGGTTTGTAATGGTGAAATTTACGAGTTTCGAAAGATTAAAAATGCATATATAAAAAAAGGAATTCAATTTAAAAGTGACAGTGATTGTGAAATCCTATTATATATGTATCAAGAATATAAATGTGAGATGTTTAAAAGATTGGATGCTGAATTTGCCTTGATCCTATATGATCATGAAAGTGATTCATTGATTGCAGCTAGAGATCCGATCGGAATTCGTCCTTTATTTTATGGATACGATTCCAACAACAATATCATATTTGCTTCAGAAGCAAAGAATCTTATATCCATCGTTAAAAAGATTATTCCCTTCCCTCCTGGACATTATTATAAGGGTGGAAAATTTGTTTGTTATAGAGATATTTCTCATGTAGATTCTTTTAAAAGTGGAACTCTAGATTTTATATGCAAACCAATTCATGATCTTTTGATACAGGGAGTTCATAAACGACTTGATGCCGATGCTAAAGTAGGTTTTTTATTAAGTGGTGGTTTGGATTCCAGTTTGGTTTGTGCTATTGCTTCAAGAATATATGATAAACCAATTCGAACATTTGCCATTGGTATGAAAAAAGATGCCATTGACTTAAAATATGCTAAAGAAGTAAGTGAATATATTCATTCCATTCATACTGAGTTTATTATAACGAAAGAAGATGTAATTAACGCATTAGAAGAAGTGATACAGATCTTGGCTACTTATGATATAACGACCATCCGAGCCTCGATTGGAATGTATCTTCTTTGTAAAAAAATTCATGAAACAACTGATATCCGTGTTTTGTTAACTGGTGAAGTTAGTGATGAATTATTCGGCTACAAATATACAGACTATGCACCAAATGCCCTAGCTTTTCAACAAGAATGTACAAAACGTTTGAAAGAACTATATATGTATGATGTATTAAGGGCCGATCGCTGTATCAGTACAAACTCAATGGAAGCAAGGGTTCCTTTTGGTGATTTGGATTTTGTTCAATATGTCATGTCGATTGATCCTGAACTAAAGATGAATACCTATAATAAAGGAAAATACTTGCTTCGCTATGCATTTAAAGAAGATGCGCTTTTACCTGAACATATACTGATGAGAGAAAAAGCTGCGTTTTCTGATGCTGTAGGTCATTCTTTGGTAGATGATCTTAAAGCGTATGCACAAACAAGGTATACCAATGAAGAATTTCATGAAAAAATCAAAAAATATACATTTGCACCTCCTTTTACCAAAGAATCCCTTTTATATCGAGAGATCTTTGACAAATACTATCCAAATCAAGAAAGCATGATTAAAGGATACTGGATGCCAAATAAAGAATGGGAGAACTGTGATGTCTTAGATCCATCTGCCAGGGTCTTGGCAAATTATGGAGACAGTGCAAAATAAATAGAAAGGTGAAACTATGAGCTATAAGAATGAGCATGATGCTTGTGGGATTGGTGCCGTTGTTCAAATTGACGGTAAGGTAAGTCACGATGTAGTGGACAATGCATTATCGATCGTCGAAAAATTAGAACATAGAGCTGGTAAAGATTCCACCGGAAAAGTTGGAGATGGCGTAGGTATCTTATTGCAGATATCACATTCATTCTTTAAACATGTGTGTAAGGAAATAAATATTGAACTGCAAAAACCTAGAGACTACGCTGTAGGAATGTTTTTCTTTCCCAATCATATGTTAGAAAGAAATCAAGCTAAAAGATTATTTGAAACGATCGTTTCTAATGAAAACTGCGAAGTCTTAGGTTGGCGCAAGGTCAAAACAGATGCATCTATTTTAGGTAAAAAGGCACTTGCCTGCATGCCTTATATAGAACAAGTCTTTATCAAGAAGCCTGATTTTGTATCGTCAGATCTTGAATTTGACAAATTATTATATGTAATACGAAGACAATTTGAAAAAAGTTGTCCAGATACATATGTAGTTTCATTATCTTGTCGAACGATCGTATATAAAGGAATGTTTTTGGTCGACCAACTTAGAAAATTTTATCTAGATCTTGATGATCCAAACTATAAAAGCACGATTGCCATTGTACATTCCCGCTTTTCAACGAACACGACTCCAAGCTGGCAAAGAGCACATCCAAATCGTTTGATTGCCCATAATGGAGAAATCAATACGATTCAAGGAAATATTAACCGTATGCTTGCACGTGAAGAAAGCATGAGTTCAGATTTTCTAAATAAGAACAAAAATAAGATCTTACCAGTGATCGAACCAAAAGGTTCGGATTCGGCAATTTTAGATAATACGTTGGAGTTTTTGATGATGAATGATATTGAACTTGCTAAAGCTGTCATGATCACAATTCCTGAAGCCTGGAAGAATTCCTTACAAGATTCCTTAAAAAGAGATTTTTATCATTATTACGCTACGATGATGGAACCATGGGATGGGCCAGCAGCCATTTTATTTAGTGATGGAGATGTTTTAGGCGCAGTCCTAGATCGTAATGGGTTACGACCAGCTAGATATTATGTAACGGACGATAATATGCTGATCTTATCAAGTGAAGTTGGTGTCTTAGATGTTGATGAGAAAAAAATATTAAAAAAATCACGTTTACAACCGGGAAAAATGTTATTGGTGGATACCAAGAATAAAGAAATTATTGACGATGAAACAATCAAAGATCGATATGCTTCAAACAATCCTTATGGTGAATGGCTGGATGGTTCTTTATTAAAGCTAAAAGATCTTAAGGCAACCGATAAAAAAACAGTAAAGCTTACAACACAAGAACGACAATCGCTATATAAATATTTTGGTTATACATATGAAGAAGTAAATGATTTGATTTTGGAAATGGCCAGGATACAAAAAGAACCAACCTTTTCCATGGGAACCGATGTTCCTTTAGCAATTTTAAGTAACCTTCACCCTTCCCTATTTCATTACTTTAAACAGCGATTTGCTCAAGTAACCAATCCTCCAATTGATTCCATTCGTGAAGAAATCATTACCGATACAACTATTTATGTAGGACCAAATGGAAACATACTTAAAGAGAATAAAAATAATTGTAAAGTTTTAGAGATCAACAATCCAATACTGGATGCAAGAGATATGGATAAGATCAAACATCTAAATAATAATACGCTTGTTCCTCAAGTGATATCTCTATTGTATTATCGAGGCATGCCATTAAAAGAGGCTATGGAAGAATTGTTTGTTAAATGTGACAAAGCGTATCATGAGGGAGCCAATATATTGATCTTATCAGATCGCGGTATTGATGAAAGTCATATGGCCATCCCTAGTTTACTTGCTATTTCAGGTTTAGAACAGCATTTGATCAAGACAAAAAAAAGAACGTCTGTATCGATCATACTTGAAAGTGGCGAACCACGTACTGTACATGAGTTTGCCTGCTTATTAGGATTTGGGGCAACCGCTATTTATCCATATTTGGCTCATGAATGTATTGAAGAAAATATCGAAAAAGGTAATTTGGATAAAGAAGTTTCGATTGCGATTAAGGATTATAATTTAGCTGTTTTACACGGAATTGTAAAGATTGCCGCAAAAATGGGTATTTCAACGCTTCAATCTTATCAATCCGCCCAGATATTTGAAGCAGTCGGAATCAGTCAGGAAGTCATTGATCAATATTTTACCAATACAATATCTACGGTTGGAGGTATTGGTTTAAAACAAATTGAAGAAGACTTAACATACCATCATAAAAGAGCCTTTGATGTGCTTGGTTTAAAAACAGATATGAGCTTAGACTCAATTGGATTTCACAAGCTTCGTTATGGTAGACATACCGAAGATCATTTATACGATGCTAAGACCATTACCCTGCTTCAACAAGCAGCCCAGACAAATGACTATCAGCTTTTTAAACAATATACCCATCGTTTGCATAATAAAAAGATCATGCATAATTTGCGCGATGGCTTTGAAATTGTAGCAAATGCAACTCCTATTCCTTTGGATGAAGTTGAATCTGAAGAAGAAATCGTAAAACGTTTTAAAACTGGTGCAATGTCGTATGGATCTATATCCAAAGAAGCACATACCTGCCTAGCGGTTGCGATGAACCGTCTTCATGGTAAATCCAATACGGGTGAAGGCGGCGAAGACCCTAAACGATTCCATACAGAAGAAAACAGCGCTATCAAACAAGTGGCAAGTGGTCGTTTTGGTGTAACAAGTGAATATTTGATCAATGCACAAGAAATACAAATCAAAATGGCTCAAGGTGCAAAACCAGGTGAAGGAGGTCATTTGCCTGCACAAAAGGTATATCCTTGGATTGCCAAAACAAGACATTCTACGCCAGGTGTCTCACTGATCTCACCTCCACCTCATCATGATATTTATTCAATCGAAGATTTAGCTCAGTTGATCTATGATTTAAAAAATGCTAATGAAAAAGCGCGAATTTCTGTAAAACTAGTTAGTGAAGCTGGTGTAGGAACCATCGCATGTGGTGTTGCCAAAGCTGGTGCCACTGTTGTTTTGATCTCCGGATATGATGGTGGTACAGGAGCTGCAGGACAAAGCAGTATTCATCATGCAGGCTTGCCTTGGGAATTAGGCCTGGCTCAAGCCCAGAAAGATCTTATTGATAACGATTTAAGATCACGCGTTATTTTGGAAACAGATGGTAAATTGATGAGTGGAAGAGATGTTGCGATTGCCGCATTGTTAGGTGCAGAAGAATATGGTTTTGCGACAGCCCCTTTGGTTGTTATGGGATGTCGTATGATGCGAGTATGTAATCTGGATACTTGTCCATTTGGAGTGGCTACACAAAACCAAGAATTACGAAAACGTTTTAAAGGCAAACCAGAATACGTTATAAACTTTATGCATTTTATTGCTAGAGAATTAAGAGAAATCATGGCAGAACTTGGAATGCATACTCTTGATGAAATGGTCGGACGACAGGATTTATTAAAGATCAAAAAAGAATTGAAACCAAGGCAGGAACTGTTGGAGCTTGAAAAAATCTTAACAAGCAATATGAATATCCATCATGAAGAGATGAAATCGTATGATTTTAAACTAGAAGAAACCCTGGATAAACGTATGATCATTCCTCATTTTACTCAAAATAACTCTCAATTAGAAGTAGCTGTCAATTGTACGAATCGATCAATAGGTACTCTATTTGGTTCTTATATTACACAAAGCCAGGGAAATGATGTAAAAGAAGATACATATCAAATCAAATGTGTTGGTGGTGCCGGACAGTCTTTTGGAGCCTTTGTTCCTTCAGGAATAACTTTACATTTAATTGGAGATGCTAATGATTATTTTGGAAAAGGTTTATCTGGAGGAAAGCTTATTGCCTCTTTGCATAAAGATTCTAAATTAAAATCGAACGAAAATATTATCATAGGCAATGTAGCACTCTATGGAGCAACCAGTGGAAAAGCTTTCATTCAAGGTGTTGCTGGAGAAAGATTTGGAGTTCGCAATTCAGGGGCTACGATCGTTTGTGAAGGTTGTGGAGATCATGGCCTGGAATACATGACAGGTGGTATTGCCTTGCTCCTAGGAAAGACCGGTAGAAACTTTGCGGCTGGTATGAGTGGTGGAATCGCCTATGTATACGACAAAGATCACGATTTGTATAAACGATTGAATAAAGAAATGGTCATCATGAATGAAGTGGAAAAAAAGACGGATATCGAAACGATTCATGCGCTGATGAAGGAACACTTCCAAAATACAGGTTCACAAATTGCTAAACAATTATTAGATAACTTTGAAGAGAGTTTAAAAGATTTCAAGGTCATTATTCCTCATGATTATCTAAAAATCAAAGAGAAGATAAAGTCACTGTGTGACAAGGGCTTTAGTCAAAATGAAGCCGAGTTACAGGTATTCCAGGAAATCTTTGAACAAAAGGAGGTGTAATACATGGCAGATATACATGGATTTATGAAATATGATCGCAAAGAGAATCAAAAGATATCTCCTATAAAAAGAGTCGTTGATTTTAGTGAATTTACACTTTATCTAGAACCAGAACAAAGAAAGATGCAAGCTGCACGATGTATGAATTGCGGCGTTCCATATTGTTCATCCTCTATGGAATTAAAAGGTATGGTCACAGGGTGTCCATTGAATAATTTAATCAGTGAATTTAATGATGAATTATACAAAGGTCATGAATATGAAGCTCTTGAACGTCTTTTGAAACAAAATCCATTCCCAGAATTTACCGGACGTGTTTGCCCTGCTCTATGCGAGAAAGCTTGTTTAAATGGGTATGATGGACAACCTGTTACGATCCATGATAATGAGTTATATATTATAGAAAACGGATTTGAAAAAGGTTGGGTTCAAGCCAACCCGCCAAAAGTTCGCACAGATAAAAAAATTGCGGTCATTGGAAGTGGTCCGGCTGGGTTAAGCGTTGCCTATATGTTGAATCAAAGAGGTCACCAGGTTTCAGTTTATGAAAGAGACAAAGAGCCAGGTGGTTTGTTGATGTATGGAATTCCTAATATGAAACTAGATAAATCCATCATTCGAAGAAGAATTGAGTTGATGAAACAGGAAGGTATCCAGTTTTATACCAATTGTGATATTGGAAATAACATTGAATTTAAGAATCTTTATAAAGAACATGATGCGATCATTGTTTGTTGTGGCGCAAAACAGGCTCGAAAACTAAATTTAGAAAATGAGGATATAGAGGGGATATATCCTGCCGTCGATTTTCTAAGCGAGATCACGGATATGATCGAAACCAACAAACGTCCAATATCGCTTGAAGGAAAAAACATTGTGATCGTAGGTGGTGGAGATACTGGGAATGATTGTGTAGCAACCAGCATTCGTCTACATTGTAAAACGGTGACACAACTAGAAATGATGCCTAAGCCTGCCATGACAAGAAGACTTGATAATCCATGGCCTGAATGGCCCAAGGTCTTAAAAACAGATTATGGTCAACAAGAAAGCATAGAATTATTTCATAAAGATCCAAGGATCTACCAAACTACAATCAAAGAAATCAAAAAAAAAGGAAATCATATCACTCATGTCGTAACGACAAAACTTCAATTTGATGGTAAAAAAATGGTCCAAATTCCAGGAAGTGAAACAGAATTAAAATGCGATCTATTATTGATTGCGGCTGGCTTTACAGGTGTAGAATCTTATGTTCAGGATGCCTTACATATCAAAATGAGCAAGCGCAATACATTTGAGGCCAATAATCATCAAACCAATGATGATAAGGTATTTGTAGCTGGTGATTGTAGACGAGGTCAATCTTTGGTAGTATGGGCCATTCATGAAGGCATTGAGTGTGCTAGAAAAGTAGACGAATATCTAATGGGATATTCGAATATAGAATAACGAGGCAGTTTACACTACCTCGTTTTTTCTACATTTAATCGTTTAAATAAAACATCTCTAGCCGCTTCATCAAAAGGATTTTCTAATGGTTTTAGATCTTCGAATTTAAATTCAGGATCATCTTTTTGAAGAGCCTTCATAATAACAAAATCCGCAACAACAGGATTTTTTGGAAGCAATGGTCCATGAAGATACGTTCCTAAGATCTTTCCATCATAGAATCCTTCATATCCGCTATCAAATGTATTCCCATAACCGGATAAAACTTTTCCTAGTGGTTTTGATACATTTTTTGTTTGTCCACCATGATTTTCAAATCCTACGATCTGAGTTTTTATTCCATCCAGATCGGCTTCAATGATGATGTTTCCAACACAGCGAGTACGATCTGCTCCCGTGTCCGTATAATAATCATAAAATTTCAAACCATCGATTTTCTGATTATCGCTTGCGGTATAATACTGACCAAATAATTGATATCCGCCGCAGATCAATAGAACAAAGGTGTTTTCATCCATGGCCTGTTTGATATTTTCTTTTCGTGAGAGTAAATCAGGAATCAAAGAAAACTGTGTCTTATCATCCCCGCCTCCTAAAAAGATCAAGTTATAATCACATAGATTTTTTTTCTCACCAATACCACATGTATCTAAGACAAAATCTATATCACGATCTTCACATCGTTTTTTTAGGACCATCATGTTTCCCTTGTCTCCATAAAGATCCATGATGTCATGATATAGCCAACAAACTCTAAGACTATGTTTCATATTATTTCATTCCTTTCAAGATCGCATTTCGAGTTGGCAATAAAGCCGTATATGTAGCGATACAGTATGTTACGATATTCTTTTCCATACATGACTTAACGGCTGCATCCAGGTCTGTTTCAATCAAAATCTTTCCTTTGAAACCACCATAGTAAAGACGTAAAGCCATATCGTTGGCACGAAGGCCGCTGCAAACAATTTTTTTGGTACTCTCTTTCATCAATTTTTCAAAGAATGTATCATAGATCCAGCTTACATCCGTTCCATCTTGATCATTATCGTTTAAAACAATGCAGATGTTTTTATCCGAGGGATCCATTTCGATGACTTTCATAACTTCGTTAGCACCTGTAGGATTTTTGATCAAGTTAAGAACACATGTCTGATTGTTTAGGTTAAATTTTTCATTTCTTCCCTTTGGTTGAGGTGCACTTTCAAATACCTTTTGAACATATGAATAATCGATATGATAGTATTTTGCCAACGCCATTACGGCAGCTGCATTGTACATAGAATACATACCTTCATAAGGATTTTTATACTTGACTTTTTCATTGGTGAAAGTTTGATTGATTAAATCTATATTTTCCAAAGAAACATCGGCTTTTGGCGATGCAAATCCACAGTTTGGACAATGGAATTTTCCAATATGAGAATATTGATAATAATCATAGACAAGCCGCTCATTACATTTAGGACAGAATTTTCCTTCACTTGCTTCTTTTGTGCTTGTACGCGAGTAATCGTTTTCTTCAATTCCGTAATATGTAACATGTGCCTTAGGTGCTTTTAAAGAAAGGCGTACAACGTTAGGATCATTGGCATTTAAGATCAATTCCCCATCATAGTTTGGCAATACTGATTCAATGGTTGAAATTAAACGTTCCATTTCCATTGCTCTATCCAATTGATCTCTAAAGAAATTGGTAACGACTAAAGCACTGACTGGAATATTAGGCAAGATGTGACGAATGTTTAATTCATCGACTTCCAAAACAAGTGCATTAGCTTTTACCTTTCCTAATATCGTTGAGTTTGTCACAATCGTAGTCACGATACCAGGGCGAAGATTGTCCCCTTTTCGATTTGAAATTACTTTATATCCTGAATATGACATCAGGTCTGTGATCATATTTGCTGTACTGGTTTTACCATTGGTTCCAGTTACAAGAATGATTGGTCCTTCAAAACGTAAACCTTTTAATATATCTGAATCTATCTTTAAACCAATTGTTCCTGGAAGCGAGCCACCACGATGGAACAAATGCAGTATATGTGCGGATAACTTGGTTGCTAGTATGGCTAAAGTTCGCATAATCATAACTCCTTTTACCCGATTATTATACACTAGTTGGCATTGAATTGTAAGATTATGACTAGTATAATATAAACGTTAAAAATGGAGGAAAGAAAATGAAGCAATTGGACATGATTTACGAAGGTAAAGCTAAAAAAGTTTACGCAACAGACGATCCTAATGCAGTAATCGTTGACTATAAAGACGATGCAACTGCATTTAATGGACAGAAGAAAGGTACGATAGTTGGTAAAGGTGCGATCAACAATCGTATGACTAACTTCTTGATGAAAAAATTGGAAGAAAAAGGCGTTCCAACACACTACATCGAAGAGTTAGATGAACGTCGTACTGTTGTAAAAAGAGTTACGATCATTCCTTTGGAAGTGATTATTCGTAACAAAGCTGCCGGAAGTTTTTCAAAACGCCTGGGTATCAAAGAAGGAACAGAATTAAAATGTTCAACTCTTGAGTTCAGCTACAAAGATGATGATCTTGGAGATCCATTGATCAATTCTTATATGGCAAAAGCTATTGGAGCTGCAACACAGGAAGATATTGATACGATTACAAAATATGCTTTTGAAATAAATGATTTCTTAAAAGAATTCTTTGCGGGAATTGGAATTGAATTGATCGATTTCAAACTTGAATTTGGTAAGACGGCTGATGGAACGATTGTTCTTGCTGATGAAATTAGTCCTGATACTTGCCGTTACTGGGATATCAAGACAGGTGAACATTTAGATAAAGACCGTTTCCGTCGTGATTTGGGAGATCCAGAAGGAGCTTATAAAGAAGTATTTAAAAGATTAGGATTTGGTGAATAAGATATGAGTAATCAATATTATCAATCCCCTCTTTCTTTACGTTATGCATCAAAAGAGATGCAGGAAATTTTCTCAAATGACAAAAAATTTAAGACTTGGAGAAGATTGTGGATTGCTTTGGCACAGGCAGAACAAGAACTTGGACTGGATATTACAGATGAACAAATCGAAGAATTGATTGCTCATAAAGACGATATCAATTACGATGTTGCCAAAGAAAGAGAAGCTTTGGTACGACATGATGTAATGAGCCATGTCTATGCATATGGTGTGCAATGTCCAAAGGCAAAAGGAATTATTCATTTAGGTGCAACAAGTTGTTATGTTGGTGATAATACGGATTTGATCATCATGCATGAAGCATTAGAACTTGTTCAAAAGAAGATCGTAAATGTATTGTATCGCTTAGAAAAATTTGCTCTAGAGTACAAAGAGCTTCCTTGTTTGGCATTTACGCATTTTCAGCCGGCTCAGCCAACTACAGTTGGAAAACGAGCTTCCTTATGGGCACAGGACCTGTATTTTGACTATTTAGAGATCCAGCATTTACTCGACAATAAAAAGTTATTAGGCTGTAAAGGTACAACTGGTACACAGGCTAGTTTCATGGAATTATTTGAAAACGATACAGATAAAGTAAAAGCTTTAGATAAGAAAATCTGTGAAAAGCTAGGTTATGATAACTACTTTGCGGTAAGCGGTCAGACTTATACTCGTAAATACGATACACAAGTTTTACAGGTACTTGTTGGGGTTGCTCAAAGTGCACACAAATTCAGTAATGATATTCGTTTATTACAACACTTAAAAGAAATTGAAGAACCATTTGAAAAGAATCAGATTGGTTCAAGTGCTATGGCATACAAGCGTAATCCAATGCGTTCTGAAAGAATTGCTGCTTTGGCAAATTATGTAATCAGCGATTCAATTAATCCAGCGATCACAGCTAGTACCCAATGGTTTGAAAGAACATTGGATGATTCTGCAAACAAACGTATTAGTATTGCAGAAGCTTTCCTTGCCATTGATGGTGTATTGGATCTATATCTAAATGTAACGGAAGGATTGGTCGTATACCCTAAAGTTATCGAAGCTAACTTAAGAAGAGAGCTTCCATTTATGGCTACAGAAAATATCATGATGGATGCTGTTAAAAATGGTGGCGATCGTCAGGAACTTCACGAATTGATTCGTACACATTCTATGGCGGCTGGAAGAGTTGTTAAAGAAGAAGGTAAACCAAATGATTTGATCGATCGTATTGCTGCTGATCCTAAATTTGGTTTGACAAAAGAACAAATCGAATCAATCATGCAGCCAATTAACTTTGTTGGTCGTTCCGTTCAACAAACAGAAGAGTTCTTCAAAGACTATATCGATCCAATTTTAGAAAAAGAAAAACAGGCTCTAGGTTTACATGCCGATATTAATGTATAAAAAAAGGACATTAGTCCTTTTTTTCTATGGCATCAATGGCTGATATTACACTGCCGCGAAAGCCTGTTTTTTCTAATTCGCTAACACCTTTGATCGTAGTACCTCCAGGTGAACAAACCGCATCTTTCATGATTCCCGGATGTTCTTTATTTTCTAAGTATAAAGCACCAACACCTTCGATCATCTTAGCGGCTAGACGATAGCTGGATTCACGGGTAAGTCCATATTTTACCCCGGCATCAGAAAGAGCTTCTAAATACATAGCTGTAAAAGCTGGTGTACATCCAGATAATGTTCCCGCAATTGAAAAATGGTTTGTATCCACAAATTCCAACAGAGCTATTTTTCCAAAGATTTCTTTGAACAAATTCAATTGTTCTTCATTGAGGGAGTGTTTTTCTTCACAGATCATAATTCCCTTTCCTGTAGAAATCGGTGTATTTGGTACCGTAGATAAATGAGGTGTATTTTCATTTAATAGTTTTTCGTAGTCTTCGAAATACACACCAGCCGCAATAGAAATTACGATTTTATTTGAAAGTAAGTCTTTTACTGGTTCAACAACAGAAGCGATTTGATATGGTTTAACAGCTAAAACAACAATATCACTTTGGGTAATCAAGCTTGTGGAATCTTGACAGGCGTTGATTTGTAATTTAGCACAATTGGTTTTAAGTTTTTCATAATTGCGAGCACAGGCATAGATGTCTGTGTTTTTGATTACATTAAAAGATACCAGTCCTTTCGCAATGGCACTTGCCATATTTCCATAACCTATAAATCCTAATTTCATTTTGATTCCCCCAGTTTACAAGGTTTGATATATTTGAGTTGTTTAACGATTTCCTTATAGTTTGGACACCATTTCAAGAGAACATCGTAAAAAGCTTGTGAATGGTTTAATACATACAAATGAGCCAGCTCATGATAAATGATCGCATCTATACATTCTAAAGGTGCATAAGCTAAATTTAGATTTAAACAGATTTGTTTTTTAGTTGGAGTGCAGGATCCCCACTTGGACTTATAAAAGGCCAGCTTAAGATTCAAATCATAAATCTGCAGTGCTTCACTGATTTCATAGAAACGATCCTGAAAATAAGGACTGACATATGTTTTTAAGAAGTGATCAAAAGATTTTTGATCATTTGGTGTATAGATCTTATTTCCAACAAGCATCACTTTAGAATCTTGTATAAAATTGATGATGTAAGGTTCATTTAGAATCTGGATAACAGAATGATCGACAGTAAATGGTTTCTCGTTCATTCTTTTTTGTATCCAATCTTGATTTGAACGAATAAAGTTTTCAATTGTTCTTTTAGATGTATGTTTAGGACAAGTGATCACAATTGTGTGATCTTTGATCCTAAGATACATTTTCTTAATGTCTTTGTATATGATCTGACAATTATTCATTTACATCCTGCCATACTTCATCGGCAATATCGCTCATATATGAATCAGCAACTTCTTTTTGTTTGTCTGTATAGGATACATATTTGTTGATATCGCGAATCAGATCCAACATTGGCAATGTACCATATAGTTTTAAGCCAGTTTCATCAAAAAACTGATGAAGTTCTCCGGTTTCATAGAATTCGATGCGTTCATTACAGTTTGGACAATCCAGATAAGCCATATTTTCAATAACGCCTAATACAGGTACCTGTAATTGTTCACACATATGTACGGCTTTGCTGACGATCATAGAAACCATTGGCTGTGGTGTAGAAACCATCACGATTCCCTGTACTGGCAATGACTGCATGATCGTTAAGGCAACATCTCCTGTTCCAGGAGGCATATCGATTAATAACACATCTAATTCTTCCCATAATACATCTGTGTAAAATTGTTTTACAACACCTGCAATGACTGGTCCACGCCAGATAACAGGATCACTTTCATTTTTCATTAAATAGTTCAAAGACATGATCTTGATTCCTTCCTCAGTAACAATAGGAATAATTTCATTGTCTTTTGTCGCATACGCTTGTTCATCGGCTGCATCCAGTAGACGAGGAATACTAGGACCTGTGATATCGGCATCCATGATACCAACTTTTAATCCTTTTTTAGCCATAGCCTTTGCCAACATGACTGTAATGGTTGATTTTCCAACTCCACCTTTACCAGACATGACGGCTATGATCTTTTTGATGTTGTTTTTAGGGTTTGTTTCTACTGAACAAGTAGAAGCATCTTTATTACAATTTCCTTGATTTGGGCATCCTTCACATGACATATTAATCGTCCTCCTTCTTCTTAAAACTTTGAAATGCATTATCATATGCATTTACTAAACGCTTATTTTGTATGTGAGTGTAAATTTGTGTTGTTTGAATATCACTGTGTCCTAATAGTTCCTGTACGATCCTTAAATCGGCATTGCCATCCAAAAGGTGGCTTGCAAAACTGTGGCGAAAACTATGTGCAGAAAGATTGGGGTTCAAGTTGCATTCTTCACATTTCTTTTTGATCAGATTGTGGACATATTGTCTTGTTAATACACGTCCATACTGATTAATAAAAAAATTAGGAAGAGTTTTCTTTTGCCAATTTTTTCGAACAAGGTTTAGATAGAGCTCCATTTGTTGAACACAGGCATCCACGATAGGAATGATCCTTTCTTTATCCCCTTTTCCAGTAACTTTTAAGATTTTTTCACTTAAATGGACATCATTACGTTTCAAGGAACAAAGTTCACTGACACGTAGACCACAGCTGTATAAAGTGAGTAAGATGGTCTTATGATAGATGTTTATATCGCTGTTGGAAAAGGAGTCAAATAACACTTTTAAATCTTGTACAGAAGCATAGATCGGTAAATGTTCATTATGCTTATGAGTATGGATATAAAGTGTTGGATCCTTGATTGATTCATGGTTCAAACTGATAAATTTATGAAATGAACGAACACTTGCTAGAACACGATTGATCGAATTGGATGAATACTCTTTAGTCAAAGAATTTAGATAATTATCTACGGTTAAGATCGTTATCTCTTCCACATTATTGATATTCTTCTGATTCAAATAATTGATATAGTGTGTAAGATCTGACATATAAGCTTCAATCGTTTTCTTGGATTTGTTTTCTACAAGAGATAAATTAAGCTTGTAATCAGAAAGTGCTTCGTGTAAGTCCATGTGTATATTCTATCACTAAATCTCGATTGGAGGTAGTATTTGGCAATTACAACGTCTTTCTTTTATCGCTTCTATAAGAATGGATTTGCATTCATGATCTTTATCATAGGCAAATGCGACTCGTTTAGCACCAAAAGAATATTGGTTAAGTGTTGTAAGTATCTCCTGCATTCGAGTTGGACGATGGACAAAATAAAATCGTCCATTACTTTTTAACAAACGATTGGCATGTTTGATCAATTCATCCAATGTTAGATTGATTTCAATGCGTCCTAGTTGCCGCATATCCATTTTTACATTTGGATGAGTTTCTTTTTGGGTAAAGAAAGGTGGATTGCTGATGATAACATCCACACTTTCTACATTGACTTCTTGTATAGGGGCATGAATGATCTCATGCTCATGTTGAAAGAAAGTATCTGCATTTAATCTGGCAATATCATAAGCTTCTTTTAACACTTCGACTCCATAGAGTTTTTTTACCTCAAACTGGTCGACCCATAATAATAAAGCACCATTGTTTGTTCCAATATCTAATACGGTTTCCTGATCATTCACTTTTAAAAAATTGGCAAGCAATCTTGTATCTGTGTTGAAATGGAAATGTTCTTTGTGCTGATAGAGTTTAAGATCCTGCCGTATAAAATAATCAAGTCTTAGATCATTCATGTTCATTTCCTTTCTTTAATAGATCACTGGCTTTAAATAAATCTTTGTGATCAAGCTTTTTATTAAGCTGTGCCAGTATACTATCTGTATCTTGGATCGGTGTTTCAAAAATAGACGGTTGTTCCAGGATCCGATTGGCATCTTTTAAAGAGCCCATTGATACGCCAATATGACGATAACCAACTTCTTCAAAGTTTTCTTCCAATAAGCCGCTGGCTGCTTCAAAGACGATTACATAGGCATTCGTATATGTCTGCAAAGGAACAGAACGAACGATATTGTGAAAATTAGTATCTCGCAATGAGATAGATACAAGTTTACCTTTTTGATTTTCCTGGATCATTTTACGGCATAGATCATTGGTCAATGTCTTTAAACGTTCCATGGCATCATTTAATGTGTATATATCGCTTGGATAGGTCCTCGAAATAGAGATGCTTTTATGCGTCGTGGAAAAATTAAGCTGTGCACTTGAATTTCCACGGGCTTTTTGAATCAAAGAATACCCACTCTTTGATAAAAGACGCAAGATCAAGTTTTCGTTATCTGGACTGGCAAAATCACCAATCGTTTGAATTCCATATCTTTTTAGGACAGGAATCGTTTTCTTGCCGATTCCTACCATTTCTTCAATTGGTAATGGCCATAACTTTCGTTCTATCTCGGCTTTTCGTAAAACTGTAATTCCCTTTGGCTTTTTCATGTCACTTGCCATTTTCGCAAGAAAACGGTTTGGTGCAACTCCAATAGAAACATTTAAGCCAAGTGTTTCATAAACACCATTTTGGATTTGGACCGCAAGATCCAATGGTCTTTTATATCGTTTGATGGTATCTGTTACATCCATAAAACATTCATCAATGCTGGCTGGTTCGATCATATTGGAATAACGATGTAAATATTGAAAAAACTGAGCGCTCAAGGAACGATAATAATTATAGTCTCCTTGAACGATATTTAATTCAGGACAGATCTTTAAAGCTTCAAAAACAGGCATGGCACTATGAATACCAAGTTCTCTAGCTGCATAGTTTGCCGTTGATAAAACCCCTCTAGATGACAAAGAGCCTACAGCTAATGGTAAGACCTTGTATTCTGGATGCTTGATTTCTTCGGCTGAAGCAAAGAAGGCATTGATGTCGATATGAAATAATACCCTAGCCATCCTGGTTTGTCCTTTCTTTTAATTCCTTGGCAGCCATAAGACTTGCTTTAGATACAGAACCAGATGACATCAAGGCAAGTTCTTCAAGTACTTGTTGATCCGATAATTCTTCGACATGAGCTAAAGTTGAATCGCTTTGGCTATTCTTTGCCACACGATAATGATGATCGGCCCAGGCAGCGACACTGGCAAGATGCGTAATACAAAGAACTTGATAATCTTTTGATAATGTTTTCATCTTATTTCCCATGGCATAGGCAACTTTACCGGATACACCTGTATCAATCTCATCAAAGATGATCGTATCGATCCCCTGTTGAGATTGGAAAACAACTTTTAATGCCAGCATCAAACGGGAAAGTTCACCACCTGATGCAGAATCTTTTAAAAGTGAGAATGGCTGTCCCGGGTTCATGGAAACGACGAAATTGATATCATCGATTCCATTTGCGGATGGCTCTTTTCTTTGTACATCAACTTTAAAACGAGCGTTTTTTAACATAAGATCTTTAAAGTGTGTTTCAATTTGACTAGATAAGTCATTAAAGATGCTTTTGCGTTGTTTTGAGAGCAATTCTGCCTTTGTTTGATAAAGAGTTAACGCTTCTTCTTTTTCTTTGCTCAAACGTTCTAAAACCGCTTGACGATGAATGATCTTGTCAATTGTTTCCATGTATTGTTCTTTGGCTTTCATCAAACCTTCATAACTTTGTCCATGTTTACGATACAATCGCTTGATCAGATATTCTCTTTCCTGTAGTTTATCCAGCTCATGAGTATCTCGTTGAAGATCTTCTCGACGATTCTTAAGTTCTTCACTTAGATCTACAAATTCATAATAAATATCATCTAAGTTTTCAATAGAAGTATCCCAGTAGTTTCGTTGTAAAGATTTTTTTAAATTGTAAAGTGAATCGATCAAGCCTCCATCTTTATCCAGAGTATAGATGGATTCATTTAAGTCTTCTAATGTTTTCTGTGCATTGGTAACTTCTTTAATGCGATTTGAAAGTTCTTCAAGTTCCCCTTCTTTGATATCGGCATCATTAATTTCATTGTATTGTGCAGTGGCATATTCTAAAGCATCATCGGAAAATGTTTCTTCTTGAGCTTTTTTTAATTCATTTGAAGCACGGGCATAGATTTGATAAAGGTTTTTTACTTCATTTTTTAGCGCTTCACAATTCGCAAAGCGATCGAGTAAATCAAGTTGCACGTTTGGATCCATGAGTTGATATGTATCCATTTGTGAATGAACATCAACCATCTTAGAAACAATTTGACGAACAAAGGATAAGGTCGCCGGTTGATTGTTGATCTTCATGGAACTTTTGCCTTGGTCTGTAATTGTTCGCTGAATCAAGATATCATCTTCTATATCATAATCATTTTCTTCAAGCAGATTGAGCACTTCCTGGCTAGGTTTGGAAAGCCGCATCTGAAGCATGGTTTTATTGGCATCTTTTCTGACTACGTTAGAGGTTGATCTTTGTCCGCTTAATAATGAAATCGCATCGATCAACAAACTCTTTCCGGCTCCAGTTTCACCTGTAATTACACTCATATGATTAGAAAAATCGATATTTGCTTTTTCAAACAAAACATAATCTTTGACATACAGTTCTTCAATCACAAATTTCACCTCACTTCTTTTGCGTATAGTAGATATTCTTGATTTCCCTGACGTCCTTTGATAGGACTCTTGATAGTCTGTACTTGACGGAAATAACGCATCATATATCGTTTTAGATCAATGACGATCTGTTCTTCTATTTTTTTGTTTTTTAATACCCCATGTTTATCCAAAGCCTGTGGACCACATTCAAACTGCGGCTTGATCAAAAAGGCAATATGTTTGAAGGAAAGTTTTTCAAACAGTGCTTCTAAGATGGTTTTTGAAGATATAAAACTTACATCCATGCAGATAAAATCAATATTTTCTTTAAAGTCTTTTGCATCGATATGCCGAGCATTATACCCTTCCATCTTTACGATTCTTTCATCTTTTTCTAGATCTGCATCTAGCTGTAGATGACCAACATCCAGGGCATACACTTTTTTTGCCCCATGATCAAGACAGACTTGCGTAAAACCACCTGTGCTTGCTCCAATATCCAAAACTACCTGATCTTTAATATCAATCTGGAATGCATCAAAGGCAGCTAATAATTTATAAGCAGCTCTTGATACATATTCTTGTGATATTGGCTCGATATAAACGGTATCGTTTTCAGAAACATCAAAGCCAGGTTTTCGAATCACGATATCATTGACTTTGATTCTTCCCTCTTTGATGGCATCCTGGGCTTTGGTTCGTGTTTTAAAATGATCTTTTAAATAAACATCTAATCTAGTCATTTTCAATGATTTCCTTAAATAAACTTTGTGTATCTATATGTTCCTGGATCCTTAATGTTCGAATAGATCCATGATTGACAAAATGATCCTCGATACCAATGGTGTTCAGAATGTGTTTTTGAGTATTGATATATTCTAGGATCGCACTGGATAGTGATCCGATTTTACAATCGGTTTCATACACATAGATAGGAAGATCATAAGAACATAATTCATCGATCATTATTGTATCAATTGGTTTAAAGAATCGAGCATTGATCACAATCATTGAAATATTATTTTCTTTGGCCTTGTGTATGACATTGTCTACATCATATCCATATGAGATCACGATACAAATTGGCTTATCACCTATATCATAACGTGTCCATGAACCAATCGGAATCAATTCATATTGGTCTACTTTATCGTAATGAACATTTCCACGTGGATATCGTATACAGAATGGTTTCTGGCTGACAAAAGCGGTATATAAAAGATTTTGAGCTTCTTTGGCATCATGTGGTTGAGATAAGATTAAATTTGGAATACTTCGTAACATAGAAATATCAAATACACCTTGATGCGTATCACCATCATCGCCAACCAATCCAGCGCGATCAATACCTACAACAACAGGAAGATCCATTCTAGCCATATCATGGTTGATTTGATCATAAGCTCTTTGAAGAAAACTTGAATATACGCTTACAAATGGTTTTAATCCTCCTGCAGCCATTCCGCAAGCCATAGTGATTGCGTGTTGTTCGGCAATTCCACAGTCAAAGAAACGATCGGGATATGCTTTTTCAAAATCTAACAGTTTACTGCCTTGTGCCATGGCTGGCGTGATCGCAACAATATTTTTATCTTTACGGGCAAGATCCATCAAAGTTCTTGATATGACTTCTGACCATGTGAGTTCATCATTTGGCAGTTTCATCAAAGAACGCCCTGTTTCGATATCAAATGGAGAAACACCGTGCCATTTACCTACTTTATCTTTTTCGGCATATGGATAGCCTTTTCCTTTTTTTGTCAAAACATGGACAACGATTGGACCATCATGTTCTTTTGCGGTATTTAATACTTTAATGAGATCAGAAATATTATGGCCATCGACAGGACCGATATAATCCAGATTAAAATCCTGGAAAAGACCAGCATTGATAATATCGTGTTTTACGATATCACGAACAGATGTCATGGCATTCAAGATCGAAGTTCCAACCTTATTTGTTTGAAGATTCGATTTAAGATCATGCTTGATTCCACGATAAATCTGACTAGAACGAACAGACGTGATCCTTTGTTCAATACCTCCATGATTTCGAGATATTGACATATTGTTGTCATTAAAGATGATGATCATATTTTTTTGTTTAGATCCGATATCATTTAAAGCTTCCATGGCCATACCACCACTTAAAGCTCCATCTCCAATCAACGCAACGACTTCATAGTTTTCTTTTTTGATATCTCTTGCGATCGCATAACCTAGAGCAGCAGATAAAGAAGTGGATGAGTGCCCGGCTTCCCAACAATCATATATGCTCTCACTGCGTTTTTGATAGCCGCTTAAACCATCTTTTTTTCTTAAAGTAGTAAATTGGCGTGATCTTCCGGTCAAGATCTTATGTGTGTAACATTGATGCCCAACATCAAAGATCAATTTGTCATTAGGTGCATCAAAAACATAGTGCATGGCTATACTTAATTCCACGACACCAAGATTGCTGGATAAATGTCCTCCTGTTTTAGAAATTGAATTGATCAAAAAGGATCGAATATCGTTGGATAATTCGACTAATTGAGGTATGGACATGTTCTTGATTTGTTTTGGCGACTCAATATCATAGATTCGCATACTATCCCTCGTTTCAATATCAATATGTTCGTTTTACTAGATAATCAAAAATCGCTTCTAATTTATCTGTATTGCCATTTAAAGATATAAGGCATTTCTTTAGATCTTCCTGTAATTCTTTTACCATTTCTTTTGCCTTGTTTAAACCAAGAATCGTTACGGCTGTTGTCTTATTATTTTCTTGATCACTGGCCGATTTACCAAGTTCTTCGCTTGTCTTTGTTACATCTAGTATATCATCTTGGATCTGGAATTGTACGCCTAGATCGTAACCGATTTTTTTCATGATTTCGATATCTTCATGTTTATTGGCAATGATAGCTGCACAAACTAATGGTAGTGTCAATAATTTTGCGGTCTTATACTCATCTATCTTTAAAAGTGTATCCAATGTTGCATGAGGATCATTTTCCGATTGAATATCTAACTCCTGGCCATAAATCATGCCATCAATTCCACTGTAACTAGATAAAGCTTCAACAAGCTTAACTTTATTGGTATCTGAACAAGGTGTTCTTAAGACAACCTCAAATGCTTTTGTCAATAAGCCATCCCCTGCCAATATAGCGCAGGCTTCATCATAGGCTTTATGACAACTTGGTTTGCCTCTACGAAAATCATCATTATCCATTGCCGGTAAATCATCATGGATCAAAGAATACGTATGAATCATTTCAATGGCACAAGCGCAGGCAAAACCATCTTTTGGATCCATACCATAATGTTGTAAAGCCGCAAATAAAAGCTGAGGACGAACGCGCTTTCCACCATTCATCAAAGAATAACACATAGCTTCTTTGGTTCTGGATGGAAGTTTTTCTAAAACCGTTTCTTTTAAATAGGTTTCAAATTCATTGGTCTGATTCATCGTCATTCTCCTTGGCAACCATTAGCTGATCCATTTTATTTTCAAATTCTTTTAACTGTTTCTCACATTGTTTGCTTAAGGCAAGACCTTCTTCAAAATATTTCATAGCTTCTTCAAGTTCTAAGGAAGAATTATTTAACAAGGCAACGATCTCATCTAAGCGATTCATCGCATCTTGAAATTTCATCTTTTTTTCAGCCATTTTGTTTCTCCTTTTTTATTATTTTTGATGTGATGGTTCCATCGGATAATCTTGTAAAGATCATATCACCTTCATTGACTTCGTTAACAGAACGAATCACATGTTCATTGTTATTTGTAATGGAATATCCACGAGTTAAAACTTTTAGTGGTGAATACGCATCTAAAAGACTTTCATTTTCTTTTAGATGTTTTTTGACGACCATGTGATATAGTTCAATCGCATGGATCATTTCTTTATGTTTATCTTCACGATAATGGGATGCATTGATCAATTTTTGATCGAATGCGTGATACATAGATTTTTTTAATTCTTCAATTTTATTTTGCTGATTAGAAAACATTTCTTTGTGTTTATCTAACCGACTTTCTAAATTTTCCAAGGCAAGTTGTTTCTGTTTTATCCACAGCTTAGGATCCTGCATATATGGATTGGCACTAATATTTAAATATCGAGTTTGATTGACATCTAAGATATGTCGCATCTGATTGATCAAAAGATCTTGTTTATTTTGAATCTCATTTAGAACATCATATTGATCATTTGTCACCCATTGAGCAGCGGCTGTTGGGGTTACACTTCTATGATCACTGACTAGATCACATAGCGTTGTATCTACTTCATGCCCTACCCCACTGACTATATACGTTTTTGCGTTATAGATCGTTTTAACCAATTCTACATCGTTGAAACAAAAGAGATCTTCAAAGCTTCCCCCACCTCGTACGATCAGTATCGCATCGTGATCATTTTGATCGGCTTTCTTTAACTGTTTGATTAATGATGCAGGTGCAAAGCTTCCTTGTACATATGCTGGATATAAGGTTACTTTCAACATTGGCCAACGTCTTTGTATCGTTGACATGACATCATGAAGAGCAGCTCCTTCTTTAGCTGTGATCAATCCAATATTTTCGATAAAATCCGGTTTGATGGTTTTGTGAGAATCTTCAAAATATCCTTGTTTAAAAAGCATTTCTTTACGCTTTTCAAATTCAAGGAAGAGTTCTCCCATGCCATCCTGTTTGATTGTTCTTACATATAATTGAAGATTTCCTCTTTGTTCATAAACATTTAAAGATCCTTTGACCAAGACTTTCATTCCTTCTTCCAAAGAAAAAGTAAGTTTATTTACATAGCTGGAAAACATGACACAACTTAATTCAGCATAATTGTCTTTGATGGAAAAGTAGTAATGTCCTGAACGATGTTTGGTCAAGTTACTGACTTCACCCTGGATCCAAACTTTATGTACTTCAATATTGGATACGATCGTCTTGATTCTGGAAACGACCGCACTGATAGGTACGATCATATCTTGGCTCATAGTTGATCGATTACTCCATTTAATAGTTTATACGCATCTTCATCACAGTATTTTTTGGCTAAGGTAACGGCTTCATTGATTACGATAGCTTTTGGAGTTTCATTTACCAAAATCTCTTGAAAGGCAATCAAAAGAATCGTTTGTTCCAAGATGCTTAAACGATCAAACGACCAGTCTTTACGTAATAATGGATTGATCATATCAATATATTTCTCTTTATTTTCTGCAGTTCCAATTGTTAAGCTATATAGATACCCATCAATTTCATTACAGCCATCCATACATTCATAAACGCATTTGCGAATGTCTTTATCCAACAATAAATGTTGATAAATTGATTTCATTGCGATAATTCGTTGTTCGTGTCTATTCATGTGGTTTCTCTCCTTTTTTATATGGTACTCTTGCGCTCGGGACGACTTGACTGGCCGGTAGTGCATGAACATCTTGATCATCAAAGAATATATTAGCTCCAAAGCATTCTAAAACATCTGCTTTGTTTGCGCCTTGAAGGAAGAATACTTCATCAACGACGATATTCCATTTTCGCAGTGTTTTGATCACGCGAATACCGGCATCTTTATCTCTAGCGGTTACAATGGCTGTTCTTAATAGATTTTGATCTTTACAATTTTTTTGTAAGGATGCCAGGCTGAACAAAAATTTAGCCATTGGTCCTTTGCGTAATGCTTCATCTTGTTTTTGTTCTTCGTTTTTCACAAAGGCCTCTAACCCTTTTTTTTGATATATTTTTTCGCTCTCGGAACTGAATAGTACCGCATCAGCATCAAAGGCAATACGAATTTGATCATTTGGGAATTTGTACATCGTATTTGTATTGTAGATCAAACCAGCAGGAAAACCGGCATTGATCGCATTGGATACATCATTTTCATTGCAGGATAAAAATAAATCAACACCAAAAGCTTTTAGATATCTTGATATGTCTTCTCCACCGCTCATGACCATTCGTCCGATATCAAAACCATAATGTTTTAAAGAATTGATGATACGCAATGAGGTTTCGGCTGAATTACGAGACATCACGATCACTTCAACGAGCTTTTTTGAAGTTTTCTCATTGATGTTTAATAAGTTTTTAACCAATCCAAAGCCGGCACCAGGCTTTAAAATATCGTCTTCATGTTGAATTTGATATTCCCGATATGCATCTAAACCTTGTGTTTCAAAGATTTTATTAGCTTCTTCAAGATCAAACAAGGCTCTGCTTGAGATGCCAACAACTAAATAGTTATCAAAAGATACGGCCATACTCTCCTCCTTTCAAGCTTTAAAAAAAGGAAATCCGAAAGATTTCCTAAAAAATAAATCCTACAACCTCGATTTCAATTGAATCTGGTGTATGTTCAGTCATATAAGAAATGCTTTCAAAGATCTTGTTTTGAAGGTTTGCACAAACATCAGATACGTTTGCCTTATAACTAACTTTAACTGGAACAGTTAAGGTTAACTGGTTATCATCGATTTTGGTTACGATACCGCCTTTGAAAGGTTTATTTCCTTCTACCAGTTTCACGTTTTCATCTTCTTCGATCACATTTAATGCGATTGAAGAAAATACGCTTTTATTTAAATTGATATTTCCATATTTGTTTTTTGGTTCTAGTACGATATATTCTTTTGCCATAACTTCACCTTCATTTCTAATATCTATTATAACAAACTTAATGCGTTACATAAAGAGCTTTTTATCCCATGTTTTAGCGGTATTCTTAACTACTTCATTCGATGATGTCATTATGTTTTGCGTTGTTTTGATATCAGACACCAGCTGATCTTTTAACTCGTCTATATTTTTAAATTTCTTTTCATCACGAATCTTTTTATAGAAATAAAAACGTACTTCTTTTTCGTATAAATCTTGATCAAAATTTAGAATATGCGCTTCAATGGTTTGTATTTCATTTTCAAAAGTTGGATTCTTTCCAATATTGATCATGGCATAGTACAAAGTATCATCTACACTTACACAACCGGCATAGACACCTGTATTCGGTATTACATATTCTTCATCCACAAGCAGGTTTGCGGTTGGAATCTTCAATAATGTCGATCCCCTTTTGAATCCATGAACGATCTTACCATGAATGGAGTATATATAACCAGTCATATGATTGGCGTCGTATACATTTCCTTCAAGGATCATAGGTTCTATTCTTGACGAAGAGATCTTTTTATTATCCTCGTTTATGCTGTCAACAACTACAACATCAAATAAGTTTTGTTTCTTCAATGTTTCTACATTTCCTGCATTTTTACAGCCATATTGAAAATCAAAGCCGCAGACAAGAGTATCGATGTTCATCTGATGCAGTACATCATGAAATTGGTCGCCACTTAAAGCTGCAAAATCCTTTGTGAATGTCAGTATATAAAAGTTTTGAGCGCCCAATGATTTGGATACCTGTATCTTATCAGATAAAGACATTAGATGGTACAACTTCATTTCCGGCTTAAAAATATGCCATGGATCTGGATCAAATGTAATAATAGAAACATCAATATTCTTTTTTTGGGCAATTTCTATAGCTTGTTTTACAAGCTGTTGATGACCTTTATGAAATCCATCAAAATAGCCGATACAGGCCACGGTTTTATTAAATACAGGCGGTATATGTTTATGATTGATACGGATGATGTTCATTACCATAACCCCCTTTTGCTTTTGTAAATCCCGTTTCCTATATTTTCATAAATAGCTACAGGTTCGTTATTTTCTGTGATGCAGACAAGTGGTTCATCTTGATTTAAATGAATCTGCTTGCCTTGATATATCTCAAGAATAGATTCATATTCAACAAAAGGTAAATGATCTAAAACCATAGAAACAGGATACAAAACAGGCTCATCTTCAATGTCTTGGGCCATATCGATAGTAAAGCGTCCAACAGCTGTTCGTTGTAATGATTTCATACAGCCAGCATTGTTTGTTTTTAGAGCTAGATCACGACAAATGGAACGAACATAGGTACCACTTGAACAATGAACCTCAAAGGATAGATTGTCCTTGTTGATCGAATGAATCGAATAAATCTCTATATCTTGATAGACAGGTTCAATATCAATATTTTCTCTTTGATAATCCATCAATTTTTTTCCTTTGATTTTTTTTGCTGAAGTCATCGGAACCTGCTGAGACTGTTTTCCTAGAAAAGATCGTAATACTTCATCAAAATCAAAATCTAAGTTTATATTTTTTTGTTGGGTTATTTCTCCATGGATATCATCGGTCGTAGTAAAATATCCTAACTGAATGGAAGATACATATTTTTTATCTGTATCATTTAAAAACTGTAAAGCTTTGCATGCTTTACCGCAAAGTACGACAAGAACTCCAGTTGCATCTGGATCTAAAGTTCCTGTATGTCCAAATTTTTTCTGGTTATATTTTCTTCTAAGCTTATTAATAACATCATGACTGGTCATGCCAGCCGGCTTGTTGATCACTAGAATTCCATCCATTTAAATCACCTTACTTATTTTACTGACTTTTATTTTTCTTCGCAACACTTTATAATAGTCAAATGAAAGTAGGGATAAAATGAAACTTCAGCCAATTTTAAGAGGTATACGTAATGCTGATAGAGATTATAAATTGATCGAACCAGGTGATTCGATTGCCGTAGCTTTAAGCGGTGGTAAAGATAGTATGGTGCTTTTTTTAGCTTTAAGCATGTATCAAAAATTTCAAGGACAAGATTTCAAATTATATGGAATCCATGTAGATGTAGGATTTGAAGAATTCGAACATGAAACTATGAAGAATTTTGCCAAAGAACATAATCTAGAATTATATATCCAAAAAACTCAGATCTATGACATCTTAAAAAAGAAAACAAATAACTCGGGTAAAATACAATGTTCTTTATGTTCTCAGTTTAAAAAAGGAGTTATCTTTGATAAAGCAAGAGAATTAGGTTGTAATAAAATTGCTTTAGGACATCATGGGGATGATGCTATTGAAACACTATTTTTAAATATGATCCATGGTTCAAAGATAGCCACATTCTTGCCAAAACAATATATGTCAAGAATGGATATGACCATGATTCGACCATTGGTGTATTTACGCGAAAAAGATATTATTCGAGCTTGTGAACGTAATAACATTCCTGCGGTAAAACGTGTTTGTCCTAATGATGGATTTACTCAAAGAGAAGACATTAAACAAAAACTTTACAAATTTTACGAAGAATATCCAGAAGCAGAAGACAATTTCTTAAGAGCTCTTTATAACGAAAAACAAGTGAGTTTATGGCAAAAAGAAGACACGATCTAGTCGTGTCTTTTCATATATTGTCTGTTCAGTAAATGACTACCTTTTGGCAATCTGATCCACTTCGTTCCTTTATTTTGCTAATTCTCTTTTACTTTAAATTCATAGTCTGTCGGAACAGTATTTTGCAAAAGTCCTTTAATTAGTGTCAAAGCTTGCTCATCTGCTGACTCTAAAACACCCATTTCACTCAATTCTTCTCTTGCATCTTTTTCCGCTAACTCTAAGGCCTTATTTCCATCTTCTTTTTCGTCTACATTAAATAACGCAAAACCACTGTCATAAAACTTTATTGTAGACGTATCTATCTTAACGTCTTGTATTGCCGCCTTGGGAATAGTCAACCATACTGTCTCATTTGCATCATCAACTTCTGGTTTAACTTTCTCCAAATCAATACCTACTCTTGCATTCGCTTCATATGTCATAAGGAAATCCGATCTATTGAAAATTGGAATTCCTTTATCATGATATTGTAAAAAACCTGTATAGTTTAACTTAACAGTAGTTAGTTCTCCTACTTTAGACAACTTAGTTCCCAAATACTCATCAGTTATTTTTTCTTCATCATTATAAAGGAAAATACGTATACCCATAGCTACAACTATAATCAATATTAGAAATAACAAAAGGTTTCTTATCCATTTATTTGCAACTATATTTTTCCAAAAATTATATTTATCTTTTTTATCCATTTCTTCTTATCTCCTCCATACATTATTTTATAAAGCCATGATAAATATCGCTCTTATTACTATTAGTAAAAACAAGCACAAAAAAATTAGAATAATTATTTTCGTTAATTGTCCTTTCCCTGTTTTTCTATTAGAATTCCATTTGTTTCCCATTTTCTTTTCTCCACTCAACATATTCGTCTACATCTGATTGGACCAGCTTCCAACATGCTGCTACCACAGCTGCATCGTCAAAATATCCTAAAACAGGAATACTATCTGGTACAAAGTCAATTGGGGATACAAAATACATTAATGCACTTATAATCGCAATAATAGTTCCTATAGGAATATCTGTATATTCTTTTTCTGCATAATTCTTTAGTAAAGAAGCCATCACCGGAACTACAGCCAATTTATCCCCTGCTATTGGAATAATTTTTAATTTCTTTTCTAGTCGTTGTAAAAATCTCTCAAGCTTATCCTCATTTTCCAATAATTTTTCTGCTTCTTTATAACCTTTTTCTAATTCTTTTAATGCTTTTTGTTCATCAAATTCTTTTTCCATTAAATTTTACCTCGTTCCTTTTTTTATAATACTATCATAAAATATATAGTAATTCTTGAGAATTACACATTTTTTCTCTAAGTCATGGAACTTACAATATGTGGAAACCCTTGTTTGTATGCTACTCACCCATATTCTTTATTTCTTTCATTTGTAGCTGAGATTATTGGAGCAATTATCTCTTGTTACTTCTTACTCAATTCGATTTTATTTATATTTTTAGTTTCTATCCTGTTTCCTTATTAAACCATTGATTCGTTTTTTCATGCATTGATAACTATAAGTTACTATACATTATTATATTTGTCTGATTTTGTCAGACTATTTCATTTTAACAACCACTTTTGCGATCTTTTTCCACCATCAATGATTTTCTCTTTATGTTTCTAGGCAACATCTACAGCTCCTATAATCAGTTTTTTATGTTCATCTACTTTTTTGATCATGTCTTCTTTTTTCTTTTGACGAATCGTACTGCAGCTCTTGCAATAAGCTTCATCATTATGTTCTAAAACTTTCCAACAATCAGCGCAAACATATTGTAATTTTTGATCCACAAAAAGGGCAATAATCATACTCTTCTTTAAACTTAATTTTCTTAATGTAAGTATTACATTCTTTGTTGGTACAGCCTTTTGGTGCTTTCATGTTCAATCACTCCTCACTTCGTTAAAAATGACAAGAAACTTTCTTGTCATTTATTCATTGGTTTGTTTATCAATAGAAACATTCATCGTTAATTTTTTTGAATCAAAAGATATATCGATATTGTATCCGTTACTGTCTGAAGCTGAATAATAATCTTCAATTACATTAATGTTTTCTTTATATCCAAATTCTTTACAGCTTTCTATATAAGAGTTAAATAATTCTTCATTTACACCATATGCTACAAAAGAAAATGAATCTTCTGTTTCATAATTTGATTCCAAAACTTGAACTTTTGGTTTTGGCAATAAATCTTTGAAATCTCCCTGTGCCCATTGATACGCTTCTATTTTCGATTCGTCAATCAGATATTTGTTATCTTCAAATTCATAATAGACAGTATTGATCATGTCATCATCAATATAATGTATGGTTATACTTTCAGGTTGCATTAAATTATAATGTTCTATGTTTTTTACATAAAAGAACCCTTCATAATAATATAAATTTGCGTTTGTTGCTTCTTTACCAGGATCTACGATAAATTTACTTTCTGCATGCATACCTAATGGCAGCTCTTTTAGTTCTTTCATCTCATCTTCAGTAGCACTAGTAAGTTCTTTGATATCTGTATAGAAGGAATCTTTTTCTTCCTCTGTAATATCATCTCTTTCTTTAAAATTCATTGACAAGCCGGTTATTGTATAATCCGAATTATTGATAAAATCTAAAAGCACATAAATTTCACCATCGACCATACTTTCTTTAACACTCCATTCAATATCTTCTATGGTCAAAGCTGTTTTATTTGATGAACTATTTTGATTTCCGTTCGTCGAATTAGAACACCCCAACAATCCAAACCCTAAAATCATTGTGAATAATACTTTTATTGTTTTTCTTAACATTTCTTTCCCTCCTCTTTTCAAAATTAGATAGAACACGAAAAATCGATTTCTATTATTCAATATACTTTCTCAAAAGCGTGATTGACTTATCTAATCTGGATTGTAGATAGTCTATTTTCTCTAAAATCAATTTGCTGACCTCTTTTTGATCTAATTTTTCTAGTTCCTTGATTTCTTCAACACGAAAACCGATTTCTTGAAATTCCTTAATTTCTATAAACTTCAACAATTGATCTTCCGTATAGTATCGATATCCAGAATTATTATTTACAATCGATGGTTTTAATAAATCAATTTGATCATAATACCTGAGCGTGTAGATACTACAACCGCATAATGTCGCAAAATCTTTGATTTTCAGCATTCTATACAACCTCGCTATAAATTTATCACTAGAGTAAACTAGAGAGTAAAGAGCTATCTTTACCAGCACCTGTATTAGAACATAATTTCTAATTTTATAACTAAGGCAAAATGATACAAATCTTTGGACAAAAAAATTGGAGCATTTGCTCCAATCAATATTCAAGGTATTCACTTAATTGTGTACGACTAAAAGCTAAAAAGATATATAAATTTTCATACTGTCTGCAATTGTAAGCTTCAGACATAAGCTTTAGAAATAATAACTCAGGAATCAGGTATTCAATCTTAAATTGTGGATACCATGTATCTTCTTCCATGATAGCATTCAAATATTGAGCATGACAAGCTAATAAAAAATAACGTATAGGCAAAGTAGCCGGAAATAAATCAAATTTATCAAAATTCACAGATAGAAGTGACCGTAATGGATACGATTCATTAATTCGAGTTTTCAATTTTGTAGTAAGCTCATAATACGTTTTAATTACGATAGCTGCCTTTAAAGCATATATACATTCTGTATTATTTATAGTTTCAATCAAAATAAAATCATCATTATATTGTTTCCAATTATGGTCATAGGCAATTAATTTCTTTAGAAAAGCAACTGACTTCCCTTTCACAAACTTAATTTTTTCACGCACTTCTGGATGTTTCTCTTTTTGATAACAAAAACTATATAGCTCATCTTCCATAAGAAAATCATCTAATTTTTCTATAGGTATATATTGTTGTTTCCAAAAACCGCTTGGTTGTATCGTTAAAGAATCAAATTTAAATAGATTTGGATCATCTGATAAATTATTGTATAAATCCACACAATAAGAGCGCATAGAAAAAGATTGACAATATTCCATGAATGAAAAGATAGGATCTTTTAGATAGTGTTGAGATGTCCATATTTGATTTGATTCAATGATTTCTTGGAGTATATTTAAAGGATGATTTGAAAAAAGAAACGTTTGAGACATTAAGTGACATTGAATCACTAAATCATTAGAAATATCTGTAATATTAATGGTTTCCTGTTGAAACCTTATAAACGTATCCTCATCTTCAAACAAATTATTCATAATAAAAGAAACATACTTTCCATTTGTCGTTCCTTCATCGTAGGTGTTATTAAATTGATCCTGATGAAGTTTTTTAAATATATTTAAATTAGGAAAGGCAAAGTAATTAATTATGTACATTAAATATAAGAGTTGAAGATAACGATTATATTCAAAAGTAGATTCTGGTTCTATAATCCCTAAATCATAGAGAGCTTTATGTATTGAAAATTGAGAGGAATCGGTATGTCTATATAAAATCTGTTTAATTTCAGCTACACTTCGATACCAGGTATTTTCACTAACTAAATTAAAATCAACATAGATCACATCACCATTATTATCATGATGATAAAACTTAACAATTTCATTCCTTTGATATTTATCCATGAGAAGATGTGTGATTCGATAAATTTCTTTAGAAACGCTTAAAAGATCATGCTCTTCTTGAAGAACATGATCAAGTTCATATATTGATTTTAATGATGTGTCTTCAAATATCATAGATATAGTATATCATGATTATGCAGTTGCTAAATCTTCATGTGGTAATTCTTTGGTGAATTTACGCATTTGAACCGCAAGGAAAATGGATACAAGCAATTCCATAAATTGGCATCGTAAACCATATCGCATTCGCCGAAACAAATTGTGGTAGTACAATGCTTAAGATTCCACTGATCACGAAACCTCTTAAAACAGAAATAATAAATGATGTTTTGGGCTGCATCAAAGCCTGAAAATAATATGTAGAGAATATATTGAACGGCAATAATAAGAAAGATATACCATAACTTCGAATGATATTTAAAGATATAGCCAAGATATGTTCGATTGGTTTCATAAAGATATAGATAAATAAATTTGGACTAAATTCAACCAATACGGTCCATAACACTCCAAATACAGCTGCAGTAATCAAGGCATAACGCAATGTTTGATGAATTCGATTTCCTTTTTGGGTTACAAAGATACTTTGATCCATTGTAAAGACAAAAAGTAATATTCAAATATGTTAAAGATTCCACCAATCAATACTGCTTTTGTATCCAAACCAGAATTTCCGTCGTTACGAAGAAAAGCAGCCATTAATTATGTAAACAAGAAATTAAGAATCACAAATTTGATTGATAAAATATAATCCTTAGCCAAAGGTAATAGATTCTCTTCAGCTTCTAATAGAGTCAATAATTATGTATCAAAAAATATGATAGCGACTCAGGATATCAAGGCTAGTATCGAAACTCCGATAATAGCGGCTTCCAATCAATAATCCTAGACTATAAATAATATTCCATATAGGACTTACGAGCGCAAGAAATGCTGCTCCATCCAGTCCTTGATATTGGCCAACTATTGCCATATCCACTACACTTTCAATCAATGAAAAAAATGCACTGCCAAATATTTTAAATACTCGATTTGACCTTATCATTTAAAAAATCAACATTCTTTTTTCTAAATAACATGGCTTTACTTAAAGGTAAAAAGAAAAAAACTGGATAAGTAAACAGGTATCTCAACCTGTAGCCTTATCCAGTCAACCATTTCTTCTAAATGATTTGCCCTTCAAGCAAGCAAAACGATTGTATAAAACATTAATGTGAATGCCCATATTCACTTGATAGAATCCTTTATTCTTTTCCATCCACAAAATACGTAGCTTCCATATCCGCTGTGCTTAGCGCAAACGCTAAAGGAAAATGTTCAAATGTATATCCAACATTACGAGCGGGATCCTCATTGGAAAATCCCATGTGATAACGAATGGCAAACGCCTCTTCCCGAGTGAGTTTCATAAAAGGTGAAATCATATAAACGCTTTTTTCTCCATGTCCATATGGCATTTCATCTTCAAACTCATAATATGGAACTTGCTGCCATTCCCCATTTACTTTTTTGTTGCGATAACTTGTTTTATAAACATTGATCTTACATACATCATGCAACAAAGCAACCAAGGCAATTGTTTCATCATCATAATCCATGCCATACATATCCTTTACGCGATTTCTTGATAGATAATCCTTTAGACAATGATATACATTGATACTATGTTCAACCAAGCCTTCCGGATATGATCCATGAAAACGTGTACTTGCAGGAGCTGTAAAGAAATCAGATTTATTCGAACATAAATAATCTAAAAATTCCTTTGCCCCATCGCGTTTGATATACGTTTGATAAATTTCAATAAATTCTGTTTTTTTGCTCATAATTGTATCTCCACTTACCAGTATTATAACCGAAAATGAACATAATAAAAACCCAGGAACAGGCGATCTTCCCCTGTATGTACAGGTGGGTGACCTGTTCTATGCATTAGGATCCCCACTCGTAGCGGGTCTTCAACACAACAGAGAAACGTCCGGTCTCCCTTATCTCGCGTGTAGGAAAATGTATAAGCTCCTGGGCAATTTCATAATACCTGACTATAAATAATATTACAAGTCTTGACATTTTATAAGTTTTTGAAACACCGTATTTATAATGAAAAAAGCATGCCGTTTGGCATGCTAAAACGTTATTTTTTGATTTCAATATGTAATTCTTCCAACTGAGCTGGATCTACAGGTGTAGGTGCTTTTGACATTGGACATTTCGCATTGGCATTTTTAGGGAATGCAATAACATCACGAATGGAATCGGATTCGCTTAAGATCATCGCAATACGATCTAGTCCGAATGCCAATCCACCATGAGGCGGAGTTCCATATTGGAAGGCATCAATAAAGAATCCAAACTTATTACGGATTTCTTCTTCGCTCATACCTAAAATTTCAAAGATTTTTTCCTGTAAATCATTATCATAGATACGAAGACTTCCGCCACCAAGTTCATAACCATTTAAAATAATGTCATATGCATTGGCTTTTACTTTGGCAATGTCTGTATCTAGTAATGGGATATCTTCTTCTTTTGGTTGTGTAAATGGATGGTGGCAGGCAACATAACGCTGTTGTTCTTCGCTCCATTCAAACATTGGGAAATCTGTTACCCATAAGAATGAGAATTCATCTTTTTTCTTTAAACCAAGTTTATAACCAATCTCATTACGTAAAGCCCCTAATACATTACATGTCTTGGTCCATTGATCACTTACGATAAATAAAACATCCTTATCTTTTAAAGATAAAGTATCGTAAAGAGCTTTTACTTCATCTTCGCTTAAGAACTTACGAGCTGAACCGGTTAACTCATTGTCCTGAGCCTTTAAGACAACCAATCCCTTTGCCCCGTTTTTCTTTGCCAATTCAGTATATTTATCAATTTCTTTTCGTGTTATTGAAGAGAAGTTATCAATCACGATCGTTTTGATTACGCCGCCATTGTCGATGCAGTCTTTAAACACTTTGAATTCGCTGTTTTTAAAGATTTCTGTAATGTCTTGAAGTTCATAGCCAAAACGATTGTCTGGTTTATCTGAACCATAACGATTCATAGCTTCTTCATAGCTTAGACGAAGGAAAGGTGCTTGAATATCAATTCCTTTAACTTCTTTCATTAATTTGACCATCATTTCTTCCATCATGGTTTGGATTTCTACTTCACTTAAGAAGCTTGTTTCAATATCAACCTGAGTAAAATCAGTTTGACGATCCGCTCTTAGATCTTCATCTCTAAAACAACGAGCAAATTGATAATATCTTTCAAAACCGGCAATCATTAATAACTGTTTATAAAGCTGAGGTGATTGAGGAAGTGCATAAAAAGATCCTGGATGAACACGACTTGGCACTAGATAGTCTCTAGCTCCTTCTGGTGTGCTTTTACCTAACATAGGTGTTTCAATTTCAATAAAATCATTATTATCTAAATACTCACGCATGCTGCGAGTAATCTTATGACGCATGATTAATTTGTTTTGCATCACTGGACGACGAAGATCCAAGTAGCGATACTGAAGACGAGTGTCTTCTAAAGCATCTGTTTCATCCGCAATGATCAATGGTGTTGTTTTAGCTTTATTGATGATCTCAAACTTTTCAACTTTAACTTCAATTTCACCTGTTTTTAGATCTGGATTGGCATCTTTTCTTTGAAGTACGGTTCCAGATACAGATAATACATATTCATTGCGGACATCTTTTAATGCCTCACTCATACTTTCATCAAATACAAGCTGGCAGATTCCAGAGCGATCTCTAAGATCGATAAACACAAGTTGTCCAAAGTTTCTTTTTTTGGCAACCCATCCTACTAGCTCTACATGTTCATTTACGTTTTCTAAACGTAAATCTCCATTATGATGTGTTCTATTCATAAATCGTTTCTCCTTTTAATGATCATGTTCTTCCATTAAGATATGATCCAATGTTTCTATCATATCTTCCATATCAACCGTTGTCTGTTCTTTTTTCTTAAGATCTTTGATCGTTACCTGGTTGTTTTCAACTTCTGTATTTCCAATCAAGATTGCGACTTTTGCCTTTGCTCGATCGACAGCTTTAAATTGGGCTTTAAAACTTCTTTGTAACATATCCATATCGCTTCGATACCCATACGCTCTTAATTCGGTCACGATTTGTAACGCTTTGCTTCTAGCTTCCGAATCTAGACACATAACATAGGCATCTAAAGCCGGTTTGGTTTCTAAAGCTACACCTTCTGCTTCTAAAGCCAGTAAAATACGTTCAATTCCTAGAGCCCAGCCGATACCACTCATACCATCTGGTCCGCCAAAGTAAGAAATCAATCCATCATAGCGTCCACCAGCTAATACTGTTGACTGCGCTCCCATTTCTTTATTGATGGAAACGATCTCAAATACAGTGTGTGTGTAATAATCTAAACCACGAACCAAATTGTCATCAATTTCATATGGAATATTTAATTCATCTAAAAGAGATAATACAGTTTCAAAATATTCCTTAGATTCTTCATTTAAATAATCTTTCATGCTCGGTGCATTTTTCATGAATTCTTTATCATGATCGATCTTGCAGTCAAGAATACGTAAAGGATTTTGTTCATAACGACGCTTACAGTCTGAACAAAGATCATCTAAATGTGGTTTAAAATATTCTTTCAATGCAGCTCTATAGCTTGCTCTACTTTCATCATCACCTAAGGTGTTGATCGTTACTTTGATATCGTTTAAACCTAAAGCTTTCAAAATAGAAAAAGCTAATGTAATACATTCAACATCTGTATAAGGGGATTTATTTCCTAGACATTCGACACCAAACTGATTAAAGATACGAAGTCTTCCCTTTTGTGGTCTTTCGTGACGATGCATCGGTCCCATATAATACAATTTGACAGGTAAATCCGGATTTGCATACATCTTATTTTCTACAAAGCTACGAATAACACCAGCTGTACCTTCTGGTCTAAGGGTCAGTGAAGTTGAACTGTTTTCAAGTTGGAATGTGTACATTTCTTTATTGACCATATCACTGGAGTCATTCTCTCTTTTGAATACATTTGTGTGTTCAAAAATTGGTGTTCGAATCTCATCATAGTTGTATAAGTAACAAAATTCACGAAAAATACGTTCTAGTTGCTGCCACTTATACGATTGATCACCATAAACATCTTGTGTTCCTCTTGGAATCTGATACGCCATACTTTGCCTCCTTTTTTAAATAAATAAAAAAACGTCCTATATAAGGACGTTTTGAACGCGGTACCACCTTATTTTATGCTTGTTAGCATACTCTCTAGTCTTAACGCGACGTACGATCGAATTTTTTGTTCGATTCCTCCAAAGTGTCCAGAAATAAATTTATATAGTACTTTCACCAGCCGTACATTCTCTACGATATGCGTTTATTTCAATTCTTCTTCAATGGATTTATGCATTTTCGACGTTGTGATATACGTTTTGAACATCGTCAACATCATCTAATAATGTTAATAAACGTTTGAATAATTCCAAATCTTCTCCTTCAAGAGTCACTGTTTCATTTGGAACCATCTTATCTTCTAATACTTCAAATTTCACATCTGGGATCAAGTTTTCAACCACTGTTTTCGCATCATCTAATTGTGTTGGTTCAACAGTAATTGTCATATATCCTTCTTCGATCTCAATATCATGTAAATCGATATCTGCTTCGATCATGGCATCCATCATCGCTTCTTCATCTTCATATTGAATAACGATAACGCCTAAGTGTTCATATCCAAAAGATACAGAACCTCCAACACCAAGTTTAGAATGCGATTTGTTGAAGCAGGCACGAAGGTTTGCAATTGTACGATTTGCATTGTCAGTTAAACAGTCAATGATGATCGTTGAACCTGCACCTTGTCCGAACCCTTCATAACGAGCACTTGAATAGCTTTCATCAGCTGAACTTTTTGCTTTTTCAATAGCACGTTTAATAACGTCAGCCGGAACGTTATTTGCTTTTGCTCGTTCAATTGCTTTTTTTAATGTCTGGTTCATATCTGGATCTGGATCACCATTCTTTGCGGCAACCAAGATCTCTTTAGAATATCTTGAATAAACTTTTGCTTTTGCATTAGCAGTCTTAGCCATTGCAGCGGCACGCACTTCAAAGTGTCTTCCCATATAATTTCACCTTCCAAATTCCTACCTAGTATACATTAAGATTCACGAATTTTCAATCTCAGAATAACGTTCTATGATTTTTTGTACCAAAGGATGGCGAATAACATCGTTGGCATGTAAATTCGTGATGGCAATTCCATGAATTCCTTTTAGTATTTTTGTAGCCTGCATCAGACCACTGTCTTCTTTTCGAATCAAGTCAATCTGTGTCACGTCTCCATTGATCACAAGCTGTGTGTTTTTACCCATACGAGTTAAAAACATTTTCATTTGCGCTTTTGTCGTATTTTGCGCTTCATCTAAGATGACGATCGCATCATTTAATGTTCGTCCTCGCATAAAAGCTAAAGGAGCAATTTCAATTACCTGCTTCTCTAAATATTTCTCTACTGTTTCTTGTCCTAACATATCATACAAGGCATCATATAAAGGTCTTAAATATGGATCTACTTTCTCTTTCATATCACCTGGTAAAAAACCTAAAGATTCTCCAGCTTCTACGGCCGGACGAGTCAAGATGATCCTTTGTTTCTTTTCCTGACGCAAGCATTGAACGGCATATGCTACCGCAAGATATGTTTTACCTGTCCCGGCAACGCCTGTTGAAAAAACAATGTCGTTTTTACACAGAGCATCGCAAAGAATAGCCTGTCCCAGTGTTTTAGGATAAATCAATTTTCCTGATCGGGTCTTTCCTATTGGTCGTAATTGATCCACATGAAAATCCTTTAATTTGTTCTCTTTTGCCAAAGTACAAAGATAACTTACATCCTGTGAATGAAGCTTTCGTTGCGTATCAATCAACTCAAAGCATTTTTGTATAACGAGAACAATAGATTCAGTGTTTTCATTTTCTTCTATCTTGATTTCATGAGAACGAATTAAAAGCTTTGTTTTAAAATGTTTCTCTATGATTTCTAAATTAGAATCTTCAAAACCTGTAAAGATCTGCACTTCATCCAAAGTGCGATCCAAGAGATCAAAAGAATAGTAATTCAAATAAGTTCCTCCTTATAAGAAAAAAATCTGCATAAAATGCAGATTCATTATTTTCCTCTACGAGCTTTACGTGCTGCTTCAGATTTCAATTTTCTACGTACACCTGGTTTAACGTAAAATTCTCTTTTGCGCGCCTCAGCAAGGGTGCCATTACGAGATACCTGACGTTTGAATCTTCTTAAAGCGTCATCCAATTGTTCGTTTTCTTTAACAACTACTTTTGGCATAAACAAACCTCCCTTCCCGAGTTAAGCAAGATGATTATATATCAAAATACTAAAAAATTCAAGACTTTTATGCTGCTTGATTCGTGTATTTTTCAATACATTCCTTAACCGCAACATTATCACCGACCCAAGGAGCCCTTCCATTCTCTCGATAGATAAAAGATTCGTCTCCTTTTCCTAGTAGAAGGATCGCATCGCCTTCATTGGCACTTTCTACAGCTTGACGAATGGCTTCATAACGATCCTCAATAAAGATGTTTTGTGTGGATTTAATTCCCTCTTTGATTTGATCGGCAATTTCTTTTGGATCTTCATCACGAGGATCGTCTTCAGTTAAGATGATCAAATCGCAATATTGATCTGCAATTTCACCAAATACTTTACGTTTGGCAATATCTCGTTTACCGGCCGAACCAAAAACCGCAATCAATTTTTTATCTTTACAGATTTGGCGTCCAAACTGCATGATCTTTTCCATGCCATCAGGCGTATGTGCAAAATCAACGACAACATGATAAGGTTGTCCTAGATCTATTTGTTCTAGACGTCCATCAATTTGAGGAAGATGTTCGCACTGATCAATGATTTCCTGTAAATCCATTCCCGTTTCATGTAAAGCGGCAATGCTGGCAAGAAGATTATAAATATTATATGTCGCAACCAGATTGGTTTTAACTTTATAAGTCTTTCCTCCATAAACAAGATCAAAGCGAGAATAGTGTGAATCAAGCACAACATTGATAGCACGATAATCACATTCACGATCAATTCCATAAGAAATAACTTTAGCTCTTGAAATACTTCTTAGATCTTCATATTTTTCATCATCAACATTTAAAATCGATACTCCATCTTGTTTTACAAGATTTTTAAACAAAAGACTTTTTGCCTCAAAATAGTTATCCAATGTTCCATGAAAATCTAGATGATCATAAGTAAAATTGGTAAAGATGGCGACATCAAATTTGATTGCATCAACACGATGCTGCGCAAGGCCATGAGAACTTACTTCCAAAGCACAGGCTTTCATCCCTTTTTGGACCATATCAGACATCGTTTTGTGCAGTACTAATGGATCTGGTGTTGTCAAATCAGGAGCTAATTTGACATTTCCATATTCGATGGAAATTGTTCCGATATATCCGCAAGGTTCAATCGTATTACGTATATTTCGGATGATGTTCGATATAGTACTTTTTCCATTTGTACCTGTTACACCATACATTAGCATTTTATCAGCCGGTTTTGAATAAAACAGGCGTGCACATTGGTTCATCGCGTCTATAACATCATCAACACGAATATAAACGGCACCACTTTTCATTTCTTCAAGTTTTTTGGAATGGACTATACATTTAGCTCCATTTTCTAAAGCCTGATTGATAAAATCATGTCCATCGTGTGTTATGCCTGGTAAACAAAAGTAGATATTTCCTGGTTTTACTTTTCTTGAATCCGAACATAAGCCGGTAATATTAACAGTTGGAGCATTTTTAAATAACTTGCTTAAACGCATAATTAAGCCTTCTTTCTAACAATATATGTTCCATTCTCTATTGTATCCCATGAAGTCAAGATACGTCCAGATAGTATTGTATCACTTTCTATGCGAGCAGGGTGATATTGATTTGTATAGCCAAAATATGTATTCCCTTCATTGCGTTCGATCAATACCGTAATATTTGGATAACGCTCCATGTCTTTTTGGCGCAATTCTTTAGAAAGTTCTAATAATTTGGATGTTCTTTCCTTTTGAATCGTACCATGTACTTCCCCTTTCATACTGGCCGCTTTGGTTCCATCTCTTTTAGAGTATGGGAAAACATGCAGGAATGAAAACTCAATTTCTTTGAGATTTTGATAGGTTGTTTCAAATTCTTCATCACTTTCCATGACAAAGCCTGTAATAACATCGGTTGAAATTGAAATATCAGGAATTTGGCTTCGAATTTTAGAGATTCGATTTTTAAACTCTTCAATCGTATATGGTCGATTCATTCTTTGTAGTGTTTCGTCACATGCAGATTGAACCGGAATATGCAGGTGATGACAAATTCTTGGTTCTTTTAAGATCAATTCAATTAGTTCATCACTGACTTCAGTGATTTCGATGCTAGAAATTCGAAAGTAAACATTTTGTGTATTTTCTAGTAACAACTTCAACAAGCAGGCAAGATCAATATCGTTATCTTTATAACGTCCCGTATGAATTCCTGTAAGCACGATTTCCTGATGACCTTTTTCTTCCAGTTCTTTTGCGATCTTAATCACTTCATCGCTTGAAAGAGAGCGTTCTCTTCCTCGTGCAAAAGGAATTGCACAATAGCTGCAGAATTGATTACAGCCATCCTGAACCTTTAAAAAGGCTCTTTCCATATTCTCAAAACAATGAATTGGCATGGCTTCAAAGTCAAAATATTGATCAATTGGTTTTACTTGATCCATCTTATGTTTTTCATGAATCAATTCATCAATCAAAGGTACAATCTTGTTTTTATCCTTTGCACCGATTATTAAATCGGCTTCTAAAGCCTTTCTTTGTTTTTCATCAATAAATTGTACATAACAACCAACTAGTACGATCAATGCATTTGAATTGTTTTTCTTCGCATGATGTATTTTCTGTCTAGATTTAGAAGCTGCTGTATTGGTGACCGTACAAGTATTTATGATACAGATATCACAAGGGTCATCTTTTCCAACTTCTATGTATCCAGCTTTTTTTAAACTTTCTGCATAGTATTGAGATTCATATGTATTTACTTTACAGCCAAGAGTTTCTATGTGAAATCGCATTAGTTCTCCTTTCCACAATGAGTTTGATATTCGATGCAGGATAAGATATAGCAGGCAGCTGTTTCGGCTCTTAAGATATTTTTCCCTAATGAACAAGATGAAAAATGATCATTTTTTAATTTTTCTATCTCTTTTTCATCGAATCCGCCTTCAGGGCCAATGCATATTGTAATCGATTCAGGATCTTTTTCTAAATAAGCTGCCAGATGCTTTGAAGGATCATCTTCTTTCTCATAGGCAACTAGATTGCATTCGCCTTGAAAGTCTTTAAGTGTTTCTATTTTTTGAATTGGTGTTAGTTCAACAAGATCATTTCGATTGCATTGTTTACAGCTGGCAAGAATGATGGAAGACCAACGTTCCAACTTCTTTTGTTGCTTCTTTTCATCCAGCTGAACAACTGAATATCTCGATTCAAAAGGGACGATCCTTGTAACTCCTAATTCACAGGCTTTTTGTAACATCCATTCGAATTTATCTTGTTTGATCAATGAACAACAAAGTGTGATATGCTGCGCTTTTTGTTCGACCGTCATTTTATCAAAGAGATAAATATAAGGCTTTTGTTGCACACGTGCTAAAAACACCTGCGATGTATTTGTTACAACACGAATCGTTTCTTTATCAGATGTTCGAAGAACATCAAAAAGATGATGAGCTTCTTTTTCATTCAACATGATTTTTTGATTTACATTTGCATCGGTTTCTATAAAGACTTGTTTCATTGTTTTCCTTCCTGAGCTGCAAGCTTTAACTGTTTAACTTCATATGGTTTCAAACGACGATATTCACCTGGCTTCAAATCATTTACTTCAATGGATCCAAAGCGTACACGATGCAGTTTTCGAACTTGATGACCAAGGGCTTCCATCATATTTTTGACCTGGTGATTCTTCCCTTCCATGATCGTCAATTCAAAGATCGTACGATCGCGGGTAACATCATTGGATATAACTTTAACTTTAGCTGGTTGAAAATCTCCAATATTGGTTTTTAGACCTTTTCTTAAAAGACGAATATCATCCTGAGTCAAGGTCCCTTGAAGATTTACCACATATGTTTTTGGCAAGTGATATCGAGGATGGATCATCTGGTTACAGAAATCTCCATCATTGGTCAATAATAAGACGCCACTTGTATCATAGTCTAAACGCCCAACAGTATACACTCTTTGTGGAATATCTAAATAATCAAGAACGGTTCTGCGATCTCGATCATCGTTGCTGGAACAAATGCATCCCTTTGGTTTATTGATAACATAATATACTTTATCTTCAAACTCTAAGAGTTTGCCATCTACTTCGATTTCATCGTTTCCTGAGACTTTCGTACCTAAGGTCGTGCATAGTTCTCCATTTACATATACTTTTCCTTCCAGTATCAACTCTTCAGCTTTTCTTCTTGAACAAATACCGGAACGTGCTATAACTTTTTGTAATCTTTCCATATTCTACTCCTCGAATAATTCTTCATCATCACTTCGCTGTTTAGGAAGCTGTGGTAATTCTTTTAGTGTTTCTAATTGAAAGGCATCTAAAAATTCATCTGTAACAGTATACAACAATGGTTTTCCTACCACATCCAGGCGATCTTTGGCCTCGATTAAATTACGGGCTTGAAGTTTTTTTAACATCATTTCGCAATTAACACCGCGTATTTCTTCAATTTCTACACGTGTAATAGGTTGTTTGTAGGCAATAATGGCCAAAGTTTCAAGAGCAGCCTGTGATAAGGATACCTGCTTGAATTGTTCAAATAGTCTTTGGGCATAAGGATAAATGCATTCTTTTGTCACAAATTTAAATCTAGAAGCATATTCAACAAGCTCAAAACCATGATGTATATCAGAATATTCTTCTTTCAACTTCTGTATATTTGATAGGATTGCTTCCTTATCATCGACTTGAAGGCTTTCCATGATTTGTTCAATGCTTAAACCTTCATCACCGCTTAAGAATATCAATCCTTCAATGATTGCCTTTTGATTATCCATTATTCAATCCCTCTTTTCACATAGATATGATCTTCTGAGTCAATCGTAAAATCTAACCATTTTTGATGGATCAAATCAAGAATGGATAAAAAAGTCACGATAACCATATGCAGTGAAGAACAATCATCACATAATGTTTCAAATAATATCATATCATTTGAATCTTTTAATCTTTCTTTGATCTGTTCAAGTCTTTCTTCTACGGAAAGTTCTTTGATCGTTACCTTGGTCTCATATGGTTTCAATAAGATCATGCGTTGCAAAACACGATTCATCGCTTTTAATAATTCATATGGACTTTGGTTTTCCAATGTATCACTTTCAATAGGAATTGACCATTGTTCGACTAGAGGTGATACAGGTCTTGTGAAATGTTTTTGACGATTTTCGTAATCGATCCTTAACTTTTCACTGATTTCTTTATACTTCTGATATTCGACCAATCGAGCTACCAGTTTTGTTCTTTGGTCTTCTTCATATTCTTCTTCGACCTGAACTTCTTCTCTTGGTAAAAGTTTCTTTGATTTATATTCAATCAAACTTGCTAATTCGCTCAAATACTCACTGGCAATTTCTAGATGAAGATCTTTCATTTGATGAATGAACTCAATATATTGCGTTGTCAATACATTCATATCCAAATCAAAAAGATCCAGTTTATTTTCTTTGATTAAGTGCAGCATCAGATCCAATGGACCTTCAAACTGATCGATCGTAACTGTAAACTTCATAAAAATCACCTATAATAGTATATCAGATATAATCTAGCCGTTAAAGCGAAAATGATTGAATGTCGAGAATGGATTTTCACGTTTTTTACTACTGTTTTAAACCTTTCTATGTTACTATATATCCACATAAGGGGGTAAATATGAAAAGAGCTTTTGTCTATTTTCTTATCGCAATATTCTTATTATTGGTTGTGCAGCCTAATATCCAAACAAGTGATGTAGACAAAAATAATCGTGTGCCTACCAATACAACCAATTCAATCACTACAAATGAAAATGCCGATATTCCTCAATCAGAATCAAAAGCTACGATTTGTATTGACCCTGCAAATGGAGGAACGGACACAGGTTATGTTGTTGATGAAAATACTAGTGAAAAAGATATCAACCTTACCATAAGTTTAAAGATTGGTGAAGCACTTCAACAGGCCGGTTACAATGTTGTCTATACTCGAACCGATGACAACTTTGAAACTTATTCCAGTGAAGATGACTCCGCAAAAGCAAGAATCAATCTGGCAATCGATCAAAAAGCAGATTATTTTATCAGTGTTCAAATGAACAATGATGAAGACCGATTGACAAAGGGATATTCCCTATTTACACAATCAAATGAAGATATGATCAACCTTGCACAAGCAATATCTGAGAAATTGAATAATTTAAGTTATTCAACATTTGGTGGATTGGATAGTGATCATTATGCCAACTTTCCTATCCTGCAAGATCGAGATCTTCCTTCAGTTTTATTAGAACTTGGTTATTTAACGAATGCAGATGATCTAACAAATCTTACAGATGAAAGTTTTCAAAATAAAATAGCCTATGCAATTGCCGAAGCTTTTGTTGAAACAATCAACTAAAGCTTCTTTTTTTATAAAAACCTTTCCTAATGAAGTGGAAATTGATATAATCATGAAAAGGAATGAAAAGAAATGAAAGAGAAAGAAAATATTATTTATAAAGGAAAAATATTTGATTTAATTCAAAAAGATGTCGTAATCAACGATAAGATCTATCAACGTGATATTATTCGCCATCCAGGTGGTGTTGGTGTTCTGATTACAAAAGAAGGTAAGATATTGTTTGTTAAACAATTTCGTCATGCGATCAATAAGGAAACTTTAGAAATTCCTGCCGGAAAACTTGAATACGGTGAAGATCCTAAAACTTGTGGAATGCGTGAGTTAAATGAAGAGGCATATCTAGAATGTGAAGAATTACAATTAATTACTTCCATTGTCAGCACGCCTGGTTTCTGTGATGAGCGTATATGGATCTATGAAGCTATTCATCCAAAGCTCACAACTCATCATTTAACACAAGATGAAGATGAAAACATTGATTTAGTTTGGCTGAATATCAATGAAGCATATCAAATGATCTTGAATCAAAAAATTGATGATGCTAAAACAATCATAGCTATACAGTATGCGTTTATAAATAGAAAGTAGAGGATAAAAAGATTATGAATTTTGTTTTTATTTCACCCAATTATCCAGAAAATTACTGGTTATTTTGTAGAGGATTAAAAAAATACGGAGCCACAGTACTTGCTATTGTTGATACTCCATACGATTCATTAAAAGATGAGCTTAAAGCTAATATTGATGAATGTTATGTCGTATCAAGTTTCAATGACTACGAACAAATGGTAAAAGCAGTTGGATATTTTACCTTTAAATATGGAAAGATTGACTGGATTGAATCCAATAATGAAGCTTGGCTTACTTTGGATGCGAAATTACGTGATGATTTTAACGTCAAGACTGGCTTTGATTTTAAAACGATCAATGAATATCAATCAAAATCAGCCATGAAAAAATACTATGCTAAAGCGAATATTCCTACAGCTCGATATACACTTGTTGATTCATTGGAAAATGCATTAAATTTTGCACATGAAGTTGGATATCCTCTTGTATTAAAACCAGACCATGGTGTTGGCGCCAGCTTTACATATACGATTAATTGCGATGAAGACCTTAATACATATTATAAACAGACTTTGAACCAACAAATGATCTTAGAAGAATATGTAGATGGTGAAGTATTCACATTAGATGGCGTTTGTGATCAAAACGGTGATATTCGATATATAAACTCTCTAGAATATGTTGGCAATTGCATGGATAGCGTTCTTTACCAACAAAGCATTGGTGCCTATACTGCTTTTTCAATCAAGGATGAATATAAAAATGTTGTACAGGAAACCATTCATGCTTTTCAATTGAAAAACCGATTCTTTCATTGTGAATTTTTTAGATTAAATAAAGCTAAAAAAGGATTAGGGAAAAAAGGAGCCATCATTGGCTTAGAAGTCAATTTTAGACCACCTGGAGGATTTGCCCCAGATTTAATGAATTATGCCGGAAGCATTGACGTATATGAGATCTGGGCAAAAGTTTTACTAACTCAGGACGGATATTTTGATTTAAAAGAGCGAAAATCGTCTGGTTTTGCAGGCCGAAGAGATTCTATTAATTATAAATATACGGTTGAAGAGATTGAAACAATGTACAAGAAAAATCTAATTGAGACAAAATATCTTCCACCAGCTTATGCCGCAACAATGGGAAACTGTACAATTATAGCTAGATTTGATACTCTTAAAGAGCGAGAAGACTTCTATAGAGATGCGCTTGCCATAGCTGAATAGAAAGGATCTTTAAATTGATATTAAAATTTGATTTATATATGTCTAGATTGCATCAGGAACGTACAATTCATATGTATCTTCCAGATGATTATTTAGTTACAAAAAAAAGATATCCTGTTCTTTATATGTTCGATGGTCACAATCTATTTAATGATGAAGATGCAACATATGGAAAGTCCTGGAATCTAGAACAACAGATTCGCTGGAATCATAAAGAACTTATTGTTGTTGGACAAGAATGTTCACATGATGGTAATGCCCGTCTAGATGAATATGGTCCCTGGCCCTTTGCAGACGAAAACTTTGGAATTTTTGAAGGTAAAGGAGAAGCGACTATGCACTTCTTTGTCGAAGAGTTAAAGCCTTACATTGACCATCATTTCCCTACTTTGCCAGATCGAGATCATACGTGGATCGGAGGTAGCAGTTGTGGTGGACTCATGGCTTATTTTGCAGGTGTATTCTATAGCCATATTTATTCTAAATCACTTGTTATTTCTCCATATTTTCAACCAGTTGAAGAATATTTATATTGGGATACAGAAAGGGCTTATGTTCATGATGGCAGTTGCATGTATATGTCATGGGGAGCTTTAGAAGGTGGGAAACATTCGTTTATTCGCGAAACAAAGATTTGCACAGAACTAGCTAATAAATTGATCAATAAAGGTGTTTATATTCAATTTAATGTAAAGCCAGAAGGCAGACACAGAGAAAGTGACTGGGAAAAGGAAGCATCTACCTTCCTAAATTTCCTGCTTTGATAAAAATGGATCGCAGTGTTAAAGTAAAACGACTTCAATCCCCCTCTAAAGGAAGAACAATTTGTATCAGCGATATACACGGCAATTTGAATATTTATAAAAAATTGTTGAATAAAGTAAAATATCAACCGGGCATAGACCGGTTGATGCTTTTGGGAGATCTTGTTGAAAAGGGAGAAAAAAACCTGGAAACACTTCACTTTGTGATGAATCAAGCCAAACATGAAGATGTACATGTTATTATGGGAAACTGTGATTTTATCTGTAAGAATGTGCTTTTCGCCTATCGACTGGATTTTTTAAAAGATGTTCTCTTACAAAGAAAACAATCTTTGATCCATGAAATGGCAAATCAAATTGGTATTTCTTTAGATATAAATACTGATATGAGCTGGTATACACATGAAATTCGCAAACACTTTTTAGATGAACTATGTTTTTGTAATGATCTACCTCATGTCATTGACACGGATTCGCATATCTATGCACATGCAGCTATCATGAATGAAACTACATTTGGCGATGATTTTAGAGAAGTTATGACAACACATTTCTTTTTAAATAAAAACATGCATTTTCATAAAAAAGTCATTGTTGGTCATCTTCCAGTTACTGAATATTGTCATTCCATTGCCTCATTCGATCCAATCTATGATGGAAGTACAAATGTATATTCCATTGATGGTGGTAATGTCGTAAAAAAAGCAGGACAGTTAAATGCTCTGATTTTTGATAAAAATATCGTTAATGTTGAAAGCGTAGATGAATTACCAGAAGTTGAAGTTATTGAAACGGTCTTGGAACATAATCAAATTCCTCTGTTTGTCACATGGAATACATCACAAATTAAAGTTTTGAAGACAACATCGAAACAATCGTTAGTTTATAATTCATTTTTAAATCGAACTTTCTGGGTTGAGAATGAATTCATTCAAGATTTTAAGGCAACAGATTATACAAATTATCAGATACCATTAACCAAAGGAGAAACAGTAAAACTTGTTTGTCTCTATCAAGATAAAGCTCAAGTTAAGAAAAATGGCGTTCTTGGCTGGACATATCAAAAAAATTTAAAGATATAAGATCATCTAGATAGTTTGACAGATTTAAATTTATATGTTTATATTTGTTTGTACGTACTTAGACATGGTTTTCTGGCCGCTCGAGGCTGGATGTGCAGATTGATGCAGAGCCATGTCTTTTTATATGAAAAAATCTCACCATTATAGACTAAGAATTTAATCTATGTTGGCGAGATTTCTATTATTTATCTAATTCTTTTGCGATATACAAGCATTTACAAAGTTCTTTTACATCTTCTTCACTTGTATTCCAGCTTGTAACTAAACGCACAGATAAAAAATCATCCTGTTTATTCCAAATTTCAAAATCAACCATCTTTGATAAGTAATCATACTGTTCTAATGTTAAATTTAAGAAAATTTGGTTTGTTGTGCTTTTCATTAGAAATGGATACCCCAGATTATGCGCATACGCCTGGATTCTTTGAGCCATTTCATTTTCGTGTTTAGCAACTCTAAAGAAAGCTCCATCATAAAATAAACCAACAAACTGTAAACCTAGAAGCCATCCTTTTGCCATCATAGCTCCATCTTGCTTCATGACAAAACGGAAATTTTGCGCTAAATCCTTGTTTGAAAATACGACAGCTTCTCCCATTAAGGCACCATTTTTAGTTCCTCCAATATAGAAGACATCACACCATTTAGCTATATCATTCAGTGTGTAGTCAACTCCGGATTCTAAAGCTGCTCCTAAACGTGCTCCATCCATCATCAAATAAAGTCCTAATTTATCACAGGCTGCCCTTAATGATTCTAATTCTTCTCTAGTATAAACAGTACCAAATTCTGTAGAGTTTGAAATATATACTAATTTCGGATAAACCATATGCTCATATGTCATCATATGATCGTTAAAGCATTTTTCAATCTGTGAAGCATGTAATTTACCATCTGAATTGGGTAATTCAATTACTTTATGACCAGTAGCTTCAACAGATCCGGTTTCATGTGTTGAAATATGTCCGGAATCACAAGCTATAACAGCTTCATACGGACGTAAAATTGATTTAATGATCGTTAAATTTGTTAATGTACCACCTGAAATAAATTGAATATCAACTTCTGTATCAGGCATATTTGCCTGAATCAAAGTTCTAGCCTGTTCACAATATTTGTCTAATCCATATCCAGGATGGCTATCATAATTTGTCTTGTTTAATAAATCTAAAATTTCAGGAATACATCCCTGTCCATAATCGTTACGGAAAAATAACATTGTATATTCCTCCTTTCAGTAACGGTTTTATTATATCACAGATAAAATAATGCGAAAAGAACACATCAGGTATGTCCTATATTGAAAAAAGCCATAACTTTTTGAAATTATTTCTGACTAGAAATATTTTAATTCTATTTGTTAGATATCGTACTTAAACACCTTTTTCTAAATTAGGATCTTTCTATCCTATAAAAACATTGTAAATCACTACAACATAGACAAATACTGCGGTTAAGCAGGTTATAATAAAACCACCTTTATCTCTATTATTTTATATTCTACACTTCTTAATAGTAATAGAGTGGCAAGTGATACAAGCATGATTGGGTTTGTGATGTCAAAGGGAAGAATTTTCACTAATCCTAATGCAGCAAAAAGCATTGTTATTATAGATAAAATGATTTTTGCGATTTTCATACAATCACACTCCTTTGTAAAAATTTTAAGATTCCCTTTTGTGTATTTAAGTTTTTCGTTATTTTCTATTTTATTGTTTATTGCGCCTAATTGTGATAACTTCCCCATCTATTTTCTTTTTTGTGACAAAATGATTTTCTAAATATACTTAGTAGCCTCTTTAATGCTAAGCTTTGCCATATTCTCTTTATGTGATTGAATGAATTTTCTGACCCATTCTGGATTCGTTTTAGAATAATCTCTTAAAGCCCATCCTATAGCTTTATTGATGAAAAATTCATCGCTATTAAGGTTGTTTACAAGGATCTGTTCCAATAGTTTCGTATTGGTTTTCTCTTTTCTTCCAAGCTGGTGATCTATCGCTAATCTTCTTACCCAAAAATTTGGATCTTTTGACCATGCTAACATTAAACTATCTACTCGTGGATCATTCAACCCAATGGTTCCAATTACTTGATCAAAGAAATCAATTGTATCCCACCATTGTTTATTCCTAATATAATTTTCAATTTTAGAAATGTCTTCATAACTTAAAAATTTATTGAGCTTGATCAAGTAATCATATACAAGATATTGAAATTCTCGATGTTCATCTTGAAAACATTGATTCAGAAAATTCCAATCCACTTGTTTTGATTGCTTCTCTTCTTTTAGAAAGTCCTTGTATAAAGATTTTCGTATAGGTGTTGGAATTCCGTAAAATTTAAACATATTTCGCATATATTTAGACATTTCTCTTGCCTTTTCAGAATTGGAATATTGTTCAAAAAGAATTCTCATTTTATTGTATTTATCCATAAACATCCTCTATTAATTAAATCTTGACTTCATATTTAGTGACAAGATCATCTATTTGCGTTTCATTTAATGTGATGATAACATGATTTGCATCATAATAGTTAGCATTAGATACATTGTTTATAAAATCATTGTAAGGGATCGTCTTTCCTTCTTGCACCATGAAATACCATTCATGAATACCCTGAATTTGATTTAGAATGATATAAGGTTCTTTAGGAATTACACTTGGAATATTAGCTCCAATAGCGTAGATTCCTACTAATCTATCATGAACTTTATAAACTTTTGGTACTGCATAATATACATCAAGTGTTTGGGTCAAATGCAAGTATTCTTCAAATTGATTTAAATCATGATGAAATTTATTGATTTCATTTATTCCAATCGAGATAGGATTATAAATACCAAAAATTTCAAAACGCTGATATGTATTCTTTTGGATTTTAGATTCAATATCTTTAAGTCCTTCAATGCTTCCTTCTATATCATATCTAATGAATTTTTCATTCTCTTTTATATGTACCTTTTCTTCTTCTCGTATATATGTAGTAACTTTATACAGATTACATAATGATTGAATTGTATTATAGAACAGATGTATTTCTGAAGGTGTTGTTGGTAAACTTAACTGCAAAACTACATCAAATTCATCCATTGAAATGTCTATTCCACGAGCAGGTTTGGCATTATCATATAACAGTGTATGTTTGGCGATTTCATTTTCAATCAATCGATAATTTTCATCACAAACTCCATAAGATAAATTCGTATATCCGATGATTTCTTGAATACTCATCTTTTTCTTAAATAAACCTTTTGGCTTGATTCTTGCGATAACGGACATTCTTCTTCTCCCTGTTTAAATTGATTTTAGGTATGTTTTATGTACTAATTTTACTATATCATTATCTTAAAAAAATACCTATTCATTTTATACGAATTGGTATTTTTTCATAAAATATAAAAAAGCTATGAAATTCAATAGAGATTGATATTTCATAGCTATATGTAAAATTAAGCTTTTAGACCCATGATTTCGTCTGTGAATAGACGAGCATCCATAAGTTTTAGATCTTCTGCGATAGCAGGTCTGAATTCCATTTGTCCAAGAACATCTTTTTCTAAATCAACACCTGGAGCAATTTCGGTTAAAGTAAATACCCCGTTGCGTAATTCAAAGACAGCACGTTCTGTTACATAAAGAACTTTCTGACCGATTTCTGCAGCGTATTCAGCAGCAAATGTGATCTGTTCAACTTCTTGTTTGAACTTTTTGATCTTACCTTCTTCTACGATTTCTAATTTACCGTTTCCGATGTTTTCCTTTAGGCCTTTTGCGGTAAATGTTCCACAATATACTACAACAGGAGCTGTTTGAGTAATGTTGATGAAACCTCCACATCCGGCAATTTTTGGTCCAAAACGAGACACGTTGATATTACCAAATTTATCACATTCAGCCAATCCTAAGAAGGCTTGATCCAATCCACCACCATCATAGAAGTCAAACTGATATGGCTGGTCAATGATAGCTTCAGGATTTGTACAAGAACCAAATGCTGTACCGCTCATTGGTACACCACCAATACCTCCGGCTTCAACTGTCATCTTTAAACCAGGAAGACCTTCTTCATTGGCAACATTGGCAATACCTTCAGGCATACCAATACCTAAGTTGATTACTGCGCTAGGATCTAATTCCATAGCTGCGCGACGACATACGACTTTACGTGCATTTAGTGGCATTGGATCAATTGAATCAGCAGGGACACGTACTTCTCCAGATAGTGCTGGATTGTATTCACCTGCATATGTCTGCCAGTGGTTTTCTGGTTTTCCGATAACGATGGCATCTACATAGATACCAGGAATCTTAACATCTTTGGCTTTTAGTGTTCCATTTTCAACAACGTTTTTGACCTGAACGATAACTTTACCACCCGAGTTTTTAACAGCTTGTGCAATCGATAATGAATCCAAAGTTGCAGCTTCTTGATCCATTACTACATTTCCGCTTTCGTCTGCATAAGTACCACGCAATAAAGCAACGTTTAATGGGAATGATTTATAACGTAACCATTCTTCTCCATCCATTTCGATCAATTCAACTAAGTCTTCTGCCTGACGTGTTCTTTCATTCATCTTAGCCCCTTCTAAACGAGGATCGACGAATGTTTTTAAACCAATTTTTGTAATAACACCAGGACGATGCCCGGCAATTTCTCTAAACATCAAAGAAATAGTACCCAATGGTAAGTTATAACCTTCTACTTTATTTTCGAATACTAATCTTTGAAAAGTCGGGATCAATCCCCAGTGACCTGCAATAATTCGTTTTAACAAACCTTCATGACCTAAGTGGTTAACACCTAACTTATCTGTTCCATCGCCTACACCAGCGGAGAACATAACTGTTAAATCTCTTGGGTGTCCAGTTTCTTTAAAACTATTCTCAATTGCGATTGATAGCTCCTGAGGGTGTCCCATTCCTATAAAGCCACCAATACCGATTGCATCGCCATCTTTGATCAGTTTAACGGCTTCTTCGGCTGTCATTAATTTTGACATATAATTCCCTCCAAGCTTTTATTTGTTTTTAAATTCTTTTTCTTTTACTTTATTTACGAAGCATTCCATTCCATAAGTCTGATCTTCTGTAGCGAAGCAATCAGAGAAATCTTTTACTTCAACTGCGATTGCAGCGTCGATGTCTAATTGAAGTCCTTCATTAATAGCTTTCTTAGCCTGTGCAACAGCAATAGGTGCATTCTTGCAGATACCATTTGCCATTTTCATAACTGTTGCCATTAATTCTTCAGCTGGTACAACAGCGTTTACCAAACCAATTGATAATGCTTTGTCAGCTTTGATGTTTCTAGCACCGAAGATCATTTCTTTAGCGATTCCAACAGGTACTAAACGAGCTAGACGCTGTGTTCCACCAAATCCTGGAGTAATTCCTAATCCAACTTCTGGCTGTCCAAATACAGCGTTTTCGCTTGCAACACGGATATCACATGCCATAGCAAGTTCGCATCCTCCACCTAATGCAAAACCATTAACAGCTGCGATAACTGGGCAATGCATTGTTTCAATAGCACGGAAAATTTTGTTTCCATAAGCTCCATATTCAGCTGCTTCTTCAACAGTCTTGTCTTTCATTTCAGCAATATCAGCACCAGCTACGAAACTTTTTGCACCAGCACCAGTAATGATCGCACAATATGTATCTTTATCAGCTTCTACAGTATTTACAGCTTCTTCTAAATCTTTTAAAACAGCTGTACTTAAAGCATTTAATGCTTTTTCACGATTGATCGTAATGATTGAAACGTGACCTTGTTTTTCTAATAATACGTTTTCCATCTTGTGGTTTTCCTTTCCTTTTTAAAAAAGGCGAAACGAATGTTCGCCTTCAATTTTTAAAATCCTAGTATTTGAAGAAACCTTCACCAGTCTTGCGACCTAATTTACCAGCACGAACCATTTTTCTTAATAATGTGCTTGCACGGTATTTAGAATCACCAGTTTCATTGTATAGAACGTCCATGATAGCAAGAACGATATCCAAACCAATTAAATCACCTAAAGCCAAAGGTCCCATAGGATGGTTTGCACCTAACTGCATAGCTGTATCGATATCAGATGCAGATGCGATACCTTCCTGAAGGATGAAAGTAGCTTCATTGATCATTGGAACTAAGATACGGTTAACAACGAATCCAGGTCCTTCGTTAACTTCAACTGGAGTTTTTCCAATTTCTTTAGAAATAGCAATGATTTCATCTTTAACTTCAGCTGGAGTGTTTGCTCCGGAAATAACTTCAACTAATTTCATACGATCAGCTGGGTTGAAGAAATGCATACCGATAACTGGATGTTTGATTCCGTTAGCAATTTCAGTTACAGACAATGAAGAAGTGTTTGTTCCAAAAATTGCGCCTTCTTTAACGATTTCATCCAATTTAGCGAACAATTCTTTTTTAACTGGCATCTGTTCAAGAACAGCTTCAACGATTAGATCGCAGTCAGCTAGATCTTCATAAACACCAGCTTTTAAATTAGCTTTTGCAGCTTCAGCAGCTTCAGCGTCGATTTTTCCACGAGCAACTAATTTATCTTTGCTGGCGCAGATTTTAGCAACACCGTTTTCTGCCCATTCTTTTTTAACGTCAACTACTGTTACTTCATTTCCAGCACTGGCAAATGCATTAGCAATGCCCTGTCCCATTGTACCAGCACCAACAACACCAATTTTTCTAGTCATTTTTTATTATCTCCTTAAGCAGCTTTTGCTTTTTTAATTTCTTCTACAAGTAAAGGTAATACTTCGTTTACATCACCAACGAATCCCATGTTAGAAATCTTGAAGATTTCTGCTTCTGGGTCACGGTTGATAGCGATGATCATATCTGATTTTTCCATACCAGCAACATGCTGAACGGCACCAGAAATACCACAAGCGATATACAATGCAGGACGAACTGTCTTACCAGTCTGACCAACCTGGATATTCTTGTCTGCATAACCATCTTCTACAACAGCACGAGTAGCACACATTACACCGTCAAGTTCTTCAGCACATGCTTTTACTACATCTAGGCATCCTTCAGCACCACGACCAGCACCTACAAGGATGTTTGCTTTTGTGATATCCACACCTTCAACGATTTTTTCAACAACTTTGTCGATTGTTACTTCTGGTTCAGTTGTTTTCCAATTTGGAGAGAAAGTTTCTACTTCACCAGTACGAGTTTCATCAACTGGAGCCATATCGAATACTTTTGGACGAATTGTAGCCATCTGTGGACGAGTGTCTGGGCATACGATCGTACCGAATAAGTTACCACCGAAAGTAGGACGAGTTACAAGCAATAATGCTTCTCCCTCTTTAGCCTTATCAAGATCGATAGCAATCTTAGTAGCATCGGCAGTTAGTCCAGCATTAATACGAGCAGCAACACGTGGAGCTAAGTCACGTCCAAGTACAGTTGCACCAGTTAAGAATGAATCTGGTTTATAGTTTTCGATTACCTGAGTCAATGCATCTGCATAAAACTGAGTTGAGTAATCTTTTAATAATACGTCATCAACAACGATGACTTTATCAGCACCGTGTGCAATAACTTCATTAGCTTTGTCAGCAATCTGATGTCCAAGCAATACACCAACCACTTTGAATCCCATTTCAGGAATAGAAGCAACTAGTTTTCTTGCTTCAGAAATCAATTCGTAACCAACTTCAGCGATTACACCGTTTTTCTGTTCAACAAAAACATAGATATCTTTATATCCTTCAAATTTTGCCATGTAAATTCTCCTTCCTACTTAGTAATCAATTGCTTTTCTTTCAAAGTTTTCGCAATTAATTCAGCTGTTTCTTTAGCTGGCATGTTATAAGTCTGTGTTTCAGCACTAACATCTTTTGTGAATGTAGCGTGAACTTTTGTAGGAGAACCTGCTAAACCAACAACAGACTGGTCTAAATCAAGATCATCAAATGTCATGATCTTAACTGGGTTGTTGAAAGAATCAACGATATCATTACAGTTCATGTAACGAGGTTTGTTCATTCCAGATAAAGTAGTTAATACACAAGGCATTTTAGCAGTTAAGATTTGTTCTTCGTCTTCCAAAGCTTTCTTAACTGTTACTTTTTCAGGAGTTAATTCAATGATTTCATCAACGTAAGTTACCTGAGGTAAATCAAGACGTTCAGCTGTCTGAGGACCTACCTGTGCAGTATCACCATCGATAGCCTGACGTCCAGCGATGATCAAATCATAACCAATCTTCTTAAGTGCTGCTGCCAAAGTACGGCTTGTTGCACAAGTATCAGCACCACCTAAACGACGGTCTGTTAACAAGTAAGCTTCATCTGCACCACGTGCAATTGTTTCCTGAAGCATTCCTTTTGCCTGAGGTGGACCCATAGATACAACAGTAACGTTGATTGATGGATCTTTATCTTTTAATTCTAAAGCAGCTTCAAGACCTGCAAGGTCATCTGGGTTGATGATGCTAGGAACACCATCACGTACTAATGTACCAGTTACTTTATCAACTGTAATTTCAGTTGAATCTGGTACTTGTTTTACAAGAACGACAATTTTCATAATTATTCAGATTCCTTTCTTTAGCGTAACATTGCACCAGAAATTACCATACGTTGAACTTCTGAAGTACCTTCATAGATTTCAGTGATCTTAGCATCACGGAACATTCTTTCAACTGGTAAATCACGAGTATAACCATATCCACCCATTAACTGGATAGCTTTTGTAGTTACTTCCATTGCAACTTCAGCAGCAAACAATTTAGCTTCAGCAGCAAGTGTTGTATAAGGACGACCTTCTTCTTTTGCCATAGCAGCAGAATATACAAGCCATCTTGCAGCATCTACTTTAGTCTGCATATCAGCTAATTGGAACTGAGTGTTCTGGAATTTAGCGATTGGACGACCAAACTGTTTACGAGCTTTTACATAAGGGATAACTTCATCGATAGCACCCTGAGCAATACCTAATGCCTGAGCAGCGATACCGATACGTCCACCATCAAGAGTCTGCATTGCGATCTTGAATCCCTGTCCTTCTTTACCTAATAGGTTTTCTTTTGGAATACGAACGTTATTGAAGATAAGTTCACTTGTAGCAGAACCACGGATACCTAATTTCTTTTCATGAAGACCGAAAGTGAATCCTGGAGTTCCTTTTTCTACGATAAACGCAGAAATACCACGAGTTCCTTTTGATTTGTCTGTCATTGCGAAGATGATATAAACTTCAGCTTCACCTGCGTTTGTGATGAAGATCTTAGTACCGTTCAATACATAATGATCACCATCTAAAACAGCTGTTGTCTGCTGTCCAGCAGCATCTGTACCGGCATTTGGTTCAGTCAAACCAAATGCAGCAAGTCTTTTACCTGTGCATAGGTCTGGCAAGAAACGTTTTTTCTGTTCTTCTGTACCAAACTGAGCGATTGGCCAAGTACCCAAAGATGTATGAGCACTTAATACAACACCTGTTGTCGCACAAGTTTTTGATAATTCTTCTACAGCCATGATGTAGCAAAGATAGTCAGCTCCTGCTCCTCCGTATTCACGAGAATAAGGAATACCTAACATTTTTGCCTGACGCATAACTTCAACGTTTTCTTTTGGGAAACGTTCGTTTTCGTCTACATCAGCTGCGTTTTCTTTTACTTCGTTTTGCGCAACTTCTCTGAACAACTTCTGCATAAGTTTTTGTTGTTCTGTTAAATTGAAATCCATAAATGAAGTTCTCCTTTCCTTTTCTGAACCATTCGATTTTTTGGATATCGAAAAGCATGATAAAGATAAACTTTTCACACAGAATCATTTTACAAGGTATTTTTCATGTAGTCAATGAATTTGTGAATTTTTTAATTAGTTATTTTTTGGCTTTTTTTAACAAGTATTCTACACAAATTATTTTTTTCACAAAGTGTTGACAAACCCTTTCCTTTTGTCTAGTATGTGACTGTAAAAACCTATTATATAAAGGTAGAAAGTGAGTGTAAAAAATGAGAAAAGCTTATATCGTCGCTGCAAAACGTAGCGCAATTGGTACCTTTATGGGCAGCTTGACAGACGTTGATGTTGCCGATATGGGAGCAACCGTATTAAAAGAAACAATCAAACAGGCCAACATTGATCCTGCAAACCTTGATGAAGTTATCATCGGTAATGTAATTGCTGCAGGACTTGGACAAAACATCGCCCGTAACGTTGCTTTTAAAGCAGGTATTCCTGTAGAAGTATGTGCTCAATCCATTAACATGCTTTGTGGTTCTGGTTTAAAAGCTGTAATGGAAGCAACTTTAAGAATTCAGGCAAACTTTGGTGATCTTTATGTAGCTGGTGGTGTTGAATCAATGACACGCGCTCCATTCTTATTGAGCTATAAGAATCGTAAAGGTGTTAAATCTGGTGATATGACGGTCGTAGACTCTATGTTGCATGATGGTTTAACAGATGCTATGTATGGAATTCACATGGGTGTAACAGCCGATAATATTGCCAAAAAGTATAACATCTCTCGTGAAGCACAGGATGAATTTGCTTTAGCAAGTCAGCAAAAAGCTTTGGCAGCTATTGAATCTGGTCGCTTCAAAGATGAAATCGTTCCTATCACTTATTCCACAAGAAAAGGTGAAGTAGTTTTTGATACAGATGAACATCCTCGTCAAACAAGCATGGAAAAACTAGCTAAACTTCGTCCAGCTTTCACAAAAGACGGAACCGTTACAGCAGGTAATGCTTCAGGTATCAATGATGGTGCTTCTTTCACGATCATCGCAAGTGAAGACGCCGTTAAGAAATATAACTTAAAACCGATCTGTGAAGTTGTGGGATTTGGTCAAGGTGGTGTTGATCCACGTGTCATGGGACTTGGCCCTACTCCTGCTATCTTGAACGCATTGAAATATGCAGATCTTAAGATTGAAGATATGGAATTGGTTGAATTAAATGAAGCGTTTGCTGCACAATCTCTTGGTGTTATTCATGAACTTGAAGAAGCTACAGGTATGGATCGTGAAGAATTCTTGAAAAAGACAAACGTAAATGGTGGTGCAATTGCATTAGGACACCCAGTTGGTGCTTCTGGTAACCGTATCCTTGTTACTTTGATCCACGAAATGCAAAAACGTAATTTAACTACAGGTCTTGCATCTCTATGTATCGGTGGAGGTCAAGGAGCAGCTGTTATTATCAAAATGTGCAAATAAACTTATATCAAAAAAAAGTACAGAGAAAAATTTCTCTGTACTTTTTTCTATGCCAGATCTTTTCGAATAAAACGAACTAGCCCTATAATCCGAACGGGTGTTTCCTCTACTTCTTTCATTGTAAAAAACTTTGATTCATACTTCGAATTAGCCGGTTCTAAAATCATAAGATCATCTTTGAAATATACTTTTTTGATCGTTGCCTCTTCCTCGATCATTACGATAGCAATTTGTCCAGATTGAACAGTGTCACACTTCTTAACATATACAAGATCACCATCATAGATATGTGCTCCTTCCATAGAATCTCCGACAACTCTTAAAAAGTAATCACCTTTCTGAGCATCTGATTGCCCAAGTTCCAAATATCCTTCGATATCTTGATCTGCCCAAAGATCATACCCTGCTTTTACATTCCCTAAAATTGGTTTGATACGATCTGTTTCTTCAATTACTTTTTCAACATCGCAATCTAAGACAGTTGAAAGTTTTTGAATGGTCGTTTTTTTTAACTTTGTGCTTTCACCATTGATCCATCGATAATAAGTTGATACAGATACACCAACTTCTTTAGCTACATCCGCATGACTTAAATTATTTTGAATTTCAAATTGCACTAGCAGTTCTCTTAAGGTCATATGCATCACTCCATATTACATATGATAACAAATATAATTTTATTTGCAAAATTAAAACATTAAATAATTCACAAATTCCCAAATCTATCTTGTTTTAAGAATTGGATAGTTATAATATGAATTCACAGAGGAGTGATATAGATGGACAAATATTATTTATGTATCGATCTTAAATCCTTTTATGCTTCAGTAGAGTGTGTAGAAAGAGGACTAGATCCATTTAAAGTAAACTTAGTCGTTGCCGACCCTACAAGAGGGCCTGGTGCTATTACTTTAGCGGCCACACCTGCAATCAAAAAACTTGGCATAAAAAGTCGAGGAAGGATCTTTGAGATTCCCAAGCACATCAAATATGAAATTGCCATGCCAAGAATGAAATTATACATGGAATATGCGGCCAGGATCCATGAAATATTCTTAAAATATATATCCAGCGAAGATATCCATGTTTATTCGATCGATGAATCTTTCTTAGATATCTCTTCATATCTAAATCTATATAAAATGAACCCAAAACAAATTGCTTTGATGATCATTCAAGATATTTTTAAAGAAACCGGCATAACTGCAACCGCTGGAATTGGAACCAATTTGTTCTTAAGCAAGATTGCCTTGGACATCATGGCGAAACATGCTGAAGATTATATAGCTTATCTTGATGAGGATATCTTTAAACAAACATTATGGTATCATACACCTTTAACGGATTTTTGGATGATTGGACCAGGAACCGTAAAACGATTGAACGCTTTAGGAATACAAAATTTATATGGTGTAGCTCATTACCCTGAAAAAGATTTATATAAAACTTTTGGTGTCAATGCAGAATACTTGATCGATCATTCCTGGGGCAAGGAACCAACAACTATTGCAGATATCAAAAATTATGTTCCACAAGCCAATTCAATTTCCAATTCTCAAATCCTTTTTGAAGACTATTCCTATGATGATGCTTATTTAGTCATGAAAGAAATGGTCGATATCAATGTTTTAACTTTAATAGAACGACATCTAGTTACAAATCACATTTCCCTTTTCATCGGATATTCCAAAGATATCATTCCCCCTTCTCGAGTGAGTCGACAAATAACTAACACAACAAATTCGTGCCGTGTTTTATTAGACGAATTTAAGCGATTATATAAAATAGGTGTGAATCCTAACTACCCCATCCGCCATATTGCCATCAGTTTTGGCAACGTAAAAAGTGAATTATATGAGCAATTTGACTTATTTACCGATCCTGAAGATATTGAAAAAGAAAAAAGAATCCAGCAAACGATCCTGTCAATTCATCATAAATATGGCAAGAATTCTGTCTTAAAAGGAATGAATTACTTAAAAAGAGCTACAGCCAAAAAAAGAAATACATTAGTAGGTGGTCACAATGCCGATTAGAGTTCGGGCTCAACGAGCACAGATGTTTCAATCGTTTGATTCTTTAAGAAGATTTCGAGAAATCATCAAACAAACAGAAAGGATCATTGTACCAAAAAGAGAGCTTTCCAACGATGACCTTGAACTTTTAGACAGAACCGTTCATCAAGTACAACCTGGTATGATGATTAAAGTTATTTATTATGATAAAGGTCAATATGTACAATTTAAAGGAAAAGTAGCAAAACTTGATCTTGAAAACAAAAAGATCCAAATTGTCAAAAAGACTTTGGATCTTAATGATATTGTAGAAATGGATATAGAATGATCTCTTTTCAAAAATCTCACTACTAAATTTTATTCATCTCCTGTTTTTAAGATGGATAGAACATATAATGTAAGAAATGCAAGAGTAACCAGGAAATATAAAGACCAGGACCAATATTCCTGTGAAAATCGATTTGAAAAAGGATACATCAAACTTGGTGCTTGTAAATAGTCAAAATATTGAATAAAAACAAACAACCCAAAAGAAATAGAAATTATGATCAGAGATTCTATTAGTATTTCATACAATTTTATTTTATGAAGGATTGATTTATCAATTCCTAATTGATGATAAATCTTTATCTTGTCTTTAACATCAGCATTTTTTTGTCTAAACAAGATATACTGCGTAAATAAAACAATAGCTATAACAATTGTCAGAATCACAGAATTTAAGACCATGTTATTTTGAATCGTTTCCTGCTGAATTCTTTTATTCTGTGCATTGTTAAAAAAACTGAGATCATTTTTTGCGCAAATACTAGCATAGAAAGCTTCCGTTGGTTCCTGCTGTATGTTTTTATCTAAATATAGGTAAAGTTGATTTACCTGTCCTTTTGAGTCAAAGAAAGTTGGAGAAACGAACACAGTATAAGGCGTCTCGTTATTTAATGATGGATCGTATTCTTCAAAAACATGACGAATGATTCCTCCAACTTTGGCTTCTTTTTGAAAGCCATCCGCTGTTCGTAAAGTTAATTTTGTTCCGACCTTAATTGTGTCTTCTTGAACAACCTTATTTAAATCATAAAATGTGTTTGGATCAGTACTGACGTATGCCGTATTCTGTGTATCGAATAAATTTTCTGTTGTATATTCAGGAAGATAAATATAAATTTCTTTTCCCTTTAAAAAAGCTTCTTCATTAAATTCTCCATCATCTATGTTGTCTTTTAAAAATTTTAGATACTCGGTTTGTTTTGTACTGTATATATTTGGAAATAAACACTTTTGATTCTGCCAATCATAATTCATAAAGTGCATTAAATGGTTTTCCATACCTTTCTTATTCCATAAAAAAGATTGTTCTATTTCAGGCCATGTAACAGCAACATCGTAATTCAAATTTGAACTATAGTAGTTTTCAATGGATTGATTTGAAAGCAAAACATCCAGCTGGTCACTAATATCTTGCTGCTTCGTTCTATAACCGATTACTCGATCGCCATTATCATCAACAACTTCATATTTAAAAGAAGTTACATTTTTACCAGCTATCTGAATATCCGGTTGTGTATAAATTTCATTTAATTGATATTGTTCATGAATTTGTAAGGTCAATGAGTGATACAACAAAGTTAATAAAACTACAGATATGGAAATACGTAATAGTTCTCTTTTGTGATGAAAACGAAACGAACGAACAAACAATGAAAAAGGTGTTTGTTTCTTGTATCGGACTTTAATTGTTTTCTTTATGATTGTTTTTTGACTTGAAAAGGAATTTACATTGATTGACACAGAAGAAATATAAATATAACAAATCAAAACGATCATACTTAAGCTAAACAAATAAACCATCAAACTGATTAAAGATACCCATATATTTATTGATAAAACGATACAAATGATCAAATAAACACATAAAGGAAGACAAATCGACTTAAATAATAAAGAAATAAAATCTTTAACCAGCATCTTATTATCCGTTCCTAATGATTTTAAGATTTGGATTTCTTTTGTATGCTGATTTGCCCAATGAATAAAGACATAAGCAATTAATAAAATAGAATAACAAACCGTGAATATGCCTAATAGAGTAAATGGTATATTTTGATCAGAAAAAGGATCATAAGTAAATTCAACATATGCATTCATGACAATATCATCATCAATTGGAATTTCATTAATCGAATCAATATATCCCTCTTTGGCAATTAAAAACAAATTTTTAGATATAATTGTATCTTCACTAGGAAATATAAAGAATGATGCAAGCGTTCCATCAGTTGTCCAACTTGACGAATAGTTATTAATGACACCAGAAAGTACATACTCTCTATGAATAACAGAGTCATTCATGTGTATGCCTAAATTTACTTTTTGATCTAATTCATAATCAATGCCCAGCAAATCCAAAACATATGCTTCAATCGCAATTTCGTTTTTATTTTCAGGCATATGTCCTGCTTTCATAGAAATGTTAGACATTTCAAGAAAGTCTTTATCTACATACCCGATTGAACCTTTATATTCTGTATCTTCCATAACCTCTCCGACAATGTTCATGTTTCCAATAGAGCGGATCATTTGATTGGACACAATCTTTGATTCAGAAGTTTCAGAAATATCGTAAACTGCTGCATTCCATGCACCATAAACAGCCTGGTTTTGCTCTCTTTTTATTTCAAAAATTCTTATCTGCATGAATATAGAAAAAAGGATGATCATTAAAGATACAAACAGGATCAAAGAAAGTGAAAAAGATAATTTCTTATTTTTTGAATAGTATTTGAATTTTCTTTTCATACTGTCTCCTTACGATCCCATTTTAATAAACGCAAGATTACAAATGCATCACAATTTAAATATTAATTCTTTCTAATTTGTTGACAGGTAAAAAAATCCTAAAAGTAGTCTTATTTTCTTGGGATGAGACATCGATGCTTCCAAAATGATGTTCAATAATTTCCTTTGTCATATTTAAACCAATACCATAATGGTTATCATTATGATTTGATGTTTCATACCGCTTAAATAAATCTATTTGCTTATCAACTGAATATCCGTGATCCTGAATTTGGATGATAGCTTGATTCTTTTCTTCTTTTAAATCAACGTAAATTTTAGTATTTTCAAAGGCGTATTCTAAACAATTGATCAGAATACTTTCAAGAGCTTCTTGTATCCAAAATGGATCCATAAATAAATAAAACTCTTTTGTATTTAATTCAAATTGAATGTTCTTCTGATAAGCTTGTTCTTGTACATCCAAAACAACTTGTTTAATACACGATTCTAAATTATAAGATTTAAATTGATAATGAAGATTGTTTTGTCGAATTGAATATCCTTTTAAAAAGTCATTTGTCAGTTTATTTATTTTTTCTAATTGGCGATCGATCCTTTCTATATATCCCTTATTTCCCTCATCATCATTTAATAAGTCTACATTCAAAAAACATGTAGATAGAGAAGATTTGATTTGATGTGCCATATTTTCATATTCTTGATTTTGTTTTTGTTGATCCAACGACATCGATACAATCCTAGCCTCATATTCCTTTTTAATTTTATTCACCTCATATACAATGTCATTTTCAAGATCTTCCTGACCCTGAATGGCCAGGATCGTTTTTTCTTTATCTTCATTCATTAACTTTTGCCGGTGAATCAAATAGAATAAAAAGCCTAAAAAGATTAAACAAATCAAGATCATAATGCAACAAAAATATGTATTTTTGAATAAACTTATAAAAAGATATGTCACTCCACTTTGCCCATATCCAAGATTATCTAATTCATCATATGCATGAATAATTGTTGTTTGATCAGGCTTATTAAAAAGAGAATATAAAGGGTCTTTGGCAGTCGCAATCGTTATCATCTGATTTAAATAATCATGCGCCAAAAGAAGTAGAAAGAATAAGATCAAAAATAGTATGATAGCTAGAGGAATGAGTAATTTATAGCTTTTTTTCATAAGATCCACCTATATCCTTTATTTCTAGAACTTTCAATATATTTACCATTTAATTTGCTATTTAATTCAGAAACTCGTGTACTTACAGTAGCTAAAGATGTTTCATGATCGGTCTTTGAATAAATAGCTTTTGCCAAATCTTGTCGACTTACATAATTAGGATATTTTGAAAATAAACTTTCCACGATAGCAACTTCGCTAATAGATAACGCAAAAGTTGTTTCCTCAATTGTAAGTGTTTGCTGATTTAAGTTTAATATTGAATCGTTAAGTGAGATTGTTTGATTCCATTTCCCTGCTCTTTTTAAAACAGATTGAATTTTTGCTAGAAGAACCTTTATACGAAATGGTTTTTCAATATAATCATCTGCATCAAATTCATAACTTTTTAAAATACTTGATTCATTTGTATCTGAAGAAATAAAGACAATTGGATCATCGGTAATTTCTCGAATTAATTTACATAAATCTAATCCACATCCATCCGGCAATCGATTATCTATTAGATAACAGTCATATGCTCTATTTAATTCTTGATAAGCTTGTTCAAATGTATAACATATCATGACATCAAAAGCATTATGTTCCAGGATATCTTTTAATGTATAAGCCAATTCTTTATCATCTTCAATAATTAATATTTTCATAATAAATTCCTTCTATAAACATTTTATTATTAAGAAACATATTATGTAAAATGAAATTATTAAGTTGTTAAAAAAAAGATGATTTTAACTTGTGAAAAAAATAATTTGTTCATTGATTTTAAGAGTTACCTGTGATAAAGTCATGTGTGTAAGATAATTTACTTATCTCAATAATGGAGGAAATGAAAAATGAGTAAAAAAATTGTTTTAGCTGGTGCTTGTCGTACTGCTATCGGTAAAATGGGCGGTGCTCTAAGCAATACACCTGCAGCTGATCTTGGTGCTATCGTCATCAAAGAAGCTTTAAATCGTGCTGGTGTTAAACCAGAACAAGTTGATGAAGTTTTGATGGGATGCGTTATTCAGGCTGCACAGGGACAGAACGTTGCTCGTCAGGCATCTATCAAAGCTGGTTTACCTATTGAAGTACCTGCTGTTACATTAAACGTTGTTTGTGGTTCAGGTCTTAACTGTGTTAACCAGGCTGCAGCTATGATCAAAGCTGGTATGGCTGATATCGTTGTAGCTGGTGGTATGGAAAACATGTCAATGGCTCCATATGCACTTACAAAAGCACGTTTCGGTTACCGTATGAATGATGCTAAGATCATTGATACAATGACTAATGATGCATTAACTGATGCATTCAATCATTACCATATGATGATCACAGCAGAAAACATCTGTGATAAATATGGTTTAACTCGTGAAGAATTAGACGAATTTGCTGCTAATTCTCAGCAGAAAACTGAAAAAGCTCAGAATGAAGGAAAATTCGATGATGAAATCGTTCCGGTTCCAGTAAAAGTTAAAAAAGAAATCGTTGAATTTAAGAAAGACGAAGGTCCTCGTGCTGGATCAACTGTTGAAACATTATCAAAACTTCGTTGCTGCTCTGGTAAAGAAGGCGGATTGGTTACAGCTGGTAATGCTTCAGGTATTAACGATGGAGCTGCTGCAATCGTAGTAATGAGCGAAGAAAAAGCTAAAGAATTAGGCGTTACACCTATGGCTACTTGGGTAGATGGTGCTCTTGCTGGTGTTGAACCAGAAATCATGGGTATCGGACCAGTTGCTGCTACAAGAAAAGTTATGGAACGTACAGGTTTAACTGTAGATGATATGGATCTAATTGAAGCAAACGAAGCTTTTGCTGCTCAGAGCGTTGCTGTTGCTAAAGACCTTAACTTTGATATGAGCAAAGTTAACGTAAACGGTGGAGCTATCGCATTAGGACACCCTGTTGGTGCTTCTGGATGCCGTATCCTAGTTACCCTACTACATGAAATGCAGAAACGCGATGCTAAGAAAGGTTTAGCTACTCTTTGCATCGGTGGTGGAATGGGTTGCGCTACAATCGTTGAACGCGACTAATTAAATCCCTAAGTTAAAAATAAAGCAGAAGCTCAATTAAGAGTTTCTGCTTTTTTACTAGTCATTATTAACATCTTTTATAACACTATTCTCTGTTAGTTCAATTCGTCCACTTAAATAATCGTCAATTAAATCATTTTTAACATCTTCTTTTGCTTCTAAAACTGTCATTTTCTTTAACTTTACACCTTTATTAAGTCGTAAAAAATCATCTTTTAACTGATTACTATCTATTTTTGTACTATATAGATAGCCTCCATTATTTACTTTAAAAACAATATCTTCATCGTCCATTTCTGAAAATAAATCATCAATATACGTTTCTAAGTTTATTGGATTGGAAGAGTTTTGATTAATATCGGTATTTTCTCGTGCATCTACATTTACATTCGTTAATAAGACAGCGCATATCAAAGCGATTGAAGCGTATAATAGATTTCTTTTTCTCATTTGATCAACCTCCTTTAGAATCTATGTTTTAGCATCTTTCTATATATATTATACATCGATTATTGTTTTTAGCAACAGAAGTATAAATAATAAACATTTGTTAATTATATCGATCTTATGCTAAAATCAGTATGAAAGAAGGTACATTATGTTATTGGATAAATTAACAAAAAAAGAAATATTGATTATGAGTATATTATGGGACAGCGAATCTCCTTTATCTGCTTCAGAAATCAAAGAACTATCGAATGAAGATCTAAGTATATATACCGTTCAACAAGTTTTACAGCGCCTTTTAAAAAAAGACTTCATTAAAGTTGCGCAAATCATTCAAAAAAACAAAACATTTATGCGTATATACTCCCCTGTTCTAACACAAACAGACTATATAAAAAGCTTTATAAATAAAAAAACAAGCTACGAACTTGCTTCTAGTTTTATCGAAACCAGCAACGACATTCAAGAATTGGATTCTTTAGAAGAATTAATCAAAATTAAAAAGAAAGAACTCTAGCTATGTCAATACAACTTACAATTTCTTCATTACTGATTACTTTAATATTCTCTACATTCTTAATATTGATTCTGAACCTTTTATTAACAAAAAAAGATTTTATAAAAAAATGTAAAATTGATTATTTGCAATTTTTGATTGTAGCTATTATTTTAAAGTTATTTTTTCCATTTGAATGGTCCTTATCCAAACAAATTAATCTTTCGTTACTAATACTTCCAATAAGAGAAACATTAAATACTGAACCATTTCATTTACTCTCAATACAAGAAATATTAATGATAATATATATAATTGGTGTTATTTATAAAATAATTTTACTCTTAATGGAAATCTACCAAATGAAGAGAAAAACCACATTTTTATCGTTTATTTCAGAAAAACATTGGGTATCAGATTATTTTCCCAATTTAGAAAAAAATTATCCTATATATATTTCTAAGTATGTATCTGTGCCTTCTATAATAGGATTTAGTTCAACTATTTATCTTCCTTCAACTTCTTTTTCTAAGCAAGAACTTATCAATATACTTCACCATGAAATTATTCATATTAAGAAACACGATATAATGTTTAAAAGTTTCGTAAATATCTTAACAATAGTCTATTGGTGGTTTTATCCCATATATATATTCCAAAAATTGGTTCACGTATATTTAGAAATTCAGGTTGATCATTGTGTTACAAAAAATATGAACAAAAAAGAAATTTTAGATTATGCTGAAACACTTATCAGTGTCCAAAAAAAATTGAATAAATATTCTGTAGAAACACAAAACTCTTTTCGAACAAATATAATCAATGATAATACAAAAATCTTAAATATTCGTATACAAAATCTAATTAACGAAACAATGAAACAAAAAAGTAATTGGGGGATTTTATTCTTAATTGCCTGCTCAACAATCATAACTGGGTTCATTTCCATTAACGGTTCATATAATCCTCCAATAGAAAGAATATACTTTACGGAAAACGAATTAAAGCATGGAACAATATTCAGAGAACCCGATAACAAGGCATATCACATTGTTGTAAACGATATTGAATACAATATAGAAAACCCTTATGGTTTAGCAGACTATCATCTCAATATTGTAACGAAAGGTAATTGAGTTATATGAAAAAAGTTTTATTTATATTCACGCTCTCATTTTTGATTGTTTTCTCGTTATTTAGTTTAACCTGCATTAATCATAGTGACTCTGTAAATTCACAATCCAATAATTCTGAATCTGTTCAATGGATCTTTGTTAATGTTAAAGGCAGATTATACAAAAGACCTTGGAATAACGTTGAAGGAAAATGGGAGGATTTTTGGTATTTCGTGTGCTAAAGTATATTAACTTCTATACTCAAAATAGTCTGATTTATTAATTTGATCAGATTATTTTTATATTAGCATAAAAAAATCCATCATATTGATGATGGATTCATTTATTAGATGGTGGGGACGGTGGGACTTGAACCCACACGGGATTAACTCCCAACGGATTTTAAGTCCGTTGCGTCTGCCTATTTCGCCACGACCCCAACGTTTGGAGGTTCCGACCGGATTTGAACCGGTGATCACAGAGTTGCAGTCTATTGCCTTACCGCTTGGCTACGGAACCAACTGCCTTAATATAATATAATATATACACAATTTTCGCAAGTGTTTTTTACAAAAAATGATATATTTTTTAAAGTGGTAAATTTTGACAATAATGTTTCTTATCAATGATGATCTTATATCCTTCAGTTAATACTTTTCTTGTACCAGAATCTAAAGGTAAAGAAATCCATGAAGGATCCACCATTCCAAATTCAATCTCATTTTCATCTTGATACCAAACTCGAATGGATGTACAAGCACCATAATATTCTATTTTGGAATTAATGACTATGCCAAAGTATCCTATAAAACTTTTATCTTGTACTAAAAATGATTTATTGGCTGTAATAATCATAATATCCAAATCAGAGCCTATAGTATTTGTTCCCGTTGCAACTGAACCTACGACAAGAATGCATTCTATATCCGATGTGTGCTGATCAATTTCTTTTAATTTTTTAAAAATTTGTTTATACAAGATATCTTTCCTCCATACTTATGTAAAATAGCTTATAAAAACTACTTCACGAATGACCTTTCTTTAAATGAGTTGTTGATAATAGAAGAAAAGATAGCTCTAAAAGTAAAAATGTTATACCAATTGTTGTATTCCCATCTAAAAAATTCATAAGAGCTACAAACAAAAAACATATTGAAGATAACAAGAAACATGTAAAAATAAATTTTAATTTATTTTTCTTTATCATAATATCGTCTCCTTGAAATCTAATTTGATTTTATCACTATATTGAACAATTGATCATTAATATTTAATTAAGAATATATAAAAAAGCTTTCTATGCAAAAATAATACATAGAAAGCCAGAAATAATCGCTACTAAAAATAATATACCAATTGTTTTAAATATTTCTTTTTTAGAAGCTCCATATTGGATTAACACTAAGATTCCCAATCCAGCATTGGTAATTAATCCAGCCAATAAAGATCCAAAACTCAATGCCTGAGCTATGTATAACTGGCAAAGTATGACCGTTGCAGCACAGTTTGGAATAAAGCCAAAAACAGCTGCAAAAATAGGTTGGAAAACAGAATCAGTCAACAAGAAAGCTTGTAAATTCTCTTCCCCTATCCATTCGATTAATCCTGTAAAAATAAATGTAGTAACAAAAATAAATGCAAATATTTTTAAAGATCTAAGTAAAGAACTAATAATTAAAGGATACTGTGTATAACAACAAGGACAACTGGATCCAACAGCCGTTTCTTCATAATCCTCTTCATCAATATCCTCTTCTTCCATATTTTCAAACTTAATAATATCCGGTTTAAAAATGAAATCTACAATATATCCAACCAATACTGCAATACCAAATTTTAAGATCAACAATATCGGTAATGTAGAATACATTTCCGGATTAGATAATAAGACAGGAATGGCTTCATCGCTAGTGGCAATAAAGACACTAAGCATGGTTCCAAGTGTTATATTCTTTTGAAGATACAACATGGCGGCCAAAATACTAAAACCGCATTGTGGCAACAATCCTAACAAGGCCCCAAGAACTGGGCCAAGTTTTTGTAATAGAAAGAAGATACGATCATCATTGCTAGAAGGTCTTCTTTCAAATATTTCAATGATTATATATGTAACTAGTAAGATAGGAAACGTTAACCATGTATCTTCAAATGTATGTGATAATAAATGTAAGATAATATCAATCACCTCTCAACCATTATATTTTACTTAAATCTTTAAAAATGAAAAGCAAAAAGCTCAAAAAAAGAATAGGCATTCGCCTATTCGATTGGTTTTTGGTAAAAATTTCCATAGAAGTTTGCAGTATGATACGTATTAACGATAACTTTAGGATCGACTTTTCGAACATTTTCTATCGCATCGTGAACTTCATAACTGCTCACTACAGCCTTGCATGAATATATCTTTCTTTGACTATATCCACCATATCCTTCAAAAACGCTCATACCATGTCGTACAACTGCCATAAACGCATCAATCACAGAATCTGGATCTGAGGTAATAAATTCTATTGTAACTTGATTATACCGCTGATATAAGCTCGAAATCGCCTTTGTAGACAAGAATTGGAATACAATTGAATATCCTGCGTGAACCCATCCAAAGATAGCTCCAAATATGACCAACATACAACAGTTAAACGCAAATACATAATCCCAAATACCTTTATGGATCTTGTTGGAAACAAACTGAGCTATAAAATCAGTGCCACCAGTGCTACCACCAGTTCGTAAAGCTAAAGATATGGAGAAGCCCCATAAAAGACCACCAAATAAAACATTCAAAGTCTGATCATCGATAAAGGGTTCAAAGGTGAATATTTCCAGGAATAATGAAACCAGACCAAATTGAAGGCAGCTCAAGAAAGTAAAACGTTTAGAAACATATTTATAACATAAGATAGCCGCTGGTGCATTTAATAAGATGATTCCTACAGAAACCGGAAAATTAATTCCTACAAGTGCCAAGATCTTATTTATCAATAAAGAAATACCTGTAAAACCACCCGATAAAAGGTTTGAAGGTTCCATAAATACCTGCATGATATACACCTGAACAAAAGCACTCAAGGTAACCATAAATACGGAAATACAAAAACGGATCTTTTTCTGTTTTTGAAGTTCTTTCAATGTATCTAACATATTAACAACTCCTTGTTGACACCTTTCCACTATAGACCTATAAAATTTTGATTTCAATCAAAAAATTAACTTTTTTTACATTTGTATACAAGTCATGAAATGTTGTTTTTAAACTGTAGAAAATTTAAAAAAAGAGGAGTTTCAACTCCTCTTTAATAACAGATCTTATTTATAAAGTTCAACAAGTCTCTGTAAGTGTTCGAAACGTTCTTTAGCCGCCTTTTCAGATTCACTGAATAGTTTTTCAGCTCTTTCTGGGAATGGTTTAACTAAACGAGTGTAACGAGCTTCGTTATTTAAGAATTCCTGATAAGAACCGTCACCTTCTTTTGAAGTTAATGTGAATGGGTTCTGTCCAGCTTTCTTCTTATCTGGATTGAATGAGAATAAGTTCCAGTAACCAGCTTTAACAGCTTTCTTCATTTCATCCTGACAGTGGTTCATACCACCCTTAGCGATACCGTGTAATTCACATGGAGCATAACCGATGATCAATGATGGTCCATCGTAAGCTTCAGCTTCAGCAATACACTTAACAGCCTGAGCTGGATTAGCACCAAGAGCAATCTGAGCTACATATACATATCCGTAAGTCATAGCGATTTCAGCAAGTGATTTTTTCTTCAATTCTTTACCTGCTGCAGCGAACTGACAAACTTCACCAATGTTAGAAGCTTTAGATGCCTGTCCACCAGTATTTGAGTACATTTCTGTATCGAATACCATTACGTTTACGTTTTCACCAGAAGCAAGTACGTGGTCTAATCCACCGAAACCGATGTCATAAGCCCAACCGTCTCCACCAAAGATCCATACAGATTTTTTAGCAAGATACTGTTTCTTAGTTAATACTTCTTTAGCATCTTCACATCCATTTTCAGCAGCCTTTTCAAGTTCAGCAATCAATGCTTTTGCAGCTGGTGCATTAGCACGAGTATCCTCTTTTGTTTCCATGAACTTATCATAAGCAGCTTTGAATTCTTCAGTTGCGTTTTCGCATTCTGCCATCTGAGACAATTTAGTGATTGCTTGTTCACGCAATACTTTCTGTCCTAAATGCATACCATAACCATGTTCAGCGTTATCTTCGAATAAAGAGTTAGCCCAAGCTGGTCCCTGTAAGCTATCTTTATTTACAGTGTAAGGACATGTAGCAGCTGGTCCACCCCAAATTGATGAACATCCAGTTGCATTAGAGATATACATCTGTTCACCAAATAACTGAGTTACTAAGCGAGCATATGAAGTTTCAGCACAACCTGCACATGAACCAGAGAACTCTAACAATGGCTGGTTGTATTGAGAACCGATAACTGTGTTATCAGCAAAGTTTGTTTTCTTCTTACCTACATTAGCTACTAGGTAATCAAATACTGGCTGCTGATCTGCCTGGGATTCCTGAGGTACCATCTTGATAGCGCCTGTTGGACATACAGTGATACATTCACCACATCCCATACAGTCAAGTGGAGTAACGCTCATAGTATACTTCATACCTGGAGCATGTTTAGAATCTGCAAGTTTGATATTTTCTGGAGCAGCTTCAGCTTCTTTTTCATCAAGGATGAATGGACGAATTGTAGCATGTGAACATACGAATGCACACTGGTTACACTGGATACACTTAGTAGCATCCCATTCAGGAACTGTAACAGCTGTACCACGTTTTTCGTAAGCAGCAGCACCAGTTTCCCATTGTCCATCAGCATTGTCTTTGAATGCAGATACTGGAAGGCTGTCACCATTCATGATGTTAACTGGATTCATGATATCCTGAACCATCTTAACAGTAGCTGGGCGTCCTTTTAATGGAGCAGGTGCAGCATCTGGTTCTGGATTTGACCAAGAAGCTGGGATTTCTACTTTATGAGTTGCATCTACACCAGCATCGATAGCTTTGTAGTTCATTTCTACAACTGCATCACCTTTTTTAGAATATGATTTCTTAGCAGCTTCTTTCATGTATTGAACAGCTTCATCAATAGGCATGATGTTAGCTAATTTAAAGAATGCTGACTGAAGGATCGTGTTAGTACGTTTACCCATACCAATTTCGATTGCTTTATCGATAGCGTTGATAGTATATAACTGAATGTTGTTATCAGCGATATATTTCTTAGCTTCAGCTGGCATATGTTTGTCTAATTCTTCATCAGACCACTGGCAGTTGATCATGAATACACCACCAGGTTTTACATCTTGAACCATCTTATATCCTTTAACTACATAAGAAGGGTTATGACAAGCTACGAAGTCAGCCTGGTTGATGTAGTAAGGAGATTTGATTGGGTTATCACCAAAACGTAAGTGAGAAATAGTGATACCACCTGTTTTCTTAGAGTCATACTGGAAGTATGCCTGAATATATTTATCTGTATGGTCACCGATGATCTTAGTTGAGTTCTTGTTAGCACCAACAGTACCATCTCCACCAAGTCCCCAGAATTTACATTCTACAGTTCCAGGAGCTGAAGTGATTGGAGCTGGTTTAACTTCTGGCAATGACAAGTAAGTTACGTCATCGACAATACCAATTGTGAAACGAGGTTTTGGTTCATCTTTCAACAATTCAGTGTATACGGCAAATACGCTTGATGGTGGAGTATCTTTAGAACCCAAACCATAACGACCTGCGCAAACTTTGATTGTATCCAATCCTGCTTCACGAAGTGTTGTAACAACATCCAAGTATAATGGATCACCTAATGCACCAGGTTCTTTTGTACGGTCAAGAACAGCAATTTTCTTAACTGTTTCTGGAAGAACTGCCAATAGGTGTTTGCTAGACCAAGGGCGATATAAACGAACTTTGATCAAACCAACTTTTTCACCTTTAGCTGTTAAGTAATCGATAACCTCTTCTGCAACGTCATTGATTGAACCCATTGCGATAATTACACGATCAGCATCTGGAGCACCATAGTAGTTGAATAGACCATAGTTAGTTCCTAATTTTTCGTTGATCTTGTTCATGTATTTTTCTACAACAGCCGGTAATGCATCGTAAACAGAGTTACATGCTTCACGGTGCTGGAAGAAAATATCTCCGTTTTCATGAGAACCGCGCATTGTTGGATGTTCTGGGTTCAAAGCATGGTTACGGAATTCTTCAACTGCATCCATTGGACACATTTCTTTTAGATCTTCATAGTCCCATTTTTCGATCTTCTGAATTTCGTGAGATGTACGGAATCCATCGAAGAAGTTGATAAATGGCACTTTACCTTCAAGAGCAGCTAAGTGAGCTACTGGAGATAAATCCATAACTTCCTGTGGGTTTGTTTCACAAAGCATTGCGAAACCTGTCTGACGACATGCATAAACGTCGCTGTGATCACCAAAAATGTTCAATGCATGTGTTGCAACAGTACGTGCAGAAACATCGAAAACACATGGTAATTGCTCAGCGGCAATTTTATACATATTAGGAATCATTAACAATAATCCCTGTGATGCAGTAAATGTAGTTGTCAAAGCACCAGCAGCCAAAGAACCGTGAACGGCACCGGCAGCACCAGCCTCAGACTGTAGTTCACTTACTACAACTTGATTTCCGAAAATGTTCTTCTGTCCAGCAGCTGCCCACTGATCTACAGAGTCAGCCATAGGACTAGATGGTGTAATGGGGTAAATCGCAGCAACTTCAGTATACGCATAGGCAACGTGAGCCGCAGCAGTATTACCATCCATTGATTGTTTTGCTCTAGGCATGATAACTTTGTCCTCCTTATCCTGATTAGTAAAACTATACCTGTATTATTATACGATTTTAGAAAGCGTTTTTAAAGGAAAATTTCATTTTTAACGTTAATTATGTTTAACATAGCTAACTAATAAATAATTTGGTACAGCAAACATATGCTGTACCAAAATTAACTATTCTTTTCCTAATAATTTAAACATGTTCTTTTTATAAACTTCCACACCTGGCTGGTTAAATGGATTTGAGTCATTCATCAAAGTAGTCATTGCGATTGCTTTAAAGAAGAACATGCACATATTACCAAAACTGTATGCACTCATATCCGGCATTGTTAACAAGATATTTGGAACACCACCTGTTTCTTCGTGTGCCATCAATGTTCCCTGAGCCGCCATTTTATTTGCCCAGTCAACGCTCTTTCCTGCAAGATAATTCATACCATCTTCATTGGCTTCATCATTAGGGAAAGTAACATCGATCATTGGTTTATCTACATAAAGATTTGTTTCAAACAACACTTTCTTTCCTTCCTGAACAAATTGTCCTAAAGAATGAAGATCCGTTGAGAAACATACAGAATCAGGTAAAATACCCTTTCCATCTTTACCTTCACTTTCACCGAATAATTGTTTCCACCATTCAGCAACCATTTGCATCTGCGGTTCATAGTTTACAAATAATTCAACATCATATCCTTCATTTTGTAAGATACGACGAGCTACGGCATAACGATATGCAGGGTTTTTATCTAAATCTGGATCACCATATTCTCCCATTCCATCATGAAGACCTTTCATAAGTTCATCAATATCGATACCTGCTACGGCAATAGGTAATAATCCTACAGGAGTAATAACTGAGAAACGTCCACCAATATCATCTGGAATCACAAAAGTTTCATAACCTTCTTTAGTTGCAAGCGCTTTTAGGGTTCCACGTGCTTTATCCGTTGTGGCAATAATTCGGTTCTTAGCTTCATCACCATATTTTTCTTCCATAAATTGTTTTAAGATACGGAATGCTAAAGCTGTTTCCGTTGTTGTTCCTGATTTAGAAATAACATTAACCGTTACTTCTTTATCTTTGATATAGTCCATTACCTGTGCAATATATGAGCTTGAGAATGTATTTCCCATATAAATGATTTCTGGTTTTTTATCTGAATAAAGACCATTGATCATTTCGATAGCCGCACGCGCTCCAAGATATGAACCACCTATACCGCATACAACGAAAACTTCACTGTTTTCACGAATCTTTTTAGCACATTCTTTGATACGAGCAAACTCTTCTCTATCATAGTCATTTGCCCAAGTCATCCAGCCAATGAAATCATTGCCTAGACAAGTTTTAGAAACAAGCTGTTTATCGATTGATACGACTTGTTCCTGATAATCTTTCACATTTTCTTTTAAATGAGCGTGATTTAGATCTAACTGAATCATATTAATCTACCTCCGGTTTTTGATTTCAATACAATTATACCACGATTTTTAATTTTGTGTGCTATAATACATAATGTTTAAGGAGAGTGAAACATATGATCCCCTCAGCACTTTACCCTCTTGTATCCGCATTGCTTGCCAATGTTGTTGCACAGGTAGGTAAAACGATCGTTTATTATTTCAAGTCAGGAAAGTGGGATCTTCACTGGGTCATTGCCAGTGGTGGTTTTCCAAGCTCCCACAGTTCGACAGTCACTGCACTGTCCATGGCTGTAGGAATTCAGGAAGGATTTGATTCGACATTATTTGCGATCACGGCAATTTTTTCCTTTATAGTAATGTATGATGCCTGTCATGTGCGATACTATTCAGGGAAAAATATTGAATTGGTCAAACAACTGGTTGATGATTTAAAAGAAGCTTCTCTGATTGAATTCGATGAACCGATTTATCAGGAACAACTTAAAAGTGTTCTGGGTCATAAATTTATCGAAGTAGTCGGTGGATTCGTTGTTGGATTGATCATACCACTACTATTGACACCTTTGATTTTTTAATAGATTGGAGTTGAAACTATGGCTGAAGAAACAATGGAAATGCCAGATGGCATGGCAGTCGAAGCATGCCTCGATAAGATTCGTCCTTATATACAACATGACGGCGGTGACATTGAACTTTTAGGTATTGATGAACATGCTTATGTTTATGTTGCTTTTAGAGGAGCCTGTGCTGGATGTATGATGGCAACAGAGGATTTCTCAAGCGGAATCAAGCTTCTATTAATGGATGAAGTCCCTGGCATTCGCGATGTTATCCTTGTTGGATAAATCTTGATGCATAGAATTGGAATGAATAAGAAGAATTCGTAAATTACGAATTCTTTTTTTACAAAAAAACTGATAGAGAATTTCTCTATCAGATAATTAAACCTCAATAATATTTTTGATTCCTGCTTCTTTGACGATATTTTTAAATGTTTCTAATTCATCTGGAGCAAAAGGCTTAAGCTTTCCAGGCTCATATTCCATATCTACAAGATCATACTTGCTGGAAGCCAAAGGATTGTAATTCAACAATTCATATTTTACTTCCGGATATAAGTTGGATATAAAACTTGAAATTTGACTTAAGTTTCTCTCAGTCGCATTATAGCCAGGAATAAGAGGTGTACGAATGATTACTTTATCTTTATGCTCACTCGTTAATAAATATTCAATGTTTTGCAGGATCTTTTGATTAGAAACTCCAGTCATCGCTTTATGATCCGTTTCATCAAACACTTTTAAATCGGCAAAGATTAAATCAAGATATGGAACAACCTGCTTAACAAGCTCAAGATTAGCATAAAAACTAGACTCAATTGCAGTATGAATGCCACGTTTCTTACATTCCTTTAAGATATCAACTAGAAAATCTTTTTGAAGAAAAGGCTCTCCTCCGCTAAAGGTTACCCCACCATTTCGTTTAAAGAAAACTCTATCCTCTTCAATTTTGGATATTAATTCTTCTACAGTATATAAAGTTGAATCATAACGTATAGCTGAAGATGGACAAATATGAACCAAATTATCAAAATTACCTGAATATTCTTTATTAAAATATGGTCGCTCATCATAATGCATTTGATTTGGCATACTTGCCTTTTCACATAGACGACAATGGATGCAGTTTTTCTCAAACCATAAAACTCTAGGCTTTGTTTCTAAACCTTCTGGATTTTGACACCACTTACAACGTAATGGACAACCTTTAAAGAAAATCGTTGTTCGAATGCCGTATCCATCATGAACCGCAAATCGTTTTATATCAAACACATACGCTTTAGATGTGGTCATATGTAGTTCTCTCTATGATCTCGTCTTGCAATTTACCAGCCAGTTCGACAAAATAAGCTGTATAGCCGGCCACACGAATCGTTAAAGAACGATGATTTTCAGGATGCACTTTAGCATCTAAAAGATCTTCTTTTCTTACAACATTAAACTGAATATGACAAACTTTTAAATCGACAAAAGCTCTTAGGAAATCTTCAAATTTATCTAGACCAGATTGTGTGCTAAAGAATTCTGGTAAGAATTTCATATTCAACAATCCACCATTGGTTGTACAGCTGTTACTGATGCGAGAAACAGACTTTAATACCGCGGTAGGACCAGACATGTCTCTACCATAAACAGCTGATAAACCACCATCTGCTAAAGGCGTCATTGCATTTCGTCCATCTGGACTAGCGCCTACATTTTCTCCCATTGGAACATGTGCACTCACTGTATACATACCAGTATGATACTTTCCGCCACGATAATTTGTATAATCTTTCATACGATTTCTAAAATACATGGCCCATTTTGCACCAAGTTCATCAACCCAGGCAACATCGTTTCCGTATTTTTCAACTTTATTCAATAACATCGTTTGCGTTATTTCATGGCCCTTAAAATCCGCCTGTAAAGCACTTAACAATTCATGTTTTGAAATTCTACTTTCATCATAAACAAGTTTCTTTAATGCAGCTAGAGAATCTGCTAAATTCGCAACCTGAATCATTTGAATTCCTGAAAGATTATACTTGGCACCACCACGTGTTACATCCAATCCATTATCGATGCAATCATCAATTACACAGGATAAGAATGCTGTAGGAAGACAATCTTGATGTGCTTTTTCGACTACAACCTCAGCTTTCATCATCTCTTCGATAAAATAATCAATCTGTTTTTTAAAAGCCGCTTCTAAATCTTCAAAAGTTTCATATGTTTCAAGATTGCCCAGATCCAATCCAATCTTCTTATTCGTTAACAAACAAACTCCATTATTTAAAGTAAGCTCTAAAACTTTATTAAAATTGAACATAGCGGCATCGGACCAGCCTAAATTGTTTCCATGAGTCGTTAATTCTACACAACCTACGATTGCATAATTCAACGCATCTTTATAATCAATTCCCAGATCTTCATGCATCGCATGAACGATGGCTTCATCATTAAAAAATTGTGGCATACCGCTTCCCTTGGCAACAACTTTAATGGCCTCCTGCATCAATTCATGAGAAGAGTTTTTATTCAAACGTACAGACAAGTTAGGCTGAGGCAAACCTAAATCATATTGCGCATCTAAACACAATAAAGATAAATCGTTGTAAGTATCATTTCCATCTTGATCAAGGCCTCCAATAGCGACGTTAAAACCAATTGGGAATCCCGCAAAATATTTGGCACTATTTTTGTTGCGCAAGTATACGATCTGATTAAATTTTAACCATAGACATTCCATTAACTCTAAAGCTTCTTGACGAGTCATATAGCCAGAAGCAATATCTGAACGATAATATGGGTACAAATATTGATCCATTCTTCCTGGAGAGAAGCTCGATGCATTGGATTCCATATGTAACACAACAAATAAGAACCATAATGATTGTAAAGCTTCATGGAATGTTTCCGGTGCTCTTTGCGTTAAGGCTAAACAAATATCTGCAACATTTTGTAAAGACTCGCGATATTGATCATCTACATCATCAAGCATCGCATAAATATGATCATGATATCTTTTCATGAAATCTTTTACACCATCTAAAACAATTAATGTGCATTCATAAAATTCTTCCTGTTCAGGCTTGCAGTATTCTTGTTTCTGATGAATCTTGTCAATTAATCCATTGACGCCTAAACGCAACCACATTTCCGTATCCGGACAAATATGACCCTGGGCATGATCTTTTTGATTGATCTTTACCACTTTAGCAATTTCATCGATCTTTTCTCCATAGTTATGACGAATTACATCTTCCATAGAACGCCCTTTCCAGTATGGATAGATGGTTTCTCTAAATTCTTTGATATCTTCATCACGCACTAAGAACTTATCTTGATCACGTGTAGGTAGGGTTTCAAATTCACGATCAATCCATGAACAACCGCTTTCTGGGAATACAACTCCATAACGTACCCCTTTTGTACGATTTCCTACGATCAGTTCTTCAGGTTCAACACCAATTTCTAATTCTCTTAATGCAGCAGCTAAAGATAAAGCACGCTTTTTAGGTGTACTTAATTCTTCATTTTCCTTATATACACGAGTAATAATTCTTGCCTGCTCAATGGAAGCATAGCGAGGCGCTTCTAACATTCTCTTTTTTAAGATTTCGATTCTTTCATTATTCTTCAATTTAGCCATACAATCATCTCCTACACTCATTATACCTGATTTCTTATTAGTTTCAATTGTTTTTTATTATTTTTTATTGTTTGTTAAAAAAACCTGTAGCCTATCAAACTACAGGTCAATATATTTTAAACCATTTGAGGAAGGAAATATTTGATCATGAGTTCCCACCAAGGCCAGTCATGATATACATCATGTCCCCAGAAATCCACCCATGCGTTAATTCCTTTTTCATACATAATAGAAGCTAATTCCCCTAAAGTTGCCTTACAAACATCTTCCCAGCTTCCCTGTCCAACAACAAAGATAATTTGAGAATTATTATACTTTTGAATATATGGATGGTTTGGATCCATCATCGAAAGATACGCACATGGATTATTTAAATACGTATTTTCATCGTGATATCCACCATAGTATTCTTCCATATTATAAACACCTGAAATTCCTAAAACCTTATCAAAGCGATCTGGAAAGCGGAAAAATAAATTGGCTGCATGTGTTCCGCCCATGCTTGCACCCATTGTCATACATTTTGAGTCAGCTGGAAGACCTGCTTTATATAAAGCACTAGGCACTAATTCATCCATAACATAGTGTACCCATTGCTCCTGCAGTCTCATTCTATGAGCTGTATTCCCAAAGGCAGACCATGTTTCTTTATCTATTGAATCAACAGTACAAAACTGAATACGTCCTTGATTGATCAAATCCTCTACCTGTTCAAACATGTGACGATCTTCCCACTCAAAAAAGCGACCATCCTGACAAGGAAAGACAAAACACATCTTTCCGGCATGTCCATACATTTTAAATTCCATAAATCGATCTAAGTTCTGTGAATATTCTCTAAAATAACGAATTTGCATAAAATATCGACCTTTCCTTATAATATTAATACAGGAATTATAGCACAATTCATTGAGTTTTTTTATGCATTGCCTTATAATTGTTGTGTTTTTTAACAGGAAAGAGAGTGAATAAAATGTCAAACAAAGAAAAAATCTTAAACATTGCGGTCATCGCCCATGTCGATGCTGGAAAAAGTACATTGGTTGACGCATTTTTAAGACAAAGTGATGTTTTTAGAGATAATGAAGAAGTCGTAGACTGTATCATGGATTCCAACGATTTAGAAAGAGAACGTGGAATTACCATTTATTCAAAGAACTGCTCTGTCATTCACGATGGAGTCAAGATCAATATTGTTGATACACCAGGCCATGCCGACTTTTCAAGTGAAGTTGAACGTATCATTCGTACAGTGGATACAGTTATATTATTGGTTGATGCAAGTGAAGGACCAATGCCGCAAACACGTTTTGTTCTTTCAAAAGCTCTGGAAATTGGATTAAAACCGATTCTTCTAATTAATAAGATTGATAAAAAAGATCAAAGAGCGGAAGAAGTTGTGGATGAAGTATATGAGCTTTTCCTTGAACTAAACGCAAATGATGAACAGTTGGATTTCCCAATTCTGTACGGAATTGCCCGTGAAGGTATCGTACAATACGATTTAAATACCCCAAGTGATTCTATTGAACCATTATTTAAGACAATCTTAAAACACTGTGATGTATATCCTGATTTGGATGACGACCCTGTTCAAATGCAAGTATCTGCCCTAGCCTATGATGAATACATTGGACGTTTAGGTATTGGAAGAATCTACAAAGGTGTTTTGAAACCAGGAACACAATATATTCGTTGTAATCAAGACGGTTTGGAAAAAAAGGAAACAATTTCAAAAATTTTTGTATATAAAGGTTTATCTAGAACCGATGTAAAAGAAGCTCATTCTGGAGACATTGTTGTGATTGCAGGAATGCCGGATATCAGCATTGGTGATACGATCTGTGATCCAGAACACATTGAACCTATGGAACAAATCGAAATTGAAGAACCAACTCTATCAATGAATTTCCATGTCAATTCATCTCCTTTTGCCGGACAGAGCGGAAAATTCGTTACGAGTCGAAATTTAAAAGAAAGACTTGAAAAAGAATTGGAAGTAAATGTAGGATTACGTGTAGAACCAACAGACAGCGCCGACTGCTTCAAAGTCAGTGGGCGTGGTGAATTACACATTTCTATTTTAATTGAAAATATGCGTCGTGAAGGATATGAATTAGCTGTCAGCAAACCAGAAGTTATCTTGCACCGTGATGAAAACGGAACAAAAGTTGAACCAATTGAAGAAGTTGTATGTCTTGCCCCAAGCGAATATCAAGGTACTATCATCAATAAACTGAATTTACGAAAAGGTGTCATGCAGGATATGGAGGAAGAAAATGGTTATGTTAAGATTACATATCTTGCACCAACCCGTGGATTATTGGGCTTTAGAAGTGAATTTATTAACGATACACACGGTGAAGGAACTCTAGTTCGTCGTATTTCAGGCTATGAACCATATAAAGGTGAAATCACGCAACGTATGCAAGGTGCAATGATTTCTACAGAAACAGGTCAAGCTATGACATATGCTTTATGGAATCTACAAGAACGCGGACAGTTATTTATTTCTCCACAAACAGAAGTTTATGAAGGAATGATCATTGGAGAAAGTGCTAAGAATATTGATATGGACGTCAATCCACTTAAGAATAAAAAACTAACAGCAATTCGTTCCAGTGGACGTGATGAAGCTATGTTATTAACACCACCACGTATCTTCTCCCTAGAGGAAGCATTAGAGTGGATCAATGATGATGAACTCGTAGAAGTAACTCCTGATGCAATTCGTATTCGTAAAAAAGGATTAACGGCACAAGATCGTAGGAATCTATATCGTGAAAAAATGGCACAAAATAAAGACTAGTAATAAGGAACTCAACAGTTGTATCACAACTGATGAGTTTTTTTATGCAGTACTCGTTAGAATATAAAATTAAATAATCATTTTATTTCAAAGGAAATTGTATAGAAAATACACTGATGAAGAGTCTCAATGTGATTATGGATGTATTAATAATTCAAAAGATATATTATTAGTTTCGATCAATAATCAATATAAAAACATTTAATCTTCAATTTATTGATATAACTCATATTAGGTAATCGCAAGCATAAAAAGATCCTTCTTCCACATCTAGAGTAAAAAATAACAAACTATTTTTGCAGCCTCTTCACGATTAAAAAAGGATTTACTAACTGTCTACTTCCGTATATTCTCTTTACGTTGCTCTTGATAAAATCAAAATCATCTAAAAAACACAATTTTTCTGTTAAGCACAGAATTGATCTAAAATTTTTAGAAAAGTTAGATTCATATTTAATTACATACAGGATAACTCGTTTGTTATTTATAAGGTAGAGTCCAATATGATATCCTTTATGTAGATAATATAATATATCAACAATTTAAAGGTTAAACGTATAAAAAAGAGATTGAGTCTTTTGATGTATAGGCAACAATCCCTTAAATAATAAAAATGAATCGATTTATTTATGTTAGTACAACTGCACAGATGCAATACAATATAATAGTCTTTTTTAATTTGTCGTTTGATGATGCACTACATACGATTTCTTTGTTAAAGGGTAGAACTTATACCCTCTGTCTTTGTAAAATTTAATAATATCAGGTAAAGCCTCAACAGTAGAATTTTTCGTTGCTGAATCATGAAACAAAAGATTAATTTGATCAAACTTATCAGTACAACTTGACTGAATGATCTGCTCTTTTGAAATGTCATTTCCTGCAGCATCACTTGAACTAACATTCCAATCAAAATACTGATAGCCCCTTTCATTTACCATTTTTACTAACTCACTCATGATACCTGGCGAATACTTTGCACTAATGCTATTTGAAGATCCTCCTGGAAAGCGAATAATATCCGATTTTTGTCCAGTGATAGATTCAACCATGGAATTAATTTGATCCAAATCATTAAAATACGCATTTGTCGATGAATATATGTTTTTATAATCATGTGAATACGTATGTAAACCAATCGAATGTCCTTGTTCAAAGGCTTCTTTTATGAAATCATTATATGATGGGGCATGTCCAGTTACAAAGAAAGTAGCTTTGACATCATATTCTTTTAGGATGTCCAATACTTTAATTGTATTTTCGCTAGGGCCATCATCAAATGTCAAATAGACAATTTTTTTGTTATATTCTAGATTCTCTTTTACTTCAACCTTAACATCTTGGTCAACTATATTATTTGATCGATCTGTAGCTTTTACATGAATAGAGTAAATTCCAGGCGAAAAGGTATCAACTTGCCTTGTGTCGAGTTCAAGTTGTGGATTAGGATCTAAGTCATCCTTTACTCTAATTTTAGATGCAAAATCTTCCATCGAACCTTGTAAAACTTGAATGGCTTTTTTATTTTTGATTTCTGGCGGAGTTTTATCTTCTAAACGTTCCAAGATTACTTTTTTTGTTGTACTATTTCCATAAATATCTTTAGCTAGTATATTTAATTTTTGTTTTCCCTTCTTCTTTAATTCTGGAACATTTTCAAAAGATAAAGTAACTTTAGACGAATCTTTGATATTTTTTACAAACAATTCCGGAGTGATATGTTCTTGCAAATCCGTTTTAACGTTTTTAACTTCTAAGATTGGTGCTTTTGAATCTGTCACTTTAACTTTAATCGTTTTCTTTCTATCTTTATATTGATAAGTTAAAGAATATACGCCGGGAGTATTCGTATCAACCTTACCTTTGATTTTTAAATCTTTGATATCTCCATAAACAATATTCAATACATTTTCATACGGATCAAATTGAGTACCAATTTCTATTATGGGATCTTGTTGATCCAAAAGAATAGGATTCCAGTAATAAAAGATACCAAATAAAATGTAAATAAGAGCAACAACTGATAAATAGAGTAACTTTTTCATAAATCTTCCTTAGAAAAAGTATATAATCAAATAAAGAAAGAGACCATCAAATTTCACTTGATGGTCATATTTTTTCAATCAACTTCATGAATTAAATAAACTTTATCATTTTTTTGTTGAACATTTTCAAAACAATTGATAATTTGATACAATTCATCGTTAATTAAACTTTTTTGGCAAAGCTCAATTACAATTGTATCATTTATTTGTATTAATCTCTCATACAAATCTTCAATACTCATGTTTGCATCATCAAAATCCAAACAATGATAGACTTCTAAAATAGGATCAGATACCTTTGAAAGATCATTAAGGTTTATTCGGTATTTCTTCAATTTTTTAATCCTCCTCAAATTGTGAGTTGTATAGTTTTGTATAGAAGCCATTACGTGCCATTAATTCATCATGATTTCCTACTTCAATAATATCACCATGATTCATAACTATGATCGCATCAGCATTTCGTATCGTCGATAAACGATGCGCAATCACAAAACTAGTACGACCTTCCATTAACTCATCCATTCCCTTTTGAATTAAAACTTCTGTTCTTGTGTCGACAGAACTTGTGGCTTCATCCAAAATCAAAATCTTAGGATCCGCCAAGAAAGCACGTGCAATTGTTAATAATTGTCTTTGCCCTTGTGATATATTAGAACTTTCATCATTCAATTCTGTCTGATAACCATGATCAAGCGTACGTATAAAATGATCAACATGAGCAGCTTTAGCAGCTTTGACTACATCTTCATCACTGGCATCCAATTTACCAAAGCGAAGATTATCCATGATTGATCCCTCAAACAACCAAGCATCCTGCAACACCATTCCTACCATCGAACGTAAATCACTTCGACTAAAAGTTGTAATATCGTGCCCATCAATATAAATTCTACCACTGTTTAATTCATAAAATCGCATCAGTAATTTTACTATGGTTGTTTTACCAGCTCCAGTTGGACCTACAATAGCAACGGTTTGACCCGGCTTAATATACATAGAGAAATTATGAATAATCGTTTTCTCTGCAGTATATCCAAAATTCACATTTTCAAAAGTTACCTGGCCTTTGATCAACGATTGTAGGCCATAGCGAACTGGAATCGTTTCTTTGATATCTTTAATTTCTTCTGGTTCATTTAAAAATTCGAAAACTCGTTCTGCAGCTGCAGCTGTACTTTGTAACATATTCATTGATTGAGAAATCTGGTTGATTGGTTGTGTGAAGTTTCGAGTATATGTGATAAAAGATTGAATATCACCCACAGCAATTTCACCACTGATTGCTAGAGCTCCACCCAAGATACATACACCTACATACCCGAGATTTCCAATGAAAGTTGTAAGAGGCATCATCAATCCCGACAGAAATTGTGATTTCCAGGCACTGTTATAAAGATCCTGATTGTAACGATTAAAATCGTCTATGCTCTTTTCTTCTCCATTAAAAGCCTTCACAACCACATGAGCCGAATACATCTCTTCAATGTGACCATTTACAACACCAAGTGAATCTTGCTGTTGTTTAAAATAGTTTTGACTTCGTTTTACCACAAAAGCTACTGTAACAATTGATAAAGGTATAACAATTAACGCTAATAAAGTCATTTTCCATGAGATCATCAACATCATTACCAAAAATCCAATTACTTTTACAACATTGCTGACAAGAGTAGACAATGACTGATTTAAAGATTGAACCAATGTATCAACATCATTGGTAAATCTTGAAATAATATCGCCATGAGAATTACGATCAAAATAAGATAGTGGTAAATTATCGATCTTTATATTCATTTCTTTGCGGAACTGATACCCCATTTTATTGGAAACACCAGACATTAAGAAACCTTGTATATATTCGAAAGCCATACTTAAAGCATAGACTGCCAACAAAATCATAACTGTCTGGAAAATTTTTTCAAAGTCAATACCACCTGTCTGCATGACCTTGGCCATAAAACCTTCCGCAACCTCAGTAATGATATTACCAACGATCTTAGGTCCAATTACACTGATTGCTACAGAGAAAACAGCAGCTAGTAGACCAAAGATAAATGTAAACTTATAAGGAGCAAGATATTTGATCAACTTCTTCATTGTTCCTTTAAAATCTTTTGCTTTTTCAACGCTTCGTCCTCGATTACCCATATGTTGTCTTGGTTTTCTTGTTTCGTTAGACATTGGCCAATTCCTCCTTCGATAATTGAGATGAAGCAATTTCCTGATAGATACGACAAGATTTAATCAACTCTTGATGTGTTCCCTTACCTACCATTCTTCCTTCATCCAAAACGATGATTTGATCAGCATGTAATATAGACGAAATACGTTGAGCAACCAATAAAACAGTACTTCCAGTTTTCTTACATGATTTCATCAATTCTTCTCTTAAAGCTGCATCTGTCTTAAAATCCAATGCACTGAAAGAATCATCAAAAATATAAATTTCCGGCTTTTTGATAATAGCACGTGCGATAGAAAGTCTTTGTTTCTGTCCACCTGATACGTTGGTTCCACCTTGAGAAATTGGTTCATCAACTCCTAAAGGTTTTGTATCGACAAATTCTTTTGATTGAGATATTCGTAACGCTTCATCAATATCTTCATCACTTGCGTTTGGATTTGCATATAAGAGATTGGAACGAATCGTTCCAGCTAACAAGATACCTTTTTGTGGAACATATCCAATTTTATTGCGAAGCTCTTTTTGTTCCACGTTTCGAATATCTTTTCCATCAATAGAAATGGATCCTTCGCTAACATCATAAAAACGAGGGACAAGATTGATCAACGTACTCTTACCTGAACCAGTACTTCCTATAAAGGCTGTTACCTCACCTGGTTTTGCCTCAAAAGAAATATCTGTCAATATATCTTCATCAGCTCCAGGGTATCGAAACGAAACATTTTCAAAACGTATGGTTCCATGTTCATTTCCATCAAAAGACTGTACATGTTCATCATCTGTAATCGATAGATTTGTTGTTAAGATTTCGTTAATACGTAAAGCCGATACATTGGCTCTTGGAATCATAATTGATACAACCGTGATCATCAAGAAAGCCATGATGACCTGCATTGCATATTGCATAAATGCCATGATACTTCCGACCTGTATCATTCCGGCATCTACCTGCTTGGATCCAAACCATAAGATCAACAAAGTGGTACCATTCATCAAAAACATCATAACTGGCATCATAATAGCCATGGCTCTAGATGTAAATAAACCAACTTTTGTGATATCCATATTGGCTTTATCAAATTTTTCTTCTTCTACTTTTTCATTGTTGAAAGCACGAATAACGAGCATTCCATCTAAAAGCTCACGAACCACAGAATTTAATTTATCGGTTAATTTCTGCATGATCTTAAACTTAGGCATAACAACGATAAAAACAACCATGACCACCGATAAGATCAACACTACACAAAGGGCAATGATCCATGTCATATTGGCTTCACTGCTCATAACATGCAACAAAGCACCAATTCCCATGATAGGTGCATATACAACGATTCGTAACATCATCACCAAGGCCATCTGGACTTGTTGAATATCATTTGTTGTACGTGTGATCAGAGTTGAAGTATTAAATTTGTTAAAGTTCTCATTGGAAAAATATGTAACTTTTTTAAAGACAGCTTCTCTAAGATTTTTCGATAATCCGGCTGCAATCTTAGAAGCAAAAAAACCCACAAGAATAGCACAGCCTGCACTTCCTAAAGCATATCCAAGCATAACAAGACCAGAGTGAATGATATAGTTTTGCTGGATTGCTGCCATATCAAGTCCCATCGCCTCATATTCACTCTTAACCATTTGGCAAGTCAAACTTGAAACCGTCGAAGAACCTAAAGCTTCAATCTGCTTTTTTGCCTGTTCTCGATAAGTCTTGATGCCATTTTGCATCAAAAGAACAGGAATCTCTACATTCTTCTCTTTTGCATCGCTAGATATTTCGGCAAATGTCATATCCATCTCTGCAAAAGAATTTTCTAGTTCTGTAAAAGATTCATCAGAAATATCATTTAAGATATATACATTTTCATCTTTTAAGACTGGAATCTCTTCAAGCTGTAGTTCACTTGCTTCATCTGGTGTAACAAGTTTATATGAATTTTCAATCAATTCTTTTTGATCCTCAGTTGCAACCATCAAGAATGGCTCTAGCGTAGATTCACGTACCTGCTCATAAACACCATGTTCAATACCATTGTTTTGAATACCAATATTAACAATATTCTGCATGTAATCCGGCAACGTTAATTCGCAATAGGCCTGCATAAACAATAGACCAATCACAACGAGTATTGGTACTACGAATGGTTTTAAATAACGCGCTAATTTTGTCATTTGTAATACTCCTCAAAATAATCTAATACTTTATTTAAAATTCTTTCTAAGCTATCTAGATCTTCCGGTGATAATCCATCTAAAAAATCCGATAAGAATTGCTGGTTATCCCGCCATTTGCTCTTAAGATGTTCTTTGATCTTATCTGAAATTTCGACATAAACTGTTCTACGATCTTTTTCACTACGTGTTCGAATGACCCAGCCATTCTTTTCATAACCTGAGATGATCTGGCTGGCAGCAGCTGGAGTAATATTCATATGCGCTGCAAGTTCCGACATCGTTGCCCGATGATCTTTTGAATCAAAGAAGATGAAACCGAGAATATATAAATCTCGCATTCGATACCCTGTGATTGGACCTCTTGATTTACGTGTAAATTCCATCAAAGTATACATACTTTTATTGATGACGTTGATCGTCGATTCTTTTGACATTTTCTCACCACCTTTTTTAATTAAGCGACTTAACTATTTAGCGTCTAAATTATAAATATAACTTAAGTACATGTCAATATAAAAACCGAGATGACTCTCGGTTCAATCATTATATTTTCTTTAAGATTTCATTAAGCTGTGCTTTTGTCATTTCAAGCTTTTCTTGATAAGAAGCAAGTTTTTCCTTTTCTTGTTTGACCTTAGCTTCCGGTGCTTTGGATACAAAGTTTGGATTTGACAGCATTCCACTAGCACGTTTGATTTCTTTTTCAAGATGTTCAATTTCTTTTGTCAGTTTTTCTTTTTCGGCTTCAAGATCTACTAAATCATCCATCTTGATCGTCATGACCGCTTTTTCAATCGTTCTTGATAATACATCATCACTGTTCAGATTCTCTACAACATGTGCATGACACATCTTATCTAGAATAGCCTTGGAATCTTTAGACAATTCTACAAAATTTCCCTGTTCATCATGTAATGAAATTTCAAGATCTTCGCTTGGTTTCATACCATATTCTGTCTTGGTTTCACGTACAGCCTGAATTGCAGAGATCGTCAAAGCCATTTCATCCTTTTCTTCATTTGTATACGTAAAGTTTACTTTTTCTGGCCATGTTTCTAAATTCATGCTTTCTTTATCATGTGGTAAATCCAAATAGATTTCTTCTGTCACAAATGGCATAAATGGAGAAAGCATCTTTAAGATTGCCTCTAAAACAGTATATAGTACAGCTTTTGTATTTTGTACAACTGCCTGATCTTCGCTGTATAACGTTGCCTTGCTTAATTCGATATACCATGAACAGAAATCATTCCAAATGAATGAATATAATTCATTTCCAACCATCGCAAATTCGTATTTTTCCATATTCATACTGACATGATCCAATACTTCATCCATTCTAGATAAGATCCATTTATCAACACTGCTTAAACAATCTACGTCTAAAGTTGGTTTTGTATCACCAATCTGCATCTGTACATAACGAGCTGCATTCCAAATCTTATTGATAAAGTTCCAACTTGATTCCATCTTCTTTTCATCAAAACGAAGATCCAAGCCTGGAGTTGAATTTGTTGTTAAAAAGAATCTAAGTGCATCTGCACCATGATCTTCTATAACATCCATTGGATCGATACCATTTCCTAAAGATTTAGACATTTTTCTGCCCTGGCTATCACGAACCAATCCATGAATCAAAACATCTTTAAATGGACGATTTTTCATGCAATAACGTGTTTGGAAAGCCATTCTGGCAACCCAGAAGAAAATAATGTCATATCCGGTAACAAGTACATCATTTGGGAAATATCGTGCAAGATCATCTGTTGATTCTGGCCAACCTAAAGTTGAAAATGGCCATAGAGCACTGGAGAACCAAGTATCCAATACATCCTCATCCTGGATCCAGTTCTCTTTATCTTTTGGATCTTCCATTCCAATGTACATTTCACCAGTTTCTTTATTAGTCCATGCAGGAATTCTATGTCCCCACCATAACTGTCTTGAAATACACCAATCTTCAATATTTTCCAACCATTGTTCAAATGTTTTTTCAAAACGGGATGGTACAAAATGGATCTTCTGGTCTTCAATCTTTTGATTTCTTAAAACCTCTTCAGCTAACGGTTTCATCTTAACAAACCATTGTTTTGACAAATATGGTTCAACGATAACACCTGTTCTTTCTGAATGTCCAACTTGATGCATATGTTCTTCAATATGGTCCACAACACCGGCCTTTTTAAAGTCCTCTACAAGAGCTTCACGACACTCAAAACGATCCATACCTGCATACTTATGGCACATTTCATTCATCGTACCATCCGGATTCATACAGATTGGCATCTTTAATCCGTATTTTTTTGCCAATGCAAAATCATTTGGATCATGTGCCGGTGTACATTTCATTACCGCTGTACCAAAATCCATATCGATATAATCATCAGCCATTATCGGTAATTCTTCACCATTTGCCGGATTGATCGCATGCATACCTACAATTTCTTTATATCTTTCATCATCTGGGTGAACAAAGATAGCCTGATCGGCAAACATTGTTTCTGGACGTGTTGTCGCAATTACTAGTTCCTGTCCATTTTCAACTACTTTATATTTGAAGTAATACATATGACCTAAAATTTCTTTATGTTCTACTTCAATGTTAGATAAAGCAGTCTTAGCTTCTGGATCCCAGTTGATGATTCTTTCCCCCTGGTAGATAAGACCATCGTTATAAAGATCCACAAACACTTTACGCACAGCTTTGGATAAGCCTTCATCCAAAGTAAAACGTTCTCTAGTATAATCCAAAGATAAACCTAATTTAGCCCATTGACTGCGGATCGTAGAAGCATATTCCTCTTTCCATTCCCATGCACGGTCAAGAAATTTTTCACGACCAATATCATAACGAGAAATACCTTCATTTTTTAAACGTTCATCTACTTTTGCCTGTGTTGCGATCCCTGCATGATCCATTCCAGATACCCATAAAACATCGTATCCTTTTAATCGTTTATAACGACAAAGAATATCCTGTAGCGTCGTATCCCATGCATGCCCTAAATGCAGTTTCCCTGTTACATTTGGTGGAGGAATAACGATACAGTATGGTTTCTTTGTCAGATCACCAGCTGTAAAATAACCTTTTTCTACCCATTTAGAGTAAATATCTTTTTCTACAGCTAAATGATCATACTTCGTATCCATTGTTTTTGCCATAAATATCTCCCTTCTTAAAAAAAAGCACATCCTATATAGGACGTGCTAAACGTGGTACCACCTAAATTCACATACAAAGTATGCCTTATTTCACATAACGTTGTGTGTACGTACAATCTTACTGTATTTCAGATTGTCTGCTCCTAGACTACCTTCATCATGTCTAAGCTCTTCTTTTCACCTGCCAGAAGATCTCTCTGCCTTAAATCATGATTACTCCTTCTATTCATTGCATTTATGTTGTTAGTTTACCATGTCAAAAATATTTTTCAAGTAAAATTAAACAATTATTCAACAGAGCGTGTCCAGCCAAAGCTGTCTTCGATATTTCCCCATTGAATTCCAGTTAATGTATCATATAGTTTTTGCGTCAATTCTCCAGTCATAAAATCATGAACCGTTACGACATCGCCCTTGTAATATAATTCACCAATTGGACTGATAACCGCTGCCGTTCCAGTTCCCCAGGCTTCTTCTAGTTTTCCAGAATGACCAGCTTCCATCAACTCATCAATGGATAAATGACGTTCAACGATTTCATAACCCCAGCTTTTTAATAGAGTAATGATTGAATCTCTTGTAACTCCAGGAAGTACAGTACCTTCACATGGAGCTGTTACGATCTTACCATCGATCTTAAACATTACATTCATTGAGCCTACTTCTTCTACGTATTTTCGATGAACTCCATCCAGCCATAAAACTTGTGAATAGCCCAATTTTTCAGCCTTGACTTGCGCTGCAAGGCTTCCTGCATAGTTTCCTCCACATTTGGCGAATCCGGTTCCTCCAAGAGTTGCACGAACAAATTCATCTTCAACATAAATCTTTACCGGATTAACACCTTCTTCATAATAGGCACCAACCGGTGATAAGATGATCATAAACTTATATGAATTAGATGGATGCACCCCGACAGCTGGCTCAGTGGCAAACATAAATGGGCGAATATATAAAGATTCTCCTTCATTTGTTGGGATCCAATCCTGTTCTTTTTTAACGATTGCTTCTACAAACTCAATAAATAAGTCTTCATCAAGTGTAGGCATGCTCATACGAATATTGCTATTGGCAAAACGTCTTGCATTCATTTCAGGACGGAATAACAATATACGACCATCTTTTGCACGATATGCTTTTAATCCTTCAAATGTTTCCTGTGCATAATGCAATACCATTGATGCCGGATCAAACTGTAATGGCGCATAAGGAACGATTCGCGCATCATGCCAACCAATTCCCTGATCCCAATCACAGACAAACATATAGTCTGTATAATACTTACCAAAACCAAGAGAACCTGTAGGTTTTTCTTTTAATGATTTTGCTTGTTCAAACTTAATTTCCATATCAAAGCCTCCCTAAGATATACTTATGTAGTGAGTTTATCACTATTTTAAATACGCTTCAAGATATTTTTTTCATTCACTTTCATAAATTTTCATAATTTACATATTGGATGATTTAGATAAAAATTGTGCATTATAAAGACGAGCATATACTCCATTCAATTCCAACAATTCCTGATGCGTTCCCTGTTCGACGATATTTCCATGTTCCATGACAAGGATCTTATCTGCGTTTACGATTGTGGATAAGCGATGTGCAATTACAAATGAAGTACGATCTTTCATTACTTTATCCATAGCCGACTGCAATCTCCTTTCCAGTCGCGTATCTACTGAACTTGTTGCTTCATCTAATATCAACACTTGAGGATCTTTTAAGATAGCTCTGGCAATTGTTAATAACTGTTTTTCTCCTTGTGATACATTGGTTCCTTCTTCATTGACGATCGTATCATAACCATGAGATAAAGTTCGAATCGTATGATGCACATTTGCAGATTTAGCCGCCTCAATAACTTCATATTTTTGAACATACGATTTACCATAGGATATATTTTTTTCGATTGTATCTTCAAATAGCCATGTATCCTGCAATACTAAACTAAACAACGATCGCAGGTCTTTATACGATAATTCTCGAATATCAATACCATTGATCTTAATAGATCCACCTTTCACATCATAAAAACGTAATAGCAAATTCGTAAGTGTTGTTTTTCCTGCGCCTGTAGGTCCTACGATTGCAATCGTTTCTCCCTTGTTTACATGGATATTTACATCTTTCATCAACAATTTATCACCATATCCAAACTGCACATGTTCAAAATCAATTGTTTCGACCTCTTTGATTGGTCGTTTTGTTTCTACATCTTTTAAGCTTTCTATATTCAAGAAGCTAAACAACCTTGACATTGCAGAAAAAGAAGATTGAACCTGTGCTGATAATTGTGATACCTGCGAAATCGGATCGTTGATTTGCCAGATATATCGAATAAACGCTTGTAATTGTCCTAGGGATATTGTTGAAGAAAGTACCAAGAAACACCCATATAAGGCAACTACTCCAATTGTCAAATATGTGATTAAAGAGGATAAAGGAGAAATCAAGCTGGATACAAACTGCGCTTTAAAACCAGCTACTCGCATACCTTCGTTGACTTCTTTAAATTTATCCAGAGAAGACCGTTGTTGATTATACATCATGATTTCCTGATACCCATCATATAATTCATTAACGGTACCATTTAAATCAGCTAACTTAGCTTGTTGTTCATCAAATAATGGTTGTGATTTTTTAACGATAAAACGTGATAAGAAATAGATGATCGGTAAAATACATACTATGATCAATGCCATGATCGCATGGATACGAAACATCATGAACAAGACAAACACAAATGTACAAACAGCAGAAATAACTCGTGATAAAGTTTGTTGTAACGCGTTGGATAATGTATCGACATCATTGGTAATACGACTTAACAATTCACCGGTTTTTTCTTTATCAAAATATGAAACCGGAAGATGCTGCATCTTATCTTCGACTGCATTTCGGATATCATACATCGTAAACTGAATCGCATCTGTTAAATAGAAAGCCATCAAATATTGTGAAACTGTTTTTATGATATAAATAATGCCTAATAGAATTGCGATCTGTATGATAATATCCATTTGTATATGGGCACCAGGAATGTTGTTTGCGATATCCATTACATCCTTTGACAGTTGTGTTGTAATCATACCTTCCACACTAGGATTGATCGCAAAAGTGATTTGAGCCACAATGATCATAAAAATTCCAACAAACAATTTAAATCGATATGGTCTTAAGAAAGGCCAAAGATGTTTGATGCACGATGTAAATGTCATTTTCTTATTCATCTAACATCAACTCCTTTCTTGAAAGCTGGGAAAGGGCAATCTCTTGATAAATCTTACAAGTATTCATCAGTTCTTTATGCGTGCCTTTTCCAACTAACTTGCCTTCATTTAACACAAGGATCATATCTGCATCCATGATTGTGGAAATACGCTGGGCAACGACAAAAAAGATTGCATCTTTCACTTTAGGTTTTAAAGCCTCACGCAATGTTGCATCTGTTTTAAAATCTAGAGCACTAAAGGAGTCATCATAGATATATAAAGATGGATCCATGATAATGGCTCGTGCAATCGATAAACGTTGTTTTTGCCCTCCAGACACATTGGTTCCATCTTCGCTGATTTCATCTTCGTATTGATGATCACGAACTTCAATAAACTCTTTTGCCTGCGCAATTTTTGCAGCCTCTTCGATTTCATCCATTGTTGCATCAGGTTTTCCAAACGAGATGTTTTCTTTAATACTACCTTTAAATAAATGTGCCTTTTGAGCAACATAGCCAATCTGATTGCGTAGAGAATTTAATTGATATTCTTTGATATCTTTTCCATTGATCAACACCTGCCCTTTTGTAGCATCATATAATCGTGTCATCAATTTTACTAAAGAAGATTTTCCTGATCCTGTGCTTCCTATGACCGCAATTTTCTCTCCCTTTTTGCAAGTAAAAGAAATGTCACTTAAAACCGCCTCTTCTCCATCTGGATAAGAAAAACTAACATGATCAAAAGTTAAAGATTCAATTAAATCACATACATAGGCATTTTCTTTTTCTATAATTGAAGAGTTAGTATCTAAAACAGCTTGAATTCGTTTAGCTGACACATTTGCACGTGGATACATCATAAAAACCATACAGAATAACAATACACTCATCATGACATGAAAGATATATTCCACAAACGCAATCAAATCACCAATTGAAATGGTCTGTGCACTTAACATAGAACAAGAAACAAAATATACTGTCATCACAGCAATATTCATCAATAAAAAGAAAGTAGGTTCTGTACAAGACATTAACTTAAACAATTTAGAACTCTCTCTTTGATAGTAACGATTCTCCTTGGCAAAACGTTCTTCTTCATTTTTTTCTTTATTAAAAGAGCGAATGACACGAATACCTGTAATATGTTCACGCAAGATCTTATTGATACGATCAATAGAATTCTGTTGATTTTCACTGATAGGTTCACTCACTTTAGCAACGGCAAATACACCAATCAAAATAAAAGGAATCGTTAATAAAACGATATATGACAGTGGTAGCGATATACGAACGATCAACATGATGGATACGATCATCATAACCGGAGTCATCAACGCCATTCTTAAAATAACATTTAAAAACAACATGATCTGATAAGCATCATTGTTTGTACGTGTAATCATGCTTGATACACCGAATTTATCCATTTCCGCACTGGAAAAAGTCATTGCGTGTTCAAAAACATCATTGCGTATATCCCTTGTAACATTAGTTGATATTCTTGTCGAACAATATCCTAATATGACGGTTCCACAAACACCAACAATGGAAATAATTGACATTAACGCCCAATTTGACCATAAAAAAGAGGTATCTTTTGTGTTTACACCTTGATCGATCATTCTTGAAATTAATGTAGGAATACCAAGTTCCACCAATGCAAATCCAAATACAGAAATGGCATCGATCAAGAAAAGTAACTTATACTTTTTTAGATATTTTAATATCAACTTCATAAAAACTCCTTAACATTCAAAAAAAAGGAGGGTCCTATATAGGACCCAGCTTATTAACCTTTATTCACCAACTTTTGAAGTAACGTATTCAAGAACTTCTTCCATTGTTTCTTTATTTAAACATTCTTGAGCAAGTTCCTGCATTTCAGCATAACTTAATGATTTAACAACCTTACGTGCTTTCAAAATCTGTGTAGCGCTCATAGAGAATTCATCAAGACCAAGACCTAATAGAATTGGTACAGCATTTGGTTCTCCGGCCATAGCTCCACACATACCAGCCCATTTACCTTGAGAATGAGCTCCTTTGATCGTGTTGGCAATCAAGCGTAATACACTTGGATTGTATGGCTGATACAAGTAAGATACATGCTCACTCATTCTGTCAGCAGCCATAGAATACTGGATCAAGTCATTTGTTCCAATTGAGAAGAAGTCTGCATATTTAGCAAACTGATCAGCTAGTACAGCAGCTGCAGGAATTTCAACCATCATACCTACTTCGATATTATCGGCTACAGCTACACCTTCTGCGATTAATTCAGCTTTAACATCTTCAAAGATAGCTTTTGCATCACAGAATTCTTTAACAGTTGCGATCATTGGGAACATGATGCAAAGTTTACCATAAACAGATGCACGGCACAATGCACGTAACTGTGTACGGAAAATATCTGTTTCTTTAAGGCATAGACGGATAGCACGATAACCTAAGAATGGATTCATTTCTTTAGGGAATTCATAGTAATCAAGATGTTTGTCTCCACCGATATCCAATGTTCTTACAACAACTTTCTTACCTTTCATTCCTTCAAGAACTTGTTTGTAAGCTTCAAACTGTTCATCTTCTGTTGGGAAGTGATCAGAATCCATGTATAAGAATTCAGTACGGAATAATCCAACACCTTCTCCGCCGTTCTTCAATACACCTTCAACATCTTTAAATCCACCGATATTTCCAGCTAATTCAACTTCATGACCATCTTTTGTAACGGATTTTTCATTAACTAATACTTTTAGTTCTTCTTTTTCTTTTGCGTAAGCTTCAGCTTTTGCCTGATAAGCTTTTACTGTATCTTCATCTGGGTTTACAACCACTTCACCAGATAATGCATCAAGAGCCATTACATCTCCTGTCTTACATGCATCAACAACACCTGGGCATCCTACAACAGCTGGAATTTCAAGACTATTGGCCATAATAGCTGAGTGACTTGTTTTTCCACCAATTTCAGTTGCAAAACCTTTTACATATTCATTTAACTGTGCTGTATCACTTGGAGTAAGGTCGTGAGCAACGATGATAGAATCTTCATCAATTGCGGTTAAATCAGGAATTGTTAATCCTAATAGATTACATTTTAAACGGAAAGTAACATCCTTAACATCGGCAGCTCTTTCACGGAAATAGTCATTATCCATACTTTCGAACATTGCAACCATAGAATTTGCTACAGTATCTGTTGCATATTCAGCGTTGCAAGATTCTGCTTCGATCATTGCTTTGATCTGGCTTGCAAGTTCAGGGTCATTTGCCATCATTAAATGGGCATCAAAAACTGCAAGTTCTTCTTCTTTTAAACGTTTTGCTGCTCTTTCTTTAACACCTTCGATGTCTTTAACTGTTTTAGCTAATGCTGCATCAAATTTTTCAATTTCTTCAGCAGGTACACCGGATTTTTTTTCAATGACAACAGTTGGAGTTTCCAGTTTATAAACTTTTGCTACTGAAACACCAGCACTTGCCGCAATACCTTTTAACATGATATATTCCTCCTAAAACTATATGCGTAATTTATACGCTTTCAATCATTAGAATTTTAACACTTTTTGATATCGATATCAACAAAAACGAAAGCTTAAAACAGAGATCAAATCGCAATTAATTACACTACTTAACTGTATTGATAACACTTACATCTTCTAATTCTTCATATGTTATAGAAATTGTATCTCCAGCCTTCAAAAAAGCCAGAACATCTTCATTTTTAGAAGTTAATGTACATTTATACTTCTTGTTTTCTGTATCCGTAATAAAACATTTGCTTGTTCCATCCACATCCAATATCTGTACACTGGCTATGGTGATATCCTTTTCTTTTAGATCTTGTGCAGAACTTGAACCTCCAGAAGTAGAAACAAATTTTTTCTTCAATGTTTCAAAGCCTTCATCTGATTCGATCGTGGCAACTTTTTGATAGTCCGTTGCATCCACCATGGCATACATCTTGATCAATCCATTATCATCCTTTAAAGCCATCATATATACAGGATCCCCATTTACATTAACTAGTAGCGGGAATGTTGAAGTATAGCCATAATTACGTACTTCCCCTTCTGCAGAGTTCATCGCGCTGGATTCATTAGCTCCAGCACTGGAAATTTTCATCGCATCATGCGTTCTTAAATTAATTAATACAAATCCTAAATTGGAAGCATCTTCATTGGCGGATGTAATACCTGAGTAGATATAGATATCGCCATCTTGTTCTAGATAGTTATAACCATCGCTGGTAACTGTAACATTTTTTTGGCCAAAAATCGAATTGATAAATCCAGACTGTAAAGATCCATTATTATCGACTTCTTCCATAACCAGACTTTCGGGATAAATACGATCCACCCATTTAGGTGCATCTAGAACATTATCATATTTTATTGAATTTGCTGTGATTGGATCAAACAATACAACACCGCTAACCTTTTGTCGTGTTTGATATCCTGTATAAGAATACGTTGTACAAACATACCATGGATGTCCTTCATCATCAATTTCGAATGAAGGGGAACCAAACATCAAGTTAGGATATTGCATCTGTAATTGCCTATGCAAGTTTTCATTAAAATAACCTGACGGAACGTATTTCATTCCGTCTAAACCTAAATCTTTCAATTTCACCAATTCGGCTTCACCTGTCACTGAATTGACCAAGATATATGCAGGTATTCCTTCATTTCGATTCCCAAAATACTTGATAAAATCCGCATATTCTAAAGGTGTAACACGATATACGCTATCTTTGTAAGATATCTGTGTATATTCAGTACTCACTTCAAATTGTGAAACAAGTTCAGGCATTTCTCCCATGACCCTGTCGCCTAAGACAATTGTCGATTCTCGATCAATAATAGGCGTCTTTGTGAAATCCACTTCATTGACTGTTGAAAAATCGACATTTTCAATCTCGATTCGATTTGCATATGACTGCGCATTAAACACAGGACTAAATACAATTGGTGAAACAAAGATCCAAATAACTGTTGCTGTAGCTAAAAGATTTGAAAGATAAAATAGAGCCTTAGAAATAATTGACGTATGTGCATATCCTTTAAATAAGATTTCGTTCAAAGAATATAATCCATTCTTGTTTGAAAACATTATGGATATCATCTTTAATAAAACAATGATCGCAATCGACCAGAAAATCAAACCAGGGCCATTGATTGCAATAGACGGGGTCATGATATACCACGCAATCGCAACAAGCAAAACCCAGAATACAATGCACTTGATCATATTTTTCTTATCATAACGAAATGCTTGTGTATTTGTACTATAATTGTTCTTTTTAAAAAAATGAAACTTCTTCATATATCCACCTCTTGTATCTATTCTACATAAAAAGTGATTAAGATGATATAAAAAAAGTGAAAGATCATTTGACCATTCACTATTTATTTAAAACCGGAGCCAGAGCTTTAACCAAAGCAATATTGATAAGCACAGCTACTACGATTTCCGGAATCATATTTGTAAGTAAAACTGTACCCATATAAGCCATCAATGCTGAATTAGCAACCCCAATTGCTTCAGCATATGGCACAGCATAAAATAATATAATCAACCCTAAAACCATGATCGTATGCAAGCATGTGGCAACACCGGCACTGATTGCTGCACTTTTTGTTTTGGAAAAACTTTTCTTTAACAGAAAACGATATAGATAACCTGCAATGACTCCCAATAGAATTCTTGGAACAATCGCAACAATCAAGCTTTGAAAACCACCTTGAAATCCACCGATTTCAATAAATGGACTAAACGCAAAACTTGTGATCGTAGGCGCCATTGTTGCGTTAATTACACTGGTAATACCAAATACAAGTCCCAAAAAAGCACCAAATTTTGTTGACATGACGCAAGCACAGACAATAACAGGAACATGCATTAAAGTCGCACTTAAGGGACCGATGCGTAGATACCCAAAAGGCGTTACTAACAAGATGATCTCAATTGCTACAAACAAGGCCATCATCGTTAGATTACGAATCTGATTGGTTGTTTTAGACATATTCAATTTTCCTCCTACTCTCGTTTCTTAAACGAATACGATGTATAAAACAAAGAATGAATGCTCACTAACTTCGATTACAGACTCTCGTTCTGTATCTACTCAAGCATCGAAACGATTATAGTACAAAAAGGTCTACATATCAATGCAGACCTTCAAATTGTAATTGGTAATATCGTGCATATGTACCATTTAATTCCATCAATTCCTCATGTGTACCTCTTTCATGAAGACCATTTGAATCCAATACTACAATTTCATTCGAATTTCGAATCGTAGAAAGACGATGGGCAATTGTGATACAAGTACGATTTTTAGACAACTCCTCCAGGCTTTTTTGAATGATACGTTCGCTTTCGTTATCCAAAGCACTCGTAGCCTCATCCAAGATTAAGATCTTTGGATCTTTTAAGAAAACACGTGCAATTGAAATTCTTTGTTTCTGTCCACCCGATAGACGTGTTCCTCTTTCCCCTACAAAAGTATCATACCCTTCTGGCAAGGACATGATAAAATCGTGGATGTTTGCTTTTTTGGCAGCTTCGACAATTTCTTCATGTGTTGCGTTCAACTTACCATAGGCAATATTTTCTTCAATAGTTCCAGTAAACAGATAAACATCCTGTTGAACCAGTCCAATACATTGACGCAAAGATTTAACTTTATATTCTCGAATATCCACACCATCTAAAGCAATCTTTCCACCTTTGACATCATAAAATCGAGAGACCAAAGAACATAGCGTGGTCTTTCCAGAACCACTTGGTCCAACTAGAGCTACCTTTTTGCCGGCAGGTATCGTAAGATTTACATCGTTTAAGACATTTTCATCTTGATTGTAAGAAAAGCTTACATGGTCAAAACAGATATCCCCTTTAACATCATGTAAATCTCTAGCTCCTTCTTTATCTTGAATATCCGGCACTTCTTTCATTACCTCTTCAAAACGTTTAAAGCCAGACAATCCTTTTTGGAACATCTCGGTGAATTCGATCAACACTTCAATCGGTGCAATAAAGATATTGATGTAAAGAGCAAATGTAGCTAAAGTAATAGGACTCAGATCACTTGTCGCAATGAAATATCCGCCGCCAATAATCACCGTTATATATAGCAATCCCTGAAAAAAATTATTTGTAGAATGATAGGTGCCCATTACATAATAATTGCTTTTTTTCGAAGCTAAAAAAGCATCATTGGAGTGTGCAAACTTCTCTTTTTCAAGATCTTCATTGGTAAAAGATTGAACAACACGAATACCTGATAATGAATCTTGTAAGCGGGCATTCACATCACCAATCTTTCTTCGATTATCCATAAACACTTTCTGCATGCTTTTATTTTGTCGGTAACTGAAGACTAACATAATGAATGTTACGATTGACAATAAAAGTGCCAATGGCCAATAGATAATATAAAGAATGATAAAGGAACCAAAGATCTTTACAAGAGAGATAAATAGATTTTCAGGGCCATGATGCGCAAACTCACTAATATCAAACAAATCGGATACGACCCTTGACATCATTACACCCGTATTATGACGATCATAATAAGAAAAAGATAATCTTTGATATTGATCAAATAAATCTTTTCGCATATCTTTTTCCATGTTGGCTCCCATGATATGCCCCTGCGCTGAAACATAATAACGACAAACAGAGCGTAAAAGATATAACGCCAATAAGGCAATTGCCAAAATACCAAGAGTTGAAAGAATTTTCGAATGACTCTGCATAAACAGATTGTCTGTACAAAAATTCAAGATCAAAGGAAATGCAAGATCAACGATCGAAATGATCGAAGCACATAACAAGTCTAGAAAAAAAACAGTTTTATAAGGTTTATAATATTGTAAAAAATGCTTAAACAACTTCATATCAAATCCTCCAAACGAAGACTATTATAATCTAAAAAATGTTTTTTCCAAAGTAAAAGGCATCATTTGATGCCTTTTTTTGCTTAATCTTTGTTGTGTTCCTGAATAATTCTAGAAGCAAATGGTTCTGGAACTGGATCATAACGATCCATGCTCATTGTATATGTTCCAAGACCTTGCGTCATGCTTCTTAATTCAACTGAATATTTTGCCATTTGTGACATAGGAACCTGTGCTTCGATGATCTGATCTCCTTCATCCGGTGTCATACCCATGATAGCTCCACGACGTTTATTTAGATCACCAATGACTGTTCCTGTGTATTCATCAGGTACTTTAATAGTAACATTCATGATAGGTTCTAACAAAATTGGTTTCACTTTCGTCATAGCATCTTTAAATGCCAAACGAGCCGCTAATTTAAATGCCATTTCGCTCGAGTCTACATCGTGGTATTTTCCATCCAGCAATGTCGTTTTAACATTAACCATTTTATAGCCAGCCAAAGTACCTTCATTACAACATTCACGAAGCCCATTTTCAACAGCTGGGAAATATTGTTTTGGAACTGCACCACCAAATACTTTCTCTGCGAATACCATTTCTTCTTCATCTGGATTTGGTGTAAATTCAACAAATACATGACCAAACTGCCCATGACCACCAGATTGTTTTTTATGACGTCCTTCACCAACAGCTGTTTTTGTAATGGTTTCGCGATACATTACTTTAGGATCGGATAAAGTAACTTCTGTTTTATATTTGTTCTTTAATTTGTTAACGATGATATCAAGATGCTGATCACCAATACCATAAATGACAGTCTCTTTTGTTTCTGCATTGTTTATTACTTTGAAAGTAGGATCTTCTTCCTGCAGCCTTGCCAGACCATTTGAAAGTTTATCTTCATCATTCTTTGATTTAGGTAAAACAGCCTGTCCATACATTGGCTCATCAAATACGATTGGATCTGCCATAACAAGCTTTCCTTTTTCACACAGCGTATCATTGGTCTTCGTATATTGAAGCTTTTGAATAGCCCCAATGTCGCCTGTAAATAATTTACCAGCAGCCGTTTGGTGTTTACCTTTGATAATAAAAATCGTACCTACTTTTTCTGGTTTTCCATTATTTGCATTTGAAACCACAGAATCACTTGATAGAACACCACTTAAAACTTTAACATATGAGATTCGACCTACAAATGGGTCAATGATCGTCTTAAAGACTTGCGCTGTTAAGACTTCTTTTTCACTTGTCATCAATTCCACTTTTACATCATTTGGTGAAGTCGCCGTATACATACCTTTTTCAGAATATGTTGGGAAATATGTAACGATCAGATCCATTAAACGTTGGATACCAATAGATTGTGTTGCACTTCCTGAATATACCGGACAAATTTCACCATTGCGAACACCAATACGAACACCACGAGTTAATTCTGCATCGGTGAATTCTTCTCCAGAGAAAAATTTTTCCATAAGATCATCATCACCCATAGCCACTGCTTCAGCAATCTGATCTTTATATAGATTAACTTCTTCCTGCATATCTTCTGGTACTGGATGTGGTTTGTCGCCATCAGCCTTAGGTCCTTTATAGTACCATGCTTTATTACGAATGATGTTAACAGAACCAACGCATTCTCCATTTTCTACGATCGGTACTTCAAATGGAATGATGCTCTTACCAAAGGCTTCATGAAGTTTATCATAAGCTTCCTGGAAACTTGTGTTTTCTTCATCAAGTTTATTAATAAAGAAGATTGTAGGTTTTTTAGCGGCAATCGCTTGTTTATAAGCAAGTCGAGTTCCTGATTCCAATACATCTTTTGCATTTGCTACGATCAAACAGCTGTCACCAACGGCAAATCCAGCTTGTTTTTCTCCAACAAAATCAAGATAACCTGGTGTATCGATAAAATTGATTTTACAGTCTTCCCATTCAATTGGAACGATGGACGTGTAGACACTGATACCACGGCGAATTTCTTCAGCGTCAAAGTCAATCATTGAACTTCCCTCTGAAGTCTTACCAAATCGATCTGTCGCTTTCGTATAATATAACATGGATTCCAATACAGAAGTTTTTCCCGCACCGCTGTGTCCAATGACGCAAACGTTACGTACTTCACTGCTTAAATAGTCTCTCATGGAAAAACCTCCTTAACGTAAGATCGGCTCTAATTGAGCTCGGCAATGTTCACGCACGTAATCAAGTGCAACGTTTCCTTGTTTATCTTCCATGTCTTTATCGGCACCATAAGATAAAAGTTTTTCAACAAGGCTTGGATAACCTCCATAGGCAGCACGCATCAAAGCAGTACATCCGTTATTATCAAATAAATTTACATTTGCATTTCTTTCCAACAACATAGAAACAGTATCACGTTTAAAGGCGATACAAGCTTCCATCAAAGCTGTACGTCCAACTTCATCCTGTGCATTGATATCGGCTCCAGCATCCAGCAATACTTCAACACAACGATCCTGCCCTAATAAAGCAGCACGCATCAAAGCAGTACGTCCTCGATCATCTTTTGCATTCACATCAGCTCCTGCATCAAGTAAAGCTTTACAAATTGTTTTATTTCCTTTTTTGGCAGCTGCCATTAAAGCCGTTTTACCCTTATTATCCACCAAATTAACATCGGCTCCATTATCAATCAACAGCTGTACCACATCTTTTCTGTCCCTTTTTGATGCTCGCATCAAAGCTGTACGTCCATCTCCATTTTGATAGTTTACATCGGCTCCTGCCTTAATTTGACTTGCTGCCATCGCAAAATCGCCATTTGCACAAGCATCCCAGAAAACCTTGTTGAAATTTTGATCCATTTTAATCTCCTCCGTTCTTTATAGCGATCAAAAATATAAAAACTGGAACACGCAAACGTACCCCAGTTATAAATGTGGAAAAGAGTGGAATCTTGTTGAAACAGTTGGAACATTTTTCATCATTACCACTCCCTTCGTAAGTGCTTTCATTATATTAAATTTCTTACAAAAGGCAAATCAAGTACCAACTAAGACAGATTCAAAACCAATTAAGACATCATTGCTCCATCAACAGATAAAATAGTTCCTGTAATATAGCTTGCATTATCACTAGCAAGGAAAACAAAAGCGGATGCAATATCTTCTGGTTCCCCAATTCGTTTTAATGGAATTGCATTGATCATAGGTTCGATCATTTCTTTAGGAAGCTGTTTTACCATATCTGTATTAATAATTCCTGGAGCTACCGCATTAACGCGAATACCATATTTACCAAGTTCTCTAGCTAATGATTTAGTTAAGCCATTGATCGCAAATTTACTTACTGGATATGCTACGCCAGCTGACTGTCCATATAAAGACACCATAGAACTTGTATTTAAAATGACACCATGATTTTGCTCTTTCATGATAGTTGCAGCTGCATGTGTCGTAATATATACTGCACGCAAATTTAAATTCATGATCTTATCAAAACGGTCTACATCATAATCTAAAAATGATGCCGAATCCGAAAGACCAGCATTATTAATCAGCACATCAATCGTTCCATATTTTTCTTTAATTTGGGTAAAATCTTCATTTACAAGCTTTTCATCATTTAAATTGATCCATCTTCCTTCTACATTATCATAATTCAAGTTTTTTAAAGCATTTGTAACGGTTTCTTCTTTTGAGCCATAAAACACCACTTGATAACCTTCTTTTAAAAAGGCTTTCACACTTGCAAATCCGATACCTCTCGTACCGCCTGTTATGATACATACTTTTTTTGTCATACGTATTACCTCCTACTTTTATTATGGACACAGATCCATAAAAAAGCGAATGATATGCCTAGAAAAAAAGGCTGATAGTTCAGCCTATTTATTTTCTTCTAATTCAATATGTCTTAAGATGATCGTAGTGATCAATTCTGCAGCAAGCTTAGGATCATCATTGCATACGATATACTTATATTGAGGAATCATCTTCATTTCCTGGGCCGCTTTGGCAAGACGCTGTTGAACGATTTCCTCAGCTTCCGTTTTTCTTCCACGAATTCGTTTTTCCAGCTCTTCCATTGATGGAGGTATGATAAAAATGCTTAAGGCATCTGGACATTTTTCCTGAACTTGTGTTGCTCCCTGAACTTCGATTTCAAGAATAACATTCTTGCCTTCATTTCTTAATTTTTCAACTTCTTTTAATGGTGTTCCATAGTAGTTTCCAACAAATTCTGCATACTCCAATAATTCACCATTTTTAATTGCGTTTTCGAAATCTTGTCGTGAAGTAAAGAAATAATCTTTACCGTCGATTTCACCATTTCGTGGTTCACGTGTTGTCATAGATGTTGAATAGGCGAGATTTAATCGCTCATCATTTTCAAAATAACGACGAACTGTACCCTTTCCTACTCCACTTGGACCACTGAGAATAATCAATAACCCTTTTTTCATAAACTCTCCTTTTTATACATTGTACAAGTCATCACTTCGACTGTCAAAGACTTTATGATACAATTGGACTATAAAGGAGAGATTTTATGGCAATCGATGGATTACTTTTACATACTTTAACAAATAAACTCAATCAATTAACACCTTGTAAGATTGGAAAAATGCAAAACGTATCAGATGAAGAAATACTCTTTCATATCCATCCACGCAAAGCAAAGGCTCAACGCCTAGTTATCAACGTTCATTCCAACACCAGTCGTGTTTACATCTCTAAGAGTTTAAGGAATACACAACCAAGCCCTTCTAACTTTGTTATGGTGCTTCGAAAACAATGTTCACAAGCTATTATTACAAAAATTGAACAAATTGGATTTGATCGCATCGTTCGTTTTGATATTGAAGCAAGAAATGAATTTCAAGATATATCTCATCTAAAGCTATATGCTGAATTAATGGGCAAATACGCCAATCTAGTTTTGGTTGATGAAAAAGATATCATTATTGATGCTTTAAAGCGCATTCCCGTGTTTGAAAATTCAAAACGCTTAGTTCATCCTGGAGCAAAATACACCCTACCACCACAACCTCTTAAACAAGATCCTAGACACATTCAATCATTGGATCTTGATCAAAGTCTTGTGGATCAGGTTTATGGCTTTTCTCCTTTGTTATCAAAAGAGTTTATCTACCGTTTACACAAAAACGAAAAGTTTGAAGACATTTTAGAAGAAATATTTCAATCCAATCAACTCTATGTTTATGATAAAGATTTTCATTGTATTGAATTAAAACATCTAGAAAAAACACCTAAAGTCTATGATTTTATGGATGGACTTGATCATTTATTTATCGAAAAAGAACAGAAACAACGGATCAAGGAGCAATGTGGTGATGTTTTTAAAACAGTAGATAAAGAACTCGCAAAATTAAAGAAAAAATTGCCGAAATTGGAAGAAAGCCTTCATGAATCTCAAGATTATATGAAATACAAAGAGTATGGAGATCTGCTCTTTGCGTATCAATCGCAGATCAAAAAAGAAAAAATCATTCGTCTTGAAAGCTTTGAAACAGGTAAAATGATAGAAATTCCACTTGATATGCGTTTTGATATCAAGGATAACGCCAATAAATTTTATCAAAAATATCATAAACTAAAACGTGGAGAAATCATTCTACAAGAACAAATCGTACAGTGTAGAAAAGAAATTGAATACTTTGAACAGTTGCAGCAGCAATTGAAATTCTGCTCTGTAGAAGATGCTCTGGAGATTCGAGAAGAACTCATCAAACAACGGGTATTGATGCCAAAGAAGATCAATCAAAGACAGAAGAAGAAAAAAGAACCAAATATTTTAAAGCTCGTATTACCAAATGCAGAAATCTATGTTGGCAAAAATAACATTCAAAACAATTACATTACGCATCATCTTTCCCGTAAACAAGATATGTGGTTTCATGTCAAAGATTACCACGGAAGTCATGTATTGATAAAAACCGATGAATTAAATGAAGAATTGATACGTATGTGTGCAAATTTGGCTGCTTATTATTCAAAAGGAAAAGAATCAAGCAGTGTTCCTGTTGATTACTGCCCTATTTCTCAAATCAAAAAAGTACCCGGCTCTAAAATTGGCTTTGTGACAATGAAATCATATAAAACAATTTATATCGATCCAGATGCTAGACAGATTGAAGAATGGATCCATACATATGCAAAAAAGGGATAGCCAAGCTATCCCTTGATTTTTATCGTATTTCCATCTGGACCAGGTGTACTTGCAAGATAATCGATAATTTCTTTTTTCTTGTCATCTTTACAAGGTTTGCAGGCAATATGATCCATTTCCCCAGATACCAAAGCTTCTGCCATCCCTGAACAGCCTGGATATCCACAACCACCACAGTTATAACCAGGCAGCATTCCCGTTACAGTGTCAACACGCTCATCTGTTTCTACTTTTAAATACTTATCAGCAACTCCAAGGCCTAAGCCCAAGACTGCCCCTAAAACTAACATCATTAAAATTGCATATAACATAAAGCTTAATCCTTTCTAGAATTATGCGCTGGATTATTCGTACAAGCATAATCCTTACAGCCTTCACAGTCGGCTTTTAAATTTTCACACCCCTCTGGAAGTGGGGTTTTTTTGTTCATTAAATAAAGCACGATATAAATTGTCACTAAAAGGGCAAAAAATAAGATTGCTAAAACGATTTTCATTAAACGATTCCTGCCAATCCACTAAACGCCATAGACATAATAGCTGCAACGATCAATGCGATTGGATTTCCAATAAATGGTTTAGGTACATCACAAAAATCTAAACGTTCACGAATCGTAGAGAAAATATACAATACCAAAGCAAAACCCAATGGCGTGCCAAATGAATATATAAGCATTTGAGCAAAATCATAATGATTAGAAATATTAACCAAACATACATTCAATACAACACAGTTTGTAGTGATCAAAGGTAGATAAACACCAAGTGATTTATACAAAGATGGACTTGTTTTCTTGATAAACATTTCCGTTAACTGTACCAAAGATGCGATAACAAGAATGAACGTAATCAAATCCATGAATTCTAATCCTAGTGGTACCAATACAAGATAATACAAACCATATGTTACAATTGCAGCCACGACAATAACGAACATGACCGCAACGCCCATACCGATTGCTGAACTGCGTTTCTTAGAAACACCCATGAATGGGCACATTCCTAAAAACTGATTTAAGATAACATTATTGATCAAAACACTCGTAACCAATAAAGTAACTAACTCACCCATACTACTTTACCTCCTTAGCTGCCACTTTTTGATCAGCATGATTTTTATAAACACTTACAAGGGCTGCTAATATCGCAAATGTAACGAAAGCTCCTACAGGTGAACTAAACATACTGATTACATAATCATCTGGAAGGATACGAATATTAAACAGTACCTGCGTTTCATCAAATGGATTCACTAAATTAATCATACCAGTTGATAAAACTTCACGAATCAAAGACATAGATGTAACAGCTAGAGTATATCCTAGACCCATTCCTAAACCATCTAATGCTGAATCCAAAACACCATGTTTGCTGGCAAATGCTTCAGCACGTCCTAAGATGATACAGTTTACAACGATCAAAGGAATGAACACACCTAAGCTTGTATTAAGTGCAGGTGCATAAGCCTCGATCAACATTTGAATGATCTTAACAAGAGTTGCAATAATAACGATATAGACAGGGATACGAATCTCTTCAGGTGTAATATTTCTTACTAATGAAATGATCACATTGGACATGATCAATACACAGATTACGGCAACACCCATACCCAAACCGTTGTTTACGCTTGTAGTAATAGCTAAGGTCGAACAAATACCAAGATAAAGAGAAAATACTGGATTATCTTTTAATAAGCCATTTTTAAAATTCTGAAACCTATTCATAATCAAGTCCCTCCTTACTTAAGCTCATCAACATATGTTGATGCCTCGTTGATTGCATCGACAACTGGTTGCGAAGAAACGGTCGCTCCAGAAATCGTATCTAATTCTTCTTCTGAGCTCTTTTGCAAAAGACTGTTTTTAAAATCATCTTCCAAGACTTTAGAACCTAATCCTTTTGTATCCCCGTTGCTCATAGCTAAAAAGTTATCAATGATTTTATCGTTGCTGTTGATAGAAACCAAGAATGTTGTACCATCTTTATAGCCACTTACTTTCATATTAAAGATAAATAAATCATTATATTTATAAACTTTTTGAACTGTTGTAGACTCTGATTTAAATTCTACTTCTTCAAAATCAGATTCTGATGCATCTGGATACATCTGCAATAAAGCTGCTTTTTCAGTTTTCTCATTGTTTGCAGCGATGACAGGAGCTGTCATTTCATTGGCAAAAGCCAAAGCTCCGCCTGCAATAGCTGATACAACAGCTAGAAAAACACCTAGTTTTAAGATCTTGTTCATAGAGAAACCTCCTCTTGAACGTGTTCAACCGGCACGTTATCTACAACCATTGAAGTTGCTTCGCTTTCAATTTTTGTTACTGGTTCAATTGAACTTGCTGCATAGAATGAAACACCTAATCCAACGATCGCTATACAGATAAAACCAGTCCATACTTTCTTTTTGATTTCTAGCTGTTTTCCATCTAAAGCATTTTCAATCATTGGTGTAAATAAGTTCATCAATAAAATTGAATATAGACAACCTTCTGGAAGATTGGCTTTTAAACGAATCAATACAGTTAGTACAGCTGCTCCTAAAGCAAAGATCACTCTTCCTCCAGCACTCGTTGGACTTGTTACTGGATCGGTTAACATGAATACTCCACCAAAGATCACACCACCTGTTAACAGATGTAACACTGGATACCAGATAAATCCAGGTATACCATGATAAGATTCGATTCCAGTTAATAGAGCAACAATTGCCGTTAAGACAAAGATACCTCCAAGATATGTAACAGGAACTCGCCAGTCAATCACTTGACGGAATGCAAGATAAATACCAACCAAGATAATCGCAATAGAGAATGTTTCACCAATAGCACCAGGATACGTTCCAAGAGCTAAGCCCATGAACCCTCCAAACTGCTCCAAGAAAGTATCTAAAACAGAACTTGTAGCTGGTAACCAGTTATATGTAGAAGCTATTACAGTCGTTGGTGTAGCGCTTGTAACTAAATCTGTCGTTGCTCCCATAAATGAAGCAAAGATGATAGCTCTACCTACTGCTGCCGGATTAAAAATGTTATTACCAAACCCGCCAAACAACAATTTACCAAGTACGATACAACAAGCTGTTGCGATGATCAATGCATATGGTGTCATTGAAATTGGAACCATCATCGTCAAGATAATAGATGTTACCCAGCCAAAAGATGTCTTGATATAATCCAATGGTTTTTTCTTTGTACATAACGCAAAAATAGCTTCACAAACTAAAGTTGTGATCAATGAACTTGCAAGAAGAATGATTGCCTGCATCGCATAATTCATTCCGTATGAAGTTCCATAATATATACAAGATATAACGAAGATGACCATTAAGCCACCGGTCAATTCCCACATGATACGCTGTGTTGAAAAACGATCTTTTATATTGGGACTTACATGAAAAGTAAACTTCATAATCTAAGCCTCCTACTTCTTTTTCTTCATGGCTACGATTCGCTTAGCTTTACGAACATTTTCTGTTACATCAATTTTTGATGGACAGATATAGGTACATAGACCACATTCGATACAGCTGCTGGCTCCACGTTTTGCCATCTCGTCTACATCGTTTGCCTTTAATGCCTGTGAAATACGAACTGGCTGCAAACCACTTGGACAATGGTCACTGCATCGACCACATCGTAAACACGCAATCGCATCAACCGACTTGTCTGGAAGCACAGTAATCGCATTCATTGCTCGATCAACGACAAACATATCATTTACGATCGTTTTACCCATCATTGGCCCACCGGCAATCAAACGAACATTCTCACTTGTATAACCGCCACAAGCTTCAATGATTTCACTTACGGGCATACCAACACAAACTTTAACATTTGTTGGTTTCTTAACGCCTTCCCCACTTACGGTCAAGCATTTTTCATAAATCGCATCTCCATCTTCAAAAGCATGGGCAATCGCAATTGCCGTACTGGCATTTCCTACAATTGCACCTGCTTCTGCTGGTAATGCGTTGTATTCTTTATGTAAAACTTCACGAACCAAAACACGCTCCCATCCCATTGGATATACATCTGGAACTGGTTTTACTTCGATTCCTTGTGCATCATGCAATTCGGATTGAACTTTTTCTATTAGATCCGGATGACTCTTTTTGATACAAATATAGACTTTGTCAGTATTTGCCATTTTCTTCATGATCTTACAACCCGTGATCAAAGAAGAACAATCTTCCATAACAGCTCGATAATCTGCTGTGATGTAAGGTTCGCATTCAACCGCATTGATCAAAACACAGTCAATGCCTTCTGGTTTTGAATACTTTACATAAGCAGGAAACCCTGCTCCACCAAGTCCAACGATCCCAGCATTTTTCACAAACTCGACACATTCTTCTCTAGAAGCACTTTTATAATCGAGAGGTTTAAAAGCTTGGATCTTTTCTTGTTTTCCATCACATTCAATTACCATGTGATTTTGTGGACGTAATGAATTATGCATTCGTTTGACGATCCCTTTATACGTTCCAGATACACTGGAATAAATTGGAACACAGAACCCAGCTTTTGTACATGCTAGTTTTGTCCCAACTTTGACGGCATCACCTTCCTGAACAAAGATCTCAAAGTCTGTGTTTGCTCCAGCTACCAAAGGAATATAAACTTCCTTTTTAGGCTGAAGTTCCATTAAAGGTACACTTTCTGTAAGTTCTTTTTTCCCTGGGATATGATGTCTCATAGGTCCTAAAAATAGTGACATATGCTACCTTCCTCCTAAGTAAACTCATCTATAATTCTAGTCTTATTTTTCGTTCTTTACAACCCTTTTCGTATTCACAAACACACAATTTTCACATATAATATTACTCATGAAAAAGGTATCAAAAATCAAACAATGGCTCTTGTTGTCCTGCTGTTTTTTGTTTCTTATAGTATGTATAACTTCATACATATCAAATCGAGAAAATAGTTCTTCCAAAACTCAAAACATCACATTAACAGATGTAGGTTTTGACACTTCCATTGATTTTCAGGCGACATGTTCTCCTTCTGAATTTGATCAATATGTAACGATCGTTCGTGATACTTTCACTAAATATAATCAGTTATTTGATCAATACAACAGCTATGAAGGAATCAACAACGTCTATACTCTAAACAATGAAGCAGCCGACTCCTATGTTCAAGTTGATGACGATTTAATCGAATGTATACAACAAGCACAAAAGGTCTATAGTTTAAGTTCACAATTCGATATTACACAAGGAGCTGTACTTTCTTTATGGCATGATGCTCGAGAAGAAAGTATTGTATTAAACGATGAAGGAAAAGATGGTATTTTACCAGATGCTTCTGCGATCCAAGAAGCGATGCAGCATACCGGCTTTGATAAATTGGAAATAAAAGACAACACGATCCATTATCTAGATCCAGAATTAAAATTAGATTTAGGTGGAATTGCCAAAGGGTATACAGCTCAAAAATGCAAAGAGATTTTGAATGAAAATGGATTAGTAAACGGATTTATCAATGCTGGAGGAAATGTTGTCCTGCTCTCAGAGAAAAGCGATGGATGGCGAATTGGTATTCGAAACCCTGATCAACAATCCAGCCTGGTACGATATACCACAACTAAAGATAAAGCTATCGTAACAAGTGGAGATTATCAAAGATATTATGAAATAAGCGATCAAAGATACACCCATATTATTGATCCACAAACCGGTTATCCATCAAACTATGTACGAAGCGTCACGATCATATGTAATGATTCTACCCTTGCAGATGGTTTAAGCACAGCCTTATTTAATATGAGTTATGAGGATGGAGCTAATTTTATTTCTTCTTTACAAGATACCTATGATATCGGTGTCATTTGGATCCTAGATAAAGAAAAAGCCATCACATCCGATATCGAATGTAATGACTTTATTATTAAAACAACAGATAATATCCGTAAGGATGTCACTCTTTCAAACTAGCTTTGTGCTAGTTTTTTATATATTTTGAAATGAAGTGCTTTTCCATATAATCTGCCCAGCCATCTTCATCACATGTCTTATCTGTTATGATATCTGCAGCTGCTTTGGTATCTTCGCTTCCATTTAACAAGCAGACACCAAGACCACTGATTTTTAACATATCATTATCATTGCTCGTATCTCCAAAGGCAGCAACTTCTTCTAAATCAATATCATGCATTGAACAGAATGATCTTAACGCATATCCTTTTGAAACACGTTTGTCACAAAATTCAATTAAATTAGGTTGAGTCTTAAAACCAATATAATGTTCAGATGGATGATTTTTTATCCATTCTTCTACTTGAGGCATTTTAGATTCCTCTATACGAAACATGATCTTTGCGTTGTCTTTCAGATACATAGAAGCCATATCATGAGTCACAATCGTTTTCAATCCTGAAAAAGTAGATGCCTGGCGCGAAAAGTCATCTTCAAAAACAAAGATTTGTGCATCGTTTGTATAGATGGATGGATGCGCATCAAATGGTTTCATCAATTCGATCGTTTCTTTGATCCACTCTTTTTTCATCTTAAAGTATTCATATTGTTTTTGTGTCAAAGAATCTTTTAATGAAGAACCATTCAATCCAATTAAAACATCAAAATCATCATACCCCCACCCTTTGATCGTTTCTTTGATTTGAAATATTGGTCTACCGGATGCTATACCAAAATATATACCATTTTGTTGAAGCAGATTAATGACTTTTTTGGCTCTTGATGTTAATTTTTTATGTTTTACAACAATCGTTCCATCTATATCACATATCACAAGTTTACATGTCTTCATATGCATCACCTGTCATTATATTAACAAAAAAAATATGCAAGATAAACTAGTTATCTTTGCATAATTCAACATATTCAGGATACTTTTTGGAGAGTGCAACAATAAATTGTCTACGATCTTTTTCAATATGATTTTCATAGACAAATAACAACAGCCCGCTACATAAACCTACTGTAACCAAAAAGGCAAAAATACCTGCTGTCTTATCTTCGATCATAAATAAAGTAGTTAATGTCAAAATGATTACGATTACAAAAACTAAAATCGCAACAGGTATAAACTTCTTTTTTCTGATTCGGTATGAATTCATGATTGTTTCACACAAAAAAAGAATTTGTTCATCACTATATAAGCCATTCTCGATATTATGAATTTCGTTTTTAGGTAAACCTGGATTCCAAAGATATTTAAAGCGCATATGATCTCCTTACAAAGATTATACACGAAACACAAAAAAAACTGCAACGACTATAGGTTGCAGTAAAGAGATTTATTTTGTTAAAACATCATGACAACGATCACAAAGACCATCTTCATGTTCAGCTTCTGTATAGTTCCAGCAACGTGGGCAAACATGTCCATTTGCTTTTTCTACTTGAACTTGACAGCTTTCATATTGAGTTAGTTCATTGTCTGTGAATGTTACTTTAGAAACGATCAACCACTGAGCTGGTTTATCTAGAATCTTATCGATCACAGCTTTTGTATCTGCATCTACATGGATCAATACATGCGCTTCCAAAGATTTACCAATTAACTGATTTGCACGAGCTTCTTCAAGTGCTTTAAATACATCCTTACGAACAGCGAATAAAACATTCATTTCTTCGCGAAGTTTTTCTGTATCAAAATCTAAATCTAACTTTTTAAAGCTTTCTAAATGAATAGATGTTTCATTAAACTTCATGAAACTATTGATTTCTTCAGTCGTATGACAAAGAATTGGAGCCCATAATTTTGCCAAGACTTCTACAGCTGTATAAAGTACAGTCTGTACTTCACGACGTGCACGATCATCCGTTTTTTCAATGTAAAGAATATCTTTTGTATAATCTAGATAATATGCAGATAACTCATTGGTCATCATAGTGGATAATGTAGTAACAATATCACCAAAACGATATTCATTGTAAGCTGGAATACATTCATCAACCATATCGTTTAAACGAACCAGCATATATTTGTTTAAATCAGAAAGTTCATTGAATGGTAAACAATCTTCTTTCGTGAATGTATTGTCATCTAAATTTGCCATCAAGAAACGGAATGTATTACGAACTTTACGATAGTTCTCTGATACTTGTTTCAAGATGTTTTGACCCATAGAGCAGTCTGCCTGATAATCGACACTACATGCCCATAGACGTAAGATGTCTGCTCCATATTTCTTTGTAATTTCACTTGGAGCAACCGCATTCCACTGTGATTTTGACATCTTAACTCCCTTTTCATCCATGACAAATCCATGTGATAAAACTTGTTTATAAGGAGCTTTACCATAAACTGCAGTTCCTACGATCAAACTAGAATTGAACCAACCGCGATATTGGTCAGAACCTTCAAAATATAGATCTGCAGGATATCCTAAACCACGTTTTAACATAGCAGGTGTATGGCTGGAACCTGAATCAAACCATACATCCATCGTATCTACTTCTTTTCTAAAGATACCGTTTGGAGAATGTTCACTTGTATACCCCTCAGGAAGAAGATCTTTGGCTTCTCTTTCAAACCACACATTTGATCCATATTCTCTAAACAAGTCAGAAACATGATCAAAAATTGCTTCATCCATCAATGGAGTATCATCTTCACCATAAATAATAGGAATTGGAACACCCCATGCACGCTGTCTTGAGATACACCAGTCTGTACGATCTGCAATCATGTTATGCATACGCTGTTCACCCCAAGATGGCACCCATTTAATGGAATGAATTTCATTTAATAATTCATCGCGAATCTTATCAATAGAAGCAAACCACTGAGTCGTTGCTCTAAAAATGATTGGTTTTTTAGTACGCCAGTCATGTGGATATGCGTGAGTAATAAATGTTAGGTTCAATAAAGCGCCTAATTCATCTAATTTCATCGTTACGGTTTTATTCGCATCAAGTACATATTGTCCTTCAAGCCATTCCCCACATGAAGCCATCATTTTTCCTTGTTCATCGACATTACAGTATACTGGTAAGCCATATTTTGCACCAATATAGAAGTCATCAGCACCAAATGCAGGAGCTGTATGAACGCAACCAGTACCAGCATCCGCTGTAACATAGTCTGCCAACATTAATAAGCTTTCACGTTCAGGATACAAAGGATGAGTACAAGTAATATATTCAAATTCCTTACCCTTGAATGTTTTGATTACTTCATATTCTTTACATTCAAATTTTGGACATAGTGTTTCAACTAATTCTTCCAACATGACCAATTTACCCTTATCGGTATTTACCAATGCATAAGTAAATTGAGGATGAACCGCAATTCCTAGGTTAGCCGGAATTGTCCATGGAGTTGTCGTCCAGATGACAAAATAGGTATCTGTATCAAGCACGCCTTTTCCATCTTTAACCTGGAATTTTACATAAATTGTTGGCGATTTGATATCTTTATATTCAACTTCTGCTTCCGCTAATGCTGATTCGCTGCTTGGTGACCAATAAACTGGTTTTAATCCTTTATAGATCAATCCTTTCATTGCCATTTTTCCAAAAATCTTGATTTGTTCAGCTTCAAAATCTTTTGTCAGTGTAATATAAGGATGATCATAATCGCCAATAGAACCCAAAGATAAGAATCCTTGTTTTTGTTTTTCAACCTGCTCCATAGCATAGTCATAACAAATTTTTCTAAATTCAGCTAAAGGCATCTTTTTGCGATCATAACCTAATTTTGTAACAGCTGTTTCAATAGGAAGACCATGAGTATCCCAACCAGGAATATATGGAATTTTATATCCTTCCATATAATGAGAACGGTTGATAACATCTTTTAAGATTTTGTTTAAAGCATGTCCTAAATGAATATCCCCATTGGCATATGGAGGACCATCATGAAGGATAAAAGGTTTAGCGTCTTCTCTTTGTTCCAACATTTTTTCAAATAAATGATTTTCTTGCCATGATTTTTGGATTCCAGGTTCTTTCTTTGGCAAATTACCACGCATTTCAAAACCTGTTTTAGGCATGTGTAGTGTTTCTTTGTAATCCATTTTTACTCTCCTTTTCCATAAAAAAAACGTCCTCTCTAAGGACGTTAATAACGCGGTACCACCTTAGTTCACAAATCAAACGATTTGTGCCCTTAAACAAGTTTATAACGGTACTTAACCGGATTTTTTTACTATTAGTTCAAAAAATCAGCTAAGAAGTGATACCAGAAAATCTATCTATATATCTTTTTCACCAATACAAGATACTCTCTAAAAAGAATCGAAATTCTGACGCGTCTTCTATAATTGCTTAGATAAACTTATCAAATCGAAGTAATAGACGTCCCTTTTTCGTTACAGTTTTTACTTCTTTAAACTGAAAACGTCCACATCTTCGGATTGAAACAAAATCATTATTGCATAATTGTCGATTTTCTTCAAGTACGACATCATTAAGTTTTACAAAACCACGACGCAGCATCATTGTCGCTTCACTTCTTGATACATGTGCTAAGCTGGATATGATCGCATCCAGACGCAATGAAGATGCATTCACAAGTATTTCCTCGGTCAATTTAGAAGTAATCGTAATATTATCTAGTATTTCAAAAGAAACAGGACAATTTGCGATTCGATTCGTATTTTGTATGATATATTCAGCCATCTTCTCTTTGACAAAAATAATGATGCGATCCTCTTCAACGATCAAATCCCCCAGCATTTCTCTTTCGATACCTAAATTCATTAAAGCTCCAAGAACATCTTTATGAGAAACCTTACGAAATCTTAGATCGACCTTAGAAACAAGGATCGTTATTCCATATTCAAAATCTGTTTCATAAGAAGAAAAACAAGCGACTTTTCTTTGTGCATTTTCATATCCACCATATAGTGAATACATTATTTTTTTACCAGCTAATTTTTGTACGATTTCTTGTTGAACAGGAGTTAAAAAAGAGGTCTGAACCATTTGATATCGTTTCTGGCATGATCGTATTTGATCCTGTATTTGCGATATAAATAATTCATGACCTTTTTCGTTAAAATTCATTTATTGACTATTCTTCATCAAAATCGTCAGGATTTCCTAAATTGATCTGTCCTTGAACACCAATCTGAGCTGGAGAACATAAGATCACATTCTGACCAATTTTTTGAATTTTTCCGTCTAAAGCAAAAACAACACCTGTTAAAAAGTCAATTGTACGCTGTGCATAATCTCTGTCAAGTTTATGCAAATTAACAACAACAGCACGACCTTCTTTTAATCGCTGTCCTACTTCTTCTGCCTCAGTAAAACTTCTTGGTTCAAATAATACCATTTTAGTATTTGCACTCAAAGTTGATGCATTAGTACGACTTTTTGGCCTTTCATAGCGACTTTGAGTTTCCACAGGTTCTTCTACAACTGGCTGCACTGTTTCAGTTGCTTCATAACCTTCATCTTCGTCTTCAATTGGAGCAACAAAGTCTTTAACTTTATCCATAAATCCCATGGGAAAAACCTCCTTACTGTCATTAATTATATCACAATCCATTCATATGAAAAGGCAAAACACAAAAAAAACCTTTTTTTCTAATTGGAATTTGTACGTATAAATACTTTTTGTATTTAACAATAAAGAATTGGACAATTAAATTGAATTCCTTATAATCTAATTTGTATAGAAAGGAATTCGAATATGGTCAAAATTATATTTTTTGATATTGATGGAACATTGATTGATATTGATGCCGATGATATGAGCGACAAAACAAAATATGCTCTACAAAAACTCAAAGAAAACAAAATTTTAATTTTTGCGGCTACTGGAAGGCCTTATTATATCGTACCTAAATTTGATGGTATCGAATTTGATGGCTTTTTGACTTTTAATGGACAATTGTGTCTTTACAACGATGAGATCATTTATGAAAATCACTTAGATCCTCAAGATGTCAAAAAAGTCATACAAAACGCATCCGAAATAGATAAAGCTTGCATGGCAGCTTCCGATACATTAATGGGTGCCAACTTCTATGATAAAAAACTTGATGATTATATGTTGATTGCCGATCCTGATGGAGCCAAAGTCTTACAAAACTTTGATGAACTGATCAAAGAGAATATCTACCAAATGATGGTTGCAGCTACAAAAGATCAAGAGCCAATGATCTTAAAAGATCTAAATCACACAACTTGTACACGATGGCATCCTGATGCAATGGACATCATACCAGCCACTGGTGGTAAAGGTATTGGAACCAAAAAAATCTTGGAGTATTTTGGTTTTTCTGCAGATGAATCTATGGCATTTGGCGATGGCGGTAACGATAAAGATATGTTGGAAACTGTTGGATGTGGTATTGCCATGGGAAATGCTATAGAAAGCGTAAAACAAGTTGCCAACTATGTCACAAAACCAGTGAGCGAAGATGGTGTATACTGGGCTTTAAAACATTTTAATCTTATCTAACAAAGGGCAAAGGTGATTTGCCCTTTATTTATATCTGTTTCCATGCATACTACGTTAACACTTTGACCAATCTGATATCGATTCTCTGTCATTTGCGCTTGTAATGACATTGTATCTTCATCAAATTCATAGAAATCATCATATAGTGATCGGATAGGAACCAAGCCTTCGATCGTATTCTCCAATTCAACGAAGAATCCAAAGCTCTGCACACCAACAATTGTTCCTTTAAATCGCTTTCCAATTCTAGAAGACATATAAAGAGCTTTTTCGTAATCATCGACTTTACGTTCGATCGCAATCGCATCTCTTTCTTTTGAGGATACATGCAAACTTTGTTCCTGAATGATTTCCATATCATATCGTGGATCTTTTTTACACTCCTCAAAACAGTATTTTCTTAACATACGGTGAACGATAAGATCCGAATATCGGCGAATTGGTGATGTGAAATGGCAATATTCTGATAAAGCCAATCCATAATGACCAATACATTTTTCATCATAACGGGCTTTTTGCATTGTTCTTAAAGCTACAATTGAAAGAATTTCTTTATTTGCTGGATCTTTCACTTGTTCTAGTAACAACTGAATATCCTTGGCTTGAATATGCTCTGGATCAAAATTAATTTCTTCGTGTAAGATATCCGCTATAGAGCATAAAGAATAAACCTTTTTTGGATCTGGATCTTCATGCACACGATACATGCAAGGCAAGCTATGTGAATGTAAATAATTAGCCACACATACATTGGCTAAAATCATGCATTCTTCAATCATCTGCTCCGCAAATCCTCTGCTTTTCAATTGTACATCAACAGGTTTGCCATTTTTATTTAATATAATTTTGGCTTCTTTTGAATTAAAATCAATACATCCTCTTTCCATGGATTTTTCTTGTAAACTTCTTGCGCATCTTTCTAATCGTAATAAAAGATCTTTTACTTTGTCGTATTCAGCTAAAACACTTGGATCATTTTCAAGCAATGCATTCACTTTCGCATACGTGCAGCGTTGATCCGAATGTATCAGACTTGGAACAATGGTATACGATGTGCATTTTCCTTCTGTATCAATATGCATTTTACAAGTTAGTGTACATCGATCTACATTTGGATTTAATGAACAGATTCCATTCGACAATTCAAATGGAAGCATTGGTACAACTCGATCAGCTAAATAAATGCTTGTTGAGCGTAAATAAGCTTCTTTATCTATCGCACTATTTTTCTTTACATAATGACTTACATCAGCAATATGAACATATAAGATATAGCCCTGTGCATCCTCTTCAATAGAAATCGCATCATCAAAATCTCTTGCATCATCCCCATCGATCGTTACAGTTTTTAACATTCGATAATCAACACGATTCATTCTATCCTTTTCTGTAACAACTTGATCCAGTTTTTTAACTTCCTTTTTAATATGCTCATTGAAATTTATTCGTACATTATTTTCATATAACATCGCATCGATATCGACACCTTTTTCATGTTCTTTTCCTAATACGGCTGAAATTTTTGTTTCTAAAGGATCTTTGTACTTTATAATATCCAGCACAGCTTTTGTACGATGCTCAATCTTAAAATCTTTTTTATTACGGATGATGATTGGTCGATGAAAATCAACATCACTATAAAAGATCAATTCATTTCTTCGACGATAAAATGTACCGGTAATTTTTTTGATGCCGTGTGAAAAGACATGAATGATCTTGTTCTGTTTTTCCTTTTCCAGTACAAGCACTTCATCTTTTTCGAAAACATTTCGGCTGTTTCTTTTATCAACGCGAATCTTGCGATCTGCACAATTGACTAAAAACTCAAAACGAGAAATATCTTTTACGCTCCCTATAAACATACAGGATGGATCGATATATTGATATATATGGTGATCATTAAAAATCAACTTTTCTTCCTCCATCTCGTTTAAAGAACGTATCATATTTGTAAAGTCTTTACTTGTTCTTGGTTTACAAGCTTTTTCGATTTCTTTTAGGGTTGCTTGTTGATGAATTTTTAAATATTCTAGAATTTGATTTTTCATAAAAAACCTCCTTTCCAAAAAAAAAGAGCTTAATGCCCTTTTTTAAACGATCTGCAAAGCAATGACCAACGCAAAGAATACGATACCGCAAACCAAAGTCATACGGCTAATAAACTTTTCTGGTCCACGTTCTTTTGTTACCGCAAACAAGTTCAAATCACCACTTCCGGTAAATGCAGCAGATAAACCATCTGATTTACCACTCTGCAAAAGAACTAAAATAATAATTACAGCACTTAGGCACATTAATATAACATTCAAAATATCTTCCATTTTGTTCACTCTTTCTACGTTTCTAGATTGTATCATTATTATGATCAAAAATCAATGCCGGTAATTCCATCAAATGATCAATTACATATGTCGGGTGAATATTGAGTCGTTTGATATCCTCTTTTGTATGAACGCCAGTCTGTACAAATACAGTTTCAATATTCGTATTTTGTCCGAGTTTTATATCTGTTTCTAAGTTATCTCCAACAAGAAGAATATCATTACGATCCAATTCAAAATGATCCAGACATAAATCTAAAATAGGGGTTGCCGGTTTCCCAATATCAGGACTTATTTGATTTGAAGCGTATTCAAACATCTTGACAATACTTCCATTTCCTATTTCAAATCCTTTTGGGCTTGCCAGGATACGATCTTTATTTGTACCTATTAACTTGGCGCCTTTCAACAGATACGCCAAATATTGAGAATATTCCTGATAAGTCGCTTCTTTATTCAATCCAACAAAGACAGCCTGCGGATGCTTTGGATCATATTCTATGGAAGACAGTTCCATCGCTTCCTTTAATCCATCTTTGCCTAAATACACTGCTCTTTTGATTGAATACTGTTTTTTTGCGTATGCACAGGCAGCCATGGCACTATTAAAAAACTGTTCACTCGAAATTCCTGAGTATCCCATGTCTAACATATGCTTCACGTTTTGTGCACGTGTACGCATTGCATTATTCGTTAAGAAGATGAAAGGAATCTTATTTTCAAGACAATAATCGATAAATTCTTTAGCACTTTGTATGATTTGAGAACCACGATACATCGTGCCATCCAGATCTAAAACAACCGTTTTCATTTCAACCTCCAAAAAAAGAAAGTCTAGTCGACTTTCTTTAGATCCATATAAGGAATATCTGTAGGTGTTTCACGTCCGAATAAAATCAATAAAACAGTTGCCTCTTTCTTGTCATCATCCATTTTTTCAACTGTTCCTTCACTATTTTTAAATGCACCATTCAAGATTTCTACAGTATCTCCAACCTCAAAATCAACCTGAACAGACATATCCTGACGCCCTAAGCGACGTAAAACAGAATCAATTTCTTCCTGTGATACAGGGAATGGTTTAGCCCCTTTACCACTAGAGCCAATAAATCCTGTAACACCTGGCGTGTTACGAACTACATACCATGCTTCATCTGTCATGATCATTTGTACAAGTACATAACCAGAGAATAGATTTTTAGTTTTTTCAACAGGTTTACCGTTCTTATATTCAATTTCTTTTTCTTCCGCAACAACGATCTGAAACAATGAATCTTCTAAACCCATCGTTTTTACACGACGTTCAAGGTTTTCTTTAACACGATTTTCCTGTCCAGCATAGGTATTAACTACATACCATTCTTTCTTCAATTCAGCCATGTTTTCCTCCTAAATTAAGCTTTAACAATAAAATTGATCAAACCAGAAGCCAACAATTCACAAATAAAGAAATAAACTCCAAATAATAAAGTGAAAAGAATGACCATTCCACTTGTAGACATCAATTCTTTAAAAGTTGGCCATTTAACTGTTTTCAATTCTCTGATTACACCAGCTGGTGAATAAACTCGATCTTTTTTTTCTTTTGCCATGATATCCCTCACTTCGTTTCCTTATGCAAAGTGTGTTTTTTACACTTTGGGCAGTATTTTTTTATTTCAAGACGCTGTAAATGCGTCTTTTTATTTTTTTCAGTTACATAGTTCCTAGATAAACATTCAGTACATGTAAGGATTACTTTGTCAGCCATAATCTTACCTCCCTTTTGTAACTAATAAAATGTAACATCAAATCAAGTATTCTGTCAATCCGATAAAATATACTTTTTCATTTTATTTATGCGATAACGAATACTTCTTACATTCATTTGAAGTTTTTCCGCAATAAATGCTGTACTAAAACCCTCCTGTTTTAATTCTAATATTTTTAGATCAAGCTCTGTAAACACGTTTTTCGCATCTGTTAATTTTTCCTCTACCTCAAGATGTAACATGACTTCTTCATGTACTGATTCGTTGCTTTGCGAAATCGCATTATTTAAATCTAAGTATTTTGAATCTTCTTTGACATAGTGATAGATTGGAAGCATTTTATACGAAATGGTTCTTTCACGTGAATAGCTTCGAACAACATTAACAACCATATTGTATAAGGAACGACGATAAAACGAAGTAAATGAACCATTGTATCCATAACGAAAATGTTCAAGGCATTTCACAAGAAGATAGTCTGCACGACTTAGAACATCTTTATAGATGGCCGTTCTATTATCTTGAAAATCACATTTTTCCTGTAATATTTTAATGACCATAGGTCGATAAAATTCAATGATTTCTTTTAATGCATATTCATCTTTTTGATAGTAGTTATAAATTAATTCATTAACATTTTCTTTCTTCATGTTTCGCCTTTACTCTCTACAAATACGTAAATCATCGATCAGAGAATATCTGGTACAGTAAAACAGCACACGCTACACTAGCATTTAACGATGTGATCGTACCTACCATCGGCAATGAAACCATATAGTCACACTGTTTTTTTACCAAAGGTGATATTCCCTTCCCCTCTGATCCAATGACGAGGACCAAAGGCACATCATAGATACCTTCACGGTAATCGCGGGCATTGTCCATGTCACTGCCTACGACCCAGTATCCTTCTTTTTTTAGATTCCGTAATGTTTGCGAAAGATTAGTAACGATGCTGACAGGAACAGTATATGCTGCACCTGTGCTGGCTTTAATAGCAGTTGGAGTTAAAGGAGAACTATTATGCTTAGTAATAAAGACACCTTGAACACCTGTACAGTCACAAGTTCTTAAAATGGCTCCTAAATTATGTGGATCTTGAATGCCGTCCAAAGCTACAAACAACCCTGGAGTTTTGGCCTTCTTAAGTAATTCTTCATAAGAATATGTCTTTATATCTTGTGTCTCACATATGATTCCCTGATGATGCGGATTCCCTGCTTTTTTATCCATCTGAGCACGATTTAAAAACGTATAAGGAAGTTTTAGAGCTTGAACTCTCTGCAAGATTCTTTTGTCTTTAAGATCTTTTAAAAGATAAATCTGTTCAATTAAATCTGCATCTTTTTCAATCATGGTAAAAACATTTTTTCCATATACGATCATAGTTTGTCTCCATATTCTATTACTTTATCTAAAAGTTGTTCAAGTCGATCTTGATGTTCATATAAATATAAATATCCAATCAAAGCCTCCAATGCGGTTGCTTCTAGATAAGTTTTCCCATCCGCATTCTTTGCCTTAGAGTGAATTGTAGCGTTTCTTCCTCTTTGAAGAATTTCACATTCCACTTCGTTAAAAAAATTTTCTTCACGAAGCGTTGATAAGATACAAGCCTGTCCTTTTGCACTACAGATATGTGCACTCTTCTTTTGTAGAATATCAGCTTTTCGATACCCTTTTTTTAAAATGTGTTCACGCACCTTAAGTGTCATAATCGCATCACCAATCCAGGCAAGACTTGTCGCATTCTCAGTAACGATTTCCATTATAGAATTCCTTTGTCCTGCAGGATAGTTCTATATTCATCCGCTTTTGCGAAATCTTTTTCCTTTTTAGCATCCTGCCATTTCTGATACGTTGCTTTATCTGCATCACTTAATGTAATATGATCTAATTTAATACCAAGAACATACATCATTTTTTCTAAAGCATTTACCAAAGAAGCTACTTTATTTTCATCAATTTCTCTTACACGCAAAGATTGATTGAGAATTTTGACTGTTTCAAATACCTGCGCTATGGCATTTGGTGTATTTAGATCATCGTTGATCTCATCAATGAACTTTGTCCATAGATCTTCATCATAAGAATCAACATTCTTAAAATTGACAAGCTGTAATTTTACAATAGCTTGTTTATAAGCAGATTGAATTTTTGTTAATTCCTTTTTAGCTGTATCAATTGTTTCATCAGATAAGTTCAATGGAGCTCTGTAATGAGCAGAAATCAAGACCCAGCGAATCGTATTACCTCCATGATGCGCAATTAGATCTTTTGCCCATAGCTTGCTCTTTTGTTCTTCCGTCATAGTAGACTTAGAAACTTTAGCGCCATCAATATTGATCATACCATTGTGTACCCACATGTTGGCAAGATGTGTATGATTACATACTTCACATTGGGCAACTTCATTTTCATGATGTGGGAATTTTAGATCCAATCCTCCACCATGAATATCGATCAACGGTTTCTTAAATACATTTTGTATCATGACTACACATTCAGTATGCCAACCAGGTCGTCCTTTTGACCAAGGTGAATCCCATTTGATTCCTTTTTCAGTAACTTTCCATAAAGTAAAATCTAATGGATTTTCCTTTTTTGTATTTTCATCAATACGTGCTCCAACCATTAAATCTTCCATTTTTTGATGTGATAATTCACCATACTTCGGATCACTGCTTACACGGAAATAAACATCTCCATCTACAACATATGCAGATCCATTTTTAACCATTTTATCAATAAATTCAATGATCTGATCCATCGTTTCAGTCACTCTAGGTGCTACATCTGGAAGATCAGCATTCAAGTTATTTCTAACTTCATTATAGGCCTCAATATATTTATCAGTAATCTCTTTTTCTGAGACATTGTTTTCAATAGCCGCATTGATGATCTTGTCATCTACATCCGTGTAATTAGAAACAAATGTAACATCCAATCCTTGAGCACTTAAAGCTTTCTTTAATGTATCAAAGACCGCAATAGGTCGAGCATTTCCGATATGAGGATAATTGTAAACTGTAGGTCCACATACATACATGGATACCTTTCCCGGTTCAATTGGTTTTAATTCTTCAAGTTGCAGCGAATAACTATTATATAATTTCATAATGGGCTCCCTTCATATAGTGTAAAAAAGCATAAGTAAATACCTATGCTTCGATCATAAATACAGTTTGAAACAAGTTATTTTATTTGTGTTTGTTCATCCATTTCTAGAGATAGATCACGAAATTGTGCTAAAAGTTCTGGGTCGATTCCATCTTCTTTCATACGCTCTAAATATGCAGCGTCTAAATCATTAACATCTTTGGTCAAATTATCTCTATCTTCATCAATCAAACGTGTTTTAATTGCCATAGAACACACCTCGTTTCAATATATTTAGAATACCCTATAATCACCTTTTTTTCAAGGCAGGCACATACAAGAAAAAAAAGGATCCATAAGGATCCTTTTGATCATACATCAAGTTCTTACTTTAATTCAGAGAAGTATTTGATTGTACGAACCATCTGGCTAGTGTATGAATTTTCGTTGTCATACCAAGAAACAACCTGTACATGAGTGTTTCCATCAGCCATTTCATGAGCCATTGTCTGAGTAGCATCAAACAATGAACCATAACGCATACCGATGATGTCGCTAGATACTAACTGTTCTTCAGTATAACCGAAAGATTCAGTAGCAGCAGCTTTCATAGCAGCATTGATTTCATCTACAGTTACTTTTCCTTCAACAACTGCAACTAAGATAGTTGTAGATCCTGTAGGAGTTGGAACACGCTGAGCTGAACCGATAAGTTTTCCGTTCAATTCAGGGATAACTAGACCGATAGCCTTAGCAGCACCAGTAGAGTTAGGAACGATGTTAACTGCAGCAGCACGGCTACGACGTAGGTCACCTTTACGCTGAGGTCCATCAAGAGTCATCTGGTCACCAGTGTAAGCATGAACTGTAGTCATGATACCAGACTGGATTGGAGCTAATTTGTTCAATGCATTAGCCATTGGAGCCAAGCAGTTTGTTGTACAACTAGCTGCAGAGATAACAGTATCTTCTGGAGTTAAAGTTTCATGGTTTACATTGTAAACAATAGTTGGAAGGTCGTTTCCTGCTGGAGCAGAGATAACAACTTTACGAGCACCTGCTTTGATGTGTGCTTCAGCTTTAGCTTTAGAAGTATAGAATCCTGTACATTCCAAAACTACATCTACACCAAGGTCTCCCCATGGCAATTTAGAAGCATCAGCTTCTGCATAAATTGTGATTTCTTTTCCATCAACTGTGATTGAATTTTCGCCAGCTGTTACTGTGTCAGCTTTAGCATAAGTACCCTGAGTTGAATCGTATTTCAACAAATGAGCTAACATTTTAGGGCTAGTCAAATCGTTGATAGCTACTACTTCATACCCTTCAGCACCAAACATCTGACGGAAAGCCAAACGTCCGATACGTCCAAATCCGTTGATTGCAACTTTTACTGTCATATCAGTAAATCCTCCTTTAATAATCATCAATATTATAGAATTTAGATACCCGTTTGTCAATGAATTAACTAGTCTAAAAGTGTAAATTATGTGTTAAAATATCTAAACCGTAATTCGTTAAATACTCTATATTTATTCCATTAAAAAAAAGTGTTAAAATATAGCTTATATAAGGAGGATCATTATGAATCAGTCAAAATTATTAGACTTGTTGGAAAGTGATGCACGACTAACAAGCCAGGATCTTGCCGATATTCTTAACGAGGATAAAGATGAGGTTGCCAAAGAAATCAAAAAATTAGAAGATGAAAAAATAATTTGTGGTTACCATACCGTTATTAATTATAACAAGGCATTACGAGACGAAAAAGTACTTGCCTATATAGAAGTAGATTGTATTCCACAAAGAAATAAAGGATACGATAAGACTGCATCTTTGATTGCAAATTATCCTGAAGTAGATACGATGTATTTATTAAGTGGTGATTGCGACTTTTTATGTTTGGTTCAAGGAAAAACAATGTTTGAAGTTGCACGTTTCGTATCCGATAAGATCGCCTGCGTTGAAGATGTCCGCAGTACAAAAACATTATTCGTCTTAAAGCAGTATAAACAAAGCGGTATCGTGATCGTTGATCAGGAAAAAGAAGAACAGCATAGATTGGTCGTGACACCATGAAAGAATTATCAAGAAAAGTAAAGGACATCAAGCCAAGTGGAATTCGTAAATTCTTTGATCTTGCCAATACGATGGAAGGCGTTATTTCACTTGGTGTAGGTGAACCGGATTTTAACACTCCTTGGCATATTTGTGAAAATGCAATTTATTCCATGAGTCAGGGAAAAACGCATTACACCGCAAATCGAGGATTATTAGAACTTAGACAGGAAATCTGTAAATTTCATAAAACTCGTTACAATCAAAACTACGATCCAGAAACGGAAACTTTGGTTACAGTTGGTGGATCGGAAGCTATCGATATAGCTTTTAGAGCTTTACTTAATCCAGGCGATGAAGTAATCATGCTTGATCCTAACTACGTTGCCTATGCCCCAGCAGTTGAGTTAGCGGATGGCAAATGCGTTATGATCCAGTTAAAAGAAGAAAACGATTTTAAACTTTTACCTGAAGATCTAAAGAACGCTATTACCGATAAAACGAAAGCTTTGATGATCAACTTCCCTAGTAACCCAACCGGTGGTGTCATGACATATGAAGACTATGAAAAACTTGTTCCAATCATAAAAGAATCAGGGATCTATGTTATAAGTGATGAAATCTACGCTGAACTCAGCTTTGATCAAGAATTTGCCAGTTTAGCACAATTTGAAGAAATTCGTGATCAGGTCATTGTCATTAATGGATTCTCTAAAGCTTTTGCTATGACGGGATGGCGTTTAGGATATGTTCTATCCAACAAAGAAATAAGTGCTCAAATGACAAAAATCCATCAATACATCATTATGTCAGCTCCAACTGCTGCACAATATGCTGGTTTAGAAGCACTAAAAAACGGTATAAATGATGTACTTGTAATGAAGAATGATTATTTAAACCGAAGAAATTTGCTGGTTAATCGTTTAAATCGCATGGGACTAAAAACAAACATGCCTCATGGAACATTCTATGTTTTCCCAAACATTCAAATTACCGGGCTCTCCAGTGATGAATTCTGTGAAAAGCTTCTTGAAGAAGAAAAGGTTGCCTGTGTACCAGGAACAGCCTTTGGTGAAAGCGGAGAAGGATTTATACGAATCTCTTATGCTTACAGCTTAGATCACATCAAAGAAGCTTGCGATCGCATTGAACATTTCATTTCGTCTAGAATTAAATAGCAGCTGACTAATCAGCTGCTTTTTTTCTTACTTAAAAAGAGCAGGAATTGTAATATTCCTGTTCTTATGATTGTGTTAATTCTTTCATTGCCTGTTGGAAATGAACTGTCTTATTATGAGCATCTTCTTTAGAAGCTCCTTTGATACAATAGTAGAATTTACATTTTGGTTCTGTTCCGCTAGGTCTTACTGCAATCCAGCTTCCATCTTCTAGATAGTATTTCAATACATCTGACTTTGTGAAGCCAGTCAATTCAGTAACTTTGTCACCTTCTTTGATCACACATTCTTTATAATCTTCGCTCTTAACAACTTTCGTTCCACCAATTTCAGCTGGAGAATCCTTTCTTAGATTTGCGAGAATTTCTTTGATTCGGTTCGCTCCTGCTTCACCAGACAATGTTAATGCAACTTGACTTTCTTCATATGTTCCATGACGATCGTACAAACTGTCTAATACATCAACAAGATCTTTTCCTTCCTGTTTATAGTAAGCACAAGCTTCTGCCAACATCAAACAAGCTTGAGGAGCATCTTTGTCACGAACAAAAGGTTTGATCAATGATCCATAACTTTCTTCATAACCAAATACATAATTCTTTTCGTGTGTTACTTCATATTTGGCAACTTTTTCTCCAATGAATTTAAATCCAGTTAATGTCTTTTCAGTCGTAACACCATAATCAGCTGCGACTTTCTCACCTAAATCGCTTGTTACAACAGTATTGAACATAACAGGGTTTTCAGGCATTTTATTCTGTTTTGTCAATTGAGAACAAATATATTCAATTTCTACTGAACCAGACTGATTGCCCGTTAATACAACATATTCACCATTGTGTTTTACACCTACACCCATTCTATCAGCATCTGGATCACATACTAATATCAAATCTGCATCATTTTTCTTTGCATATTCCAAAGCCAATTCATAAGCTCCTGGTTGTTCTGGATTTGGAGTTGGTGTATTTGAAAAATCTGGATCTGGTGTGCATTGTTCTTCAACAGGAATACAAGTATAACCAGCACGTTTATAAACTTCTTGAACTGGAATATTGGCTGTACCATGTTCTGGCGAGAATACGATCTTAATATCTTTATTTACATCTGGATTTAACTGAATGCTTAAAACATTTTTATAGTATTCTTCATCAACATCTTTACCTATAACAGTAATTAATTTTTTCTGTTCTTCTGTACAATTTGCATCAATAGCCAATTCATCTTCGATTGCATTAACTTGATCGATAACCTGTGCAGCTAAAGAAGGAATCAACTGACATCCTTTATCATCATACAATTTATATCCGTTATATTCTTTTGGATTATGACTTGCGGTAATCATGATACCCCCAAAACATCCTAAATGACGAACCGCAAAACTTAATTCTGGCGTAGGTCGTAGTGATTCGAATACATAAGATCGAATATTATTTTTAGCTAAAAGATCAGCACAGTCAAAGGCAAATTCTCTAGACATATGACGATTATCATATCCAATAGCAATACCTTTTTCACAAGCTTCTTTACCAGCGGCAATAATATAATTTGCATACCCTTGTGTTGCTTTACGAATCGTATGAATATTAATACGATTTGTACCCGGACCTAATAGTCCTCTCATTCCAGCTGTACCAAATTCAATTAATGTATAGAATGCATCGTTTTTTTCTTCTTCGTTCATATTTTCTAATACATCTTTATAACGAGCATCTAGATTTGGGTGATTCACCCATTTTTCATATCTTTCTTGAGTTAAAGACATAATAAATTCCTCCTGTTAAATTTCTAATGGAATTATAGCACAATTTGAGCAATATGTAATCGTTTTCAATCAAATATGATTAAAATCCATTGATCTTTTCAAAAATTCTCATATTGTTTTCCATATGAAAATAAAGAGGTCAACACAATTTAGTCAACCTCTTTCTTATCCTTAACTATTATAATTAAGCGATGATTTTCTGTGCGCGCAATACTTCTTCGATTGCAGCTACAGCAGCTTCTTCGTCTTCACCAGTACAGCTGATAGTAATTTCAGACTGAGTTGGGATTCCTAAAGACATAACACCCATGATTGATTTCATGTTTACTTCACGTCCTTTGAAAGCTACATTGATTTCACTTTTAAATTTACTTGCAGCATTTACAGCTACTGTTGCAGGACGTGCATGCAATCCAACTGGATCAATTACAGTTACAGTTACTTGTTTCATTATTAATTCCTCCTAATAAACCTAAAAATATTTTAGTCCATTTTTATCAATAAAACAATACTAAATAGCATTTTTTGATTACGCTTCCAAAATCAAAACATTTAATTTCTTTAACTCTCTTGCAAAGATACCATCTTTTATCACAAGACGTTTTGTAAATGTTCCATCATATACCAAGGAAGCACCACAACTAGGACTTCTTTTCTTTAGGATTGCTAATGTTATTTTTTCTTTTTTAGCAATCTCCAAAGCTTTTTTTGCTCCTAATTGATAAGGATACGTATAATCATTTCCATCTTTACCGATTACCTTATCTCCTATAATCTCACAAGGAATTCTAGGTACGGATAATCCACCCATCACTTCAGGACAGACTGGAATGATTTCATGTCCCTTTAATAATTCATTTAAAATAGGATCGTAGTTATTACCACCTGAATATTTACAGTTATGACCTAATAAACAGGCGCTGACCAATACTTTCATTTACTGATTCAACAACTCATCGTATAACAGGCAATATGTTTTAGCACTGTTCTGCCAAGAAACATCGGAATTTAAAGCATTTGTGACTAACATATCCCAATCCTGCTTACGATTATAGTATACATCGATCGCATAATATAATGTGTGGATCAAATCATTTGAATCGTATTTTTCAAAGCTGAATCCGTTCCCTGTTTTATCATATTCATTATATGCATTAACTGTGTCTTTTAATCCACCTGTTTCACGTACAAGAGGTAAAGTACCATAGCGCAATGAACATAACTGAGATAATCCGCATGGTTCAAACAAACTTGGCATCAAAAACAAATCGCTTGCTGCATAGATTCGATGAGCAAGGCTTTCATTATATCCTTGATAGAAACAAATCTTTCCTTTATTGCCGTTTTCAAGCTCTCTGAACTTCTGTTCGATTTGTTTTTCGCCGCTACCTAAGATAACCAATTGAATTGGAGCTGCACATAATGCATCAAGTTGTTCCATCAAAAGATAGAAACCTTTTTGCCAAGTCAAACGACTTACACATCCAACCAACATTACATCTTTATTTTCATCTAAGCCCAACTCTTTTTGCAATGCCAATTTGTTTTTAAGTTTCTCACTTTTAATATTTACTTTATCAAAGTGATATGGAATTTCTGGGTCGGTTTTAGGGTTCCACAATTCAATATCGATTCCATTTACAATGCCCCACAAATCATACTTACGCATATTCAATACCGCTTCTAGATGTTCACCATATTGACTTGTAAGAATCTCCTGTGAGTATGTTGGAGAAACAGTAGTGATCTTATCAGAATAAAGGATACCTGATTTCATGAAGGAAATACCTCCGTCGAAACGCACGTTTCCGTTATCTAATAGATAATAAGGTAAACCTAGACATGAATCTAACATTTCAGGGCCAAAGTTTCCTTGGAACGCTAAATTATGGATCGTGTAAACAAAACGAATCGCGTTGTAACGTGAGTCATTGTTATGTGTTTCTTTGATCATACAAGGAATCATACCAGTATGCCAATCATGACAATGGATGATATTAGGCCAGTAGTTCAACTGATTCAACATTTCGATAACAGCTTTCTGGAAATACGCAAAACGTTCTCCATCATCCTGATATCCATATAATGTATCTCTTTCAAAGTAACCTTGATGCTGGATAAAGAAGAAACAAACATCATCTACCATTTTTGAGTATACACGTACAGGAACTTCCTGATAGTTAATAGATACTGTATATTCACAATCGAAATACAATTCATCCATGTATTTTTCAGCAATCTTGCGATATAAAGGCATTACTACTTTCACTTCATGACCCTTTTCTGTCAAAGCTAAAGGTAATGAACCAATAACATCGGCAAGACCACCTGTTTTAATGAAAGGAAGGCCTTCACTGGCAACCATTAAAATTGAAGCCATTAAACATTCTCCCTTCTACCGATATACAAAGGATCTTCCGCATTACCGATCAATTCTTTTTTCTTAAGAACCTTAGAATGTTTATCAATGATCACATTCTTCAATACAGCATCTTCCCCAATGACAACATCGGACATAATAACACAGTTTTCAATCTTAGCACCTTTACCAATTACACTTCCACGACCAATGATCGAATTCTTTACAGATCCGCTGATCTGACATCCATTGGCAATAAATGAACCGCTTGCACTTCCGCCTTTTAAATAAATTGCTGGTGCTGTATCACTTGTACGAGTGTAGATCGGCCAAGAGTCTTTAGAGAACTGTTTCATTTGAGATTCTTCCAATAAAGCTAAATTACTTTCAAAATAAGAACGTAAATCATTGATACAGTAAACATTTCCACGATAGTTGATTGCACGAATATCCATATCAACACAGTGATCATTTACGATATCTTTGAACCAGTACATACTGCTGACTTTACGTGCTTCCTTAACAAGTTGAATAAATAATTCTTTTGATAAGATATAAGTTTGCAAAGAAAGAGAACGGGTCTTGTAATTACCAAGATTCTGTTCAATCTTTAATACGCCTTTTTGGCGATTCATCTGTAATACATCACAGTTGATATATTTATCTTTTGCATCATCTACGTTTTGATAAAGAATAGAAATCTCTGCTCCACTTTCAATGTGCTGATCTAACAAATCTTTATAATTTGCTGTATAGATCATATTAACTGGTGCAATGATTACATAATCATTGGTGTTATCTTCAATCTGATTAATATTGTTGTAATAACTTTCTACATCTGGAGCAAACTCTGGATTACCGCGACCCTCTTCATTGTAGTATGGAATCAAATCAAGGCTACCATGTTTTGAATTGATATTGTATTGACGGCCATCTCCAATATGCTCGATCATAGGGCGAGGATTTCCCTTGATGAAAACCTGGATCTCATCAATCCCTGAATTTGTCATATTTGAAATTGGAAAATCGACAAGACGATATCTTCCTAAAAAGTTAAAACCTGCGATAGGACGATATTCCTGCAACCCTTGAACATATACGTTAAGTCCGTTGTATGTAATAATTCCTAATGCGTTACACATATGCTTACTCACCTTTCTTTACTCGTTTTGAGATCAGAGCAATTTCTTTATTATCTAAAGAACCTACAACTGCACCAGCATCAATCTTAACACCTTCAGCAACGATAGCACGATACACTTTAGCTCCTTCTCCAACATGAACACCTGGCATCAATACAGCCTGCTGTACATCTGCACCTTCTTCAATTGTCACATGATTGAACAAAACAGAATCTTTTGCGTTTCCACGGATAATAGCACCCTGGTTAATGTAACAATGTTCAACTGAACCAGTAGAACTTACATAGTGAGGTAAAGCTGGAACGTCTTCTGTATAAATCTTCCAATTTGGATCATCTAGATTTAATTCATTATTCTTTTCTAACAAGTCCATGTTCGCTTCCCACAAGGAATCGATAGTACCAACATCTTTCCAATATCCTTCGAATTTATAAGACATTAAATTCTTACCTTGTTCAAGGAATGAAGGAATGATATTTTTACCAAAATCATGAGCACTGCCTTCAACTTGAGCATCTGCAATCAACTCTTTTCGTAAAGCTTTCCAGTTAAAGATATAAATACCCATACTTGCCAAATTTGATTTTGGCTGTGCTGGTTTTTCTTCAAATTCTATGATACGTCCATTTTCATCACAGTTCATGATACCAAAACGACTAGCTTCTTTCATAGGAACTGGTAAGACTGCAATTGTACAGTCAGCATTATTGGCTTTATGACAAGATAACATATCTGCATAATCCATTTTATAAATGTGGTCTCCAGAAAGGATCAAAACGTATTCTGGATCAAAGCGATCGATAAAGTCGATATTCTGATTGATCGCATCGGCAGTACCTTGATAAACATCAAATTTAGTTCCATCTTTTTCACGTGGAGGTAAAACATAGACACCGCTTCCTCGAGTATCTAAGCCCCATCTTTGTCCAGCACCAGCATAAGCATTCAACTGAACTGACTCATACTGTGTCAAAACACCTACTATATCAATATTAGAGTTTGCACAGTTGCTCAAAGGAAAATCGATAATACGATATTTTCCACCAAAGTATACGGCCGGTTTCGCATTGTTTTTTGTAAGATCAAACAAACGAGTTCCTCGACCACCCGCTAATATCATTGCGAGCATATTATTTTGTTTCATACTCATCCTCCTATTTAGTATATTTACTATTAAAGTATATCACTTTTTTCTAAAAATAAAATGCTTTTCCGGCCTTTTTGTATGCGTTTACATAATTTTAATGAAAAATAGTTGAAAATTTTACTTCTCAACTATTTTTATAACTATTCACTTCTTAAAGCTTCTACTGGATCTTTTTTACTTGCATACTTTGATGGGATCAAACCAGCAATAATAGTCAATAATAAGCTTATTAATACTAAAATTATTCCACCCTGCCATGGCAAGATTGCAATATTAGCCACACCAGTATAATGCTCAACGATTGTGCTGATTGGGAAATTTAAGATCAATGTAATCACAATACCCAGTACACCAGAGATCAATCCTTCAATGAAAGTTTCAGCATTGAATACTCGGGAAATATCTTTCTTAGAGGCTCCAATAGCACGAAGGATTCCAATTTCTTTTGTTCTTTCTAGTACAGAGATATACGTAATGATACCAATCATAATGCTCGAAACGATCAAAGATACGCTGACAAAACCGATTAATACATAACTTATCATATTAATGACTGTAGAAACACTTTCTAACATCATTCCTATAAAGTCATTATATGTGATCACATCCGCCATTTCACCATTTGATTTTTGTTCTTCATTGTAATCATTGATCATATCACTGATCAATTCTTTCTGTTCGAAACTGGATGCATAAATTGAGATTGCCGTTGGAGAATCCGTATCTACAACTCCAATTTTAGAAAGATTGCTTTCATATGTCGCATTGACATTTTCATTGTAACTAGCCATATATTGCATCAATTCAGATTCAGACATAGAAGCCATCATCATTCTTTGTTCGTCTGTTAAATTCGATAAGGATAATTCATCTTGTTCATCAAAAGACTGTCCAGTAAATACATTGGTGTTTGGATTATCTATTTGTTGTTTAGCTATCTCGCTTTGGGATGACTGTTCGATAATATAATCCTGCATATCATCTGTGTACATCACACCACCCATGGTCATACGTTTTACTGATGAATCTTTTGGTTTTATTATACCTACAACTTTTACTTCCAAGGCATTGTCTACTACATTTTGAACAAATTCTTCGTCATCGCTTTGATCAATCCAAACACCATTGGATTCTCTATATAAATCAGAAGGTAAAACAAGCTTAAAGCTCATATTCAAAATCTCCTCTGGAGTATACGATACTGTATCAGAAGTTTCGATTTTTTCAATATTTCCATTTAGCAATTGATTGTAATTATTAACCAATTCATCCTGGTCCATCAAACCTAATGAATATAAAGCGTAATCTGTAATCTGATTATTCTCATCTACAGCCAAAACAACTTCATTATAGTCATTAGCCCATTCGCCATTTACCAATTCATATTCTTCATCTCTTAAAACAGAACTTGTCGGTAGTTTTGTCCAGACTTCATTATTAGCCATCGTTGTGCTTGAAGACATAAACTGGTTCTGCAAGCTCATCATGTCTGAGAAACCTAGCCTTTCCAGTAAGCCATTTGGACTTACCTGAATTAGTCCTTTGTCCCCATTGTCATTATAGATAATCGGTGTAATACTGTAATCATACTCAATTGCCTTGGTATTCTTTACAAATTCTTTCCCCTCTTTTGAATCCAAATATGCTTTAAAAGCTGTCAGGTTATTAGATTCTTCACTAGATAAAGAATTTAAAATATCATTTACATACGGTCTAGAAGTTATATTATCAGTATCATTGACGCTTTCATCACTGTGCATTTCCATCATAGCTGACATCATAGCTGACATATCCATAGAATTATCTTGTATCTCTATTGGATAAGATGCCATCGTATCATTTTCTACAGTATTAATATATGTTTGCACACCGTTTGATAAAGATAAGATCAATGCGATACCGATGATACCAATACTTCCCGCAAAGCTGGTTAAGAATGTTCTTCCTTTCTTTGTCATCAAGTTGTTTAAACTCAAAGATAAAGCAGTCTTAAATGACATAGATGGTTTTGCCAGATTCTCTTGTGATACATCAATTTTTTCCTGTTCAGATACTGGATCCGAATCACTTTGTATCTCTCCGTCCAGTAATCGAATGATGCGTGTTGAATATTGCTTAGCAAGATCTGGATTATGTGTAACCATAATGACCAATCGATCTTTTGCAATTTCTTGTAAGAGATCCATGATCTGTACACTTGTCACCGAATCCAAAGCACCCGTTGGCTCATCTGCCAGTAAGATATCCGGATTATTCACCAAGGCGCGTGCAATCGCAACTCGCTGCATTTGCCCTCCTGACATTTGAGTTGGCTTTTTATCCAATTGATCTTTTAGACCAACTTTCTCTAAAACCTCAATCGCTCTTTGGCGACGCTCTTCTTTTCCAACACCTGTCAATGTCAAAGCAAGCTCAACATTGGATAATACGCTTTGATGCATGATCAAGTTATAACTTTGAAAAACAAAGCCTACACGATGATTACGATATGTATCCCAATCTTTATCAGAATAATCTTTTGTAGATTTTCCATTAATGATCAAGTCTCCACTTGTATAATGATCTAAACCTCCTATGATGTTTAAAAAAGTTGTTTTACCACATCCACTCTGTCCTAGAATTGATACAAATTCATTGTCTCTAAATGTAACAGAAACTCCTTTTAATGCATGAACAACTTCATTGGATGTTTGATAATCTTTGACTAGATTTTTACACTCTAACAAAATATTCACCTCTGATTCAAATATGTTGTTATTATACATTTATTTAAGTTACTTAACAATATTTGTGAAGAAAAAGTTACTCTACAATGTGATAGAGTAACCATTCACTTAGTAAGTTTTTTAACAATATCTTGTAATTGATTTAATTGATCAGAAAGTTTTCGATCCGGGAAGGCACGTACAATATGTTTTTTACGTAATTCATCGACCATCTCAACACGTTTTTGAATTCTTTTCCTAACAACATCCAATTCTTTATGATCATTGATCCATCTTTCAAATTCTTCATTTAGAAGATCACGATCCGATTCAAATTGTGCTCGTAATTCGTCAATATCTTCTTTCAATTTCAAGAACACTTTCTTACGACGCAATAATACAATGACTGTATTGACAATATCGATCACAAAGAAAATTGTAAACATGATTAGGAAGATAACCAAAAAACCTAAAGGAATTCTCTCAACAAAACGACTCACGATAGGATGAAGGCCATAAACAACCACTAATGCCATTAATCCAAACAACAGTGAGTTTTGAAGACAAATTCTACCATTGATGTTAAATGGATATGTACTATAATCCCACCATCTAGTTGCGAATAACTTTTCCATAACAAAGCTTGTAATATATTCGAGAATGCTTGTTAAGACCATTCCAAATATAAAAACGACAATTGGATGTTTAGAAACCATTAGCAAAGGATAAATTACAAGCAAAGCTCCAAAACCATAGATTGGACAATAAGGACCATATAAGAAACCACGGTTAATAAATTTTCTTTTTCCAATCCCACAATAAATATCTTCACAAACCCATCCTAAAAAAGCATAAACGATGAAATAAGTGTAAGCATATAATAATTCCATATTAACCCTCTTTCATCGTTTCTGACAATTTTGCGTTTGCTAACATCAAACGAATTCGATTTTCCTGATTTACTTTAGAAGCGCTTGGATCATAATCAATTGCGACAATATTGGCTTCAGGATATTTTTCTTTGATACGACGAACCATTCCCTTGGCAACGATATGATTTGGAAGGCAGCCAAATGGCTGAGCGGAAATGACATTGGTAACTCCAGATTTTATCAAAGAAACAACTTCACTTGTTAACAGCCAGCCTTCTCCCATCTTAACTCCTTTATCAATAAAACCTTTTCCGTTTTCTATGACTTCACTAAAATCATCAGGAGCTGTAAATGTTCCATCTTTATTAATTGCATCAATAAATTGTTTCTGCATGTGCATAATAATACCCTTCGCCATCGAATATAAAGGATAGCTGATCGCATTTCGATTATAATACTCATGATCAATCAAACCATTTTCAACGCAATACAAACCAAAATCCATAACACCCGATAAAACTGGTTCAAACCCTTCATTAATCAAGTAATCGACTAGATTTTGATTTCCTAGAGGAGAATATTTCATATAAATTTCTCCAACAATACCTATACGAATCTTTTTTTCATCGTTTCTTGGAATATTTTTAAAGCGTTGGATCATATATTTATAAATCTGTTTTGATTTGCGATATTGATTATTGTTAAAATATTCAACTAAATCATTCAAGATATCATCTATTACCTGATCCGTTTGACCTTTGATCTTTTCATATGGCTTTACTTGATTTTCCAGCCACATCAATGCATCTCCATATAATACAGCATAAAGCACTTCCATGATCAAAGCTGGGGTTAATTTAAAAGCGCTGTCCTTTTCAAGACCTGAGAAATTTACCGAAAGGCATGGTATATGCTGCCACCCTTCCATGGCAAGAGCTTTTCTTAACAAAGGAAGATAATTGCTGGCACGACATCCTCCAGCCGTCTGTGTGATAACCAAAGCTACATGATCAAGGTCATACTTTCCACTTTTTAAGGCATCAATAAACTGTCCAATGACCAACAAAGCTGGATAACATGTATCGTTATGAACATGGCTTAATCCTTCTTCTTTTACAGAATCTTTCATATTTTCCAACACTTCAACTTTATATCCGTTTTTTGCAAAGATAGGTGTGAACAAACGAAAATGAATCGGTAACATTGAAGGTACCAGGATTGTGCTGGTCTCTTTCATTTCCGGTGTAAACTTAGCATATGAATTATCCATGTTGACCCCCTTTATTTTGTGCAAGTGCTGACTGTAAAGAACGTAGACGAATCTTTACTGCACCCTGGTTATCGATTTCATCAATTTTGATTTGTGTATAGAATTTATGACCTTCTTTCAAGATTGTCTTCACTTCATCGGTCGTGATCGCATCAATTCCACATCCAAAACTTACCAGCTGGATCAAGTTCATATCTGGATTTTCACATACATAATGTGCAGCTTGATATAATCTAGCGTGATATGTCCACTGATTTAAAACATTAACCTTATGTGCTGGCTGTCTAGGAACACTTTCTTCGCTGACCACTACAAAACCTAGTGTTGTCAAAAGTTGATTGATCTGATGATTTACCAATGGGTCTAAGTGATATGGACGACCACATAATACAGCTATCTGTAAATTATGCTCACGCGCAAATTTAACGGCATCAATATGTTTTTGAACCAATTCTTCATGAAAATCGCGATATTTGTTCATAGCCGTTCTAAAGGCAATTTTGACATCATTTTTATTGAAATGAATATCGACAGTTTCAAAAGATTTGATCATCTTTTCAACAAAGTTCTTCTCGTTGTCAAAACTGATAAATGGGTACAAGAATTTTGTATTATTTAAATCCATATTAGCTGCAATTACTTCTGGATAATAAGCAACTAAAGGACAGTTATAATGATTATCTGATTGATTTTCATCCAAGTTATAAGTCATACAAGGATAAAAGATCAAAGAAAGTTCTTGATCTACAAGTTGTTTAATATGACCATGTACAAGTTTTGCGGGAAAACAAGCCGTATCACTTGGAATTGTATGCTGTCCATCATGATACATATCCAATGTACTTGGTGTGCTCCATACAACTTCATACCCTAAGACATCAAAGAAATTTGTCCAAAATGGTAATAAATCATAATTATTCAATACTAAAGGCATACCAATCTTCTTACCATGAGAAATATTTTTTTGAACCTTTTGCATCATAGATGCCTTTTCTTTGAAAAGATCGGGAATTTCCAATTTTTCTTTTTGATCATGAATGATCATCTTTTCGCACTTATTTCCTGCAACTAGACGACTACCATCTGAAAAAGTATTAATTGTTAAAGCACAATGATTTGTACAACCTTGACAAGTTGTAGAAACCGACTTATGAGTGAAATTTTTTAATTGTTCATAATTTAAGATTGAACTTCGTGTACGATGAAGTTTTTGAGCGTATAATGCAGCACCAAAAGCTCCCATTAAATGTGCAATGCTGGGACGTATTACTTCTAGGCCAAGCTCTTGTTCAAAAGATCTTAGAACTGCATCGTTTTGGAAAGTTCCGCCTTGAACAACGATATGTTCTCCGATATCTTTTTTATTCTTCGCACGAATTACTTTATATAAAGCATTTTTGACAACTGATTTACACAATCCGGCTGAAATATCTTCGATCGTCGCACCATTCTTTTGAGCTTGTTTTACACCTGAATTCATAAATACAGTACATCTAGTTCCCAGTTCAACAGGATTTTTTGATTTTAGTCCCAATTGGGCAAAGGTTTCAACATCATACCCTAAAGATTTAGCAAATGTTTCGATGAATGAGCCACAACCGCTGCTGCATGCTTCATTCAATACGATATCATCAATTCTTCCATCTCGAATCTTAAAACATTTGATATCCTGACCACCTATATCAAGAATATAATCCACCTCCGGATTAAATAGGCAGGCAGCCGTATAATGCGCAATTGTCTCAACGATCCCACCATCTAAATGGAAGGCGTGACGCATTAATTCTTCCCCGTATCCGGTTGCATACGATCCATAGATACGAATATTTGGATTTGTTTCATATATCTTCATCAAATCTGCTCTAACGACCGCTAAAGGATCTCCTTTATTAGATGTATAAGATTCATACAATATTTCATGATCTTCATTTAACAAAACGAGTTTTGTCGTCGTTGATCCAGAATCGACACCAAGATAAGCCTTACCAGTATATAAACTTAAATCTGCATATTTAGCATCACTTTGATGATGACGAGCTTTGAAGGTCTCGTAATCCGCTTTATCTTCAAACAAAGGCCTTGTACTTTCCGTGCTGGATGGTGCGTTCAAAAGATCTTCAAGTATAGAAACAAGTTCATCTCTTGTAAACATCTTGTCCGCACATAAAGCAGCTCCTAAGGCGACAAAATTGATTGCGGTATCTGGACAAGTAATTTGATTGTCTGCAAGTTTCAAAGTTTCCTGGAAACGATCTCTTAGACCAGACAAGAAATACAAAGGGCCTCCTAAAAACAAAACATTTCCCTCAATATTTCTTCCTTGCGCTAAAGATGTGATCGTCTGATCTACGACTGCTTGAAAAATACTAGCACTCAAATTCGATTTGCTGACGCCTTGATTGATCAAAGGTTGTACATCCGTTTTCGCAAAAACTCCACATCTAGATGCGATTGGATAAATCTTATCATGTTTCAAACTAACTTCATTCATCGTTTCAAGATCAACGTCCAATAAACTAGCCATTTGATCGATAAATGCACCAGTACCACCTGCACATGTTGAGTTCATTCGCTGTTCAATAGAACCTTTAAAGAATAATATCTTTGCATCTTCTCCACCTAGTTCTATTGCACAATCTGTATCTGGATAATATTTACGAATAGCTGTCGCACTGGCAAATACTTCTTGAACAAAAGGAAGCTTTCCATCATCACATAAACCTAAGGCTCCTGAACCACTTATCGCAAACTGAAATGGTTCCTTCGTATATCTTTCTAGTTCCTTAATTTTCTCTAAAGCTTTTTGACGCACCTGCGCCTTATGTCTTTCATAGCTTTTATAACAAATTTGTTGATTTTCATCGAGCACTACAGCTTTTATCGTTGTGCTGCCTATATCAAAACCAATCTTATAAGTCATACATACACCCCACTAAATATGTTATTATACTCATTTTTTCAAAAAAATCACTCATTTTAATCAAACTTGTTAAGATACTTAAGTATATGCATTAACATAATAAAAAAACTTGCAGAAATCTGCAAGTTATTTAATATGAAACAGTCTTTTTAAACCTCTTTTGATGACATCAAAAAAGCTTAAGGAGCGAAACATTCTGTCTTCTGGAACGTATTTTTTTACTTCTTTTAACGTCTTGATATTATCTCGCGTAGAGAATGTAAAATGCATGCCCTCTTTGGTGAATATCACAAAACGTGAAATTTTCTTTTTAAAAAGAACACTTGCTTCAACACGATCAACTTCTGTCCAAGGAATCTGAATAAAATCCTGAACATTCTTTTCATTATAGAATTCAAAAGCTTTATCACCAATCATGATATTTCCATAGGTTGTTAATCCAAGCATAGAAGTTGCATGGATCGTAAAATCAACTTTCGTATTTTGCGACTGAGCCATGGTTTCCTCCTTTTAAAAAAAGGCCGGGATACCCAGCCTAAAAGACTTTAGTCCAAAGATTATTACATGATACCTACTAAGTGAGCCAAGATACCAACGATGAACAATGCGATGATGATAACGATTGGAGAAACTTTTTTCTTTAACAACCAGCAACATAGCAATGTTAATAATAGAGCAGCAAGACCAGGAATCAACTGATCTAAGTTAGCCTGTAATGTAGTTTCTTTGATTTGGTTAAGACCTGCACCGCCCAAAGAATTATATTGTTCTAAGGCAGATTTGATGCCTTCTGCATCCCCAGTGATTTTTGACCAGTCAATGTAAGCACCTGCAGACTGTTCAACACTAGATACAACTGGCGTAAATGAAATACTTACCCAACGCTGAACCAAGCCACCGATGATGAACATACCAAGAATACTTGCGCCAGAAGTGATTTTTCCTAGCAATCCACCAGACAAGTCTTTAGTAATTTCTGTACCAACTTTATACCCAAATTCCTGAGTATACCAAATAAATGCAAAACGAATAACGTTCCATGCTACGAAGAATAAGATAGGTCCTATGATACTTCCTGACAATGCAAGAGAAGCACCCATTGCACCTAAGATAGGTCTCAATGTGAACCAGAATGCAGGGTCACCAACACCAGCCAATGGACCCATCATACCAACTTTTACACCCTGGATAGCTTCATCATCGATTGATGCACCATTTGCCTTATCTTCTTCTAAAGCTAATGTAACACCAACAACTGGAGCTGATACATAAGGATGTGTGTTGTAGAATGCCATATGACGTTTCAATGCAGCAATCTGATCTTCTTTGTTAGGATATAGACGTTTGATTGCTGGAATCATTGAATAGCACCAACCACCATTCTGCATACGTTCATAGTTCCAAGAACCTTGAAGGAACTGATGACGGAACGCTACAGAAAAACGGTCTTTTTTAGTTAATTGAATTCTTTCAGCCATTTTATTTTACCTCCTTCAAGTTTCCTAGTAATCATTTAAGATATCTCCTAATGGATCACCAGAACCAGTGTTTCCTTTAGAGCCACCACTTTCTTTAAGTCCTAAGTAAACAAGTGCGATAACAACACCGATTACACCAAGACCGATCAATGTGATTTCGCTGATACATGCAACAACGAAACCTAAAGCAAAGAATGGCCAAGTTTCTTTTGTAGCCATCATGTTGATAACCATTGCGTAACCAACAGCAGCTACCATTCCACCACCAATACTCATACCATCAGCTAACCAAGCAGGCATTGCTTCCAATGCAGCCTGAACAGCTTCAGCAGGAATATAGCATAGTGCAACAGCAGGAATAGCAATACGAACACCTTGCATCAAGATTGCGATAATCTGCCAAGTTTCGATTCCACGGAAGTTACCTTTTTCTGCAGCAGCATCCATGAAATGAACGATTGGAATTGCCAATGTACGACAAACCATTGTTAAGAATAAACCAGCTACTGACAATGGAATAGCAACAGCAATCGCTGAATCAATAACAGTCTGAGCATCTGTTGCTCCACCTAAACCTTTAACCATGATGATTGCAGAAGCTACAGAAGCTAATGCAGCATCTGGTGCAACAGCCGCACCAATGTTTGCCCATCCAAGAGCAATCATCTGAAGTGAACCACCAAGAATGATACCTTCTTCTAAGTATCCACTTACTAAACCGATCAATGTACATGCCACGATTGGCTGATGGAACTGGAATTCATCCAATATACCTTCCATACCAGCAAGAAGGGCAACGACAGCGATCAGCAAAATCGTAATAAAAGACATATATTTTCCTCCTAATTATGCTAGTTCGCTTTTTGCTTTATTTAACAGATCTTCAATCTTTTCTGGAGAATCAGATGGAACTTTACGTACATCAAATTTAACTCCTAAAGACTGGATCTTTTCAATTGTATGAACATCATCCATGTCCATCGCAACAGTTTTAGAGCATACAACTTTACCTGCTGAATGAGCCATAGAACCTAAATTCAATTCTTTGATATCAACTCCACCCTCGATTGCACGTAATGCATCTTGAGGAGTTTCGAATAGAAGCATTGCTTTAGTTGCTCCAAAACGTACGTCTTTAGCAACCTTGATCATCTTATCAACAGGAACAACGTTGGCTTTTACTCCTGGAGGAGCCGCCTGTTCAATCATGCTCTTTCTTAATTCATCTTTACTTACTGCATCAGATACAACGATAATACGTGTTGGAGAAACTGCCTTTGTCCATGCAGTCGCAACCTGTCCATGCAATAAACGAGTATCAATACGAGCTAATACATATTTGATCTTTCCATCACCTAATACTGTACCTTCAGGAATAGCCCCGCGTGGTTCAACCTGAGCTTGTACTGGTTCTGGTTTTTCTGGTTCAAGTTCTTCTGGACGAACTTTTACACCTTCTCTAGCTGTCTCTAAGATATGAGCAGCGATTTCATGCGCTTTTTCCATAGACATTCTTGAAGCATATGTTTCAATCAACATAGGTAAATTCAAACCTGTAACGATTGCCCATTTGTCTTCATGTCCAGCGATCAAGCCATTTGCCTGATTAAATGGTGTTCCACCCCAAAGGTCAACTAGGAACAACACTTCATCCTGGCTTTCGAAAGAAGCGATTGCAGCTTCCATTTTTGCCTTAATGTCTTCTGGTCCTTCGCTTGGCATTAAAGTACAGGCTACACAATCTTGTTGTTTACCAAAGATCATTTCACCTGACTGTAAGATACCATTGGCAAATTCACCATGACTGGCAATGATAATTCCTACCATCTTTTTACGTCCTTTCTTTTTTGCTTATAGCGTAGAAGAATCAAGAAAAAAAGCCAACAAAAACTACATAAATATTATTATATGAGATTATTGTAAACGCTTAAATTCCTGATAACTGATTAAAGTATAGCATTATTAGTTGATTCAATCAACGAATTTACACATTTTTTCACATATTTAATCTATTATTTATGTTAATTTGACATAATTTGTTAAATAAAAACATTCTCTAAAATAAGCACTAATAATATCTAGACATCTTCTTTTTTTATCGCGATGGATATATTGAAACAGTGCAATTTGATAAATAACCTATAATCCCAATAATCAAACAAGGTAATAAAAAATCAAGCCCGAATACTTCTAAGATCAATACCATTCCAGTTAAATATACATTAGTTGCGCTCATAAACACAATTCCATACCCTAATGCAGAACAAAAGAAAACTGGAAAACCTAATATATGTCCAAGCATATATCCACTTAAAGCTCCAATTGAAAATAAAGGAGTTACTTCTCCACCATAAAAACCTGCAGCAGCACTTAAAAGTGTTAATATAAATTTAAATAAAATGTCACTTTTAAGAACATTTCCGTTTATAAATACTTCCTCTATTAAATTTTCACCTGATCCTGAATATCGACCTTGTGTAAAGATCATAAACATCATTATCATTAGACTCAATATAATAATACGATACTTGTTATTGGGTAACTTTTCATTTATAAATTTTTTTAAACTGTTTAAACTAAATGCAAACGCTTTGCCAATTAAAGTCAGACACAGAATTAAAATTAGCAGCTTTATAATACTCTTTATTTCTACAGCAAAACTATATTGAAAGACATAGGAAACTCGATGAAAACCAAATAGTGCTGCACAAAGGGTTGCTGTAGACGAAGATATCAAACAAGGTATGATTGCTTTATATTGGAATTTTTTTGTGTTAAAGACTTCGCAGGCAAAAACAGTAGAAGTGATTGGACAACAAAAGAGACCTGAAAAAGCGGCAGCCACTCCCATCGGTATGACATATTCAATAACATTCATCCGATTACAAAAATGTTTTGAAATCGCAGCCCCCATTTGCATAGATACTCCAGCTCTACCAGTACTAACGCCACAAAAATGAGATATTAAACAAGATACAAGCACGAAACAAGCATTCTTCAATGATAAAGAACTGTTTTCATTCTTCTCGGCTTTGAAAACAACATCCATTCCGTTCTTCTCTTTTAATTGTGATTGAGCCAATAAAATCAAGATACCTGCAAATGGAATCAATAAAAAGATATAGGGCATAAATTGAGCTCTATACCAGTTTGCCTGATTTACCAAAATTTTAAAGAAAGACTCGATAGTTCCAACTATTGTTCCAACACCGACAGCCGCTAAAATCAATATAATATATTTCTTCATCCTAATTTCCCTTGTTATATATTATATATCATAAAAAAATCTTTACAGCAAAGCTGTAAAGATCATTGATTATTCAATTGTAATAGTAGTCTTCCACAAACCATGTAAGTTACAGTATTCATAAACAGTAACTTCACCAGTGCGACCCTTTATATCAAATTCAGTATGTGGTTTATTATTTGGCGTTAATCCAGATCTTTCGATACTTCCATCGGCAAATTCTGCCCAAATTGATGTGATCCAATGCTCTGGTGTCATCGGATGATCTACACTACCAACATTAATAATTAGCTTATCTCCTTCAACGCTTACTACTGGAACATGTTTTTCAGTAGCTGCATCTGTGTCTCCTGCTTTTAATAAACGAGCTGGTTTTCCACAGCAAACAATTTCTCTTTGTGCATCAACTGGATCAATCACTTCATATACAGTCTTGCATACATCACACTTATAAATATTCATAATAGAACCTCCTCTTTATATTGACATTATATCAATGTTCGAGATAATTAGTCTATGAATATGCTCAACAAAATAAAAACAATTCGCTGCAACAACAATTTAGTATATGTGGTCTTAAAACAGGATATGGAAATACAGCAATTTTATGAGGTATTCTACATTTCTAAAAATCGCCAAAAACTATTTAACATCAATGCCGATGCTATACTGTACGCCAATAAAACATATACGATCACGACAAGACAAAAAAACGAACACATCCAGACAAGTCCTCATGACATAGAGATTGTATATGAAGACGATATTTGCCTTATTGTCAACAAGCCAACAAATTTATTAATTCACGATGATGGTGCAAGTCCTGATACACTTTGTTCACGAGTAAATTTTTATACTCTTTGTAATAATTACAAGTTTTTCGCTTACCCTATTCATCGAATTGATAAAGAGACAAGTGGTCTTGTTTTCTTTGTCAAACATCCTTTCTTTCACAGTTTTTTTGATCATCAAATCCAGGAACATATCATAAAAAAACAATATTTAGGTGTTGTACAAGGAACTTTTCCATATCGACATAAACATATAGAAAAGCCAATCTCAAGAGATCGGCACGATGCAAAAAAGATGATTGTCTCCAACAAAGGAAAAACAGCCATCACAGATATATATAAAGTAACAACGAAAGATCACTATTCACTATTAAGCATTGGTATTAAGACAGGACGAAAACATCAGATACGCACACATCTAAAATACATAGGGTACCCTATCGTTAATGATCCATTATACGGACATATCTTAGATAATCGAAAGCTCTTATTAGAAAGCTATGCAATCGATTTTTATCACCCTTTAGAGAATAGATTTATTCACATACAAGCCCCAATAGATCCGCGTTTTAAACCATTCTCACATATTGATCTAACAAGCACCATAAAGATGCCATTGCATAAGACACATCAAAAATAGATTTTAATGGTTCATAGGTAATTGGAAGTCTATATCCATTTCCTTTTAACAGCCCATAGAAGTAGACAACAATATCTTCTTTATGGGCATTTTTTAATATTTTTATCGCATCCATAAAACTTATTGGCCGCTGTATAGGCTGTATCGTGCGAAGTCTCTGTAATACTTCTTTTATAAAGTCTTTCCAATCATAAAGATTGACTGCATCCGTTCCTGAACACAAAGCTAAAGCTTCCAACAACATTCCAAATTGGTACATTTCAAAGTATGAATTTATTAATTTTTTTGGTCTATATCCTAATACAGAACTAATAGCTTTATAGAAAAACTCATCTTCGAAGAGAATACCATGATTTTTGAATACCATTTTTGCGTATTGTTCAAAGCGATAAATATCCGGCCAGGAACCACGATTAAATGTATAAACATATCCGCTAAATTCATTGAGGTATTTCATTGTTTCTAAATAACCTAATCGAAGTGAACGAATCCCCTGTTCCGTTCTAAAATCTAAAAAATTAGTTAACGGTAGTATGGGTTCAATATAAAGTGAAATTTCATTTTGATTTATCGTATTATTTCGTCCCGGTCCATGCACATCTATGACAATGATCTTATCTGCATTCATTTCTTTAATCAAAGAAATCGGCACATTATCAGCATAGCCACCATCAATATATTTTTGTCCATCTATATCCATCATTGGAAATGCTGGAAAACAAGATGCACTCGCCATAATGATAGAGACTGCCTGTTCACGTGATATGTCTTCTTTATAAAAAGGTTGTGCTTGCATTTTTGATACATTATACGTCATACACGCATATTCGATATTGGAATGGATAAATCGGTCATAATCAAACATCTTTTCAAAAGAATGGACCAATGGTGAAATATCATTTGATTTTTCTTTAATAAAATGTTCGAGAAATGTTTTGATCTGTTCTTTGTTTTCTAAAACATCATTAAAATTATCAGGAAACTCAAAAAGATCTTTCACAATTTGTCCGGGAGATATGGCATACACAAAATCTACAACTTCATCTATTGTTTGCTGAGTATAAATAGCACCAATAATAGCCCCTATACTGGTTCCTGCTACACAATCAAACTTTATATTGCATTCTTCAAATGCCTGTAAAGAACCAACCTCATAACAACCCTTTGCTCCTCCACCACCTAATACTAAACCATTTTTCATAACGCTAGTATACCATAAAACATATACCATATAGTAAAACCTTTTAATATAGATATATATGCGCCAAAGCATAAACAAGTAATAAATGGAATTAATTTTTTATTTGAGCAAACATAAAATAACAAACCTATAAAAATTGCAATGAATACACATATAAACATTCTTTCAAAACCAAGAATCAAGCCAAGCACAAATAGGATCCCTATATCAGCACTTCCTATCCAATCCTGCTTACAAAAATACATTAAAGAAGCAATAAAGCTAAATAATATACCAGATAAATGTATTGAATCGAAAAAACATACTGTCAAGATCAAACTGAAAACACCCCATATCTTAGAAATATAGTAAGTTTTATAGTCTTGCAATCCTAAACAACATAGATATAGTTGAAACAATATAAGTCGATAAAAGTCCTTATTGGATCCATAATATAATGTTACCATACTTAAAAATATAAATAGAATTGTTCCAAATCCCATATATCGTTTCTCAAGAAAGTAAACTAAGTATATCCAAAGAAGAACGATACATAAAATAATAAAAAAGATCTTCATACTATATAGTATGAAGATCAAAAGTGACAAATACATGACAAATTATGCATTTACGAAATCAGGATCATTTTCTTCTTTTTTATAAACAAGTTTTAATAATATTGGTGTTACAACTGTCGTAAATACAACACATAATAAAACTGGCGTCACAAATAATTCAGGTAATAATCCTAGGGCCATACCTTTATCGGCGACAATCAAGGCTACTTCACCACGAGAAACCATTCCACAGCCAATTCGAATACATTGTTTTGGTGAATACTTACATATTAGAGCACCTAAGCCACAACCTATGATCTTTGATACTACTGCAACAATACATAAAACCATAACTAGAATCAATAAACTGGAAGTTAAATGAACTGGTGAAAGTTTTAATCCGATGTTCGCAAAGAAAATTGGTGTGATCAACATATATGATAAAGTTCCAATACGTTTCTCTACATAAGCACATTGGCTTGTTCCAGAAATAATCAATCCGGCAACAAAACTACCTGTGATATCTGCAACACCAAAGAATGCTTCAGAAGCATAAGCCATTAACAAAGCAAATGAGAATGAAACGATTGAATAACGTTGCAGACCACCACGTGAATCGTGATTAAACCACCATGCAAAAGCTTTATGAAGAATAACACCAGCGACAACCGAAAATACAAAGAATGCAAGTATCTTTAATAATACCATTGTAATATCTACTGAACTATCTGCCATTCCTGTTACCAAAGTTAAGGCAACAATACCTAATACATCATCAATAACAGCTGCTGCAAGAATTGTATTTCCACTATCTGTACTCATACAGCCCATTTCTTTTAATGTTTCTACAGTAATACCTACACTTGTAGCCGTTAAAATTACACCTAAGAACAAATTATGCAACCATGCCTCTGGTCCAACATTATAGAATGATGCTACAACATATCCCATTCCTAATGGAACCAATACTCCTAATACCGCAATAATAAAAGCTTTTAATCCAGCTTTTTTTAGATCGCTCACGCTTGTCTCCAAACCAGCGGCAAACATCAATACGATAACACCTATTTCTGAAAGAGAATTGATCAGATCACTTGGTCCAACAATATTTAAAAAAGCAGGACCTAAAACAATTCCGGCAATCAAAGCCCCCACCACACTAGGCATTCGAAGTTTTTTAGAAAATAATCCAAAAAGTTTAGTTGATAATAGAATCAAAGCTATATCCAATAAATAGCGATAACTTTCCATGATGGCTCCTCCTAATTTAATCTTTTATTACAAATTCATGGATTGGTAATGAAAGATCTAGCTGATCAAAGCGCAACTTATACGCAATCAGCTGAATATTCATATTTTTTCCTTTATAACCGTATTTCTTATCCCCGACCAGAGGGTGTGAAATACTCGACATCAACGCTCTAATTTGATGAAACCTTCCTGTGTGAAGCTCAATTTCTACCCAGGTATTCATTTTATCCTGCATCAAGACGTTTCCTTCCATATAAGCAATCTTATATCCATCTTTAGGATAATCGGAAACAAGAGCTTTAGTCTTATTTTTATACATATATTTTTTTATGACAAAATTTTTATCTTCTAGATGTCCAGATACATATGCTTTATAGTACTTGTGTATTCTTCTTTGTGCTATTGCTTCATTTATAATCCTTGATGCATTGGCATTTTTAGCTGCTATGACAAGTCCTCGTGTATTACGATCTAATCGATTGCAAATGCCTGGTGCAAAGCTGTGTGCATTATTTGGATCGTATTCATTCTTCTCATATAGATAACCCTGAATTCTAGATACAAGTGTATCTTGTGTTTGAGAAGTATCGCTTTGCGATAGCAATCCCACTGGCTTATTAACAATCAATATATTCTCATCTTCATAAATAACATCAAGTTGATTTGAAATGAAATTAGATTCCCTTTGTTTCTCATTCAAAAACTGAGGAGGCAAAAACAAAAGCACAATATCTCCTTTATTCAAGACCTGATCATATGTACAACGTTTTCGATTTACTTTTATCTTTTTGTTACGTATTGCTTTATACATCAAAGATCGTGAAAGATCAGGAAACATTTTCAATAAAAACTTATCCAGTCTTTGATTTGCATCATCTTGTAAGATTTCAATTTGTTTCATAAATGATTTCTAAACTTTCTAATAAACTGTCTGCGATAATGGCATCAACTCTTTCTAATTTTTGTCTTGACTGATGGCCTGTTGTAACCAGGATACAATTTGCTTTAAGCGTATTAGCAACTTCATAGTCATGAATGCTGTCGCCAACAAACCAAATCTCATCTTCTAAAGAACAACTCTCAACATATTTTCTTGCCAGCTCTTTCTTGCTGGAAGCATAGATGTTTTCGATTCCATGAACAGAATCTACATAATCTAAAATGTCGAATTTTTCTATTTGTTTTAAAAGATAATCTTTTCTACTGGCAGAAAGGATACATTGGGGAAAACCAAAAAAATGAGCTTTTCTCAGTGTTTCATAAACATCTTCAAAAAGCTGACAATCATAACTTTTTTCCTGGTAATCTTTCATGTATTCACCAGCCAAAACTTCATACGGAGTCTTATCAAAATTAAACCCAGCTTTTTGATAATAATTTTGAATTGGAAATTCAAATATATCACGATAAGCAGCTAAATCTATTAAAGGATCCAGATTTTTTGAAACCAATAGACGATTGATGCATTCAAAACAAAGATTTACATCATTTAATAAGGTCCCATTCCAATCCCATACAATCCTTTTCATTGATAAAAATCCTCCTTGAATGATTATAACACTTTAAAAAAGAAAAAAAAGTTTAAGTTGCACATGAAAACGATATCATTTATAGTGTTCCCATTTTATACCTGGCTCTTTTATTGTGAAAAAAATAACTTTAATTGTTTCCATAACGAGAAATGTTCGTTATAATGTTATGGAGAGAGTAAGGAGGAAATATGCGAGGAATTTATAACTCAGTAACCGATATAAGACGTAAAGTATTTGCTGCCATTGCCAAAATGGCATATGATGACAATACCGATTACGCAAAACGAATTGAAGAGATCCCATATGAGATCTTGCCGGGTACAAAAGCAAAATATCGTAATAGTATTTTCCTGGAACGAGCTATCATTGGAGAAAGATTACGTTTAGGAATGGGACTTCCTGTACGTGAAATGTCAGAATACGGGGCTTTATCAGATGGTATCGAAGAAAGTACTATTGCTAAAAAATACTATGATGATCCTCTGATCAACATTGTAAAATTTGCCTGCAATGCCTGCCCTGAAAAAAAAGTATTTGTAACAAATGCCTGTCAAGGATGTCTTTCTCATCAATGTACAGAAGTATGTCCTAAAGATGCGATCCATATCGTAGATGGAAAAAGCTTCATTGATCAGGAAAAATGTATTAAATGTGGTCGTTGTATGGATGCTTGTCCTTACAAAGCTATCACAAAAATTGAAAGACCATGTGCTGCAAGTTGTGGTATGGATGCCATCAGCAGCGATGAAGATGGAAAAGCTGTTATTGATTACGATAAATGTGTAAGCTGTGGTCAGTGTTTAGTAAACTGTCCATTTGGTGCAATCGTTGATAAAGGTCAGATTTTCCAGACAATTTATGCCATGAAAGAAGGATATAAAGTCATTGCGGCTATTGCTCCAGCTTTTGTAGGTCAATTTGGTCCTACTGTAACACCAGATAAAGTTAAAAACGCGTTGAAAGAACTTGGATTTGCCGATGTTGTTGAAGTTGCTATTGGAGCTGACTTGTGTACGATTGAAGAGGCCGAAGACTTCTTGGATAAAGTTCCTGAAAAACAACCATTTATGGCAACAAGTTGTTGTCCTGCCTGGTCTGTAATGGCTAAAAAACAATTCCCTCAGTTTGCATCTTATATTTCAATGGCTTTAACACCAATGGTATTAACTGGCCGCATGATCAAAAAAGATAATCCAGATGCAAAAGTTGTCTTCATTGGTCCTTGTGCTGCTAAGAAATTGGAAGCAAGTCGTAAATCCATACGAAGCGATATCGACTTCGTATTAACGTTTGAAGAAGTTATGGGTATGTTTGAAGCCAAAGGTATCGATTTAAGTGCTGTTGAAGGTGGAGAACCTCTTGAAGAAGGTACAAATTCTGGACGTGGATTTGCCGTGAGCGGTGGTGTTGCTAAAGCTGTTAAAGATTTGATCAACAAAAAACATCCGGAAGTTGATGTTAAGATACAGAATGCTGAAGGCTTAAAGAATTGCCGTACAATGCTAATGATGGCTAAAGCCGGAAGATTGGATGGATACCTATTAGAAGGTATGGCTTGCCCTGGCGGATGTGTTGCTGGAGCCGGTACATTACAACCAATCACAAAATCAAGTGTTTTAGTTAAAAAATATGCTAACGAAAACGAAAAACAAACTTCGGATGAATCAGCATATTCTGATCGTCTGCACGAACTATCAAATAGCTAAAAAAGAGATGGATTATTCCATCTTTTTTTTTTATACTATAAAAGAATGTGAGGTAATTATGAAACGATATCAATTTTATAAAGTTGCCAGTGCAACACCTGAAGTATTTATTGGTGATCCTGCTGCAAATAAACTTGAAATTCTTAAGATCATGTCAGGACTTGATCCTGACACGCAACTTGTTGTATTTCCTGAGCTTGCATTAAGCGGATACACATGTCAGGATTTATTTTTAGAAGATGTCCTATTAAGAAATGTACGTATTGAATTAGAAGATCTAGTATCTAAGATGCCACAAAATCTTTTGGCCATAGTTGGGCTTCCATTAGTCATTGAAAATCGTCTCTATAACTGTGCAGCCTTTATTCGTAAAAATGAGGTTCTTGCGATACAGGCAAAAACTTATATCCCCTCTTATAATGAATTCTATGAAACAAGATGGTTTTCAAGTGGTAGAGAACTTCCTAAAAATGCAACTGTAACGCTTTTAGATAAAGCGGTTATGGTCTCTAATGATATTCTGGTAGAAGATCTTACGACCGGAGCTAAAATTGCTGTTGAAATCTGTGAAGATCTTTGGGTACCAATTCCAGTTAGCACAAAACTTGCTTTAGCTGGAGCCAATATCCTGTGCAATTGCTCCGCTTCTAATGAAATCATCTCAAAAGAATCCTATCGAAGAAATCTAGTCATTCACCAAAGTGCTTCTACATACTCAGCTTATATCTATTCAAGTGCTGGAACCAGTGAAAGTACAAGTGATCTTGTTTTCTCTAATCATAATTTAATCGCTGAAAATGGTTATCTGCTTAAAGAGACAACGATCAAGGACAGAAAAAAATTTATTAGCAGTGAAATTGACCTTCAACATTTAATAAGTGATCGAATTCATTTCAAAACAAGCTTCGAAGATTCTTATTCATGCACATGTATTCAAATAAGATCCAATCCAATTGATTCGATCCAGTTAACAAGACCAGTCAATGCTTATCCATTTGTTCCACAAGATAAACAAAAACGAATTGAAAGATGTCATGAAATCTTAAACATTCAGGCTCATGGACTAGCAACTCGTTTAAAAAAGATACATTGTCAAGATGTCGTCATTGGAATCAGTGGCGGGTTGGACTCAACATTAGCTTTATTAGTTTGCGCTAAAGCGTTTGAAATTAACAAATTTGACACAAAAGGAATTCATGCTATCACTATGCCTGGATTCGGTACAACGCATAGAACTAAGAATAATGCACAAATTTTAATGGACATTCTACAGGTCGATTCAAAAGAGATATCAATCGTACCAAGTGTTAACCAGCATTTTATCGATATTAGCCAAGACCCAAATAAACACGATATTACTTATGAGAATTCACAAGCTCGTGAGAGAACACAGATCTTAATGGACCTTGCCAATAAGACAAATGGTCTTGTGGTTGGAACTGGTGATTTAAGTGAATTAGCTCTAGGTTGGTGTACATATAACGGAGATCACATGAGCATGTATGCAGTCAATGCCAGTGTTCCTAAAACTTTAGTACGTTATATTTGTGAAAGTGTAGCTTTAGATGCAAAACAATCAAACAATCTTAAATTATATAATGTATTAATGGACATTTGTGATACACCTGTATCTCCTGAACTATTACCACCTGATTCTCATGGTAAGATCCAACAGAAAACTGAAGAAGTTTTAGGATCGTATGATTTACACGATTTCTTCTTATATCATATGCTTCGTCATCATGAAGAACCTAAAAAAATCTTCGATTTAGCTAAATTAGCATTCCAGTCTGTTGATTCAAATGTTATATTAAAAGCTATCCAAACTTTCTATTCACGCTTCTTTACTCAGCAGTTTAAAAGAAACTGTATGCCAGATGGTGTAAAAGTAGGTTCGATTTGTTTTTCTCCTCGAGGTGATTGGCGAATGCCTAGCGATGCATCTAGAAATCTTTGGCTTAAACAAGTTAACGAATTAAATGAGCAGGACTAAGATCCTGCTCATTATTATTTTACGATTTTAATAGCTTGAATTGCACAACATTTAGGACCTCCCTGAGTAATAAATACAGGTGATAGATCAAATAGTTCAATAGTTGCATTTGGATATTTTTCAACTAATGCTTTTTTCACTTTAGAAGCTGTTTCTTCATTAAATGCATGAGATATAGATATATGATATGAATCATCTACATTGCGATTATCGAATTCTTCAAAAATTGAAAGAACCACTTTTTTTAATGTTCTATTTACCGAATGCTTTTCTAAACAGCGTCCATCATCTGATTTTTTCATACAGACAACAAGTTTTAACAAGCCGCCCAAACCAGCTGCTGTCTTTGAAACTCTTCCTCCTCTTTGAAGAAAATCAAAATCAAAAGGTATCAAAAAGGATACATCAGTTTTTGCAGATTCCTCTAACATATATAAAATTTCTTCTTTTGTTTTTCCATCTTCGGCCATTTTTAACGCTTCATTAACCAAAACTCTATGTGGTCCACATAAAGTTTTTGAATTAAACACAGAAATATTATCTGGATAATTACAGCTTTCTTTAGCCATTAAAGCTGAATCGTATGTTCCACTTAAACCAGCCGCCATGGTGATATCAATAACGTCTTGATCTTTACCATATTGATTATATAAATCCATTTTTTCTCCAATTGGAGGTTGTGATGATGTAGGAATTGCTCCATTTTCAATCTTACATAATAAAGTGTCAGAATCTATTGTTTCAAATTCGCGATAATTATCTTTTCCTATTATTACAACTAAAGGTGTAATTTCTAGACCTATATTCATCGCTTGGGATTTTGAATATAATGTTGATGAATCTGAAAGTATTTGAACCATTGTTTTATCCTCATTTCTATACATCAATATTATACTTTCTGGTTTCGAAAGTCAATATATCTAGTTTTAAAAACCATATTGATTAGCAAAACAAAATGTGATATTGTAAGCACATGAAAAATATAGAAGAAATACATAAATCGTTAATAAGTTTTAAATTACCTCGATGGAAAGATCTTCCTGATTTTGATATTTATATGGATCAAGTCATTTTTTATATTAACCAAGAACTCTCACCTCTTTTTTTTGAGGAAAAAGTTATAACATCTAATATGGTAAATAATTATGTAAAAAATAGCATTGTCAAACCGCCAATTAAAAAGCATTATAAACGTTATCATCTCGCATTTTTAATAGTAGTTTGTATTCTTAAAAGATGTTATTCTTTGGCCGAAATATCCAAATTAATAGAAATCCAAAATGAGATGGAACACAGTGATCTTGAAAAAGCATATGATGCATTTTCAATTTGTTTTGAAGAATGTTTACATGCTACTTTTGCAGATGGCGATGATAAAAACCTTCAATACAATGCATCAAATTGGCAAAAGCAATTACTATACAATGTGGTTCGTTCAATCGTTTATAAATTATACGCAGAAGTAGATTTATTAGATAAGAAAGGTAGTATTTTATGACAAAAAAAACATATCCTGCATTATACACAACAAGTGTTAAAGGTACCAATTTTCATCATTCTGGTATATACCCAACTTTATACTTTAAAATTCTTCCTGATGAACAAAGATATCAAAATGATTTAGATTATCGTGAATATATGGACTTTATAAGCCATGAACCATATGATGCAATTGTAAATAAATTTTTATTATCTATTCCAACTAAAATAACAAATGATAAACAAGCTTTTCTACTATTTAAAACTAATGTTGACATCCAAACTGTTAAGCAATTTTGCATTGCCATGTTAGATGAAATTAATTATTTTACAGGTACAAATCATAAAGCAGACTATTACATGACTGAAACCATACTTTTAGAAATCGGGAAAACACCTTCAATTTTTAAATCTTCCAAAATTGGTGAAAAATTAACTAAAACAAATTTAGTAAGTGTAAATAAGATAATTCTTGAAGGAAGCAGTAATAACAATGACAACGGTATTCTAACCTCCTTCGAGACATATTTATACATGAAAAATCAAAATAAGAATGAAGAACAAGATAACGATGAAGAAATCGTAGTTTGGTAACGAAACCTAATTCAAATACATACTTTGAGAATCTGAATACACTATATAGCCTCTCGAGCATACATAAAAACATTAATCAAAATATTTAATACTAATTAGATTAATTAGGAAACATTTCACAATTATACAGAAATATTTCCTTTTATTTTTTTATATCTTCTGTAAATTATTAGGTGATCTTATATATGTCTAAAAACTTATGTAAATAAAAACATGTAGCATTTCTTGTGATATGATGATTTTTTATATAGAGTATATTGATTACACTTAATTTTGGGTAGCGTCAAGAATTATGTGTAAAAGTATATCCTTGGTAAAGCAGATTAGCTCT